>LFFM01002539.1_pt1 | contig 11991 bp, 11 predicted proteins | sample 643131 | NCBI WGS metagenome assembly LFFM01 (sample SAMN03777445, study PRJNA286221) | soda lake metagenome | biome: soda lake; feature: Kulunda steppe; material: water; isolation source: sample Tc-Br brine of Tanatar trona crystallizer | place: Russia: Kulunda steppe | collected 2011-07
AGGCCTACAAAACTTATTATTTAGCAAAAACATGGTCGCCAATCCTTACAGTTTTATCTCTTGTCTCTAACCACCATAAAGTACGAGCAGTATCAGGATTATAAAAATACAATGCCCCTTGCGAGGGATCATTCCCTCTTAAAGCTTCACGTGATGCACTATAAGCCGAATCAACAGGGGCCAAATTAATTTGCCCATCATCTACAGCAGCAAATTGGCCTTCCTGATAAATAACATCATATATAGTATCAGGAAATTCACTACTTCTAGCTCGATTAATGATTACAGCAGCAACAGCAATTTGGCCGCGATATGGTTCACCTCTTGCCTCACCTGTTACTGCTCTAGCTAACCAATATAAATCTTCATTATCATAATCAAAACTTTCTTCATCTTCTCTAATAATTTCTTCTTGACTATCTTCTCTAAAACTTCTAAGCCCATAAATTACTAAGCCAGTCAATGCAAAACCAAGATAAGCTTTGCCACGATCAATTCCTTGATTAGCAGAAACTTGTCCCCTAGAAGGAGATAAAATATTAATAATCATAGGATGAATAAATAGCATAATTATTATAATAATTATTATTTTTTTATACCTAGTCATAGTATCTCCCCCTAATTTTTAATAAATTTGCCTTTTTTCTGTAAAACTATAGATATTAAGTTGCAGAATGCAACTTAATATAGGAATTAGGTACTAGGTATTAGGAATTAGTAAAGTCAAAACATTAACTTCAAAACCGTATAGCTTTTGACCTTAATTTTGTTTTTTACTCTATGGTCTTAACTAGTTCCTAGTACCTAATTCCTAGTTCCTAGAAATATTGTGCAACAATATTTCTATAAATCTTTAATTTAATAATAGTAATAACGCAGCTATTGCACCACCAGAAGATAACCAGAAAAATCTTCTGTTTAAACGATCAATTTCAGATTGAGTTCCAGTTCTTCTGATTTCTCTTTCTAATTCTTCCATTCGATTTTCTAAACTTTCATTTTCTTCTTCTAAATCAGCAACTTGACTTTCTAAACTTTCGATTCGAGCTGCTTCCTCCCGTAAATCATTCATTAAATCATTCACTTCTTGCTGTACATCATTTATTTTCCCATGGGAATTACTCAAATCTTCAGCAAAAATCTCATATTGATTTACATACTCTTCTACATTTTCTTCTAACTCCTCTGTCTCTCTAATAACATCTACCAATTCACTTCTAAATTCAGTAGCAAGATTTTGTAAAGTAAGAATATCATCTTCTTCTGCTGTCATAAAACCTTGCTCAATATTATTCAAAATTTCTGCTATAATTTCAGCTAACTGATAACGAGTAACTTTTTCTTCCCCTTCAAAACGATTATCATCTTGTAAAGACATATAACCTCGTTCTACTAATTCTACTACGCTTTCATAAGCCCAGTGGTCTTCAGATAAATCTTCAATTTCAGCTGCAAAAACCGGTAGCAAATTCAAATTTATCATAGCCAAAACAAGTAATAAAATTACTAACTTTCTTTTCAACTTAATTACCCCCAATATTAAATTCATTTTTCTCAAACTCAATAGAAATATTATTATCACGATGGTCATAAATGCTAGAATCAAAAAACTCAAACTCTGCTTCTCCTGTATCTAATACTTCAAAATGCAGACGTGCAACACTACCTTGAGTTAAATTTCTTCTGTTGTCTAAAACTCCAGAAATATTTTTTATTACAGCAGAATTAAAATCAATTTCAGGCTGATTCCAACTTAAACGTTCACCAAAATCCATAAAAATATTACCTCGTGAAACATGAGTAGGTTTTAAAAGTTCAGAATTATACTCTAAATTAAGTTCACTTTGATAAAAGTCAACTACATTTTCAGCTATAACATCAAAGCTCACATAATCCCCTTCATTTAAATCAGCTAAATCTTGTCTAGGCTTAAGATGAATTCGTGCATCTAATTCGGGAACATGAATTTGATTATTAGCTGAAACTCTTCTAGTATTTTCACTATCCACACTAACTGAATAAGGTAAGTTGCCATTAGCTAAATCTGCTAATTCAAGTTCCCACGGTACTCGAATTGATTGCCCAGGGGCTAAATTACCTAGATACTTACTTTTAATATCTCCACGCTTTATTTTCAACCCTGGCGCTAAAGATAACTCCGAATTCACACCATACGCAGTTGATGAACCTGAATTAGTAATTACAGAGTGAAAAACAAAAGAATTTTTTTCTAATAAACCATCTGCTTCTCTTAAACGGTACGGGCCAACCATTCTCAAGGAAAGATCTGGCGGTCCAACAATATCTAGACTACGACTCACCTGGTTATCATCAGTATTTTCTGCCCTGACATTAATTTCATAATCCAACGTCTCCTGACTAATCTCTTGCGGGCTGACCTCCCACATCAATTGCGTCGTCTCTCCAGCTTCTAAATCTCCAATATCAGTCTCTCTTTCGCCAGAGATAATTTCTAAATCATCTGGTGCATTTAATTCAACAATTACATCTTCAGCATCTATATCTGCAGTATTTTGAACATAAGCAATTATTTGTGCCTTATTATCAGGCCAATCCATCACTAACTCTGATGGGGAAGTAACTCCCAATGACAATATTCCAGGCACTAAAGTTATTCCAGCCAATCCATAATCAGTAGCAAAACGTCTAGTCTCTCCTGGGCTTAATGGTTCTTCCTCCCAAAAAAGAGCCATTGCACTATCTAGCTCATATTCTCCTGCCCTTAAATATTCACGACCAGCTTCAAAATCAAAATCCCAAACACCATCAGCTAAACTGCCCCAATTAGATAAATAAAGTCTATCTGGTGTAGTTAATTCAGGCCCTCTTAAAGTTCCTTGAGCACTAACTTTAGGATTTGAAACACTATCAAAAGTCTGCCAAAAATCAGGGACATCTTCTTGAGTTCTATAAGCTCGATCTACATCTATTTCTTCATCTTCAATTCTAAAAGGTGAACCATCATTTTCTCCCAATAAAGTATCTATCATTAAACGTAAACCTAGCATTCTTTCATGAGCACTTGTATTTTCTACTTCATATTCAATCCTTGCAGTATCAGGCAAACCAGTAGTACTACTTTTAGTAAAACTTAAAATTTGTTTTACAATAATACCTTCATATTCATATTTAGTAATTATACTATCATCTTCAATTGTAGGTTCTTGTACTAAATCACCATAATAACCATCCTCACCAGCTCTGCGATTAGTTTCTCCTCCAAAAACATAATTTGTATCATCAATTCTAATTGTTGTATAAGAAGTCCAAGGATTAGGCAAACCATAAACTAGTGGGCTATTATTATCATCATCACGCCCTGGATCTCCACCAGTAACATTAATAGCAAATCTACCTCGATTTAGATCATTTTGATTAACAATAATAGAAATGTAATCATTACTTAATTCTAAATTTCCATGTTCATCAACATTAGCCTCAGAAACTTCAGAAACTAATATAGTCAACATTAATAATATCAAAAGTAAAAAAACACTCTTTTTTAACATACTTTATTCCACCCCATTTATTCTACAAAGGATAGTTCAATAAATTCTATACTTACTTCTTCATAACCACTAGAATAATCAAAATCAACAGCCAATTCTATATTGTAATCTGCTCTACTTGCTTTAAATTCCCAAGCATGTTGAATAGTTAAGCTAGCTACACTCTCAAACTGTCTATCTGTTGAATCAATAACATCTATTGATTCAACTTCACCATTTTGAGATACTTCAACTAAAAGATGAACTCTACCTTCTAACTCTATATTAGATGCATCTTTAGGATAATCAGGAGTTTGACCACTTAAAACCATTCCTTCAGGTGTATTTTCTTCTTCATCTACACCTTCTTCTGGAGTCTCATCTTCTCCCTCTTCCTCAACAACATCTTCTTCCTCACTACCTTCATCAACTTCAGGTTCCTCTGGCTCTACTTCAGGTTCCTCTGGCTCTTCTTCAGGTTCCTCTGGTTCTTCTTCTGGTTCCTCTGGTTCTTCTTCAGGCTCCTCTGGCTCTTCTTCTAGTTCCTCTGGTTCTTCTTCAGGCTCCTCTGGCTCTTCTATTTCTTCTTCTGATTCTTCAGCATCTATTATATAATCAGTCTCAGAATCTGGTTCTGGCTCTGGTTCTGGTTCTGGCTGTTCAAAAGCATCTCTTTCTTCAATGATTTCTAGTTCATAATATTGCTCTTCCTCTTCAGTCTCAATAGCTACTTGCATCCCAAAAGATAATTGAGAAAAAAGATAAAGAAATAATAAATGAAGCACAGAAGAAAATAATATATATCTAAAAAAACTACTCTCTTCAGAATTTTCTTTCTTCATAATTTTTTTCTTCATAATTACCACCTAATTTGAATTTTCTTTTTCTGCAGCTAAAGCCAAACGATAACCACCAGCATCTCTAACCATATCCATAACTGAGACTACATAAGTATAAGCAACATTACCATCAGCTTCAATCAGAAATAAAGTATCTTGTGCTTCAGAAATCGCTTCATTAATTTCACTTCTTAAAGTTTCTTTTTCTACCAATCTATCCTCTATAAATAAGCTGCCATCCTCGGCAATTGATATATTCACCTTTACTTCTTCTTGTTGTTCTGTAGCAGTATCAGCCTGTGGCAAATCAAGCTCTAAACCCTCAGGCGTAGCTCTAAAAGTAGTAAATAGCATAAAAAATACTAGTAAGAAAAAAATCACATCAATTAAAGGTAAAATTTGAATGTTATTAGTCTTTTTTAAGTCACTTCCAAACTTTTTAAAATTTGGCATTATTACCACCCTGACTTAATAACTCAATTAAATCTATATACCAACGATTGACCTCTTCAGTCCTCTGCTCTACTAAGCTGACTAAATAACTATATAAAAACATAGTTGGAATCGCTACAATCAACCCAAAAGCAGTACTAATTAAAGCATGAGAAATTCCAACACTGATTGCTGCTGGTGAAGCCATCCCCTCAGCTCCAGCTAAAATATTAAAACTATCAATAATCCCTAATACAGTACCCAAAAGCCCTAATAAAGGTGCTACATTAGCAATGAAATCTAATACTCGCAATCGCTTTTCTAACTTTTTAATTTCGCTTTGTGCTATTGCTGCTAAATTTTCTTTCAACTCTTCTTTTCTCTTCCCACAATATTTCAATCCTTCTACTAATATACCAGCAATTGGACCATTTTCTTTTTGAGCCATATTTTTTGCTTCTCTTAATTTATCATTGTCTATTAACAACCTTACTTTTTTAATTAACTTAAAATTATTCCCCTTTGCCTTTTTTAAATAAATAAATCTTTCTAATGCAACAGCAATAGTTGTAATTGAACAAATTAATAATGGAATTGCTGTCACTCCACCACGTTCTATAATCCCTAGCATAATTTAAATCCTCCTTAAAATTTTAAAATAGTTTAATTATTTATTAGCATTTTTTAATTGCTTTAACAATTTATAATCTCCTTTAATCCCTCCTATTAATTGCCCTTCTTTTCTTTTTTTTCCATGACAATCTGAACCAGCGGTTATTAACAAATTATTTTTTTTAGCTAACTTTTTATAATACTTAATATCTTCAGACTGATGTTCGCTATGATATACTTCAAGCCCTTTAACCCCCCAATCGATTAACTCATTTACTACTTGTTTACTGTTAATCAAAGCAGGATGAGCTACTACAGAAACACCACCGATTTTTTCAATCAATTCAATAGCTTCCTTAGGATTTATCTTTTTTCTCTCTACATAGGCTGGACCTTGTCTGCCAATATATTTATCAAATACAGTACCCCAATCTGATTCATAACCATGTTCAAGAATAACTTGAGCTAAATGAGCTCTACCTAATGGAGCACCATTAGCTACTTTTTTTACTTCAGCAAAGCTTACTTTAATATCAATTTTTCTTAATTTAGCTATCATTTTCTTGATTCTATTATATCTAGCTTTTTTTATAGCCGCCAATTTTTCTGATAAAATCTCAGAATTATAATCAATAAAGTATCCCAAAATATGAATCTCAAAATCTTTATAATCAGTATTTAATTCTATACCTGATATTATTTCCACATCATATTTTTCTCCAGCAGCAAAAGCTTCTTCTAAACCAGCAACACTACCATGATCGGTAATTGCTATTGCACTAAAGCCTAAATCAGAAGCCTTTTTAACTACTTCTTTAGGTCTAGATGTCCCATCTGAAGCTGTTGTATGCAAATGCAAATCAATATACTTGTCCATCTTAATAGCCTCCGTTTTCTATAATTTCTCTTGTCATCTGATTAAAACCTTCCACTTATTAAATATTCAATATAATAATTAAAAATCCTGCTTTTAAGCAAAAACTAACTTACAAATAAAAATAGCTGCTATAAATCCTACTATATCTGCTAATAAACCAGAAAAAATAATATGTCGGCTTTCTTTTACTTTGACTGAACCTAAATAAAGAGTAATCACATAAAAGGTAGTTTCTGTACTCCCTTGTGCCGTAGAAGCAATTCGACCAATTAAAGAATCTGGACCATATTCGTTAATTAAATCTGCTACAAAGGCAAGACTAGCTGTTCCTGAAATTGGCCTAATCAAAGCTAGCGGAATAACTTCAGCTGGAACACCAAAGCGATTTAATAGCGGAGCCAATAAAGCAATTAAAAAATCTAACAACCCAGAAGCTCGCAAAACATTAATAGCTACCAACATAGCCAATAATGGACCTAAAATCTTATATATCATATCTAGACCTTCTAAAGCTCCACTAATAAATAAATCATAACTTTTTAAACCTTTAATTTGAGCTGAAAAAATTATCCCAACAATTAACAATGGTAATAGCCAAGATGATAGTTGTTCAACAAAACTAAACATATTCATCTTTGCCTAAACTTAATAATATTTTATTACTAAGCAATCCTACTAAAGTAGAACAAGCAGTCGCAAACATAGTAGTCGCTATAATTTCAGTCGGATTTAAAGAGACAGCAGAAATTCTTAAAGCTAAAATAGTACCTGGAATTAATGTTAAACCAGATGTATTAATAATTAAAAATGTACACATTGCATCAGATGCTTTTTCAGACTGTTGGTTTAAATCATTTAATTCTTCCATTGCTTTTAATCCTAATGGAGTAGCAGAATTACCAAGTCCTAATAAGTTAGCACTAAAATTCATTAAAATAGTCCCTAAAACCGGATGTTCATCAGGAATTTTAGGAAATAAAATTCTCGCTAATGGTTTAAATATTTTTGCTAAAAAACTTATCAATCCACTTGCTTCTATAATTTTCATCATTCCCAGCCAAAAAAGCATTGGCCCTGCTAGCTTAATTAATAAGTTAATACTTTCCTCAGCTGAACTTAAAAAAGCAGTCGAAACTTCTTCAATCCTGCCAGTTATAATAGCAAAAATAACACTTGAGATAATCATCCCAGCCCAAATTTTATTAATCATAGTCATATCTCCTCCTGTAAAATGATATGCTTTAACTAAAAGAAGATATGACTATTAAATCAATTAAAAAGCTCTGACTTTAAAAGTCAGAGCTTAAAAAATCAGTTAAATTTTATTCATTAAATAAGTCTCCAAAAACATCACCAATTTTAGCAATGCCCTCTTCTCCTTTTTCTTGTACAGCTGTTGACTTTTTATTACTTTGTTGTTGATTAGAAGTAGATTTTTTCTCTTCTAATTCTTTAAGGCTTAAGCCAACTCGTTTATCATCAAGATCAATATTTATAATTTTAGCTTTTGCTTTATCACCAGTTTCTAAAACATCTTCAACTTCAGCTATATGCTCATGAGAGATTTCAGAAATATGAATTAAGCCCTCTACACCTGATTCAATTTCCATAAAAGCACCAAATTCAACTGTATTGGTAATCTTACCTTCAACAATATCTCCTACTTCATAAGCTTCAACAAACTTCTCCCAAGGATCTGGCTGAGTTTGTTTTAAACCTAATGAAATTCTTTCTTCTTCTTTATTAATATCTAAAATTTTAACTTCTATCTCTTCTCCTTCTTCTAATACTACTGAAGGATGCTCAATTCTATCCCAAGAAATTTCCGAGATATGAAGTAAACCTTCAATCCCACCTAACTCAACAAAAGCTCCAAAGTCTACTAATTTAGTAACTTCTCCTGTTATTGTTTCACCAATCTCAAGTGAGTCTAAAACTTCTTGTTTTTTCTTACTTTCTTCTGCTTCTAAAATCACTTTGTGCGACAGAACAACATTATTATTTTCTCTTTCTACCTCAATAATTTGCAATTCCATAGTTTCACCTACAAAATCACTTAAATCTTCTACATATTCAATTGCTACATGTGAAGCAGGAATAAAACCTCTTAAACCAATGTCTACAACAAGACCACCCTTTACTTCTCTAGCGATCTCTGCTTCAATAATCTCATTAGCTTCATGTAATTCTTCAACTTTTCTCCAAGCTTTGGCTTTTTTAGCAGAAAGAAGAACTTGTCCCTCCTTGTCAGGATTTATTACAAAACATTCTAATTCATCCTCAGGTGTTAAATCTTCATTTACTGTCTCAGATTCAAATTCAGCCACCGGGACAAAACCCTCTTGGCCATCAAGATCAAGTAAAACACCCTCTTCTGTTACTTCTTTAACTACACCTGTAACTATTTCGTTTCTAGCAAATAATTCTTCACTCTCTGTACTTTGTTCTTTAATTTCTTCTGTCATACGTTTCACAACCTCCTTAATTATCCAGTTGGGGGTAGAAGCCCCTGCAGTAATACCAACTTTTTTTATATTTTTAAACCATGATAACTGTAATTCTTCAGCAGATTCAATATGAAAGGTTTTAGCACCATTTTCTTGGCATATTTTAGCTAAACGGTTAGTATTAGCACTGTTATAACCTCCAATTACAATCATAACATCAACTTTTTGAGCTAAAACAGCTGCTTCTTCTTGACGCTGCTCAGTTGTATTACAAATTGTGTTATGAACTTCTAATTGTTTTATTTCGCCTAGTAAATGGTTTACTAACTTTCTTAAATTATCTACCGATTGAGTGGTTTGAGCTACAATTCCAATTTTTTTAGCTTTGGGTAATTCATCAAAATCAGATTCATCTTCAATTACTGTAGCTTGATTATCTATATGTCCTAATATCCCTCTTACTTCAGGATGATTTTTATCTCCACTAATAATAACTGTATAACCTGCTTCTTTTAACTTTTGAACTTTTTGTTGAGCTCGTTTAACAAAAGGACAAGTAGCATCAACTACATCAATTTCTTTTTGTTCAGCACTAGCTATCACTCCAGGTGGAACACCATGTGATCTAATTACTACAACGCCATCATCACCAACATCATCAATATTATCTGTTTGTTTAATCCCAGCTTTTGTTAATTTCTCTACTGCCTGTGGATTATGAATCAATGGGCCAAGGGTATATACTGAATCAGGTTTTTCTTCCCCTGCTTCAAGTGCTAAATCCATAGCACGATTAACTCCAAAACAAAATCCAGCTTTATCTGCTACAATTATTTCCACATTTACCCCTCCAAAACACCACTATCATTTTATATTTTAGTCTCCACAATGGATATTATAACAAATAAAGAAATAAATTAAAAGTTTTTATCTAGTATATTTATATTTTTTTATAAAAAAGGGCAAAAAACATTATTTTTTTATTTTAGATTTTATAAAAACAAATTTAATATAGGAGTTATTAAGCCCAACCAGAAACCAAGAAAAGCTCCAAACCAAGTAATAGCATCAAGTTCTGTCTCAATAACTTTTAACAATAAATTTTCTACTTCTAAAATATCAAAAGTATTAATCCTTTCAACTACTAGATTTTCAAAGTCAAAAGCGGCAACCACATCATAAAAATAATATTCAACTAAGGCATCAAATATTAATAAAATAAAATCTTTTAATTTTTCTAACTCAGCATTTGTTAATAAAACAGCATAATTTTTAACTGCTTTGTTTAATAATTTATTTAATAAAGTTTTTAGAAAAAATTGAATTAACTCAACTGTTAATTTGTTTTCAACTAAAACTTCTTTTAAATAAGTATTAATCTTTTCGGCGAAATCATTACTTTCAAGCAAATATCTGCTAAAGCTTTTTTCTAAAGCTAATAATATTTTTTTTACGGTTTTATTTTCTGATACTTCTTGAGCAATAAATTCAGCAATTTGTTTTATTTTAACTTGATTAATCTCTGCTAAAACATCGCCAAGATTTAATAATAATACCCGTTGATAAAAATTATTTATTTGCTCTTCAATCATTTCGCCACCTTTTTCTTGCTGAAATAATTCAAGTAAATAATTAATTATTAAATCAACAATTTTATCTTGACTAATAAAATTTCCCGCCATTTTTAACAAGGTGTTATTTTCCATAACATTCTCAATTTCGTTAGCAACAATTTCTCTAGCACGAGTTGATTCTAAAAAAGTAGTAATTTCTTGTTGTAATAAAGGGGTTAATTTTAATAGAAATTCTTCTCCGCTTTGTTGTAAATCAATAGGAATAATAGTTTTAAGTTTTTGTTGACTATCATTATACTCATTAATTGTCGAAGTTAAAATTTTATAAACTAATTTTTCTATAGTCTCTGCTTCTAAATTGCTAGTTAAATAAGAAATAGTTTTATCTTTAAATTCTTGATACTTTCTTGAGTTAAATAATTTTTCGAAGTTTTTTTGCGAAATAACTTCACTATTAAATAATAAATCTATTAAACTGCCATCATCAATAAGCTTTTTTAATATTTGGTAACTAATATCCTCTATTTGTTCTTGTAATTTATCTACTTCTATATTGTAACCTAAAAATTTAGCTAAGATTTCTTTCACACTTCTATTATCTTGTTGTAAAGTTTCAATCTTTTTTGCTAAATACTGATTTAACTTTTTATGTATTCTTTTGTCATCTATTACTCTTTTAAATGCTTCGGGTGTCAAAATAACATCCCCAACTGCTTTACCAATGCTTTCAGCTAATTTATCACGTCGCGAAGGTATTACTCCAGGAGTTAAAGGGATTTTAATCCCAAATATTCTCTTTTCAGTTAAGGGTCTAAATAACATTTTTATCGCTAACCAATTAGTAAAATAACCAATAATTGAACCAATTAAAGGACTGATAATAAATATTGCTTCCATCATCTTAACCTCCGTAGTTAGTTTGAAGTTTAGAATTTAGAGTTTACAGTAGTGGTTTTACACGTAAGGATCTAATAAGACCCGTAGGGAGTTTAAGACCATTCATGGTCAAAAGCTTAAGAGCCCAGTTAAGCAGTATGATCTTGACTTTGCTTATAATGGTTTTGATTTTAACTGTAAACTGTAAACTATAAACTGTAAACTGTTATGATATCTATCTCTTTTTCATAAAAAAAGTCTCGCTGCACCACTGCCACGACCAATATGATAACTCCCTCTAAAATAATTTCCTAATTCATAATAGTTCATCCCCAATAAAAAATGAGTATATTCATTGCTTTCTATTGACATTGATTGTTGTAATATATCATCAGCTTGTTCATAATCTTCTAATTCATAATAAACTACTGCTAAATAATTATAACTCCAAATATTTTTAGAATCAAGTTCTATTAGCTCTTCAAACATCTCTCTAGCAAGTTCATAATCATCATTTATATAATAAGCAAAAGCCAAATAATTTATATTTTCTATATTATTAGGTTCTAATTCATATTTTTCTCTATATTCAGGAATGATTTCAACTAATTTTTCTTCACCATCATCTTCACCTAAACGATCAAAAATATCCATTCCCGATTCAATAAGACCTAGGTTAGCATAAGCAACTGCTAATTCATATTCAGCTATCATAAATTCAATACTTTCGGGATTTTCTTCTAAACTTTGACGATATTGATAATGTTCTTCTGCGATACTTCTCCAATCCAGTTCTGATTCACTTCCTGCCTGAGTTGAGGTTGG
>LFFM01002540.1_pt1 | contig 11991 bp, 8 predicted proteins | sample 643131 | NCBI WGS metagenome assembly LFFM01 (sample SAMN03777445, study PRJNA286221) | soda lake metagenome | biome: soda lake; feature: Kulunda steppe; material: water; isolation source: sample Tc-Br brine of Tanatar trona crystallizer | place: Russia: Kulunda steppe | collected 2011-07
ACTGTAAACTATAGAAATATAGTGAAACTATATTTCTATAATTCACTTATTAACAAAAATTATACTCTTTAATCATTATCAAATTCAGGCAACTCAGGTACTCTATCTAAAAACTCTAATACAACATCTGGTCTATCGGTTATATAGCCACTAGATTGAAATCGACCTAAAATTTTAATCTGCCATAGCTCATTTATGGTATAGGGAAAAACGAACATGCCTCTATCATGAGCAGCAGCAATATGCCAGGGCCAATTCATAAATCCCTTAGTCCCTAAGCCATCTACCAAGCCATCAGCTCTATCTAGCCAATGTCGCCAATTTCTTCTAGTAATCATATTATCAGTAATTAACAAAATTCGTGGGATATCAGGCACTAAATCTTTAAATTTTCTAACACTATCCTCACTAAAAGAAAATAAAATAGTTAAGGCCTTCTCATTTTTATTATCAAGCTCTAGCCAGCCCTCTTCTTCTAAAATATCTACTACCTCTGCTTCAATTCCTGGATATTTTTCCGGATTCTTTGTCTCTAAAATCAATCCTGGTGTATGTTCCCCTTTCTTGGCAATAGCTATTAATTCTTCTAAAGTAATTATATCTAGTCCTTGATAATCATCTTTAGCATATTCAGGATTTGCTTCATTAAACCAACTGCCAAAATCTAATTGCTTTAGCTCTTGATAGCTAAATTCACCAATTTCATCTTCTTTTCTATCAGGAAAGACTTCTTCTACATTAGAAGTCCTTTGTAAATTAGAATTATGAAAAATTACTATCTCCCCATCTTTAGTCCGCTGCAAATCTGCTTCAAGATAATCAGCACCAGTCTCACGTGCTTTAACATAGGCAGGAACAGTTGATTCAGGTGCAACTATGGATGAGCCACGATGTGCTATTACAGTTGGGTAGGGGATATTAATATTATTAAGAATTTCTTCCCCTTGCATATCAGGATTAATTAAATAATATCCACCATAAAAAATCATATACAAAGAAAATAAACCTACTATTACTGCCAAGGAAATAATAGCTATTCTCATAATATCCACCTCTGCTTTTTGATATAGAACTTTTTCTTAAATTTTTCTGCTGAAAATCAATACTTATTTTAGGTTTATATCTTAATTTTTCCAAATTGAATGGCAATTAAACTTAAAACTTTATCTTCAGAGCATAGTTTTTTAAATTATTTTTACTCTGTATTGTTATCCCAAAAATTTTAGCCGAATATCCTCTGATAAGTTAATTTTTATTATAACATAGTTATTGTGTTAGTAACAAGGAGCTAAAAATCTCTATCGACTTTCAGCTAAATGATTTACTGGATTATTCCCTGCTCCTATCTTAACGCCTTGCTTAATAGCTTCAGTTATAAACTTTTTACTTATCTTAACTGCTTGCTCAATACTATAACCTAAAGCTAAATTACTAGCAATAGCAGCTGATAAAGTACAGCCCGTACCATGCAGATCAGTCGTATCTAATTTGAGTGCTGAAACCTCAATAAACTTATCTCCAGTAAAAAGTAAATCTTTAGCTTCTTTTTCAGCAGTATGCCCCCCTTTAACTAATACATATTCCGCTCCAAATTGATACAGTTCCTGGGCCAACTCCTTTAAACTTACTTCATCGGCTATATCCCTTCCAGTCAATAATTTAGCTTCATCTAAATTTGGCGTAATAACTTTAGCCAGTGGAAATAAGTCTTCTTTTAAAGTATTAATCGCTTCTTTAGTTAATAATGGATCTCCACTAGTTGCCACCATTACTGGATCAACTACTAAATTATCAAGATTATACTCTTTTATCTTTTTAGCCACAACTTTAACAATTTCTTGATTAGCTAGCATTCCAGTCTTAGCCGCACTAAAATTCAAGTCACTAGCTACAGAATCTATCTGCCTTGCTACAAACTCACCGCTAAGAACCTCAACACTTTGCACACCTTTAGTATTCTGTGCTGTAACTGCCGTAATCACCGAAGCACCATACAGCGAAAAGTTAGCTATTGTCTTTAAATCTGCTTGAATTCCAGCTCCTCCACCAGAATCAGAGCCTGCAATTGTTAATACTTGTTCCATCTGCAATCATCCTTTCATCAGTTATTTAAAATAAAAAACACATCCCAAAGTAGGAATGTGTGCATCAATATAACTTATCTACACCCACTTTCCTACGCTGATATTAATCAGATCAGGTTCAAGAGTCAAGAAATTAAATTTCTTTCTCAGTCCAAAAAGGACTCCCCTAGCGGTAATTGAAATATTTAATTGTTTTAACTTAAATTAATTTTATCACTAGTAATTATTTTTTACAAGAAATTTATAGTTCTAGCCTGACTTCATCTTGCCTACTAGCATCTTTGGCACTAATAGAAAAAAGAGTTAGATAATCAGCAGTTTCAGGTATCTCATCATATTCTATGCTAAACTCACCCCAGTTTGGCCCAGCAGTTGAAGCAGTAGTAAAGTTTTCTGTTATAACTTCTTCATCCTCTGTTTCAAAGGCATAATTCACAGTTGCCTCAAAAACTCTAGCTAAACCTTCTAGCTTAAGCCCATCTTCTTGGCTAAAATCTCTTACTTTTATATTATTACTAGCTTTTATAAAAGGAGTAGTCGGTTCTTCTCCAATAACCCGGGGAATATATTCTTCACTTCCAGCTGCTATGAACTCAACCTCTTTTTTTTCATCTTCAATCTTTTTTACATCTACTGGATAAGTAATCTCTTCTACATCATCTGTTATCTCAAAAAGAACTTTTACCTCTAGCAAATCATCTTTTTCATCTATATCCTTAATTTCAACTTTATATCCTTCCGTAGGTTTTTCACCCCAATTAATTATTAAATATCTCCCCTCTTCAACATCTATAACTCCAGCCACAAAATGTTTTCGCATATTACGACGCCAATTAACAACCTCTTGGGGAAATATTTCAGCTTGCTCTTCTTCATCTTCTTGCTCAGTTTCAGCCTCATTTTCTTCTTCAATTGGAGGTAATTCTCTCTCATCCTCTGCATCACACCCTATTAATAAAAATATAGTAGCTATTAATAAAAGCAAAATCAATATTTTCTTCATTATCTTACCTCCCTTCTTATATCTTTAGTATTACTTAAAATTAAAATTTTATTACAGATTTGAATAATAACATTATTCAACTGATTTCTTTGCTCATAAAGCTTTTAACTTCAACTATATAATATAAAAACCCCTTGCTATTTTAGAGTAACTCTAAAATAGCAAGGGGTAGAAATAGAATACAATTTTAAATTACATATCTACATCAACTAACTCTAATTGTAATTCTGATTCTTGTACCTGCTTTTCAAACTCTTCACATAATTCCTCATTAAAGTTAGCTACCTTTTTCATAATTTCTTCTAATTCTTTAGTATCAATATATAACTCATCAGTCTGATCTGATACTTCATCACTAGCTGCTGAAATTTCTTCTACTGCAGCACTAATTTCTTCAGTAGCAGCACCTTGATCTTCTGTAGCTTCATTAGCCTCCTTCATTGATTCCTTGACATCTTTAGATAATTCTTGAATCTCTGCAAAGATATCAGCTATGTTATCATCAGAATTCTCACGAGGCACCATAATATCTATTGCTTGATTGGTAACACCTTTTACCTCTTTAACAATATCCTTTACTTCTTCAGCTGCATCCATACTTTCATCCGCTAAATCTTTAATCTCATCTGCTACCTCACCAAGTCCTTCATCAGCATCTCCAGTATTAGCAGATTCAACTGCTCCCATCAAAGATAATAAATTAGTCTGGTCTGCAATCTCCATAATCTTATCTGATATCTTTTCTACTTTACCAACACTATCATCTAAGTTATTCATAATAGAAACTGCTTCGTTAACGAGACCATCTCCCTGCTCAATCTTATTATCTGTCTCTTTAATCAAGTCAAAGGTATTATCTCCTATTCTAGAAATCTTCTCTGCTTTAATCGCTAAACTTTCTGTTCCTTTAGCTATCTCCCTAATTGAATCAGATATCTCATCTACCGAAGAAGAAGTCTCTTTATTTCTCACTTTAACTCCTTTAATTAATTCAAAAACATTATTTATTTTTTTATTTGTAAGAGCTATTTCTTCATTATAAGAAGATAAATCCTTAATTATTTCCATAATCTTTGTAAGAGTACTCTTTAAATCTTGTCTCATCTTATTTAAGCCTTTACTTAGACGAGCCATCTCATCATTACCTTGAACCTTTAATGCCGGAGCATTTAAATCACCATCAGCAATTTTATCGACAAAACCTACCGCTGCCTGTAAAGGAGTATTAATTTTTCGATATAATAACATAAAGGCTAATATAATAGTAACTAGAGTCAATATAACCAAAACAAAAGTCCCCATTAGAAAGAGATCGGCCATATTTCGTGCCTCTGCTGTTTCATTAGCAATTCTAGCCTCCATTGTTTCCACAAATTCATTTACGTATCCCATTGCTTCTTCCCGGCGCTCATCATAATATCCTCCATAGACTAAATTTCTAGCTCTTTCAAAGTTTTGGCGCTGAAAACGAAGCTCTTCATCTAATCCTTCCTGAACTAACTCTATTGCCTCTCTTTCAGTAATTCCAGCAACGACCCCTTTTTGAATTGATGATTCTATCAAATCTAATTCTTCATCAGGAAGTCCTAATTCCTTAAATTCCTCTAAAATTTCTTCTCTACGTTGCTTTTCTTCAACCTCTTCTACATAATTTTCATAATACTCCATCTCGCCCGATTGAGTAAAACGTCTTACTTGTTCAGTTACATACTCATGAGTCTCTAAAAGTTCATAACCTAATTCCTTATACTCAACCTCATTATTAACTGCTTCTCTCTCAAGATCAAAAAGATTAAATAACATATAAACACTAGCAACGACTAAAATCAATAAAATAGTTAGCACTACACCTGTAAACTTTAACATCCCAGCTATAGTCATATCTGGTGTTATCTTATTTATTAATTTCACCTTAATTATTCCTCCCCGATTTTTGTCTATTTCTTCTTTAGTTTTATAAAGAATTCTTTTGATTGAATATTAAATTACTTATATTTGTTTTATCCTGCTTGATTTGATACCCCTCTGGATTTTTTTGGGAACAGACATAAGTCCCAAAATCTAATTTTAACTGTCTAATTAATTTTTCTTTCTGTTTTTTTAAAACTAGATTAATTCTTCTTGTTTTCCAATTGATTTTTTTCTGTACTTTAGCTAAGGCTAAAATTAATTTTACCTTACTAATATTTTTTTCATTAAAAATATTTCTTTGTGGCGTTATTAATACTAACTCATTTTTGACCTCTAATCTATTGCTAATATTTTTTTTGATAAAATCCTGTGCATCATCTTGGTTAACAAAGTTTTTAAAAACTAATATATATTTCTCTTTTGGATTAAACTCATCTTCATAAATATTTTGGTATCTCCCTTTGAATAAATCATTAGTAATAAAATCAATCAGCTTCTCTCTAGCCTGATTATTTGATATCTTCTTTACTGTGTCATTAATTAAATTACTTGTATTTTTATAAGCTCGATCAGTCTTTTGATCAATAATTATTTTTTTATCAGCTTTTAACTCTTCTATAGCTTGATAAAAATAATCATCTTTGACTAACAATGGATATCTCCTATTCATCTTATATTTTAGCAATAACTTTTCAATTCCAATCCCCTTTTCTTCTTTTATCTTTTCCGTAATATCTTTCTTTAATTTTGCAAGTTCTAATTTTTGTGGGGGCAATTGATTTAAATTTTCTTGCTTAAAAGTCTTCATCTCAGCTTTAATTTCGCCTTCTATTTCTTGCCAATCTAAATAGATACCAAAATGATTTTTTAACTCTTGTAATAACTCTTCTTCTTTAGTTGTTAGAATCTTATTAAGTTGATTCTTATCCCAACTTATATCATCTTTTAACTCTTTCAAAGTTTCAACTGATTCTATTTTATCAAAAAATTCAGCTTTAAACAAATTCTTTTTAGGTATTATAATTACTAAAGTATTTTTAAATTTACGCCCTTGATAAATGTTTTTCTCTAAAAAAGTAGTTAACTCCTGCTTATCTGAAAAATTATCTAATAATAATATATACTTTATTTCTTTTGTATCTGCTATTTTTTCAGCAGGAAATATTTTGTATTTATTGCTAAATAAATTATCTCTAATAAAATAAGCTAAAGCTTTTTTAGCTTCTGAAGTTTCTATACTTTTCGGAGTCTTCTCAATTAGACAGTTTATATCATCAGATGGTTTATTAAACTGTTCTAGATAGTCTAAAATTTTAGACTCTGGATCTACAATCCCCCCCTTCTTATCAATATTAATTTCAAATTCTATCTCATTAATTATTAAATCTTGCTTGCTCTCTTTAATATGTAGATAATTCCCAAACCTAGCACTGATCTCAAAAAGCAATTTCTTCTCTATTAACTTTATCTTATCCTGTCTAATCTCTTCACTGATTTCTTCTCGACCAGCTTCTTTTAATATCTCAATCTTTTTTAACATTGAAATATTTGGCTCAACAAATATTTCTTCTCTTGGTTTGATAAAAGCTAAAGTATTTTTAAAACAATAGTTATTATAAATGTTTTCTGCTAATAATTTTTTTATCTTTTCTAAATTAAACTCTATGTTATCTAGTATTATAACATATTCTAATTCAGGACTATCCTCTAATTTATCTACACCATAAATCTTATACTTATCAGAAAATACTCCTGACTTAACATATGAGATTAATCTTTTCTCTAATTGCTCTTTATTAATTTCAGTCTCTTTTTCTTCTAACCATGCAGTTAAAGATTTATATGCTTTGTTAGTTTTTTGGTCAAAAAATAATTCCCCCTCAGCAATAAGCTCAGTTATTACTCTTGATAGAAAATCTTCATTGTAAATAAATGGCATGCCCCTAAATTGCTTTGCTGTCTCCAAAAATCTATCTAGGAAAAATCTTTCTTCACCATGTTTGATAATATATTCTTTAAGTTTTGATTTATCCTTTAATCTATTTTCAATCTCATTCTCTAAATTATTTAATTCAACTCCAGAAACTTCTTTTTTGCAAATATCAATTCTATTCTCTTTGTCAATCCAATAATAATAATTGTTAAAGACTGATGATAGCTGTTCTTCTAAATCTTCTTTTCTCTGCCTAATTTGTTGCTTAAATTTATTTCTTTTCTCTTCGACTTTAACTTCAGCCATAATCTCTTTAGCCGCAATAATTTCTTCCATCTGATTAAGATATTTCTCACCAAAAATCTTTTCATCAGCTAAAATAAAGATAAAAGTATTTTGATAAGTATATCCTAAAGAAAATTTATCTTCTATAAAACTCCTAAGCTTATCCTTATCTGCTGAAATATTTGGAATTATGATATACTTCATCTCTTTATTATCTTCCCAATCGTTATAGCCATAAAATTGAAACTGCTTAGATAAAAGCTCCTCTCTCAAATATTTTACCATTTCAGTCTTTGCTAATTCTTTATTAATTCTCTTTGCTTTTTCTTTGATTAAAGTAGTTATATCTTTTTTTGGCTTAAGATAATAACCAGCTGCATCTTTTTTAAAGTATTCTAATTCTTTAATCATATCTTTTAACTCATAATCTAATTTATTACTACTATTTAAAGAATCATTATTATATAAAAGCATCATAATTTCTTTTTTATTAATTCTATTTTTATCAGCAATTAACATATTAAAATAGATTATCTTTACTATTGCCTGCCATAAACTATTTTCTTGACAAGAATCTAAAGAGCGCTTCAAACTTTCAGTCAAATGAGGAAAAGCAGGTTTAAATAAATCATAATCAAGTTTTGCAATTGTAATTAAATTTTCATTATCATAATTATTTTTAAATAAGCTTCCTAAAATATTTAGTTGATTTTCAAAGAAATCAATCCTCCCAGCATTACTTTTATAAATATTATCGATTATTCTTAGCAATTCAGGCTGAAAAGGAAAATTATCAACTAACTGTTCTCTTATCTTTTTTCTTTCATCAACCTCAAACTCTAACTTCCCATAAGTTGTTAAATATTCATTAATTCTTGCTTCTATCTTAGACTTGTCTTTATTTCCATTAAATAAATAATGAGCGATTAAATCTTTCTTTTGAGATAGCTCTCCAGTCTTTTTTATAGCTACTCTTTTCTGATTTGAGAAATCAATAACAGGGCCAACCCCTTTAGTAGTTGTCATAAATAGAATTAGTTTGTCATTTTTTTTAGCAGTTTGAAATAAATTCTCAATAAATAGTTTATTAGCTTTAAATAACTTATCTTGCTTTTCTTGCTTTAACTTAATAAAAAACTTTTCTAAATCATCAATAAAAATTGCTGTATATTGATTAGAGATTAATTCTTCTAAACACTTTCTCCCAGGAGTCTCCCCAGCTAACAATAATTCATCTTTATGAAAAGCTGTAAAAATAACTTCCCACAATTTTTTTGTTCCCTCTTCTAAACTAGAAACAAAACAACTTTTACTCTTTTTTATATTAATAGTATTAAATTTATTAAACTTAATACTATTTCTTTTAAGCCAGCCATGAGTTAGCTTAAAATTATTGAATAATAAATAAGCTACTGCCAAGGCATGAGTTTTGCCTGTACCATAATCCCCTTTCAGAACTGTTAGAGATTGACTACAAGAGGAAGATTGAAGATTTTTTAATTTAGCATCAATAACTTCAATTATTTCTTTAACCAGCTGTGATGGATATGTTAAATTTAAAAGTCTTTCTCCTTCAGATATAATATAATTATTTTTTTCTTTCTTTAAAAAAGAGCCTACAGAATAATCAAAGTCATTATTTTTTTCAATTTCATTCCTTAATTTAATAAGAGTTTTAAGCTTCATAATTACTCCTTCCAAAAACATATCACTTCTTAATTAAATCTTTTCCTAACAATTATTTAATTCGCTAAGTTGTATATAATCTCCTGCTAAAAAATAAATTTATCTTTTATTTTAAAGAAAAAGCCCAAGAAGATTCAGTTGCCATTAAATATGTGGGCAACTGAATTATTCTTGAGCTAAATAATTATTTTTGGGTAGAGACAGATTTAATATTCTCCTTTTAAACCGGTAAAGCTACCACCCATAAATAACAGAATCAATAAAAGGAACAACAAAATCATTTCTTCATCAAATCCATATTTAGCTCCCATTATTATTTACCCCCTTTTTTGTTTTCAATATATAATATAGTTAGAAAACAAAAAAGTTAATGTAAAATATTGTAATTAATCTATTCTAATAATGCATTCTAAGCAACCAGAACTTAACACCTGCTTTATTCCAGCCTAAATCCCACGGAGCGCGATAACGATCTGAATTATGAGAATTAATTAGAGGATAGCCATTTGAATCAAACCCTGTTACTATAGATACATGTTTTACCTCGCCTCCACGTTGATAAGCAATATAATCTCCTGGTAATAATTTATAAGAGGATTCTAAAACTTCTTGATAACTACCACGATCAATCAAGCTAGCCCGACCACTATTTATCATATATTGATTAAAGGCATGAGCATTTACCCAAGCTTTAGTTCCACTATTATTTTTGTAATTCCAAAGTCTAGTCTTAGAAAAGCTTCCTGATTCATATAATATTTGCGAGACAAAATTAGCACAATCACCTCCATAATAGTTGTAGTTTTTATAATCTGAATTATATTTAAAGCCTTTTTCAATAGTATTAGCAGCACCGGCAAATTGGTCGGCATACTTTACTGCCTTTTTTCTATTATCAGTTAGCTCTACATCTTTTTTATCTTGGCCCTGCAAAATTATTTCACTAACCTCTTTATCTTTTAAATTACTAGCATATAATGAATTTAGAAATGGATTAAGGTGCCAATCTTTTTTTATCTGCCAACTATTATTTTCTCGTATTAAATCTAAATTATGGTATGTTCCCAAACGAAAACTATTAACTTCCCTATTCGCTTCTAGCTTATTTTCTTGATAGACATACTGATATTCTGTTGAAGCTAAGAGATTAATAGAGTATCTCTCTCTATTTTTATCAATATTATTTATTTTAATTTGAGAATCAATTTTTTTAAACTCTATCCCCTGTTTGTTGGCCCAATGCTCTAAATGATTCATCGTTCTTAACTGCTGGTCATAAGCCCATAATCCATTTCTTTTTTCCCTATTATATAATTCCTTTAATAGCTCTTTATCTTTAGTCAATAAAGCATGATTTTTAATATTTAATACTTGCTGTACCTGTATAGCTATCATCTCTTTTGACTGAAGGCTAGAGCTTACTAAGATCTTTGGCTCAAACAAAAATGGTGCTCCCACCCCTAAAATAAGAAATAAAGCAACTACTATTAATGATAACCTCTTTTCTGTATTGAAGATTAAAACTATCCTCCTTAATTAATTGCTTAGCCTATCTTAATTAATCTAACTATAAATCACTATTACTACTATAATCTATTCTATGACAAAGCAATTAATTATAATAAATAGTAAAAAAGTTGATAAAATAACCGGAGTTGTTCAGCCTTAAATTTATAATAAAAAATCTTATCCTCAGCTAATAATAACAGGATTAGGATCAAAAAAAGCAAATATGGATTATGGGCTTTTTTTATTTTAAATTTTTTTCGTTTAAACAATTTTAGCCCTCCTTAAGTTATTAATAAATTAAAACCCACATTAAAAACTGTGGGTTCAAAAATAATAAATTGATATCTACTGCTCTAATTATTAATTTTTAAAAAATCAGACTTACATTTTGCTATAGTTTTGTTATAATGTATTATTATTCCATGTATGATGTTAATCTTTTCTTGTCATACAAATTATCAGTCGTTCTCTAAAAACCTTGCGGTCTTTTTTATTAATTAGCTTTTTTCATTCTTGCTTTAGCCATTAATTCTTCTAAAGCCTGACTTAATTGATCAGGACAAGAAGTCCCATTACGACAAGTTATACCTGATAACTTCTCAACTACTTTATCAATCTTTTCTCCTTCTACAAGAGCTGAAATACCTGCTAAATTACCATTACATCCCCCTACAAATTCAATCTTTTGAATTATGCCATTTTTTATTTTAAATTTTATTTCTTCAGCACAAATACCGCTTGTTTTATATGTCCTCATTATTCTCCCCACCTTATTAATTATTATAAAATTATATTAATAAATATTTCTCTATCTATTTATTATAGTATTTCATAATAAAAAATCAAATAATTAATTACTAACCCCTTCTAAATAATCACTTATTTCTTTTGCTGTAGATAATTCTAACACTTTTTCAGCAATCTTTTCTGCCTCTTTTAAACTCAACTGCCTAATCCTATTTTTAACTTCAGGTATAGAAATAGCACTCATGCTAAATTCATCTAAGCCTAACCCCAATAAGAATGGAGTTAAATATTTATTTCCTGCCATTTCGCCACACATTCCAACCCAATTACCTTCTTTATGGGCTGATTTAATAACTCTAGCAATCAATCGCAATACTGCTGGATGGAATGGCTGATAAATATGAGCTATATTATCATTCATCCTATCTGTTGCAGTAGTATATTGAATTAAGTCATTAGTTCCTATACTGAAAAAATCAGTTTCTTTAGCTAACAGATCAGAAATCATTGCAGCAGCAGGCACTTCAATCATCATCCCAACTTCTAAGTCACTATCAAATGGAATCTCTGCTTCTTTTAATTCAGCTTTAACTTCTGTTAAAACCTGATTAGCTGCTCTTAATTCTTCTAAACTAGAAATCATAGGATACATAATCTTGACATCGCCAAATGCACTTGCTCTTAAAATAGCTCTCAGTTGCACCTTAAAAATTTCCGGCTTATCTAAGCTCATCCTAATTGCCCGATAACCTAGAAATGGATTCATCTCCTCGGGCATATCTAAATAGGGTAATTCCTTATCCCCACCAATATCCATAGTTCTAATTACTACT
>LFFM01002541.1_pt1 | contig 11983 bp, 12 predicted proteins | sample 643131 | NCBI WGS metagenome assembly LFFM01 (sample SAMN03777445, study PRJNA286221) | soda lake metagenome | biome: soda lake; feature: Kulunda steppe; material: water; isolation source: sample Tc-Br brine of Tanatar trona crystallizer | place: Russia: Kulunda steppe | collected 2011-07
CCAGCTTGTCGGCGTCGGTGTCTGCCTGAACAGCCACACCTCCGGAATCGTCCATCAGGGCGGCCTTACGGGCCTCTTTAGCCGTGGCCTGCGCCTCCTTTACCTCGGCCGCCAGGTCGGTGCGTAGCTGCTCCGTCTCCGCCAGGCGGGCCTCGATAGTCGAAAGGCGCTCGCGGGCACGAATGACGGCGGTGTCATCCTCCAGCGTCGGCAGGGCCTTCAATTCGGGAAAGGTGCTCATCGGCTCATCCGGTTGTACTCGGTGCGTTGGCGGCGGTACTCTTCCACGCCCAGCTCCTCGGCAAGCTGTGCCTTCCGGGCCGTGGTCATGCCCGGGTGATAGTCGAGGGGCTCCATGCGCTTCCGAATCCCGGCGATGTTGTCGGCGGGCTCCTCCAGGCGGTAGTTGTTGCCCCGGTCCTTTTGGCGCTCCTTCAGGTACTGGCGGGATGCCTTGGCGGCCTCGGCCTCCCAGTCTATATCTTTCAGGGCGGGTCCTTTATCGGTGCTCATTTGTCCTTTGTGGTCGGTTGAAGAGCGTTTTTCGGGATCCGGTACAGGGACCGGACGCGGATGTGGTCGAGCTCACCGGCATCCAGCATGCGGTATACGGTCGCCAGCGACACGCCAAGAATCTCGGCAGCCTCGGAAGTGCTCACGTAGTTGCACGGCGCTGGCGTCGGTGTAGCGGTCGCTTCAGGCATGAAAGCGTTGGTGGTCGTGGCGTGCTATCGGTGGTTGTAGCACACATAATCCACACATCTGTTTCTGTGCACGGTGGTTTGTTGCTCGCTGTAACTGTGCCAAGCAGCCCGAAACAAGGGTTAATCGCGGGTTTGTTGCCCCTGTGTTTACCCTCGTTTTGCATAAGTGCTTATCCCTGAGCAGCTTGGACGGTGCTTGTTTGGTCTGTGGCGGATTCAAGGGCGCGTACTCACTCGCTCGTTACCGTCCTCATCCCAGACAAGCGCCACGCTCCACGCATCCGAACCAACTTCGAAATGTGCGCTCCTCCAGTATCCTTCCGATTCCTCTGTGTAGTCATCGCCTGATGTAGTCATGACGATGGAGGTGCTCGGCTCAACATATGTCGGCGGCGTATATTCTGCTGGCCAGCCCGACACAAGACCACGCCACGACCTGCCCTTCTCGTGCATGGTGCGAGCAAGCGCCAGCAATGGCTCCATTTGCGGGACTTCAACCTCCAAGACCGGACGCTTTTTGCCTTGCCCTTCTGGTGCCTTCATGTAGGCATACGTTTGGGTCCTCTTTACAGCCTCCCATCCAGCCCCCGCCAGAAGGTCCTGCTTTGACTTAGGTTTGGCATACCACTCGCGGCTATCGCGGCAGATATATTCTTCGCGAGCTATCTTATACCCGCCGTACTTTGCCTTCCGCCCGTATGTGTCAATCTGGAGGTCAATCGTTCGCGTGGGTAGCTTGATAAGGTTATTGTCCAAGTCCTGCCTAAACGCAATCATCATAGCTCTTCGTAGTTGAGTTAAGGTTTATAGGTAGTCCTGTAGCTGCCACAACGTTTGCCGCTCCTGCTGCTCTACTTGCTCGTGCATAGTCCGGATGTACTCAGGGATGTGCGCCTCGATTGTGTCCCGGATGATCTGCCGTAGCGTGTTCGGCGGGAGCGCGTCCAGCTCTACAGATTCGCCCTCAAAGCCTGCGGCCCGGCTGTCGGTTTTCTTGGTTGGGCGGCTCGGCAGATTAAGGCGCCGAATCTGCTCGGGCGTCACCGCGGCCCGTTTGAAGCGCATGCGCCGATCGTCGATGGAGAAACCTTGCAACTCACTCACTACGCTCTCCCAGGCGTCACATCCGCTCGGGTCGTGATCGCCCAGGTTGTAGATGTAGGCAACTTTGCCGGCCTCCAGCGCACGGTTGATGTGTTGGGCTGCCTCATACAGGTAGCTGATGCTGCTGTACCCACGCGCTACCCATAGCGAAACGCCCAGCCCATCGGTTACATCCCACGCCACGCCCGCAAGGGCCTCCTTCTCCATCCACACTTGCACGTAGTGCGGCAAGTCTCCCCAAAGGTTGCGGCGGTACAGACGTGCCGCTCGCTCCAGGGCTTCCTCCATGCTGCCATACTGCAGCGGCCTCCTAACTGTCCTACTGGAGTCCACAATCCAATCGTACGGGATGACGCCATCCCGTCGCATGTTGCGCAGCTCACGCGCTACGGTGCGATAGCCACGCCCCTCAACTTTCGGCACCACGCCTCTTACCACAAGGCGGTAAAACACCTGTCGCACCGTCATCGGCTTGTCCTTGCGCACAGCCTCAATTATGGCCGTGCGGATGACCTCCATCTCTGCTTGCGTTCGTCTCGGCATTGTTTTGTTGTGCTTGCTCAATAAAGTATCGGATCATTGGATGCGGCCTCCGCTCTGCTAACTCGCGGCTCGCGGGTTCACCTCAATGATCGGTGATGGTGGCCTTCCCGGTCCGTCTGTTTTCGGACGTCGTATGCGGATCAATCCATGATCTTCGAGCTGCTGCAACGGCGCGTCCAGATCGGCAGCCGAGCCGATCGCATCCTTCCCTCGGCACGCCTGGTGCAATTCGCGCTTTGACGTAACTGCTGCATACTCATTATACTCAATATCCTCAGAATTGCCGGTGTGAGCACCTGTTACAGCGCCGTTCACCCCTTTCTGAGTATATTGAGTATTTAGAGTATGCTGCTGAAGGCCTAAGATCTCACACAGCCGTCGCCAGACGTAGCGCGCCAGTTGTACCTTGTCATTCGCGTTCAGTAGGTGGTACGCTGCTCTCGCGTGGTCAATAAGGCCTTCGGCAATGATGACGGCGTCATCAACACATTGCTTGGTAACCTCACCATCAAGGCGGCCAGCACGCGCTACCTGCAGCACGCCAGCAATACGGACGGTTTGACCAACGAGCTTTGAGCCCCAGTCCACCATCCCATCAAGCGCCTCGCCTGGTGCGAGCATCACCTCAACCTCATCCCACCAGCTCCACAGCGCAACGCGTGCCTCCTCCGTAAGGCGCATGGTGTAAGGCGTCCATCCATCCTCGCCCTTCTCACGCGGTTCGAGGTGCAGAATCTCATCCATCTTATCCTCATACACGCGCTTCGCTGTGCTGTCGAGCGGTGGCACCTCCGGCCCGGTAAGGCGACGTCCTACCTTCGATTCTGGCACCACATAGAGAAACCGAGCCAGCAGTCCCTCGCCTCGAAACGTCTGCTTCTGCGCCATCTCCTGCAGCGTCACAGGCTGCGTACAGATCGCCACGGCCAGCGCCGGGTTGGGTACGTCCGTCCCCTCCCTGGTCACTCGGTTGTCGCGTGCCGGCTCCTCACCAGTCCACGCTTTTTTGTAGACGTTGAGCACGGCGTTCGAGGTGTCGTACCTGCCGGCCATGTACTTGAACAGGTCCCCCTCAGGACTCATTGCCAGCAGCCGACCGTTATTCTTGCTCATAAGCCGCAGCAACTCCTCCGACGTAATATCGTCGATGTGCAGCTGTGGCATCGGTGGCACATAGTGATCATCGAGCTCCTCACGCGCAGCCTCCACATCGTTCCGCGCAGCCATGAGGTCATCATCCTTCGCTTTCGCTGCTTGCTGCTTTGCGCGCTTCAGACGCGCCTCAAGCACTTCCTGATGGTCGCGTGCCTTGATGTGCTCCTCGCGTATGGCCTCGCGTAGCGCCGTCTCGTGGTTGTAGATAGGCGTTGCCATCGCCTTGAACGTCGGACTTTTACGCGTGCCGCTGTCCAGTACAGCGCATCCCCACAGCGTCAGCGGCTCTTTCCAGCCGGGTTGGACGTGCACCTCGGCTTTCTTCTGCAGCGCTCCGCTCGTAAGGCAAAGCGCCAGCAGCGCCGGCAGGTCCACCGGCACTTGTAGGTTACCTGCCACGGATTCGATGTGCTCGCGCATCCATGAAGGAAAACCGTCGATGACGAGGTGGAACGGTCTGCCAGGAGCGCCGAGTGGTATCGGCTCCGGCCATTTTTCCGGCTCGCCTGTCACCTCGGCGGCCCAGTCTATGTACGCGCGCAGCTTATCCTCAATTTCCCTTCGGTGACCCAGCTCAGTTGCGGCGAGCCTCAAGGCCCCTTCTTTCGATATATTATCGCTTAACAGGTCACCCATTGCCACCTCCACGCCTGTTGAGCTGGCGCGCCTTTTCGGTGACGAACGCTTCAACGCGCTCTTTCAGGTCGTCATCCATCGACACACCCCACGGCAACGTCATTGCCTCAGGTGAAGCCTGGATTTCAATTACGACACCTCCAATGTTGATCTCTCCACGCCACCACCGGATTGAACCGTGTCGAGGTGGTCGGTGTGGCCTAACGGCGCGTCTGCCGTCATCCTGGAATCTTGCAACTGATGTACCCATTGTATACCTTGTTAGTCCTGTGCAAAGTTATATGGCACCCACGTTGATTGCCCCAGCGTGGGTGTTTCTTCTTTGTGCTGTCGCGGCACATCCGACGGCCTGCCAGCTCAAGCGGATGTGCCGTTTTCCTTCGTGGTTACGCGGCCCTCCTCGATCCAATTTTCGAGCGATTCGCGGTTGTAGAGGATGCGGCGGCCATGCTGCGTGTACTCTATGCTGCGTTTCGACCGCATGTATGTCAGCTGTCGCGACGTAATACCATAGCGCTCAACCACCTCCTCGCGGCTGAGCCATTCGGGCGCCGTCGCTTCGCGGACGGCCTCGGGGACGGTCTGCAGCATGGCCTCGCGGACGGCATCCGCCACGGCGCTGTTCAAGGATTCGCGGTCGGTTACGATTACAGGCGTGCTCATTTGGATCGTTTGGTTCTGTTGTTGTTGGCGGCGTCGGTAGGGTACACGCGCTACGCTGCGCATTGCTTGGACGTCCAAGGACGTCCGCTCAGCGGTTGGCGTCGTAGGCATTGACAAGGGCCGAGAGGCTGCTGATTACGTCCACTGCGTTATCTGGGTGGTCAACGTTTGCGTCCTCAAACGCGCGCCCAACGGCCTTCCGCGTCGCTTCGGCGTCCGCATCATCCACAAGCCTCCACAAGTCGGAGGTTGAATTAACCTGCCGGTTGGTGTCGTTAAAGGCAGCAATCAGGGCGCGGCAGCGATCGTACCGATTCCGCGTTCCACCGAAGGCGGCTTCAGCATCCATCCGGCTCGGCAGATCACCCGTCTCCAGGTACCACGTCTCCACGAAGTCACAAGCGGCCAACAGGGCCAGCGTCCGCACAAGGCCACTCATCAGATCATGCCCGTTACGGTAAGCAACAGCCTCAATCTCATCGGGCGAAATGCCTGCCTCGCGTAGCTCGTTGCGCCGCTGCTCATTTAGACGTTTGACCGCATCATAACGCGCTCTCTGCCGCTCTGCAGCGGCGCGTACCGTCGCCAGCTTGTCCAGTACAGCAATCAGGTCACCGTCATCAGCAACGGCCTTACGCACGCGCTTATGCGCCTCTCGAATCGCAGGTATAGCCATCGCCTCAGTTGGCGTCTTTTCTGCTGGCTCTACTGACGTTGAAACGATCCGTGCGTGGACCTTGGGTAATGGAACGCCCTTGAGCCTGCTCTCAGTAAAGCGCCCGGTCTTTATCGTAGCACCTTTGCCTGGATCCGGCTGCACCTCGTACAACGGCGCATCATTGGTGAGTAGCTCCAAAAACAGCTGTGCAGCTTGTTTGTCCGTCATCTGCTGGCTATTCGTCATCGTCATCCCCCCACAAGTCGTTCGCAAGTTTATCCGTGGCCTCACGGTCGAAGGTGCTCAGGTAGCGCTCGGTGGTGCCGAGATCCTTGTGGCCCAGCGCCTTACTCACGGCGTACAGGTCGCTGGTGTGCTTGCGGGCAAAGTCCGCGAAGCTGTGCCGGGCCACGTGAAACGACACCTCCTCCGGCTCCCGTATGCCTGCCAGCTTGCACGCCTCCTTGATCCGGCGATTGATCCCGACGTTGGCTGAGCTGATGCGGCGCCGCAGTTTCACCGGGTCGCTATCGGATCCAGCGGGCAGGATGGGAAACACGAACGGGCCATCGGCGCCTGCGTAGCGCTCAACAATGGTAAGTGCCGCGGCGGGCAAGGGCAGGTCCACCGGCTGCCCGGTTTTCATCATCGTGTAGCGCAGGCGGCCCTCACGGATGTTCTCCGGCCGAACCTGAAAGACGTCACCGGCCCGCATCCCGCCCGCGTAGAATGAGAAAATGAAGGCGTCTCGGGCCACGGCCATCTCGCCCTCCAGATCCACCGCTTCAAGCGCCGCAATCTCCTCACGTCGAAGGCGCCGGCGAACCACAGGCGCTCTTTTGGGCAGATCGTAGCGGATGAACGGGTCCTTGTCCATATCGAGGGCGCCATCCTTTACCGCCTGCGTCACCACGCGCCGCAGCCTGGACAGCTCCTTGCGCGTGGTGTTCGGGTTGTTCTCCCGCACCTCCCGTAGGTAGTCCTCGAAGTCCTCCAGCCCTCCAGGCGTGAGCTGTGACCATTCAATCACCTCAGATGCGAAGCACTCCTGCAGCTTGTTCAGCAGCGTGGCGTACTTGCGCCGCTCCCAGTACTGATCTCTGCGGCTCAGCTTCTCGATGAATGCGCTGAGGTAGCTGTCCAGCGTCCCGCTCGAACCTTCAACCCGGCGTTTCATCGCATCCGCGGTGCCGCCCTTCATGCGGGCACGCTCGGCCTTCAGGTAGAGCTCGTGCAGCTTCTCGTTATAGGCCCGGCTCAGCTCGTGAGACTTGCGCACCTCCTGCCGATCGTCGTTCCAGTACCGCGGCTTTATCCAAATGCCGGTAGACTTGCGCCGCACCTTGCGGTTGGCAATGATCTGCAGATAGATCGGCGCCGTGCCATCGTCTCGGGCCTTGCCCTTTCGGATGATAAACTTGTGGCTTGCCATGTTGATACCCGTTGTGTCTGTAGACACCCGGACGGTCCGGGTTCACAGACAGGGTAAACAATTTTTGGCGTGAGTTGCAACAGCGCCATCCGCTGTGTACGTTGTAGATGCCACACAGGCGGCAATTTGCACACCCGTCGTACTTACGTGTAACTGTAAGGGACGCTGTGTGCAATCCAGCACCGCCCACCATCGTTTTCTTCAAACCCCGCCTGGCACTTGCTGAGCGGGGTTTTTTGTTGGTTTAGGGCGTTTCGGGGGCCGGGTGGGCACCCCATGGGGTATAACAAATGAGCGCTTGGGTTGGGCCAGGGGTGATCCGGCGGGCTTGTCGCGAACACGCGTAGGACGTTGGCTGCAAACTACGGGGGCAGGTTTGTCGTGACGGGGTATATGGACGTAGCGTGGGACGTAGCGTGGGACGTAGCGTGCTACGTCGCTACATCAACGCTCGAAAACGCACGCGCACGACGGCCTTGTCCTCCGTCTCAACGATCAACTCCGCGTGGGGCGCCTCCTGACTGCCCTCCACGTCCTCTGCCGGGACCAAAAACAGGCGGGCTTCGCCGTTCGCCATCGCCTCTTGCAGCATGGGAGGCAAGCGGTCGACACGCATACCTACCGCGATCCAGTCGCCGTTGTGGTCAAGCGGCCATGCCGCGTCCGTAATCGTAAACGCCTGTAAGGCCAGCGCATCGGTGGCTCGTCCCTGATAGGTTAGCGTTAGCCCCTCGTACGTTGCGTTGAGCGTGGTACCTCTGCCCCCCTCATTCAGCGATGCCGAGGCCGGGGCGCCGAGCTGCTCGTTTAGCGTGAACGGCGTGGTGATATGCGCCAGCGCTTCAAAGGCTACGGAGTCGGCCAGTGTAAGGGTCTTGTACGCGATAGCCGGTCGTTCGAGCACCGCGCCCTCCTCGGTTTGCGCCCACGCAGAAGGGACGGCCAGGATGAGGATGAGCAACGAGACGGAGAATAGACGAACGTCTTCATAGCACGATACCGTCTTGGTGAAGCCCCGGCGCACGTAGGGAGCAAAGATAACCTTCTCAAAAAGTGATATACATCAGATGGTAGATACGCCCTTTGGGGTTTGAAGTCAAGCTTATTGGGGAAAAATGTGCGCCTGCGTGGCTGTTGAGTCCGTGCTTTTGACTCGTCAAATGAGCCTTTCTGAAGGTGTGATGCTCCGGAAATCTCCTATAGCTCCTCCCTTCTCGTGCTACATTTCCTCGTGTGCCCACATCGTATGGATCCTCGATCGGAGTCGAGGATGACTGGATTGAAAAAGTGAAGTCGCGTACGAGGGGAAGCAGCTTTGGTAGCAGTCGGAACTGTTGGACCACAGCACCGACTACCGTACCAACCAGTCGCTGAGGCACACATAAGCACCCGCTGCCGAAAGGCCTCCGCAGGTGGATCCGCCGTGGTTACTTTTTCAACACGTCCTTGCCCTTCAAGTCGCTCCCTCGTACACTCTCGCTACAGACCTTTTACAACCAACGCAATGACTATGGCAGCCACGTCACCCTCCATCGGGCAGGCCATCTGGCACTGGATCCTCTACGTGATTGTCTTTTGCATTGCGGGCGGCCTGGCCGCCGGCGTGACCGCGCTGCTGTATGAGCTGGTAACACAAGAGCCGTACGCGCGGGAGTTATACGCCGTTATTTTTGGCGTGGCCGGGTACATCGCGTACCGCAGGGCGCTGGCGGTTGTAGAGCCGGGGCGGGCGGCGTGACGCCCGGCTATGGGGTGCGTTGCGGCAACACCTCGGCGCGGAGCGTACGGACCAACGTCTCGGGGTCGGACCCCACGAAGACGTGCGCGCGGTGGGCCGGGCGGACGAACCCCTCCTCTACGGCATGGTCGAGGAAATCAATCAGGCGGTCGTAGTAGCCATCTACGTTCAGCAGCCCGATGGGCTTGCGGTGGATGCCCAGCTGCGACCACGTCCACATCTCGAACAGCTCCTCCAGCGTACCCAGCCCGCCCGGTAGCGCGATGAACGCGTCGGCCTGCTCGGACATCAGGGCCTTGCGGGCGTGCATCGAATCTACCGTGTGCGACGCGGTGAGGCCGGGATGCGCCACCTCCTTCTCGACCAGCTGCTCGGGGATCACCCCCACCACGCGGCCCCCAGCGTCCAGGGCGGCATCGGCCAACTGGCCCATCGTACCCACACTGGCCCCGCCGTAGACCACCGTGATGCCCTGGCGCACCAGCACGCGCGCGGTGCGCTGCACGGCATCGGCATAGGCGGGGCGGCTTCCGGGGCGCGAGCCACAATAAACACAGACAGCAGAAAACGTGGCCATACGCAGGTGGGGAAGCAATTGAGTCAGTGAGAAACAGTCCACACGCAAGAAACTCACGGCCACACAAGAAACGCAAGCCCCCAGTGCAACAAACGAGTGCCCATCCGATGGCGCAGCGGCCGAAGCCCCGGTGCGTTAGCCCGATGTCCCTTCGTCCGCGTGAGGCAGAGCCACGATGAACGTGCTGCCCTCCTGCGGCGTGCTCTCGACCCAGATCCGGCCGTCCATGAGGTCTACCAGCTTTCGGGTGATGGCCAGCCCGAGCCCGGTGCCTTCGAAATGGCGTGAGAGCCCAGACGACACCTGCTCAAACTCATCGAAGATCACCTTCTGCGCCTTCTCCGGGATGCCGATGCCGGAGTCCACCACCTGCAGGTGCACCTCGCCGTCGGCAGCCGCGGCCCGCACGGCCACGTGCCCCTCCTGCGTAAACTTGCAGGCATTCGAGACGAGATTCGCCAGCACGCGGTCGAGCGCGGAGGGGTCGGCCTGTACGTACAGCGGGGTGTCGGGGACATCGAGCTGCAGCGCGAGCCCTTTCTCCGCGGCAGTCTCCGTGAAGAGGTCTGCGGCCTGCCCGGCATGGTCCGTCACATCGACGCGCTGCAAGGACAGCCGGAAGGAGCCGCTTTCGAGCTGTGCCAGGTCCAGCACCGAGTTGAGCGTGTCCATCAGCCGCTTGCCGTTCTTGCGGATCAGCTCAGCGATACCGCCGTCGTCGTCGGAGACCCGGTCCTGCAACACCTCCGAAAACCCGATGATGGAGGTTAGCGGCGTGCGGATCTCATGGCTCATGTTGGCCAGGAAGGCGGTCTTCAGGCGGTTCATCTTTTCGGCTTCCTCCTTCGCCTCGATGAGTTCCTGCTCAAACCGCTTCTGGTCGGTGATGTCGATGATAGCGCCGTCAAAATAGTCGATGGTGCCGTCGTCCTTGCGGATGACGGTGCTGCTAATCCGCCCCCAGAACACGGAGCCATCTTTCCGACACAGCTGCACATCTACGCTGGAAAGGGCGTCACGCTCACGCTCGCGGCGCAACAAGTCGTCGCGCGCGGCTTCGTCAGCGTATAGCTGGGACGAGTCGGCAGCCAGCAGTTCCTCTGCCGAGTCAAACCCAAACATCTCGACAAACGCTCGATTGACGTACTCCAGGCCGGTCTTGGGTCGGCTGCGGTATACGCCTTCCGAAAGGTTGGAGGTGATGGACCGCAGCAGTTCCTCTTTTTGCGCCAGGGCTTCCTCCGCTTCGTGACGGGCGGTGATATCCTGCATGATCCCACGCAGACGTACGGCTTCGTCGCCCTCAAATACCACTTCGCCCTGCGTGCGGACCTGGCGTGTGCGGCCCGCGGCGGTGCGTAAGGGGACTTCCACCTGAAACGACGTGTCATTCTCGATTGCTTCGCGGGATGCTGCCTGGACGATTACGCGCGCCTCTGGGGGGTAGTAGCCCAAGGCCTCCTCGGCGGTGGGCTGTGGGTCTTCATCCGGGTCCAGGTCGTGCAGGCGGAAGGTTTGGTCGGACCATTCATGCGCACCCGTGCGGAGGTCAAGCTGCCAGCCCCCGACGCGGCCGATGCGCTCGGTGCGCTCCAGCATTTCCTGGCTGCGCTGCAGCTTCTGCCGGGTGTGAACCGCCTCCGTGATATCGAAGTGGCTCACGACGGCCCCGCCGTTGGCCATGGGCCGGACGTGCATCTCGAACCAGCGCCCGCTGGTGGGGGTGGGGCACGGATAGGTGACGGTCATGTGGTCGGTCGCCCCGGTCAGCACCGCCCGGAGCCCCGCTTCTGCCGCAGCAGCTTCTGGTGCAGCAGATTGGGCCCGCGCACACACGGTGAAGTAATTGTCCCCGATGGCGCCGCGTGGCTTCCCCCCTTGCTTCACTGCGAACTGCTCCCAGGCCGCGTTCACCGCCAGAATGGTACCCTCTGCATCCAACACGGCCACGTGCGCCGGCAGCGCATCCAGCGCAGCTCTTGCGACGGGCGTCTCCGCAGCGAGCCGTTGCCGCAGGGCTTTGTTCTCGCGCTGGCAGGCCGCCAGTTCCTCGCGCAGCTGCGCGAACGCATCGCCGGAGGTATCTGCGTCCATAAGCCTTTAAGAGCATTTTCCGTAGTAGGTGAGGCGCACGTTACATCAAAAATATACGCCATCTCTATACCACATACGCTCCATCGTACCACGGACACTGGTCACGGTTTCACATCTGCCTCATAGTTGGTTTTACTGAAGATAGCCAACGCAGGGCGAGCCCGTTACGCAAATAGCAGCACGAGTAGCGCGACCACAGGCACGGAGAGCACGGCGGCGATGATTTGCAGAACGCTCAGCAGCAGGGCAGCCAGCAGGAGCAGCAGGCCGGGCAATGTAAAGAGGCGGACGGCCGCCGCGTAGCGCACCAGCATCCCCTTATACTCCACCACAAGCCTGCGCATCTTCCAGAGCGCAGCGGTCACCTTCCCGATGCGCCACCAGCGCTGCGCTTCCGTTTCGCCAGCGGATAGGCTGATGGTCTCTTTTACCTGGGCCTGCCCGCTTTCTACCATCGCTGCCACCCGCTCGGGCAGGTGCATCACCTCGTTGAGCCCGAGGGTCAGCGCATAGAGCAGGCCCGCCGGCAGCAGCATCACCAGCCCAATCAGAATGGCGGTGAGGGCCACAAGCGTGTACTCCAGCACACCCGTCAGCACAAACACGACGCCCCAGAGCCAGACGGCCGACAGCGCCGCGTACAGTGAGAGCTGGCGCACCTTTCCGATGATACTCTGCG
>LFFM01002542.1_pt1 | contig 11983 bp, 13 predicted proteins | sample 643131 | NCBI WGS metagenome assembly LFFM01 (sample SAMN03777445, study PRJNA286221) | soda lake metagenome | biome: soda lake; feature: Kulunda steppe; material: water; isolation source: sample Tc-Br brine of Tanatar trona crystallizer | place: Russia: Kulunda steppe | collected 2011-07
CCAGATTGTAAGAACTCGTGGATGGTGGTTTTGATGTTGTCACCGGTTAAGCGGCCGAATCTATGAACTATATCTTTTGTGCTTCGTGTACGGCGTGGACCTGCAGAAATTCACTCTGCATTATGCGGGTAATACAGAGTGGAAACAAAATACCAACCACACGATCGAAAACATCTACTAGAGACCCTGTAATAGCCAAATTTAGATGGATAGTGATTCACCCCAATTTGATAAACCAAATATAGCAATACAGAAACTAGGTGATGTAGTTCCAGAGGTTGGCAGTTTGGATTTCTACAAACCAACATCTAAATTACATGTATGATCTATATTCGCTTTTGTCTGCATTGTACTCAGTGATATAGCAACTATAATAAGAAAATAAACTGATGCCAGTGAACAAATTCTATCAATCCTAATTAATGGCAGTCTGGATTAAAACGAACATCGTGCCCTTACGAATGTATTCAGCAGATATCTATCTCATCGCTGTTGGGTGCAGGAATTACACCTAAGGCTTGGAGTCTCACAATCTTCGAATAGATCGTTAATAATATTTCGAGTGTGACCGTCTGAACTGCCGAAACAAACGGGGTGAGTCAGTCGGCTAAGTCGTCTTGGATCTGACGGAACTGATCCAGTGCAGCTTGCAGATTCTCGGTTATATCGTCAGCCAGAACCTCAGGCTCCGGCAGATCCTCGATATTTTCGATACTGTCGTCTTCGAGCCAGAAGATGTCGAGATTGACCTTGTCGCGTTCGATGAGTTCCTCGTACTCGTATTTCTTGAACCGCTCCGACTCCTCCCGGTCTTCGCGGTTCCCGGCTTTGTAGCATTCGATGAAGTTTTCCAAATCGTCGTAGGTGAGTGGGTTCCGCTTCAGGGTGAAGTGCTTGTTCGTTCGGAGGTCGTAGTACCAGACTGCGTCCGTGTGCGCATCTTCACTGGCGGGCTTCTTGTCGAAGAAGAGGACATTCGCCTTCACCCCCTGGGCGTAGAAGATCCCAGTGGGGAGGCGGAGGATCGTGTGCAGGTCGAAATCATTCAGAAGGCGACGTCGAATTGTCTCACCGGAGCCGCCTTCGAACAGCACGTTATCAGGAACGACGACAGCGGCCTTCCCATTGATGCTCAGAAGCGTGGTGATGTGTTGCAGGAAATTCAGCTGCTTGTTGGACGTGGTCGTCCAGAAGTCGTCACGCTCGTAGGTCTGCTTCTCTGTCGAGGTCGAGCCGTCATCCGCTAAAACGGTGTAACTACTCTTTTTACCGAACGGTGGATTCGTGAGTACCATATCGAACCGTTCATCAGGATCGGAGATGAGGCTGTCATTCACGGTGATGGGGCTCTCTTCGCCATCGATCCCGTGAAGGTAGAGGTTCATCACGCAGAGTCGAGCAGTGTTATCGACGATCTCCCATCCTCGGAACGTATCGTGCTGGAGTTCGTCTTTCTGATCCTTAGTGAGGTTATGGTTATCGACGATGTAGTCGTGAGCGGAGAGGAAGAATCCACCAGTCCCGCAGGCCGGGTCACAGATGTCATCGCCTGGTTCGAGTTGCATCACTTCGACCATTCCTTTGATGATCGGTCGCGGCGTGAAGTACTGACCAGCCCCGCTCTTCACGTCTTCTGCGTTCTTCTGAAGAAGTCCCTCGTAGATTTCACCTTTGACGTCGACATCGAGACCGATCCACGTTTCCTCGTCTATTAGCGAAACAAGCCGATTGAGTTTGGCTGGGTCTTGTACTCGATTCTGGGCCTTACGGAAGATAATTCCAAGAATACCCTCCTTGTCACCCAGTTGCTGTAAGGTACGACGATAATGTCGCTCCAGTTCATCCCCCTCCTTTTCAACCAACTTTGATCATGAATACTCTTCGGGGACCTTCGATTCCTTATTGAGTGGTGGTTTGGAGCGCTCCTCGTCCATCTTTAGGAAGACGAGGTACGTGAGCTGTTCTACGTAATCGCCGTAACTCACTCCGTCATCTCGGAGGACGTCACAGTAGTTCCAAAGCTTCTGAACGATTTCTGTCGATTTATTTGACATTATTTAGTGTGATTTGCTTCGAGTGTTCTTTATCATTCTGTTCATCAGATACCACATCCCCCTTCCGTTGATGCTCAAGATTATTTCCCAATATAGAATGCTTCATGAGCGACATTCGTAACCGATCTCCCCGCTCCATTTCTTGCTCAACATCTTTTTGAATTTGACTCACAATGGTATCTTGCCGGTCCAACTCATTCATAATCTGATTCATTTCGTCTTTCGGTGGCAGGGGGATTGGGATACTCCGCACCTTAGATAAACTCAAAGTATATAATCCAGAAGTAGAGCTGGCTACTTTCATAATATGTTTTCGTCCGGTCTGCGAGAGGAGCCAACGCAGAATATATTGGCTCATACTTTTCATTACAGGCCTGACTTTTATTAGATGATTTTGATGGACACAGGGAGATATTGAACCATCCCAAACCGCGGCACGTCCAATTTGATCTTTACTTCCATTTCCTTCAACGATCAGCAAATCCCCCTCCTCTAAGAGTGTTTTATTCAACTCTTTATTTTGTACTTTTATTTCCTTTATATTGTCTAGGTCAAGTTGATCAGCGTAGACATTTGCGACTCTGAGATACGGTACAGAGATGGGATTATCTTGGCGCTCAGCTTTATTTTTGGTCAGACCACTTTCTACAATACTCAAGTGTTCAATAGTGGCCCAAACCCAATTCTCCGGGATCTCAGGTAGCTCAGCTGTATCTGGTTTTTCAGGTAGGTCATATCTTTCTTCTAATTCCTCATCGGAGTATTCCTTCTTGTAGTGACTCCTGCTAACTCGATAACGCTTCTTCCAGAGAGACTTCCGATTGTTCAAAATCTCCTCAAGAAACTTCTCTGACTCAGTGCATTCTTTTTTTCTCAGCGAGGTTGTAAGGTGACCACCGAAAGCTGCAGAAACTGATGAGTTCCAGTAGTTGTCTAATTTATCAAGTGCCGATTCAAGTTCAGATAGTCCAGCATCGGTTTTTGTGAGGTGTTCTTCGATATGTTTGACGATCTCTGTCTGTGTTTCCTTCGGGGGGACTGGGACCTCGGTTTCCAGTATTTGACCCCGGTTGATCCCAGGAACGGTTGAGCCAGCTCCCAATTTCTGAAAGTGTCCGTAGTTTGACTTAATGAAATAGAATAGATATTTTGGATCCAAGGGGCCCGGACGGAGTGCCATCAACTGGCGGCTGATAGCCGCCTCGTCAATGTCTAAGATATTAACTTTACCCACACCGGCTCCCTTCACAGTTAGCAATACATCTCCGGCTGTCGCCTTGGCCTTTGGTGATTCCGTATACTTGCTAACTAATGGATAATAATCCCCGAAGTCACTCGGGCCAGTTAGATAAGGCAAACCATCACCAGACTCGTTATAATTTTCTGATAATATGTGTTGACCTGATATTAGATCTATGACTTCGTCTAATTCCTTCCAGTCCCACTGAGAGAGCTCTTTTTCCTTTTCAAACATGAGCGAGTTCCTGGTTCATTTCCATAATCACTTCTTCAACGTCTCCGTCAAATACATTATATGCACGTACAATCCCTCCTTTTTGATTAAATGGAGGGGTTTCGAAATCCTCAGTCTCTATCTCCACCGAAGATTTGATATGCTGTTTAATCATACGAAGCCAATCTAACTGCTCATCAGTAAAGCTCTCGCGTCCTTTTTTGTCAAGCCAACTTTCAAATCGTTCATCGATTGTCTCTGAATGGGCCTTCAATTGGTCAATATGCCCTAACTCATACCTTACAAGTGAAACGATGTCTGTTAAAACGACTTCAGACCGAGTGTTATTCATAACCGTCTCGTCCATGTGTTCATACGCACTCCAGATGCGTTCTGGAGAAAGATTGTATGGCGGTTTTTCTAACGCGTCAGCCAGTTCTTTTACTTCGTCATATGACAGTCCCTCGCCATACGGTTGGCCATAAATCATCTGGAGTGCTGTTATCTCATCTTTGTTCTCTTGGATGAATTCCTCGAACGTATCGACGACTGCCTCGGCTTGCTCTTTCGCCTGCTCATCGAATTCGGCAGAGATGACTTCGTCCTGACTGACAGTGTCGATTATCTGCTTCTGCTGTTCATCGACTAGCAGAAGCGTCTCTCGGAAACCATCGTCCTCGTAAATCTCACACGCTTCCTGAACTAACTCGTCTCTCGCAGTCCGAATCTGATCATCGGTCGGGTTCTCGGTCTCGAACATCTCCTTCGCCCGAGCTTCCTGCTCGTCTGGGTCCGTAGCGTCAAGCAAGTCGTTGATCAGACCACGGAACTCCCTGTCTGCAGCCTCCTCGACCTCCTCTATTTGGTCAGGAGTCCACCGGTTCTGTCGACGCGCCAGACGACTGGCCAGCGTTTCCAACGTATCATCGTCTCGTTCCCCGTCGGCAACGTTCTCAACGAGCGTATCAAAAGGTGTACTCCGACTGCGGTTCATCGAATGGGAATCAGTCTTATCACTTTCACAGACGCCGACTGCGTCGACGATGAGGAAATGGTCCTTCCCATCAGCATCAGGTGTTACCGCCTGAATGTCGTCCTTTGAGATCGTCCGCGTACCTCTCCCTTTCATTTGCTCAAAGTAGGTTCGGGAGTCGACGTTGCGCATGAACATGAGAACTTCAAGCGGTTTGATATCAACCCCTGTAGATACCATATCGACCGAGACCGCAATGCGTGGATTGTACGAGTTGCGGAATTCTGAGATCAGATCTTCGGGAGCTTTGCCGGTGGTTTTGTAGGTAATCTTCTTGCAGAAGTCACTCCCCTTCCCGAATACATCACGGACGATCCGTGTGATGTCCTCCGCATGCGAGTCGTCTTTGGCAAAGATCAGTGTCTTCGGGACGTGCTCTCGACCAGGGAATAGCGTATCCAGATTGTCTCGGTATGTCCGTATGATTGTCCGAATCTGATCCTCGGCTACGATATCCCTGTCGAGGTCAGAAGAGTCATACCGAAGATCGTCGTCGAGTTCCTTCCACTGTCGGTCCCGAGTTCGTTTGTCTCGTTCGTCTACGATGTGGCCCGACTCGACTTCCTCGCCGCCCTCAGTAATCCTGGTTCGAATACGGAAAACATCATATCCAACGTTCACCCCGTCTGCGACAGCACGTTTATGTGTGTATTCTGTGACGAGGTTCTGGTTGAAGAACGCGAATGTCTCTTTAGAGGGAGTGGCGGTAAGGCCGATGAGACGAGAATCAAAGTACTCCAAGACCTGTCGCCAGAGATTGTATATCGACCGGTGGCTCTCGTCAGTGACGATGAAGTCGAACGTCTCGATGGGGACGTCTGGATTATAGCTGACTGTCTTAGGCGTCTCCTCGTCATAGTCTGCCTCGTAGTCCGATATCTCCTCTGCTTCCTCGTCTAATTCCTCGTCCTTGAGGATAGAGTACATTCGCTGAATTGTAGAGATACATACCTTCGACACGTCATCAATCGCATTCGACGTCAGATGCTGGACATTGTACAGTTCGGTGAATTTGCGACCATCACCGGGAACTGGGAATTGCTGGAACTCTTTTTTCGTTTGTCGGCATAGACTCTTCCGATCCACGAGGAAGAGAATCCGGTCGGCGTCGGCGTGCTTGATAAGGCGGTACGCCTCCATTGCTGCCATATATGTCTTCCCGGAACCGGTAGCCATCTGAACTAGAGCCCGTTGGTCACCTCGCTGTAGCGAGCTTTCGAGCCCTTGGATCGCTTCGTACTGGCAGTCACGCAGGCGGCCCTGCTCAAGTTCTGGCAGCTGGTTCAGACGAAATTGGATACTTCCTTTACGGAGCCATCGTGATAGTGTCTCTGGCTGATGGAAGGCGAAGACTCGGCGGGGTTTCGGATCGTCTTCTCGGCTATCCCGAAAGAATGTCTGGGTCCCCGTGCTCTCATAAGCGAACGGGAGCGGGTCTGCAACGTACTCGTACCCCTCTGGGAATCCTTCTATGTACTTCTGCGACTGCGCCTCGACGCCACTGAGCGTGGTGCCGACCGGTTTGGCTTCAATCACGCCCACTGCTTGTCCGTCGATGAATAGGAGATAATCTGCATCTCCAGTCTTGACCGGGAACTCGCGAACGGCAACACCGGTCGAAGAGGTAACATCAATGTTCGAGAAGTCCTGGATCTCCCATCCAGCAGATTGGAGAAGTCCATCAATCTCTTCCCGAGCTTCTTGCTCTGGTTTGAGTTCCCTATCAGTCATTGTGAGTTACTATCTATTCCAGTGTCAAAACATCTCTGCTGACTCTTACTCATTTGCCTGTTTGGAAGGTTAGCGTGCACACTCATAGTCAACTGCTCGTCCAGCGGAGATAGAGGCGTCCCACGTCCGATACGGAGACTTTCTTGGTTCGACCGTCGTGCTGTGTTTCGACTAATCCCTTCTCGTTCAGCTGGTCGATATGATAACTGATTTTTTGGGGGGCTTCTCCGAGTTCATCGCTAATCTCCCGCATTATCACGTTTCTCCGCCCGTTTTCGTCCCATGTCCCGAGCGTCGTGAGGACATCTCGCTGTAACCCGTTGATCTCGAAGGTAAGGGGTTGTGTAGGAGCTGGAAGTTCCATTACCAGGTCATCAAGATCCTCATTGTCGTCCTGTGGTTCAAGCACATAATATGGTGTCGCACCGATGAAAAATGCAGAAGATGTGGCTCCACCGGCCATGAGGTTCGTGCCACCGGTTATATTGATGAAAATGTCTCCATCCGGATGTCGTTTGGCGATGGTAACGACTTTGTCAACGATATCGCGTAGATCAAAGGCGTCAATTAGGTCTACTTCTGCCTCATAGCCAAACTCGCTGAGGTCTTGTTTCAGTTCGAGGCCGACATCTTCGAATACCTCGCTTGTTAGCAGGTATACCTTGTCTACAGACGAGTAAGCACGGAGCCCTCTCTTGATGTGAGATGTCGTCTTCCCGTGTGGAACGATATGTACTTTCATGGATGGTGGTCTGCCTGTTATTCGACTTATGCAAGCGCGGCCATTAGGTCTTGGCCATCCAATTCGATCCTGATCTCGGTTTCAGTATGTTCCAACAGAAGATAGAGAAGGAGCGCGCCCGAGACGCCGATAGCCCCCACTACCAGCATCATACTGAGTGCCTCATCTATCGCTGCGACACTGAGTGCAATTCCACCCGTCGTGATCATTAATTCACCCATGCTCCAAACAACGGAGGTCACTACTTGTGTGTTTTCTCGGACAGTCAAAACTCAATTTGGACTCCCTTCAGAAGCATCAGTAGATATTGATAGAAGAGACAACAATGGAACAATAGACTGTTCGACGTGAACTCTAGGCGTGGCAACGTCAGTACTGCTATACCCTCGACGGTGTCGTCACTGCCACCGTCTACCCTGCCTCCCGTCACCCTCGTAAGCTGTCGTTGGGTTTCACCGGAGTCGGCCTCGGCGTCACCACCATCACTGGACGCTAGCATTGACACGAACTCACCGATCTCGTCACACTCTCTATTGGCTGGCGACCGCCCGTCGTAGGCCTCCAGCTCATTTAGGGATTACAGCGGTCTAACCTTCCACGCTTCGTAATTACCGTGCTCATCGTTCCAGCTATCTTTAAACTGTACCGGCTGACCATACTCTGGGAAGAAATTCGCGTCTAAGCGCTCAAAATAGGATCCTGGGTCAGGATCCCGATTATAAGCCGTGATCATGCCATAATTATTTCTATGTTTAAGATTTGAAATAAATCCGAATGTGTAGTCAGAGTCCGGTGGCGTTTTATTACGTGAACGACCCCAAATCTGTAGTACATCTTCTAGAGCGAACCAAATTAGAATCGTTAGTGCAGCATAGTCCGGTCGAGTATATTCCCCTGTTATATCGTGTTCTTCGACATTTCGAAACGGTCTGGACTCGAATACGGTTTTACTGTACTGAACACCATCTTCCCACTCGCCGACCGCCTTCGCGTGAAGACGGAACCAATAGAACCAAGTTGCCAGATTATCTGTCGGGCCATCTGTCGGGCCTTGTGACACTTCTCCTAGTTTGTTATAATATCCCAAGTCATTCCCTATTGTTTTTAGTATATTTTTGAAACCTAAGACAATGTCACGTATCTGACGCGATTCGTCAAACACTCTGGTGGTAGCCTTTCGAAATCCTTTGTACTCGGCACCAAGGATTTCTTCAAACTCACTCTTTTCTTCAGAGTCGCCTTCTTCGACAATCTCGATGGCGATTTGCTTGAGGCGTGACTCGCAGGCTGCTATTTTTTTGTTTAACCGATGTTCCACAAATGGTTCGCCAAATTTGATTTCTTCAGTTTGCAGGCCTAGAGGATCATCCTCTGCTGTCATTGGCCCCCTCCGTATTGGGTGAAGATATCCTGTATATATTGTATGGCGTCCTCTGGTACGGGTGAACCCCAATCAATATCAAGAGTTCGGAGTTCATCCGCACAGCGGCTGATCTCGCTATGGGACAAGTCTGGTATTAATATTGACCGTAGCTTGCTCAGCGGAACATAATTAATAATTGAACCGACTGCCTGAGCTTGAATCTGTTCTCTCCCCTGCGGTGTGCTAAGGAACGCAGCGTACACGAGGGCAACATCCGGATGTTTGAATCTCGCTACTGCCCAATTTGAAGATGGGATAACAGGTTCTGCTGGAACTACGACTTTGCCGACCGTTCCATGTGTACTTATTAAGACATCACCATCCAACGTCGTCTTCCTATCAGATACTTCTGCTTTCGGCACTCCCTTTTTTTCAGTCTGCGAATCTTTTTCGACGTCACCAATTTTCAAAAAGGGGACACCCTCCCCAAAGGCTAACTGCCTCTCTTCCACTTTCTCCCCAGATCTAATCTCCGTAATTGAATCAAGTTGAATTAGTGAGTCAAAGCTTTGCTCCAAGTTCGAGATCGCTTCATTATTTTTGAACACCTCGCTCGGGAGATAGGAATCCTCGAAGTCGTCTGAGAATATAGTCCTCGTTTCTTCTTGAAGTGTCCTTTTAATCTCCTTACTGGATATAGATTCACTCTCTACAACTGCGCTCTCAATTAAGTATCTTTCCGCGGGTTGTTCAAATCGGGCTTGTACAATAACCACTGGAACAGAAGAGTACGGCGCTAAAAGTCCACTTCCTACCTCTACAATTCTGGTTACGGTATTCTCTTCGAACAGGAAACGCCGAAGATCCTCAGCAGTACGTCGATAAAGCACTCCCGTAGGGAGTAGAGCCGTGAACTTGCCACACGGTTTCAAATATTCAAAACTCTCACGAGCAATAGCTTCTTCCATAACTGACGCTGTAACTCCATCTGGAGCTTCGTATTTTTCGGAGAGTCGCAGACCGAACGGCGGAATTGTAATTATGTGATCGAAAGAGTGTGCTTCAGCTTCTCCCTCTTCAATCGCTGAGAGGGCGTCAGCTGATCGGATATCAGCATCAACCCCCACAAGATAATTAATCGCCACTGCTTTCGTAGCAATTGAATTGTGTTTTTCAATCCCTACAGATTCACTACACTGGGCTGAGGCGCTCCGCACGATTTTTCCCACACCGCAGGCTGGGTCAAGTACCCGGTCCTCGCTTTGAACATCCGCGAGTTCAACAAGGAGGTCTGCCAAGGAAGACGGCGTTGCGAATGTGCCAAATTCGTCTCCCATGTCAATGATATGGTCCGCCAAGGCCTGTCGAATTCTACCCGAAGTCTCTTCGAGTCTGTATCCAGCAAATACTGACATACATGCGATTGTCGAGTCGGCATTCGGAGGGGCGGCTTCCATATCTAAGTATGGTAAGTCAGATAGGATTTTGACATCAAGATTCTCTAATACAGATGGTAATTCTTCAGATATCGGCAAATCAAGGTTGATCCTCTCTGCCTCTAATTTCCTGAGAATATTCACTAGCCTGGATTGTACGTCGGACTGGTCAAAATCAAATCCGAGTGTTGAGATATCAAAGAGGAATTTTGCCTCTGCAGTATTCGTGATTGCCGTTTGCTCCTTATTCTCGTTTTTATCAAGAGGAAAGTCAGGAATTGTTTTTAAATAAGTGATATCATTAATGCTAATGGGCTGAAAAACAACTGAAAAGGACGGTGTAACCACTGAGAAGAAGGTAAAATTATCTCGGAGTTCGTGGTTAAAAATGTCGAATAGTTTTTGTTCTAATTGAGAGGTTTGATTGGTGACGATCCCATAAACAAGACCCTCGTCAGAGCTGTCTGAATCGAAAACTTGGAAGAGAGTACCGTGACGATCATGATCAAGATAGATATTCTCTTCACCGTATACTTGATAGACAGGTTCCAGCAATTCGGAGATGTTCGATGGTATTGAGGTCATGTTCTGTACAACCAGAGAATACTACTTAGGCCTGTGGTCTGATTATCTAAATTCAATTTTGACACTCTGTCCATCCGAAAATCACAATCAGTGGATGGCTTCAGAAGACTTCCTGCAGTGGCCCTGCCCGTTCAACGGTCTCGTAGGTGTCCCGAACCGATTCAAAAATCAGAAACTGAAGCGAGCTGTGCTCAACGGGAGTCAGAACCGCTTCGAACGTCGGGCGAGTCATCTCTTTTCGAACTCGATCTTCATCCGACTCGGGAGCCACGATGTACATATCGACGGCGAAGTTGGGCACCCTGGTCACGAAATCGGTCATCCGTAGAATACCACTATAGATACTCGTCGTGCTTTCGACCTCGAACATTGCAACAATCGCGTCTCCGTTGAGCCAGATGACGTCGACGTACTGAATGATCTTGGTGACGGCGTCGCTGAATCCTGGCAGGATGAGCTCGTCAAGGCAACTTTCACCTAACGGCTCGCCGTCGTATGTCCGGTTCTTATCGTTGAGTGCAACGTGAACATCGTAGCCGTGCTGGTGACCCAACTGAACGAGGAACCACTGGATCTCTGTGTGGATGCGCCCGTCATCTGCTCCGTTTTCAGTGTCTTTGTCGTCGGGCTCTGGATCTGGATCTGATGGTCCTGTCGTCGACTCGCCTGATCGAAGGTCTTGGAACGCTTCTTCGATGGAGCTGTACTCGGTCAACAAGGAATTGATCGCGTTCTCAGATACGTGAACGAATCCTTGTGGATTCCAGCCATCAGCATATCCTAACAGATCTCCAATCTCATTGGGTGTAATCGAGATCGGCTTGTAATCAGAAACGGTGTAGATCAGTGAGCTGTTGTCGCTACCCCAGATTGCGTTTCCTAAGGAGGCATCTTCAAAAGTCGTGCCGACTCGGCCTGACGCAAAAAATTCGCCCTCGGAGTAGAACAAGATTGGGTCGCCAGCTTCCATTTTGCTAAAATAGTCGCGTTTTTGTGGCCCCTCTGTGGTTCCCCATATGCGAACCTCGTGCTCTTCTTCAAGCCCTGGTGGGAGCTCAATATCCGGGAGAGAGATCGGAGACACAACTGTTCGTTCGAACTCATCCATCCAGTCAGAGCCGACTGGCGTGAGATACAGGCGAGATATAATACGAGGACTCAACGGTACGTTATTGAATGTTCTGCAGATTGGTCAAATAAATACAGTTTCGTATGTGTTCGGAACGCCCTCGAAACTCAGAAATTGGTGTGAGTGGTTCAGAACCTTCGAGAGGAGATTGTGTACTGCCTCTCTCGGTGAATGCTCGAAGTATGTGATCACCGCCATTAGTCGCTATGTCGGTTTTTTAGCTTCGATCTCTGCGATAGCGTCGCGGACGTCGTCAGGCGGAGACGTTCCCGTTTCACACTTGATGAGGTATATAATAGATATTACCGTGTGATGGTGATCTTGAATGTGATTTGTCATCACAACGGATATATTCACCACAGGACATGACTTAATACTGTTAATTTGACCGGTGCTTGCGGTCTAATCCTAATATACACTATCCGGTTGCCAATATGTGACTGTATCGTATTACGAA
>LFFM01002543.1_pt1 | contig 11981 bp, 13 predicted proteins | sample 643131 | NCBI WGS metagenome assembly LFFM01 (sample SAMN03777445, study PRJNA286221) | soda lake metagenome | biome: soda lake; feature: Kulunda steppe; material: water; isolation source: sample Tc-Br brine of Tanatar trona crystallizer | place: Russia: Kulunda steppe | collected 2011-07
GCCTCCCTCGGCCGAATGGTCTCCTCGAAGGACGTCCAGAAGGTCGAGCAGGTCCACCCCACCGGCGCGCTCACTATCGCCGGCGGCGTCTCGGCCGCCCAGAACCTCATCTCCACGCTGCGCGCGGAGACGAACCTCTACGAGGCCCGCCGCGGCAAGGACATGTCGATGCAGGCGCTCTCGACGCTGACGGGCAACCTGCTCCGAACCGGCGCGTTCTACATCGTCCAGCCCATTCTCGGCGGCGTCGACGAGGAGGGCCCCCACGTCTACTCCATCGACCCCCTCGGCTCCGTCATCGAGGAGGAGTACACCGTCACCGGCTCCGGCTCGCAGTACGCGCTCGGCGTGCTCGAACAGGAGCACCGCGACGACCTCACCGTCGAGGAGGCGAAGACCGTCGCCGCACGGGCGATCAAGTCCGCCGTCGAGCGCGACCTCGCGTCCGGCAACGGGATCAACCTCGCCGTCGTCACCGAAGCCGGCGTCGAGATCACCCGCCACAAGGAGTTCGACGACCTCCTATAGCGGCTTACTTTTATTTCCCCGCCCGTTCGTGACGAACGACACGACCGATGGCGACGCCGATCCTCAAGTGGGCGGGCGGGAAACGCCAGCTGCTCGACGAGCTGTATGCCCGGTTCCCGGCCGACTACGATCCCGCCGGAACCGCCGAGAACGCCTACCACGAGCCGTTTCTCGGCAGCGGCGCGCTCTGTTTCGATCACGAGCCGCGTCGCGGAACCGTCAACGATCGAAACGCCCGGCTGCATAACTTCTACGTGCAGGTCCGTGACCGACCGGAGGAGCTGATCGAACGCTGCCGTGCGTTTCCCGATCCCGAGGCCGACCCGGATCCGTCCCTCGAGTTCGCCGAGGCGGATCGGAAGGGACGGTCGATCGACGCCGCCTACTACCAGCAGCGGGCGCTGTTCAATCGCCGGCCCAACGACGAGCCCCATGATCCGCTCGCGGAAGCCGCCCGGCTGCTCTACTTGAACCGGACCGGCTTCAACGGGCTCTACCGCGAGAACGCCGACGGCGAGTTCAACGTGCCGATCGGCCGGTACGCCGACCCCGACTGGGTCCGTGCCGAGCAGGTCCGCGAGGTGAGTCGGGTCCTCCGGCGGCTCGGCGACGACGCGCTCCGGCAGGGCGAGTACGACTACGTCGCGGACGTCGCCGAGCCCGGCGACCTCGTCTACTTCGATCCGCCCTACGAGCCGATGAGCCCGACCGCCGACTTCGCGGAGTACAGCGCCGGCGGCTTCGACCGCGAGGACCAGCTGGCGCTGCTCGAACTGGTCGGCGAGCTGGCCGACCGCGGCGTCCACGTCCTGCTCTCGAACTCCGGGGTGATGTACGACCGGTACGAGGCCGCCGGGCTGTTCGTCGACCGGGTCGGTGCAACCCGCGCGATCAACAGCGACGCCGACGCCCGCGGCGAGGTGAACGAGGTGATCGCGACGACGACCCCGCCGGACGCCCGTCGCGGCCGGAACCAGCGATCGCTCTCGGAGTATTGACCGCCGGATCCGGACGTCGACGGCTCACTCCGCGGCGAGCGTCGCTCGAAGCGTCTCCGCCTCGTCCTTCCCCGTGGCGGTCAACACGAACGACCCGTCCCACTCCCCGGACGCGATGGTCTCCGCGAGCGATTTCGACACGTCGAGGGTCCGTTCGAGTTCGGAACCACCCTCGAGCGCGTAGTGAACGCTCGTCGCCGTCGGGTCTCGATCGCCGCCCACGATCCGGAACGTCTCGACCGCCGTCGCGGTCGCCTCGTCGGTCAACGATACCGGAACTCGATAGCCCGAGCCGTCGGCTCGTTCGATGCTGCCGACCGCCGCGACGTCCCCGCCGGAGAAGAAGCGCTCCTCCCCGTCGGGACCGCGGACGGTGACGACGAGGTGATCCGCGGCGGGCGGGCGGGCGGCGTCGGATGAGTCGCCGAATTCGCGCGGATCGGCACCGATACAGCCGGCACTGCCGAGTGCGACGGCGGTCGAGAGGAGGGTCAACGTCCGTCTTCGGGACCGGTTCATGCACGTCCCGTCATCCCCCGTGCACAAAGGGATCCGGATGGCTCAAACGTGGATTTACGTGTCCAACGGGCGGTTCGAAAAAGAGGCCGTCACGAGGTCTTCCCCTCTTCCTCCCGGACAGTCCCGATCCCGTCGCCCCAGTAGAGCCACGGACCGAACAGGAGATAGCCGAAGGCCAAAAAAAGCAGGGCGAACGCGAACCCCTCGCCGATCCACGTGGGCAGCGTCGGAACGAGGACGTGCGCGACAGGGGCGAGGATCACGGCCGCCTGGACGACCCCCATCACGAGCGCATCCTGCGCGTGGAGATCGGGATAGGTTATCGTGGTTCCCATCAGCACCGCGAAGACGGCAGCGGCGGCGGCAAGCAAGGTTGGGTCGGTGTAGCCGGCCAGCACGGCGGCCGCGAGGACGGTCGCCGCGAGCGTCGTGGGAACGCCCACCGTCTCGCGGCTCCCGCTGTCGTAGGCGGTGTAGAGTCCCAGCCGGGCGACCGCCATCGCAACGAAGAGTGCGCCGACGGCGACCCCGATCGCCGCCGGGAGCGGATCGGTCGCGAACGGATGGGCGTCGAGAACGACCGCCGCGACGAGGGCAGCGGGCGCGACGCCGAAGGAGGCGACGTCCGCCAACGAGTCGAGATGCGGTCCGACGGGGGTGGAGCCGCGGTGGCGGGCGACGACGCCGTCGAGTCCGTCGGCGATCGCGGCGATGAGGATCAGCCGGGCCGCGAGGTCGACGTCGACCGCCGCGGCGACGACCGCCAGGAAGCCGACGCCGGCGTTCGTCACCGTCACCGCGTCCGCGAGCCCCAGCCGGTCGATCACCCGCAGGTGCATACCGGATCGGTCGCCGACCCCGGTTTTATCGTTTGTCATCGATCGGGCGTATCGGTGCAGCCGTAGGCAATGGGGTGTATCCGTGCAGCCGGAGGCAACGGGGCGTGCCGGTGCAATCGAGGGCGTCGGCGGGGCGCCTGACCGTCCCCGTTCGGTGGGGGGAATCGCGACGTTCAAACGGTCCCAGCCCTCAGATCGGACATGGAGCGGAGACGGTTCCTCGGCCGGGTCGGAACGGCCGCCGCCGCGGTCGGGACGCCGGCCGTGCTCGCCGGCTGTCTGGACGAGGAGTACGACGTCGCGATGACCGCCGACGGCTTCGTCCCCGACGAGTTGACCGTGGAGGTCGGGACGACGGTCGTCTGGGAGAACACCTCGTCGCGACGCCACACCGTCACGGCCTTCGAGGGCGGCATTCCCGAGGAGGCGGAGTACTTCGCCTCCGGCGGCTACGAGGACGAGCGGACCGCCCGCGACGCGTTCTGGACCGAGTTCGGCGGGGAGCTGAACAACGGCGACCGCTTTTCACACACCTTCGAGGTGCCCGGGAGATACGACTACGTCTGTGTCCCCCACGAGGACGGCGGGATGTACGCGACGGTTTTCGTCGAGGAGTGATCGGCGGAGGGACGCGATCGGCTCCGCAAGCGACGTGATCGACCCCGCAAGCGACGTGATCGACCCCGCAAGCGACGTGGCTCGATCCTGAAGACTGATTTATATACGACCGAGGATGGGTCGAAGGGATGGTATAAGTAGGGCGGACTGCCGGGTCGATCCCCTGCGGTTGGCGCGCGCGAGTGGCGCGCGCGAGGGAGCAGCCGACTGCGCCGCCGAGCGGGTTCCGGCGGCGCAGTCGGTGCGAGGCTGGGGAGGCATGAGGCTGCGGTGCCGTGCGGGCGGGCGGGGCTTTGCAGGTGGGAGAACTCACCACAGCGGAGCGATCACAGGGTTTCGATTTATAAGCCGACACGGCCGCTCGCGACTCGTACCCGAACCGACCCCGATCCCCCGTACGGAAACGCCGCAATCCAGCGTCGACGACGAGTCAGTACCGCAGCGTCGCGTCGAGGATACCGGCGGTCTGACCGACGCCGACGAGTGTCAGCCCGGACACGACGCCCGCCGTCGACGATGCGAGGGCGACGACGATCACTCCGCCGACACAGCAGGCGGCGCCCCCGAGGTAGATCCGCCGGCCCGCATCGACCCGGGCGGCGGTATACAGAAAGCCCGCCGCCGGCAGCAACGCCCAGCCGTACAGCGCGACGGCGAGCAGCGACTCGACGCCGAGCCACAGGCCCGCGACGCCCGCGAGCGTGACGGGAGTACCGGCGAGGATCACCGCACGCCAGCCCGCCAGGACGCCCGTCGCCATCTCGCGCCACGAGGCGAGCACGAACGCGGCGAGCAGGACGCTCATGACGACGTGCATGACGAACAGCGCGTGCGTGGAGACGGCGCCGAGGACCGCGGCGGCGGCGACGGTCCACGCCGCGGGCACGAGCAGCGCGGGGCCGTTCTCGCGAAACGGACGGAACACGTCGAACGTTCACGCCCGCCATACTTAAGCGGCGGCGGAACGCGACCGGCGGATCGGCGATCACGACCGAAGTGCGCCGAGGAACCGACTGATCCGTCGGTTCCGCGACGCGAGTTCCGCCGTATGTCGACTGTTCGTCCGAAATTATGCCCACCCATCGTACATTCGTTCGCCGGATCCCGTGGTAACTGTACACTCGCAAGCCTTATCCGACATCCTCCCATGTCTGCATACGCAATGGCGAAAGGGAAGGTTGATTTCTTCAACGACACTGGCGGCTACGGCTTTATTGAGACTGACGACGCGGACGATGACGTGTTCTTCCACATGGAAGACGTCGGCGGCCCGGACCTTGAGGAGGGACAGGAGCTCGAGTTCGAGATCGAGTCCTCGCCCAAGGGCCCGCGCGCGGCGAACGTCGTTCGACAGTAAGCCCGTCACACGGTAGCGGGTCGGACTGTCAACGCGGTCTGCGGCCCATACACGCGAAAACGAGTTTCTCACCCTCCGTTCGGGGTTTCCCCCGCGGGGTTTGTTTTTATGCCCGCGAGCGATGGCGGCGTCCGGATGCGGCGGCGTCCGGATGCGGCGGCGTCCGGATGCGGCGGCGTCCGGATGCGGCGGCGTCCGGATGCGGCGGCGTCCGGATGCGGCGGCGTCCGGATGCGATGGCATCAGACCCCTCCGATTCGATGCTTCCCGAATCGTTGAACGGGCTCCGCTGAAATCCTATTGTTCGGGTGGACTCCCGTCCGAAACGATCGTCGCTGGAGACAATGGATGGGGCGATCCGTTGCTCACCGTACTTATAGACGTCGTGGAGGGTATCGTAGCCACTTATCAGTGAAGCGTCGTGCCGGATCGGCAGCACTCGATGCGGCCACGAACGTGTAGCGAACTGCCCGACCGCACCTGCACCGCAGCCTCACGCCTCCCCAGCCTCGTTCGGACGGGTTCGCCGGAAATCGCTCGGCGAACCCGTCCGAACTCCCTCGCGCGCGCCGGAGTCGCGCGCGCCGACCGCATCGGCCATTTGTAACTACCGAGGATTTCAACAAAAACCGTGAGTGCCGCCACGAGAACCGACGCGTTCGGATCGCAGTCGAGGTGGGGTTTCGCTCAGTCCTCGTTCTCAACCACGCCGTCCGACTTCTCGAACGCCTCGAACTCGGCCAGCGTTATCGTGTACGCGTCCCGGTTGCGGTGGTACGCGATCCGGTACTCGGTCGGATAGTCGCCAGCCTCCGGCATGCGTTCCGGGGTCGTGATCGACTCGACGACGTCGTCACCGTCGTCTCCGAGGTCCTCGAGGAAGGCCGTGGTAATCATCGGCTCGTAGAAGTTCAGATCGCCGTTCCAGTGGCCCCAGACGTGCGTGTGCGTGAACTCCTCGCCGCTCGGATCGTCCGGTCCGTCCCATTCCGGCGAGGTCGCATCGAAGAGGTGCTCGCCCATGGCGGGAACGACGTAGTTCGTCCGGAAGTACTCGTCCGGGAACTGGTCGGCTGCGGGCGGCTCCTCGTACGGCTCCTCCTGTACGTTATCGTCGCCTGCAGGCGGGAAGTTGATCGGCGGAATATCCTCGATATCGTCCTGCGGATCCAAATAAAAATGGACGTCGAAGTGCGGCACGCCGTACACGTCCGGCGGGCCGTGTCCCTCGGGCATCCAGTTGAGCCCGAGCCACTCGAAGGCGGTGTCGCCCGGGAAGTCGATGGCGACGAGATCCATCTCGTCGAACTCCTCCTCGTCGATGGTCGCCGCCGCGGCGGTCAGCTCGACGCCGACGTACGTCCACTTCCCTTGTGGATGCTCGGCGAGGAACGTCCTCACCTCCCCGTCGCCGAGCGGCTCCGGATCGCTGTATTCGGTCCGCCCTTTCGGCGGAAATCCCTGGCCGTTGCCCGGGTTTGCGGCCGCCGTGCCGACCACGCCGCCGAGTCCGAGCGCGCCGATTCCCCCCAATACCGTCCGTCGTGTTCGCTCGTGTCCCCCCATCGCGACTGGCATCTCTTGGCGAGATGTCCTAAATGTTGTTGAAATGAACTTAAAATGTGAGTACCGTTTCAACGAGATCGCCCGGCGAGCCGGATCACCGGCTCGCGGGCGTTCACATATGTTGTCCCCAGAGGCCGCGGCCCTTCGTCACCTCGACGTCGCCCATCACGCGGGTCTGACACGCGAGGCGGACGTCGTGGCTCGGATGGTGCGGCGGGAACCAGAGCCGCGCCTTCTCCTTTTTGCCGGGCTCGCTCACCTCCCCGTCGACCTTGACCGCACAGGTTCCACAGGAGCCCATGCCGCGGCAGTTGAGCTGCTCCGATCTCCCGTTGTAGACCGAGAGCCCGGCCTCCCGCAGCACGTCACGCAACACGGCACCCTCCTCACACTCGATCTCCTCGCCCTGATAGTAGACGGTCGGCATGTAACGAACGCCGGTACGTGACCGAGCACCATAGATGCTGGTGTCGAAGCACGGATGCCGGTGTCGGATCGGCGAAACTCCTTTCGCGCTCACGATGAAACTGGATCCCATGACCGCCTTCGGACTGTTACGGGTGACCCCGATGGGGAAGGACGACGTGACCGCGGACGTCGCGGCGGCGATCGAGGCGTTGGAGGCATCCGGCGTCAGCTACGAGACGACGCCGATGGCGACGACCATCGAGGCCGAGAGCGCGGCCGAGCTCTTTCGCGCCTGTGCGGCCGCCCACGAGGCGGTCGACGCCGCGGAGGTCCACACCCTGCTCCAGGTCGACGACAAACGCGAGAAGTCGATGGCGGCCGCCGACAAGGTCGACGCGGTCGCGGACGAACTCGGCCGCGACCCGACGAGCGAGCGAAACGGTGGGCCGGATGACGGGAACTGAGATTCGATCCGCCGAAGCGGCGGATGACCGTCGGCGGAGCGAGATGGCCGGGGACGGGACGGCCGGAAGGAGGGCGACGGGAAACGACACGGCCGGGAACGTGTGCCGGACGTCCGACGGTGACGGGTCGTTTTTTACGTCAGGACGCCGGAGGGGAGCATAATGGGACTCAGGTGTCTGCTCGGGCACGATTTCAACGAACCCGAGGTGGAACGCGAACGGGAGGAGGACGGCAACGAGGTCGTCACCACCGTCCGGGAGGTGAAGACCTGCTCGCGATGTGGCGAGACGCAGATCGTCAGCGAGAACACGGAGGTAACCACGATGGAGCGCCTCGCCGAAGCCGCGGCTGCCGAGTCGACCGTGCGTGCGGGAACCGGGTCAAGCGCCCGGGGGTCCGCCAACGACGAGGACGTCACGAGCGTCCATCCCGACGCCGATCACGGGGGCGATACGGACACCGCCATCCACGGCTCCGGAGCCGTCGAGGAGTCCGAGGCGACCGGCGGCATCGGGACGTCCGCCGAAGCCGGGGAGGCGCCGGAAGCCGGCGACGGGGAATACCCCGCGCCGACCGACGGCGAGGATGCGGAAATAATCGACGCCGGCCCGAGCGACGGGGAGGGATCGGCCGCCCGGACGTCAACCGCCGGAGCGGGCGACGCTGACGCTGCGTGGACCGACAGTCCCGCGACGACCGCGGATGATCCCGCAACGGCCGGTGGCGGAACCGCGGCCGACGACGAGGACGCCGAACTGGTCGACGACGACCCACACACCTCGTGGCCCGGTGAGTCGACCGCGGACGCGTCCGCGGACGGGCAGGCAGGCTCGGAGGCGGCTCCGGAGGACGGCTCCGAGTCGCGTCCGGGAGACGGACCCGAGTCGCCGCCGGACGACGGCGTCATCCTCGACGACGAGACGGACGAAGATCCGGAAGACCGCGAGCGAGGAGCCTGGCCGGAGATGGAGGCGGACGACGACCCGGCCTCCGAACCGGCGCCGTGGCCCGACCAACGGGGCGAGGACGAGGGCTGGAACGCGACGGTCGACGAGGGCGGCGACGAAGCGGCGGACGTGGAGTTCGGTGGCGGACTCACGCCGGAGACCGCGGTCGACCACGACGACGAGGGCGTCGAGTTCGTCGAGGCGCCCGAGCGCGGGGCGGACGCTGTGGGCGGGCAGTTCGAGCCCGGCGACGGCGAGAGCGACTCGGACGATCCCACCGGAAGCGGGATCACCCACGCCGACGGTTCGGAGCTTCGAACCTCGGCGCGGGACGTGGAGACCGAGTACTACTGTCCGGAGTGTGAAATGACGCGCGCCGCCGACGGGAACTCGATGCGTGCCGGCGACATCTGTCCGGAGTGTAAACGCGGGTACGTCGACGAGCGGCCGATCTGAGAGCAACCCGACAGTAGACACCACGGCGCGACACGGCCTCTCATGCCGTGCGCAAGCCCTCTCGCGTGACGAAACTGGTTTACGCCCCCCTGTCGAACGCTCCCGACATGAAGGAGTACAAGATGCGCCGCGGCGAGCATCTGGACGACCGCATGCCGGACCTGAAGGGCTCCATCGAGGAGTACTTCGGCGAAGTCACCGGCACCGACGAGTGGAACGGCCACGAACTCTACGTCGTGGATGATCCCGAAAATCCCGTCTTCGAGCGCATCGTCGCGGGGGCGGCGACGTACAGCGGCAAGAAGGACAAGCTCGCGGTCCACTTCGAGGAGCGACCCGCCGAGGACGTCATCGCCGAGGGCAACGCCGACGCGGCCGCCGACGCCGTCGACGCGAAGAACTCCTTCCTGCTCGAGGCGACGGGCCGTGACGCCAAATCCCGCCGCGACTCGATGAAACGGGAGGTCGAGGACGACGCTCCCGACTACTGAGCGCTGATCGTCGGACGCGTCCCGGTGACCCGCCGGCCGGGCCACCTTCTGCTGCCGATCACTCCTCGTGTTCGCGAAGCTCTAGATCGGCGACGATCCCGTACGGTTCACGGCCCTTCCGGATCGCATCGAGGATCCGAAACGCCTCGTCGGGCGCGAGGAAGTGTCGACAGACGGCCCGTCCGAGCGGCGTCGGCGAGAGGCCGTCGATGAACTTCCACTCCAACAGTTTACCCACCGCATGCGTGGTCGGCACCTCCCCGATCATGCGGTCGTTGAGCCGCTTTGCCCGCTTGCCGGCGACGACGACGTTCGCGAGGGTCTCCTCGACGGCCGCGGTCTCGTCGTACCGCGTGGTCACGTCCTCCATCTCGCCTTTCAACAGCGTGAACGCGACCTCGTCTTCGGTCCGGTCCATCGAGCTGTGATAGACCGCGTCGGGCTCGACGAGGAGGTAGACCCGACCGCGGTCGTGGTAGTCCGGCCGGCCGGCCCGTCCGAGCATCTGTGAGAACTCCTGGACCGAAAGCCACTCGATCCCCATCGCCAGCGAGTCGAATATCACCTGTGAGGCCGGGAAGTCGACCCCGGCGGCGAGCGCCGCCGTGGTGACGACCGCCGACAGCTCCTGGTCGCCGAACATGCGTTCGACCTGCTTGCGACGGCCGTAATCGAGCCCGGCGTGGTACGGCGCGGAGTCGTAGCGAAGCTTCCGACTGATCTCGTGACAGCGCCGCCGGGAGTTGGTGAAGATGATCGTCTGTCCGCGATATCCCTTCGAAGACTTCGTGTCGAACTCGCGCTTCACCAGCTTATCGGCGATCTGCGCCTTCTCTCGGCCGTCCGCGAAGGTGACGTGCCGCTCTATGGGAACCGGCCGCTCCTCGTACTCGATGAGCGTCGCACGCAGCCGTCTCGCGAGCCACTCGGGATTTCCCACGGTTGCCGAGAGATAGACGAACTGCGTCCCGTCGTATCCCTCGTGTGTCTCCATGCGGTCCTCGCTGTAGTATTTCAGCCGGGAGATGAGCCCGTCGAGGCGGTGGCCCCGCTCACCCTCCTTTAACGTGTGCACCTCGTCGATGACGACCGTGCCGACGTCGCCCAGATCCTTTCCGGTGCGGAGCGCGTGGTCGATCCCCTCGTAGGTGCCGACGATGACGTCGGCGTGCGGGTCGAAGCGGTTTCCGTCGTCGGCGATCCGCGAGGAGCCGACCCGGATCGAGACGTCCAACAGGTCGCCGTAGCGATCCTCGAAATCCTCGTGTTTCTGGTTGGCGAGCGCGACGAGTGGCACCAAAAAGAGCAGCTTTCCGTCCCCCTTCAGCGCCCGGTCGATTCCCGCGAGCTCGCCGACGAGCGTCTTTCCCGTCGCCGTCGCGCTCACGACGAGCTGGTCGTCACCGTCGAAGAGCCCGTTTCGGACGGCGAGACTCTGGACGGGCAACAGCTCCTCGAACCGGCCCTGCAGGTGCGCCGAGAGGTCGGGGTGTACGTCGAGCTCGTCGGTACGGACGGGAGTCACGTCGTCGACGTTCGCCGAGACCTCGTCGTACTTCGTCAGGTCGGGGTCGAGTCCACCCTGTAGCAGGTTGATGATCCGATCGAGGTCCTTCGCGTCGTACAGTAGCTCCTCGAGGCGCTCCTCGGCGGCGCCCGTGAACTCCCCTTTATACGAGAGCTCCCGCTCCAGCTCCCGACGGGCGCAGTCGCGACAGACGTGCTCGTCGTTGTGTTCGATCGCCGTCTCGGCGGTGATCGGTCCGTAGCGACCGGCGTTCGCACAGCGCCGGCAGGTCCTGACGGTCATCGCCTCCAGCTGGTAGCCGTCGAGCATCTCCCGGAGTCGATCCCGACCCTCCGGAGAGGTCTGCTGGGAGATCCGGATCCGCTTTGCCGCCCGGGCGAGGTCGACGAACTCATCCGGACGGCGGGGATCGTCCTCCCCGTCGCGGGTCACGCGAAACTTCCCCGGCCGGGGTCCCGCCGACGTCTCCTTTAACTCGAGCCGTCCGCGAAGCACGCGGCTCCCGTCACGGGTCGCGACGACGGTGTAGTCGCTGCGAGCCTCGTGTAAAAAGAGCGTTCCGACCTCGGCCAACTGCTGGGACACTATATAAACGATACGCGATCGGGGTATTTCAGCCGTTCGGCTGCGACCCGCGCTTCGGTTGCGATCGACGGTTCGGCGACGATCGGGCGTGAGATCGGTTTCGACCGGGACCCTCAAAACACCGCTCTGAACGCGCCGACCGCGACGGCGACGATGGCGACGTGATAGATGAACGTCGAGGTGAACGCGTAGAAGACGAGCGGCGGGACGGGATATTTCGCGATGCCGGCGGGCACGAAGATCAGCCCGCGCAGGTAGGGAACGAAGTTCGTGGCGAAGACGGCGGGACCGCCGTATCGATCGAAGAGGTCCTCGACCTGATCGAGCCGCTCCTCGGGAATCGAGATCCGCGGTGACGACTCGATGGCCGACCGCCCGCCGCGGCGGGCGGCCGAGTAGACGATGAGCTGGCCGACCACGTAGCCGGTCGAGGAGACGAGGACGATCAGCGTCATCTCGGCACGATCCGCCCCGATGGCGAGGACGTAGCCGGGCAGAAAGATGGAGGTCGGCAGCGGCTTGCCTATCAGCGCCCCCTTCAACACGAAGAAGACGAACAGCGCGGGGAGGCCGACGTATAAGAGGAGGGCGAACGCGGCATCGATGAGCGCGTCAAGCATCCGTCCTGACGGTTCGACGGCAACCCGGATAAACCATCACCGTCGGTATGGACGGA
>LFFM01002545.1_pt1 | contig 11978 bp, 13 predicted proteins | sample 643131 | NCBI WGS metagenome assembly LFFM01 (sample SAMN03777445, study PRJNA286221) | soda lake metagenome | biome: soda lake; feature: Kulunda steppe; material: water; isolation source: sample Tc-Br brine of Tanatar trona crystallizer | place: Russia: Kulunda steppe | collected 2011-07
CACGGCCCGGACGTGGTTCTCGAACTGCGAGGTTCGGGCCCCCTCGATGGTCCAGTGGCCGGAGTTGTGCGGACGCGGCGCGATCTCGTTGACGAGCACGTCGCCGTCGAGGGTCTCGAACAGCTCGATCCCGTAGGCCCCGCGCCCGTCGAGAAACGCGAGAACGTCCTCCGCGACAGCCTCGGCACGGTCGAGGACTGCGTCGTCGGCGCGGGCTGGTGAGACGCTCTCGCGGAGGATCTCGTCGCGGTGGACCGTCTCTGTCGGCGGGTAGGTTCGCGTTTCGCCGTCGGCTCCTTTCACACCCATCACGGCGATCTCGCGCTCGAAATCGACGAACCGCTCGGCCATGGCGTCACCCCCGACCGCCGCCAGGGCGTCGGCCGCGTCCGCGGGGTCCGTCACCGGGACGTTCCCACGACCGTCATACCCTCCTTTACGGGCTTTGAGCATGACGCCGCCGAACTCCTGGGCCGCCCGTTCGACCCCGCCTTGGGTCGCGACCGCGACGAACTCCGGTTCGGGGATCCCGGCGTCGGCGAGCGCCTCCGCCTGGACGAGCTTGTCCTGGATCGTTTCCAAGGTCCCCGGGTCGGGGTGGACCGGGACGTCGTGTTCGGCTGCGGCCGCCGCCAACGCCTCGGGATCCGCGAGCTCGATCTCGAAGGTGAGCGCGTCGACGCGCGAGGCGAGCTCGTGGATCCCGTCCGCGTCGTCGAACGCGGCGACGATCTGGTCGCGAACGACCGGTGCGGCCGGACAGTCGGGAGTCGGATCGAGCACGACCACGTCGACGCCGAGCGGTGCGGCCGCCTCCGACAGCATTCGAGCGAGCTGGCCGCCACCGACGACACCGAGCGTCGGCCCGGGCAGGCTGATGGACATGCCGAACGGATCCACGGGGTCCGGAATAAGGGTTGTCAACCGTGGCGTCGGGGAACGCCTCTAGCGACGGACGGCTGAGCGAACACGACGAGAGAGCGGCGACGACGCCGGGATCGGCGGCGACGACGACCGGTTTATACCACCCGCGCGAGTAGCGACTGACAGGAATGTCATCACCGTCCGGGGGCGATTCGCGACGATGACGCTGGACAGGCTCCGTCCGCTGGCGAGTCGGGCGATAACCCCGTTCGTGACCGCGGCCGACCGGGTCGGGGTCACGCCCAACGTGATCACGACGCTATCGGTGTTCACGGCGGCTGCCGGTGGGTACGCGCTCGTTCTCGGCGGGTCGGACCCGATCTGGTACGCGCCCGCCGCCCTCCTCGTGCTCGTCACCGGCTTCTTTGATGTCCTCGATGGCGCGCTCGCACGGGCGACGGACACTGCCTCGGACGCCGGCGATTTCCTCGATCACGTCCTCGACCGTTACGGCGACGTGTTGATCCTTGGCGGGCTGGCGATCGGCGTCGAGCGGTACGTCCTCGGCATGCTGGCGCTCACCGGCGTCCTCCTCACCGCGTACCTCGGGACACAGGCGGAGGCATTGGGGCTTGAACGAATCTACGGCGGCCTGCTCGGGCGGGCGGACATCCTCCTCCTCGTCGGGGCGGTCGCCGCCGTGGCGACCGTCGCGAACCCGGTCGTCTACGGACTCTCGCTCGTCGAGTGGACGCTCGCGTTCCTCGCGGTGTTCACGCACGTGACCGCCGGCCAGCGGTTCGTCTGGTGCTGGCGGGCGATCACTGCGGAGTCGTGACGAGGGGGTGGGTTACTCGGGCTGAAGGCGCCGAGCTGCCGTCAGCGAAGCTCGACCCGCGCCAGGTCGCTCTCGACGCCCGCGACGAACTCGTTGTACGCTTCGACGAACGCCGGGAACCGATCGGCGTACTCCCGGACGTCCGGTGCGGCGGGTGCCGCGTACTGTGAGAGCAGGTAGACGCCGTTCGAACCCCCGACCCGAAGGTACGAGACGCTCCCCTCTTCCCACTTGAGCTCCCACCGATCTCCCGAGACCCGGGCGGTGAACGTGCCGTAGTCGTCCGCCTCGTAGCGGTAGATCTCGCCCGCGATCACGCTGCACGTCTCACGGACCGCGTCGAGCACCCGGTCACGCTCGGCCACGACTCCCTCGGTCGAGGCGGGATCGGGGAACTCGGCGATGACGTCGTCGAGGACGCCGGACAGCGACTCGACGTGACCGTTCCACGCGGCAACCATGTTCGCGTAATCGTCTAGGGCGGCGGCGAGCCCGGCCGGATCCGGCGGCTGTTTCGTCGAGACGACGTACGTGTCGGATCCCCGGTTGGGTGAGAACAGGAGGAACTCCAGCTCGCCCGCCTCGTGTTTGACGGTCCACTCGCCGCCCGGCGTGGACAACTCGATCCGACCGTAATCACCGCCCTGCAACCGAGCGAGCTGGTAGGCGATCGTGCCGGCGTGGTCGCGGACCGCATCGGCCAGCTCGTCGCGCCGATCGGCGACCGCATCCACGTCGTGGACGTCGAGGCCGAGACCGAGCTCCGCGCTGGCGTCGGAAGGCGTCGTCATGCCTAGAGGCGGGCGACGCGGGCGGTTAACGGGATCGGTCCGATCGTCTCCCGGCTGCGCGCACTACGGTGTCGCTCAGGCGATCGAGTCGCGGATCTCGCGGAGCCGGTCGGGCTCGTGAATACCGGACCGGACCACGACGGCGAACACCGCCTCGGACCCCGGCGTGGGAGCGTCACCGCTCAGTATCGCGCCGGACCCCGTCTCCTCGGCCAGCCACCGGCGGCCGTCGGCTATCGCCTCGCGGTTCAGCCACGCCGGCGGCCCGCCCACGACGAGCAGGGTCCGGTCCGCCCGTCCGTCCGGGACCTCGATAGTCCCCTTCCCTCGCGTCGCTTTCCGTATCACGGTCTCGATCGCCGACACCGCCGCGCTCGTGTCCACCTTCTCCGGCTCCTTGGACCCGAACAGGCCGAGACCGAACCGCGACTCCGTCTCCGGCGGCTCGACCGGCTGTGTCGCGTACCCGAGCGCCGCGATCTCGCCGTCGTCGTCGACCGCACGGGCGACGTCGCTGGCGTCGAGAACCTGCTGTGGCGTGACGGCGTCGTCGTCACCCTCGCCAGCCCCGAACAGGGCGGCGATCCGCTCGACGACGACCCCGTTCACTCGGTCGTGGGCGTCAACGATCGTTTCGTCGCTCTTGAGCCACGCCGCGTTGTCGAACGGGAAGACCGCGTCGACATCGTCCGAGAGGGCCTCCAGCGTCCGCGCCGCGTTTTTCTCGGCGAGCGGGCGGCGGGGTGCGTCGTCGTTCGCGCCGGCCTCGGTCTCCGTAGGGGTCGGGAGTACCCCGAAGACGTACGTCGGGGCGTCGTACAACCGACCGAGCTCCGCGGCGAGGGCGGGTGCAGCACCCGCGCCCGCGGCCCCTCCGAGGCCGACGACGAGGACGAACGCCTCCGCGATCGAGGGGTTCTCGTCGTCCATCGCCCGGCCGAGCTCGCTCGCGTGGGCGCGCCCGAGCTCGCGACCGGCGTGGAGGTCGCCGTCGAGCCCGTCGCCGCCGGCGGCGTCGCCGAACCGGTACCGCCGATCGGGACCGAGCGTCCGCAGCGATTCGAGCGACGCCATATCCGTGTCGAAGGCGGACACTCCCTGCAGGAACCGATCCCCGTGGTGGTCCGCGGCGAGTCGGTCGACGATACGGCCCCCGGCACCACCGAGACCGATGACGTGCACGCGCATACGTCGATCCGGTCGCCCACCGGGGAGTTATCTCCTTCGGCCGAGACGGCGGCCAGTTTCGAGCCCAGTCGGCGACTCAGAACTCGTCGAGGCGACGTTGCCCGGGCGGTACCCGGGCGTCGGCCACGTTCGGGTCCTCGGGTTCGGCACCGAGGAGTCTCGGGAGGGCAGTGTCGGCGAATGTGAGTGCGAGCACCAGCACGATCGGTGCCAGAAACAGGCCGTGGAAACCGAATACGACCGGACCGAAGATGTACGCCAGCATGAGCAGACCGACGTGGGTCGTCTTCCCACTGAAGTACGGTCGCAACACGATATCGGGGATCGTGTCGACGACGACGACCGCGACGAGGAGGAACCCGCCGACGTACACGAGGAGGTCGAGATCACCGCCCATCACTGCCGGAGTCGCGGTCGCGGCGGCAAGGGGGAGGTACACGATCTTCATCCCGATGACGGGGATGAGACTCGCGATCCCGGTGAGCGCCCCGGCCAACGCGGGGTACGGGACCTGTGCGCCCGCCGGCGCGACCAGGTTGTATCCGGTGTACGTCGTGACGGCGATGACAGAGATAGCGATCACGTTGAGGAGGTTCCCGTACAACACCGCTTCCATCTCCGCGTCGGCCGCTTCGAGGTACTCCCGAACGATAGCCTGATCGTCGAAGGCGACAAGCCAGTCGTGGAACTTCGAGCCGTCGAGGAGCAGGTAGTAGGTGACGACGACCGTGATGAGCAGGTTCAACAGGAACCCGGTCACCGTGTTCGTCAGCAATGAGGCGTGTTCGGCGAGAAACTGGATCAACGGGTCGAACTCGCCCGCCCGATACGCCGCGATCAGTCCGTCAAGAGTCAGCTCGGAGAGGTCGAGTAACCCCTCGAACCACTCGGCTTCCCCGTCGAGCGTCTCCCCGATCGGGTACCGTTCGATAACGCGTCTGGCCTCCACGACCAGCAGAACGACCGTGGCACTCAACAGCCCGATCAGCGGGAGGCCGATGAGCGACAGCGAGACGACTGCCCGTACCCGCGCGGGGAGCCGAAGCCGCTCCAACCGGTAATAGAAGCGCCGCGTCGAGTAGTAGAGGAACACCGCGACGGTGAGCGCGGCGATGAACCGGTACGCGATGTAACCGGCAATGGCCGCGACCGAGAGACCGAAGAGGGCAACGACGAAACGCTTCTCGTCCATGCACGCCGGTGTGCCGGCGGTGATATAAACTATGTGGGGGCATACCCCGGAAGAACGTCTGTGAGAACCGTGAAGTCGTGCCGCGCCGGCGTCACCGATCTCGGCTGGTGGATCGCTTCGCGTCGGACGCGCCGTCGTCGGCGACCGTCAAGTCCGTCTTGCGTTCATCCACCGCGGTAACGGCGCGGTCGTGGTGGGCCAGCTGCTCGCGGTGTAACGAGAGGATCATGTCGGCGAGGAAGCCGAACACGAGGAGCTGGATCCCGAGGATCGTCGCCCCCGCGGCACCGACGGCGATGATTTCGTGACCGACGCCGTGGACGATCCATCGGTAAAGTACGTAGGCGGCCATCACGGCACCGGCGGTCGTCGAAAGCGCGCCCACGCTGCCGAAGTAAAACAGCGGGTTGTTCGTCTTCGCCTTCCGGTACAGTTCGAGGAATATCACGCCACCGTCCCGGATCGGGTGGAGGTTCGTCGAGGAGCCACCGGGTCGTGGCCGGTAGGTGATCGGCACGACTGCGACGGGAACCCGGTTCTTGACACACTCGACCGCCATCTCCGTCTCGATCCCGAATCCGTCCGCCGAGAGATGGAGCTCGAGGAGCGACTCGCGAGTGAACGCGCGGTATCCCGAGAGAATGTCGGCGAACCCCTCGCCGTGGATCACTCGGAAGGCGGCGTTGATGAGACGGTTCCCGATCCGGTTCAGTCGCGTCATCGCGCCGGGACGCATGTCCGCGAACCGGTTCCCGATGACGTGGTCGGCCGCACCGGTCCGAATCGGTTCGAGCATCGCTTCGGCGTCCCCGGCGTCGTAGGTCGCGTCCGCGTCCGCCATGAGCACGTACGGGGCCTCGACGTGCTCGCGGACCGCCTCCCGGATCGCTTGTCCCTTGCCGGTTCCGGACTGTTCCACGACGCGAGCACCCGCGTCGCGGGCGAGCTCACGGGTCCCGTCGGTCGACCCACCGTCGATCACGAGGACCCGGCCGAGGCCCGCGTTCCGGAACTCCGACACCACCGTCTCGACGGTTTCGGCCTCCTCGAACGTCGGGAGGAGGACACAGACGTCGTCCTGCTCGCTCATTATCGGAGCGATACGGGGCGCATCCGTAAACGCTCCCCTTTCCATTCGTCACTCGACAGGACTGGGTCGTGTCCGAGACAGTTCGGTAGTCGCATCGGCGACCGGAGCGAGATGGATACAACCCATACGCTCATGTAGGATACTCCTCTATATGATAGCATGTCACAATCCACCAACAACCACACAGACGAACTGCTCAGCGCGGCACGAACGGCGACGGGGGACGAGCTGCGGAGTCTCACGTACTTCACCGAGGACGACATCGAGCAGCTCTACCTCCGTAGCGACCTGAGCCGAACTGCTGATCTTCTCGGATTTGGCGAAAACGAGCGCAACGGGTTCCACGCACAGTCGCTGTACGCGGACAGTCAGCTCGGAGACTACCTGTTCACCGTTCGTGTCTTCGAGAACGGATATCTCACCCGAGTGATCGCGAACGACCACGGAGTGTGGGTGACCACCGACTCGATGGAGATGGACCGCTTCGAGGAGCTCGCGAGCGCCCTCGCGGCGATACTCCGCTCGTTCGACCCGGCGTGATCGCCGAGGATCGGTCGCCATCAACCGGCGGAACGTCGTTCTCCCGGATCAGCCGAGGTGGTCCTCGAACGCCGAAAGGAGAGCGTCCGCGTCGACTGGTTTCGTCACGTATCCGTCCGCGCCGGCTTTCACCGCCTCGATCATCTTCTCCTGCTGGTCGACGCTCGTACACATCACGACCGTGGTCTCCGGGTTGCGTTCCTTGATCGCGGCAGTCGCCTCGATCCCCGTCATCTCCGGCATCACCACGTCCATCGAGACGGCGTCCGGGGCCGTTTCCTCGAACGCATCGACGGCCTCCACGCCGTTCTCCGCCTCGGCGACGACCTCGAACTCCGGCTCCAGCGCGTCCGTGATCACCGTACGTTGGAAGGCGGAGTCGTCGACGACGAGAACCCGGTTTCCCATGTGCGTCTTACCGAGTGACGCGTATATATATCCGTGGTCGACGGGAGCCTAGTCGACGCCACGGCCGATGAGCCGTAGCCACGAGACGGTCACGACATCCCTCCGACAGAACCGTCCCGATATCTTTGGTATTCCTTGTATATCTGTGCGAGCGTATAATGACCATAGGGACAACGTTAAGGTCTATCCTGTGGTATTCGAGCACATGGAAACGCGGAAGGTCCAGCGGCTCGGCCCCTCGACGCTGGCGATGACGCTCCCCGCCGAATGGGCGAAGGAGCACGGCGTGAACAAAGGTGACGAGGTATCGCTACGGATGGGCGGAAAGGGAACGCTGACGGTGTTACCCGAGTCGGTCAGTACGGAGGAGTCGGAGGCCGTGATCCACGCCGACGGACTCGACGCGCGGTCGCTGGAACGAGCGGTCGTCGCACAGTACGTGCTCGGCCGTCGTGTTATCCACGTGCGGAGCGAGGGGACGCTCGACAGTGAACACATCAACGCGGTGTACAAAGCTGAGACCCAGCTGATGGGTCTCGGCGTGATAGAGGAGACGCCGTCCGATATCTCGATCCGGTGTTCCGTCGACCCCGAGGACTTCACGCTCGACAACCTACTCGAACGGCTCGAGAACACGGGGTCGACGATGCGCGGCGAAGCGATAAAGGCACTCGCACACGGCAATCCGGACCTCGCACAGCGTGCACTCAACCGGGAGCGACAGGCGAACAAGATCTTCGTGCTCCTCTTGCGGCTGATCTTCACCGCCTACCAGAACCCGAACCTCGCGCGGGCCGTCGGGTTGGAGGAGGGGTTCCCACTGATCGGCTACCGGTCCGTCGCGAAGAACCTCGAGCTCACCGCCGACAACGCCGAGGACATCGCCGACATCGTCATGGAGGCGGACGGCCACACCCTCGACGTGGACAGCGCCACGATGCGGCAGATCCGCGAGTTCACCGATCAGGTCGACGAGCTCACGGCGCTCGCCGTCAGGGCCGTTGTCGAGCGGGATTACGACCTCACCGTGGAGTGTCGCGACCGGTTCGGCCGCCTCGAGGACCGCGAGCGGGAGATCCTCGACGAGCTCCCCGACGACCTCGACAACGAGACCCTACTGATGACCCGTGAGGTGCTCGTCAGCCTCCAACACACAGCCGAGTACGCCATGCGAAACGCCGAGATCGCCGCGAATCTCGCGCTCAACGAGGCGTCCGACCACGTCGACATCATCTGAGCGGTAGCAGGGATACGCGGACTGACTGGACCAGGGTGTCCGCTCCGACCCAGCCGTTTCTTCGTATGAACTAAGTGTCCACCCGCGAAGCGACGCGTATGAGTGAGGCATCCATCGGATCGGACAAGGGGATCGGCGTGACGCTCGCGTTGGCGGCCGTCGCGCTGGTCGGGGCCGTGATCCTGTTCGGCTATCCGACACAGATCGGCCGCGCGTGGGGGTTCGCGGCAGCGTTCGTTTTCGCGCTGCTTTCGGTCGTCGCGGTCCAGCTGTTCGACTGACCACGCCCGCGATCCGGAGCCCTTGACGAGAAACCGTTAAGAATGTCAGACGCCTACATCGGGTGATGACCGAGTACACCGAGGAGGAGCGGCGAATCCTCGCGTACCTCACGGACAGCGTCACTCGCGGCGAGCGGTACGTCCGCTCCCGGACGATCGCGGACGCCATCGGTCTCACCGCCAAACAGGTCGGCACCCGGCTCCCCCGACTGGCCGAGAAGGCGGACGACGTCGAGATCGAGAAGTGGGGCCGTGCGCGCTCGACGACGTGGCGTGTCACTCGCGGGTAACCGTCCGTCGGGCCTGACCGTCGGTCGGCCCGGTTTAGCGCTCTACTCCCGTCGTCGCTGCTCCGCCAACGCCCGTGCCGTCCCGACGCTACCGCCGTCGGGCCGGTACCACCGTCCGGACGCTCATGTCGTCCCGACCGCCGACTCCCGTTCCTTTAATTCTCCTGGGCACCCAACGTGACGTATGACCGTCCGAGTTTCCCGGACGTTCGAGTTCGACGCACCCGCAACCGACGTGTGGGCGTTCATCTCGGACGCCGAGCAACGCGCCGAAGCCATCAGCGTGGTCGACACGTTCGAGGTCCACGGGGCCGGCCGCGCGACCTGGCACGTGTCGTTGCCGATCCCGATGATCCGGTCGACTATCACCGTCGAGACCGAGGAGATCGAGCGCGATCCGCCGAACCGTGTGAAGTTCGTCGGGAAGTCGAAGGCGTTCCGCGTCACCGGCGAACACGTGATCACGGAGACGGCCGACGGGTGTACACTGGCCAACGAGTTCGTCGTCGACGGGAGGCTCCCGGGTGTGGAGTCGTTCTTTAAACGGAACTTCGACGAGGAGCTCGATAACCTCGAAGCCGCGCTCCGGCGGTCGCTCGCACCCGACGTATGAGGATCGCCTGCATCCAGCTCGACATCGATGGGGGTGCCGTCGCCGCCAACGTCGACCGCGCCCTCGACCGGGTACGGGCGGCCGCAACGGACGGCGCGGACCTCGTCGTCCTGCCGGAGCTGTTCGATGTCGGCTACTTCGCGTTCGACGCGTACGGCCGGGCCGCCGAGAGCGTCGCGGGTGACCGCTTGAGTCGGTTCGCCGAGACCGCTGCCTCGGCCGATGTCGCCGTGCTCGCGGGCACGGTCGTGGAGGACCTCGCCGCCTCCGCCAAAGACGGGGTAGACACGCCAGCGGCGTCGGGGCTCGCCAACACGGCCGTCCTGTTCGACGCCACGGGCGACCGTCGGTTGGTGTACCGGAAACACCACCTGTTCGGATACGGCTCCGAAGAGACGGAGCGGATGGTCCCGGGCGACCGGGTTCCGGTCGTCGATATCGATGGGGTGACGGTCGCCGTGACGACGTGTTACGATCTGCGGTTCCCCGAGCTGTACCGACGACTGGTCGACGACGGCGTTGAGTGCGTACTCGTCCCCAGCGCGTGGCCGTATCCACGAGTTGAACACTGGCGGACCCTCGGACGCGCTCGCGCTATCGAGAACCTCGCGTACGTCGCCGCGGTCAACGGAACCGGCCGGTTCGACGACGAGGCGCTCTGCGGCCGAACCGCCGTCTACGACCCGTGGGGGACGACGCTCGCCGCCGCGGGCCCGGACCCGACCACGGTGACCGCCGAGGTCGACTCGGATCGTGTCGCGGCCGTTCGCGAGGAGTTCCCGGCGTTGCGCGACCGGCGCTGATCCGTGCCGCTCGGTGGTCCTCGAGCGTGCACATTCCGATACCTCGTGGTTTTATACGCCGCGAAACCGTAACTATCGCTGCCGAAGTCCGACGCTTTTCTCGTCGGAGTTCGGCGAACAACGATCCACGCCCGTCCCGCCCGCACGGGCGGCGTCTCTGCGACAGCCCGGGGGTCCGCTGTCGCTCGCCGCCCGTTCACCCGCCTCCCGTCCGCTTCCGCACATCCCACCTCTTCGTCGGTTCAGGAGTCATCCGTCTCGGGGTGAGCCACGTCGTTCGCCCGGCCAGCGAAGAAATGAATATCAATTCAGATAATTCGGTCGGTGGCTTCTTATTCTCCTTCGGTGTGTCGGTAAACGCCGCGGGCGCGCACTCGCCGACCACCCGTTTCGGGCATGGTCGGCCACCACTCGCTTCCACCGTCCGTCGTCCGCCGGCACCCGGTCCGGGCCCACCCGCTCCCACACCGTCCCGGACCGTCTCTCGAACGGAGAGCCGTGCGAGACCTCGCCGTGAGGGCTCGCAGGGCGGCGAGTGAAACGCAAGGACGAAACCCCCGCCGCCTGAACGGACGGTCGAATGTTCCCCCGCGAGTATCGTGGCGTCGCGTTCGCCGTCGGCCTGTTCGTCATCGTCCAGGTGGGGGCGCTGGCGCTGGTCCCGGAGTTCGACGCGAGCGGCTACCAGCCCGTCGAGAACCCACAAGACCCGACGAACAGCCTCCTCTACATCGCCGCTATCGTCGTGATGACCGGCTTCATGCTCGCGGCGTTCCGCTACGAGCTCGACTGGGCGATCCGGCTGTTGATCATCGGCGTCTCCGCGTGGCTCTCGTGGTACGTGTTCGCGGCGTTCGTTCCGCCGCTCGTCGCCGCGATCCCGGCAGTCGCGGTCGCAGTGGGGTTGTTGGTCCATCCGGAGTGGTACGTCATCGACGCCGCCGGAGTGTTGATGGGCGCGGGCGCAGCCGGACTGTTCGGGATCTCGTTCGGGTTGCTTCCGGCGCTCGTGCTCTTGGTCTTTCTCGCCGTGTACGACGCGATCTCGGTGTACGGCACCGAGCACATGCTGTCGCTCGCCGAGGGAGTGATGGACCTCAACATCCCCGTCGTCCTGGTGATCCCATTGTCACTGTCGTACTCGCTTCTCGACGACGACTTCGCCGGCGCGAGCGATGTCCACGAGGGCGATGTGGACGAGTTCGACACGGACGGGAACGGCACCGGTGAGGATACGGACGGGAACGGCACCGGTGAGGATACGGACGAAAGCGACGCGAACGACGACGATGCGGACGGTACCACCGAGGACGCGGACGGTAGCCGTGATGCGTTCTTCATCGGGCTCGGCGACGCCGTGATCCCGGCGGTGCTGGTCGCCAGCGCCGCGCGGTTCTCCCCGGCCGAGGCGCTTCCGTTCGCCGCTCTCGAGATCAACCTCCCTGCGGTGCTCGCGATGCTCGGGACGGTCGTCGGGCTGCTCGTGTTGATGCGCTGGGTGATGAAAGGCCGCGCCCACGCCGGGCTGCCGCTCCTAAACGGTGGCGCGATCGGCGGCTACCTGATCGGTTCGCTGCTCGCGGGCGTCCCGCTCGTGGACGCACTTGGACTCAGCGTCGTGATCTAACCACAAGATCCGAGAACGACCACGCCCGGGCCGTTGATATATAAGCGACAGCCGCGTCCGCGGCGAGACCAGTATAAATACCGACGGGCGTTCCTGTGCGTCTCTCGTTCCGCTCGGAATCTCACCCCGTGCCACTACGGACCGGATCCGGTTCCGCTCCGGGTCACGCCCTTTCCTCGTTGAGAGTGGATGTCAGATCGGCGTTGAGCCGACAGC
>LFFM01002546.1_pt1 | contig 11974 bp, 9 predicted proteins | sample 643131 | NCBI WGS metagenome assembly LFFM01 (sample SAMN03777445, study PRJNA286221) | soda lake metagenome | biome: soda lake; feature: Kulunda steppe; material: water; isolation source: sample Tc-Br brine of Tanatar trona crystallizer | place: Russia: Kulunda steppe | collected 2011-07
ACCGCGACACGCCGAGCCCGACCGTCGACCCCGTCACCGACCGCGAGGCGGTCCGGGAGCTCCAGCGCGTCCCGGAGTCGGTCCGCGTCGAGGGGCCGGTCCGCGAGTACATCGGGTCGCTGTGTCGGGCGACCCGGGAGGACGGTCGCGTCGACGTCGGCGTCTCGCCGCGGGGCGTCCAGCGACTGTTCGAGATCGCCCGCGCGGAGGCGGTGCTTGACGGCCGCGACTACGTCGTCCCCGATGACGTCAAACGGGTGGCGGTCCCCGCGCTCGCCCACCGACTCGTGCTCACTCCCGAGGCGGGCGTGCGCGGCGTCGCCCGCCGCGACGTGATCCGCGACACGTTGGATTCGGTAGAGGTGCCAGCGATGGAGCCGCCAGCGGAGTAACCGGTATCCTCGGACGGAGGCCGGTCCCACGGACGGAGGCCGGTCCCACAGACGGAGGCCGATCCCGCAGACGGAGTGATCGGTACCCCCAGATTGCGTCGACAGCAACCATATCCAAGTCACGTCGACAGCAACCATACTGCCGCTCCCGTCGCGACGATCCCACCGAGCACGCCGAGCGTCGCGGGCACCGACAGCGTCGGCGAGAATACGGTCGCGAGCGCGAGCCCGACGCCGGCGAGCAGGACGCCGACCCCCGCGACCGTCGCGGTCCAGGTGAACCGCACGAGCTGCACGTCGCGTCCGGCGGCGTCGACGCCCACGTCGGCGGCGAGCCCGCTCCCGTACACGCCCGCGCGATACGCGAACAACCCCGCGCCGAGCGCGACGAACGCCGCGAGCGGGCCGTCGCTGACGACGGCACGGACTCCGCCGCCGATGTCGGCAGTCCCGGCGACGACGACGGCACCGAGTCCCAAGCCGAGCCCGACAGCCGTCCCCGCCGCCCGGCCGCCCGCCGCGGACCCGGTATTCGCGTACCACCGGACGCCGAGCCCGACCGCCACCGCACACAGCGCTGTCGCGAGCAGTAGCAGCGTGAGGAGGTCCGTCTCCGGGCCGCTCGGGTCGGCTCGCGAGCCGACCACGATGAGGAGCGCCGCGCCGACGACCGCGCCGACGAGCGTCGGCACCGCCGCGTTGGCCGTATCGTCCGCGGACCGCGACCCGGCGAGCCACGCCGTCCGGGCGAAGCCGGCGACCGCGCCACCGACCGCGCCACAGACGGCGACCGTCGCGAGCGTCCCACGAAGGAGATCGCTCGTCGAGGCCGCCGCCGCGATCCACCCGATCGACGGAGCGAACACGCCGAGGGCCGCGCTCACGAGGAGGACGAGGACGGTGACGACGCCGACGATCGCGATCAGTCGGACCAAGCCCGTTCTGAGCGTGGCCGCTTGCTTGCGGCGGGACGGAACGGTGAACGCTGCTGTCGGGATCGTCCTGACCGCGAGCGCGACGGCTCCGGCCGCGAGCGCGACGCCGAGAACCGGGTCGGCGACGCCGGACCGCTCGAGCGACCAGAACGCGTCGAACGTCGACGGGACCGCCGTCCCGGGCCCGCCGGCCGCGGAGACGACCGGGACGAGGACGGCGGTGAGTCCGACGACGACGCCGACGACGACGCCCGCGTCGCCCGTCCGGCGGAGCGCGGTCCGTGGGAGCCCGCCGGCGAACGCGGCCGCGAGCCCACTGCCGCCGAGCGCAGCCGCGACCCCGAGCACCGCGGTGACGCCGCCGAGCTCGGAGGCGATGCCGACTCCCACGACGAAGCCCGCGAACCCGAGCGGGAGCGCCGCGGCCCCGAACCCGACTCGAACGTGACTCCCGGCGAACCACCGGGTCGCGAGACCGATGACGACCCCCGAGAGCCCGGTGACCCCCACCGCTGGTTCGACGGTCGACAGCGCGACGAGCCCGGCGACGGCGGCGAGCGCGACCGCCCACGCGGCCGTTGTAGGGAAAGTACGGCCGGTTTCGTCGGTGCGTCCGGAGCGGGCGGCGTCGAGTCGGCTCATCTGGCGCGGCCCTCCCCGACCGCCTCGCGCAACACGAGCGCGAGCGGCCGGTCGAGCTCCCAGTCCACGACGCGGGCGCCGGTCGAGCGCGCTCGGGCCAGCCGGTTGTCCCGGGCGATCGACGCTATCCGTGCGGCGTCGTCGACCCCATCGCCGACGACGTCGGGCGAGACGACGCGGACCGCGTGGTTGCCGGCGCGCAGCCGCTCCGCGAGCCCGTCGAGGCCGTCGTCGACGAACGACGAGAACAGGTAGACGTGGGAGCTGCCGGAGAGCGTCTCGGCGAGCACCTCGCCGGGAGAGCCGTGACGCGACCGCGCGATCGACTCCACCGGGCGTTCCCCGTCCTGAGCGGCTGATAACAGGGTCCGGATCCGTTCGCGGGTGGTCGTGTCCGTCCCCGGTGTGACGAGCAGCGCGCCGCGATCGTACAGGCAGACGACACCGGACGGGTGGCCGGCGTCCGTCAGCGTCCGCACCGTGCGCTCGGCGGCGTCCGCCGACAGGGTCGCGGCGGGCAGCGAGCTCCCGGCCGGCGTCCGGCGCTCGCTCCCACGAACGTCGACGACACAGACGACCTCGGTCGCGCGTTCCGCGCGATACTCGACCGTGGCGAGCTCCCGCGTCCGCGCGTATCGTCGCCAGTCGACGGCGCGCATCGGATCGCCCTGCTCGTAGTCACGGACGGCGTAGAACTCCACGCCGCTCCCCCCCTCGTCTGCGGGGACCTCGCCCGCGTAGTCGTTCGTCCCGCCGCCTAAGGGCACGTCGTCGACCGTCGGGAGACACCGGAGTGTCACGTCATCGTCGACCGTCAGGCGCCACGTCCGCTGGGCGCTCCCGTCGAGGGGCCGGACCCGAAGCGTCGGCGCAGCGAACGCGTGGCTCCCGCGGCGTAACGCCAGCTCGTACTCGATCGTCGCCGACTCGCCGGGGTCGAGCCGGGTAGCGAGTCTGGGGTTCCCGCCCACGACCGGCAGCGCCGCGGGGACCCCGTCGGCCAGCCGGAGGTCGACGACCGGGCCGGAGCCGACGTTGTGGGCCGTCACCCGGACCGTCACCGTGTCGCCGGGGTCGCCGGAGATGATCGATCCGTCGACGCGTACCCCGTCTGTGGGGTCTCCAACCCGGCGAGTGAACCGGACGGGCCGGTCCGGGACCGGTCCGGGACGTGTGTCGCCGCTGGCTCCGCCGCCGACCGCCGCGACGAACGCGAACGGAACCAACGCGGCGACCACGAGCGCCGGGCTCCCGACGAGCAGTCCGAGCCCGACCAGTCCGAGCCCGAGCGCGGCGTACGTCCCGCCGTGTGCGATCGCTTCCACCTCGTCGCGGTCGGCGTCGATCGACGGCTGGGGTTCGGCGACCGCGCCCGCGTCGTCAGCCGACGGTTCCGTCGTTCCACCGGCCGTTGTGTCGTCCGCCCTCTCGGCTACCGGTTCCGATCCGTCCGTTGCTCCGGACGCTGGTTCCGATCCGTCCGTTGCTCCGGACACCGATTCAGCCCTGTCGACGGCGGTCGACTCCGTTCGGGCCGGCCTCTCGGGCCGCGAACGACTCACGCGGCCACCTCCTCGACTGCGGGTTCATCGGTCCCATCCTCCCGGCTCGACCCGCTCGCGGCTTCGGTCGCGTCCGCTGGCGTCATCGTCGGATCGAGCGCTTCGATGGCGGCGATCGTCCGGCGAACCTGTCGGCGATACGACCGCCCGGGGTCGACCGCGGCGCGGAGACGCTCGTCGAACGGGAGCCGCGCCGCCTCGCCGAGAAAGCCCGCTGCGACCGGGTCGTCGGTCCACTCGCCGGTCCGGACCGCCTCACGTGCTGCCGCAGGGGAGAGGCCGTGACGGGCCTGAACGACTCGAGCTGCACCCTCCGAGAGGTCGGCACGGATCGTCTCCGCGGAGCGGGTCGACGAACACTGGTATCGGGCGTCGCTGGCCCGAGAGAGCCGGTCGTCCACGTCCGACGTGACCCCGCTGTCGTCCGCCCACGGGTCGGGGTCACTGACGGACGTCAGCGGGTCCCCGCCCCGCCGTCGCCGCGAACGTGCCGCTAATCGGACCGCGTATGCGACCAGCACGATTCCCCCCAACGGTAGCAGAACGGCGAGGGCGTACAACGGGCCCGCCAGCGTCGCTCCCGGCGTTGGGAGGAACCCGCCGAGGAGCACGGCGAGAAGCGCCACAGCTGATCCGACCGCTACGAGCCCGAACGAGACTCGGAAGGAGTCACGCGATCGGAACCACTCATATACGACGAGGAGCCGCCCCCCGACCCATCGGCCGAGGTCGAGGAGCAGCTTCCCGACGTGTTCGAGGAGCCTCCGCTCCCAGCTCATGGTGCTCCACCCGTGCTGTCCGCGTCATCGTCGCTTTCGGCGTCATCGTCGCTTTCGGCGTCATCGATCCCGGCTCCGTCGTCATCCGGATCGTACGCGAGGAGGCCGGCCGCCGTGTCGTGTGCTCGGGCGGCACGGTCCGGTGTCGCCGACCGTCCGCCGTACTCCACGTCGCGGAGCGTCGAGAGCAGGTCGTTCACGGCACTAGACGGGTAGCCAGTGTCGACCGCGCGACGGGCTACTTGACCCGGCGAGCGGGTCTCGCGCCGCCGGACCCCGAGCCGATCACAGAACGCGTGCCAAGCGGCCCGGACGGTTCGTCGCGGCGACGAGGGCCCGAGCGGCTCGTCGGCGAGCGGGACGCGCTCGGCATCGCCGTCCGCCTCGTCGTCCTCGTCCGACGACCCACGGAGTCGGTCGATGCCGGAGCGAACGACTGACCCCACCCCGCGGCTGGCACCCGGCTCGGAACCGAGCGAGGGCAACGAGGGCAACGAGGCGAGCGAGGCCACCCCGGCGAGCACGCCGGCGATCGCCGATCCGATCGACCGGCCGACCCCGGTGGGAATCCGGATCCGCGGCCACGAGAACGACGGGAGAGAGACCGACGGCACGCGGGCGAGCGACGCCAGCCTGTCGAACAGCTCGGCCAGCCCGACGAACAGAACGGCGAACTCGTTGCCCGGCTCGTGGTCGTACCGCCGAGCGAGTCGGAGGTACGTCACGCTCCCACCGATCAGGAGTCCGGGGACGACGACGAGCACCGCGGTCAGCCGCAAGTAGAGGTTCCCGACGGTCGCGGTCGCTGTCTCGCCGCCGGTCGTCGCCACGACCGTCGCCTCGTCGTCGAGAGGGAGCCACAGGCGGGCGTGTCCGTCGTCGTCCGTCGTCGCCGTGCTCGCCCCGTCGATCGTTGCGGCGTCCCCGTGGTCCATCGCGACCAGCGCCGCCGCCTCGTCACCGCCGACGACCGCCACGGTCGTGTCCGGGACTCCGCCGCCATCGGCGGTGACCCGAACCGGCGCGAGCGAGCCGGGAACCAGCAGGGGCGAGTCGAACGACACCTCGGGGGCCGCGATCTCGACCGTCTCCGTCCCGGCGATCGGGTCGCGTTCGACCGTCACGCTCGTCTCGCCCGTCCCTCGCGGGAGGGTGATACTCGCGCGGCCGTCGTCGCCGGTGGTCGCGACCGGCTCCCCGTTCACGGCGACGGTCGCGTCCCGTAGCGGAGTCGACCCGACCGCGGCGGACAGCTCGCGCTCCGCGCCCGGGGCGGCCGGTCCGTGGAGCCGGACAGTCACGCCGGTTCGGACGTCGAACGTCGCGGTGAGGTCGCGGTCCGGGACCTCGACGGTCATCGTCTCCGCGTGTGGCACCGGCACGTCGCCCAGTCGACCGAACGGGTTCGGCTCCCCGACCGCCTCCCCGTTCACCTCGATCGTGGGCGGGTCGAAGTGGCTGATACCGTCGGAGTCGACGATCTCGACGGCCACCTCGTTTCCGGGTTCGAGCGCGCCGTCCACCACGATCCCGTTGTCCGCGCCGTCGGGAGCGCTGCCGTCTCCGGGGTCGTCAGTGTCACTCCCGCCGTCCGTCTCCCCCCCGTCCGACTCGTCGTCGACTGCCTCCGCCGGCGTCGGTTCGGAGACGATCGACTCCCAGTCGCCCGCCGAGGCGGAGCCGCCGCTGCCGGGCGCGTCGAGCCGTGGGTCGGCCGCCGGGAGCGCGCTCGCGACCGCGAGCAGACAGCCGACGCACGCGAGCACGACCAGCAGGCGTCGCCGCCGGTTCATGCGTCCACCTCCAGCTCGGCCGCGAGCCGCTGGAGCCGTCGGACCCGCTCCCCGACGGCGGGGTGCGTGCCGGTCGCGGCTCCATCACCACCCCGGGCGATCGGTCCCGGGGTCCCCTCCTGCCACGCGCGGATCCACTCCCCCCGGTCCGGGCGATCCGGACGACCTGCTCGATCCGGATGACCGCCACGACGCGATTCCGGCGTGTGACCCGTACACGTCGCTCCGTCTATGGGCTCGTCGCCTCCGTCAGCCGTGCTCGTACCGCCGTCCGTGTCCGCAACTCCGCCGCCATCCGCGTCGTCGTCGGCCGCAACCCCCCGTGTCGGGACGGTGCGTCCGGGACCGGTCACGATCGGTGCCGGAACCACACAGAGTGCCCGTGTCCGGGCGGTTCGGAGGTCCGTCTCCGGCGTCGGGGCCTCGTCCGCGAGCGTCGCGAGCGCGGTCGCGAGCGCGAGCGGGTTGCCGGTCAGCCGCGCACCGGCCTCATCGGCCGCCAGCTCGCGGGCGTGTGACAGCGTCCGAGTCGCGCGGTCGGCCCCGGTGGCGAACAGCCACAACAGTGGGGAGACGAACACGTACGTCAACAACGTGATCGGGAGGAGCCACTGGAGGGCGATCCCGCCTCGTCCGGACCGAGCCTCGGGGTCGCGGATCGCCCGGGGAACGAGCCGCGCGGCGTGGTAGCCACGGTCGGCGATCTCGAAGAACAGCGTCGTGAGCGTCATCAGCGTCACGTCGCGGTTGGCGACGTGTGCCACTTCGTGAGCCAACACGGCCTCGAGCTCCTCGTCGTCAAGGACGTCTGCGAGCCCGGTCGTGACGACGATCGTCGCATCGGTGAGCCGACCGACCGTGTAGCACGTCGGGGTGTCGTCCTCAACGAGGTGGACGTCTGGAGGCGGGACGTCGGCACTCATCGCCAGCCGTCGGACCGTCGCCGCGAGCGCGTCGTCGACGTCTCCACCCGCCGTTCCCGCCAACACGCGCCGGTAACCGTAGTACGCCTGGACTGTGAGGAACCCGATGACGAACACCGTGAGCGTCGGAAGCGACACCGGCAGCTGGAGGAACTCGAACCCGACGGCACCCTGCCGGAGGAAGACGAACGTACCGGCGACGACGCCGGGAAGGAGCACGGCGTACGCCCACAGTAGGGTCACGACGAGGAGGGCGTTCAGGCCGACGAGCGCTGCGAGCACCGCAGCGATCCGCACGCGGAGGGACATGTGGAGGGCTTTAACAACAGGAGGGGTGGCCCCGAATAAAAGCGTTCGGGGTTGGCTGAGGCGTTCTTCTCTGCTGTACCGGAGGTCTACCGACGATCCGGAGATCGACTCGCTTCGATCGATCGCCAGAGACAGTTATCACGACGTTCACCGTTAGATCCGAGCGTTCGAACCGATCGATCCCGTGCGGAATCGACGGGGTGATGTAGAGCAGGCGCGGACTCACTCGCAGATCTCACCCATCGGTGAACCGATCGCGTTCCGCGAGCGCGTCAGCCGACCCGTACCGCTCGACGAGCGGCTTCGCGGCCTCGCCCAGCGCACGCATACAGGCCGCCGTCGAGACGTAATCGAGGTCGTCGGCAACGACCGCCCACGGACGGCCCTGTAACACCTTCCGGACCAGCAGTCGCTCTTCGCGCGGCCTGAGATCCCTGGGGGAGTCCTCGGGTTCGGCGTTCGGCGTCCGGACCGCGTCCCGGCACCCGACCAGCGTCGCCATCGCGAGATCACGGAACGCGCCGGGCGCGGCGTCGTACATTCCCGGACCGAACGACGCCCCCACGACCGTGCGCCACTCGATAGGTGTGAGATCGACCGTGACGGGCGCCGGACAGGCCGCGAGAACGCTGCGAACGACGTCCGGATCGACGTCACGGTGGGCGTCCGAGAGCGCGTCTCGCTCGCGGTCCCGCAGGGCAGCAGCGTGGCGGTCGAGGAGCGTCTCACCCGCTGCCGTCTCCGGCCGGAGCATGATCGCGGAGTGCTCGCCGGAGGAATCGTTTCGGGTCGCCGAGAAATGAACCGCTCGATACCCCGCCCGATGCCAGAACCGGAGGAGCCGGGGCGTCGCACCGAACCCGACTGAAAAGTACCCGACGGTCTCGCGGAACTCCGCGTGGATCCGATCGAGCAGGTGAGATCCCAATCCGCGACCGCGGAGCGCGTGGTGTGTAGCGATCCGGACGGTGCGGAGTCCGTGCGGGTCGGCCGCGGTCTCATCGCGGAGCTGGCTCGTGAGCACGTCCGGTACCATGTTGCCGCGGACGCGCCCGCCCTCGTACATCGCCGCGCGCGCCTCCGAGGCGAGCCCGCCTTCGCGGGCGAGTAGCGCGACGGCGACGACTCGCCCGTCGGCAGTGAGCGCCCGCGCTTCGAGGTTGGGTGCGTCGAGCAGGCGCGCGAGGTCGTTCGGTTCGGTCCGGTAGTGTGCGGTGACCAGCAGGCCAAACGCCTCGCGCAACAACACCTCGTCGGCGACGAGCCCGTCCGGATCGAGCCGACGATACTGCACGTCCGTGACAGTCGTCCCGGCGACCGCCTCCGGCACCGGCGGGCGGGCGTCGAGCAGGAGCGCGCGCGCAGCCCACGATTCGACCGGGTCGCCGGCCGCGTATCGGATCGGCTCGTCGAGTCGGACATCGCGGACGCTGAACTCGCTGTCCAGGAGTCGATCGCGAAACCGTACCGAGAACCCCCGTCCGGCCCCCTCGTAACCGTGGACCGTGGTAGAGAACGCGACGGCCGGCGCGGCGAGGAAGCGTTCGAGCAACCGAAGCGGAAGCGCGGCCGCCTCGTCGACGAGGACGCAGTCGGGCGCTTCGGGGAGGCCCGACGCGACTGCAGGCGGAGCGAACCTGACGCGACCACTTCCGGGAGCATGGACGACACGATCCGGCTCCTGGTCCGATCCGGAGGAGGACGGCTCTTTCGTATCCGGATCGACTGACGCATCCGGGGAGACCGTTGAGACGAGATCACGAGCGCGGGCGAACAGCTCGGCCGCGTTCCGGAACGCGGGCGCGGTGACGAGCACGTCGTACCCCGCGAGCGCGAGCGACCCTGCCGCAAGCCCGGCAGCACTGGATTTCCCTCGGCCGCGGTCCGCCTCGACGACAACCGCCGATCCCGGCGAAGCGAGCGCCTCCAGTGCGGCGAGCGCGCGGGACTGGTCCCCGGTGAGGCAGGCGTCGTAGGCAGCATGGGGAAACGTCGCGTCCGGTGGCCGAGTCGGAGTCGAGCGCGGTTCTGGGGAGGGTGGGTCGGTGAGGCCATCGCGTTCGGCCGCTGGTCCCGGGGCGTCCGACGGAGACGACGGGGCCGACACTCCCGAACCGTTCGGGAGCCGAACGAGCGCGACGCCGGGATGCGTCCGTAGCGTTCCCACTAGACGCTCGCGGAACCGGCCAGTGACGTCGTCGAGGGAAAACGGAGGCACCGCGAGCGAGTCGTCGAAGTCGTCCCGCACGGCCGGCCAGTCGTCCAGGCCGGGCGTCAAGAGAACGAGGAGTCCGCCACCGTCCACGGCCCCGACCGCTCTGCCAAGCGCGTTCGGGACGAACTGCTCGTGGCAGTCGAGGACGACGATATTACGGGTGCGCCCGAGGAGTGCGTCCGTTCCTCGCGGGCTCACGCGCTCGAAACGAAACCCTTCGCGCGTGGAGACGATAGTGACCGACTCGTCGGCAACGCCGGTGGCCTCGATGGCGTCGTACGCGGCGTCGACCCCCCGATCGCGGTCGCCCGCGAAGACGAGGACCCGCCGCTCGTTCGCCCGCTCGGCCTCCCGTTGTAGTTCGGTCGCCACCCCTGCGATCATCGGCGTTCCTTCCGCGGCGGGCCGGATGTGTCTTGCCCTCTACGAACGAAACCGCCGCGGTCACACGAACCATGCCCGCACGCGCCGATAGTCCGTTGTCGGTGGCGGGCGGGAGGCTTACGACACCGGGGCCCGTCCTCCCGGATATGCCTACGGTCACGCTCATCGGCTCGCGGCTCGCGGATGCGGGTCGCGAGTTCGTCTATCAAGGGGAGTCGCCCGACTGTGAGGGCTGTCCCTACCGGAGCCAATGTCTCAACCTCTCCGTCGGGACCCGATACCGGATCACCGACGTGCGCGAGAACGCGCAGACGCTCGACTGTGCAGTCCACGACACGGGCGTCCGAGCAGTGGAGGTCGAGCCAGCGCCGGTGCCCGCGAACGTCCCCTCGAAGACCGCGTACGCGGGGAGTCTCACGTCGCTCGCGGGGCCGTGCCCCCACACCGACTGTCCCAGCCACGAGTACTGTGTCCCGGACGGGGCCGATTTCGACGAGGAGCGTCGGATCGATACGGTGCTCGGCGAGCCCCCCCACGACTACTGCGCGCTCGACCGGGATCTAACGCTCGTGGAGTTCAAACCGGAAGAGGAGTGAGACGCCCCGCCCGACCCCTTATAACTCAGCGACCGCGTCGAGCGTGATCCGGATCGCGCGCTCGACGTTGTCTTTCGCCTTCTCCGGGAGCTCGTCGTCGGAGTCGGCACCCTTCTGTGAGCCGGCGACGAGGTTGCCGTCGACAGTGCAGATCGCGCCCGCGGCGAGCCCCTTTCGACGGGCTAGCGCGAACAGCGTCGCGGCCTCCATCTCGATCGCCAGCAGGTTCGCGTCGTTCCAGTCCGCGACGTACTCCTCGCTCTCGTTATAAAAGGCATCGTCGGAGACGATCGGCCCCACGTGGATGTCCTCGTCGTTCGCCTCCGCGCCATCGACGAGTGACGACAGGACCTCGTAATCCGGAACCGCGGGGTACACCGCCGGCTCGTACCGTTTGCTCGTCCCTTCCTCTTTTGCCGCCCCCGTCGCGACCACCATGTCGCCGACCTCCATGTCCGCTTGGAGCGCGCCGCAGGTGCCACACCGGAGGAACGTCTCGACACCGACGCGCGAGAGCTCCTCGACGGCGATGGCCGCCGAGGGGCAGCCGATCCCGGTCGAGCAGATGGTGAGGTCGACGCCCTCGTAGGTCGCGTTGACGACGCGGTACTCGCGGTTCTCCGCGACGAGCTCGCTGTCGTCACACATCGCGGCGATGCGGTCGACACGGCCCGGGTCGCCGGGAACGATCGCGATCTCGTGGACGTCGCCCGCCTCGATCAGCAGATGCGGCTGTTTCGCCATACGCGCCGAGAGCACCGCCGCGCGCAAAAACGAACCGGTAGCGGGCCGAAGGACTACGGATGGCTCGTGGCGAACCGGATGAAGAGAATTCATATAGCAATGAGAGATTTATGCATTCGATCTTGTTGGATGGTTGAGACTAAAGTGGGATTCTGATCAGGACTACCAGTATCTGTTTTCTGAATCTCCTCCTACGTATATCGTGTATAAGTTAGCGTTGAATGAGTGTTTAATTAAAGTCAGTCAGTTCGCGCATCTACGTAACGATGACACCAGTAAATAAGATTTCAACAGGCCGCCGCTAATGTAGTTCTTCGATAAGCGCAGCAACCGCCTCGTCAACGAGATCCTTCTTAAGACGACCTTGCCAGAAGTCGATATCCGTGTGGTCGATTGATTGGACTCCCCATGGGACGATCCGGCTTTCATTCGGGACCCCACCACGAAGCCAACTCCCGTCGGGAATGTCGATCAGACCGTCCATCCAGGATCTCGACGTTAGTGTGAGCGTCATATACTGCTCGCCGTAGAACGGACGCCCCTCGTGATTCGAGAGGATGAGCCAGGGTCGAGCGTCTTCTTCCCCGTTGAACGGGTCATCCCCGTAGACGACATCGCCACGCTCGAAGATCGGTTTCTCCGTCGTTCACTGGTCATCCTCGACGCTCGGATGCGGTTCCTCGGGTGTGTGTTCGCGCCA
>LFFM01002547.1_pt1 | contig 11974 bp, 9 predicted proteins | sample 643131 | NCBI WGS metagenome assembly LFFM01 (sample SAMN03777445, study PRJNA286221) | soda lake metagenome | biome: soda lake; feature: Kulunda steppe; material: water; isolation source: sample Tc-Br brine of Tanatar trona crystallizer | place: Russia: Kulunda steppe | collected 2011-07
CTCACCGTCCCCTCGTCCGCACGCCGGATCGCAACGTTCCTGTACGGGCCGGGTGTAGCCCGGATCGATGCGAATCCTTCGGGTCGCGCCGTGGATCTACCCTAATATCGACGGAGGCCGGCAGCATGAGTGACCCGCAGTTCTCGGTGTTGATCGCGACGTATGAGGGAGACGACGCCGACGATCTCGAACGCGCGATACGGAGCGTGATCGACCAGACAGTCCGGCCGGACGAGGTGGTCGTCGTCGAGGACGGTCCGGTGACGCCCGCGCTGGATGGAGTCCTCGACGAGTTGATGGCCGAGTATCCGGGCTTACTCCGGCGGACCTCGCTGTCACGCAACCAGGGACTCGGGGCCGCGCTGAACCACGGCGTCGAGACGTGCTCACACGAGTGGGTCGCACGAATGGACTCCGACGACGTCGCCGTCACAGATCGCTTCGAGCGACAGCTGGAGTATATAAACGAACACCCGGAGACGGACATCGTCGGCGGGTATATCGGGGAGTTCGCCGAGAAACCGGATAACGTAGATCGAGTGAGGGAAGTTCCACTGACGCACGAAGAGATCGAAAAGAAGGGCCGGTTCAGGTGTCCATTGAACCATCCGAGCGTGATGTTTCGTCGCCAAGCCGTGATCGATGCCGGAAACTATCGCGAGTACCGGTCCATGCAGGATTACGAACTGTGGATGCGAATGATCTCGCAGGGGTACACACTTGGGAACGTTCCTGAGGTCTTGGTCAAGTGCCACGCTGGAGAGGCTTTATATACTCGCCGCGGAGGTGTGGAGTACGCTCGGATCGAATTCGTAATACAGCGAGAACTGTTTCGACACGGAGCACTCCCTCTCCCGGTGTTTATATTCAACCTCGGAACGCGACTGCCTATTCGGGTGCTTCCGTCCCGGGTTCGCGGATTTATTTATAAAACGGTCCTGCGAGATTGACCACGTTTGCCGGGCTACGATCGGAGGGAATGACGCGAGTATATCCCGTGATTTATATACTCGATCCGCGAACACGTTTTTGATGAGTACAGGGGAGTCGTCGGACTCCGAGCCCCATCACATCGCATTCTATCTTCCGTCGCTGCGTGGAGGTGGAGCGGAAAAAGTAATGGTGAACCTCGCGACTGAGTTCGCACGTCGCGGGCACACAGTCGATATGGTGTTGGTACGGGCGCAAGGGGAGTACATCGACGACGTTCCAGATGCAGTGAACATCGTCGGTCTCGGCACGAAGCGGTTCTTCGCTGCGTTGCCGGCGCTGACGAGGTATCTCCGACGTGAACGGCCGGATGCCATGCTGTCGACAATCGACACGGCGAACATTACTGCGATCTGCGCAAAACGGACCGCACGGGTCTCTACCCGGATCGTGATCCGGATATCTAACATGCTTTCGACGAAAGAAGCGAACGGGGAGCTGAAACACCGATTGGTCCACCGGACCGCAAAGTACGTCTACCCGTATGCCGACGAGATCGTCGTGGTGTCTGATGGCGTCGGCGAGGACCTCCTCGAGATGACGAACGCATCCCCGGAACAGATCACGACGATCTACAACCCATCAGTGACCGAAGAACTCCTCACGAACCGAACCGAACCCGTGGATCACCCGTGGTTCGGGGAAGACGAGGATATCCCGGTCGTTCTCGGTGTCGGGGAACTAAGCGAACAGAAGGATTTCGGAACGCTGATCCGAGCGTTCGACCGCGTGATCGAGGAGCGTCAGGCTCGACTGGTCATTCTCGGTGAAGGGCCAAAGCGCGACGAGCTGGAGGCGCTCGTTACGGAGCTCGGGTTACAGGAGCACGTCTCGATGCCAGGGTTCGTCGATAACCCCTATGCGTACATGTCGAAGACGGACGTGTTCGTGTTGTCTTCACGCTGGGAGGGGTGTCCGAACGTCCTCATCGAAGCGATGGCCTGTGGTGCGCCTGTCGTTTCGACTGACTGTCCGAGTGGACCAGAGGAGATCTTACAGAAGGGAGAGTACGGATTACTGGTACCTGTTGGAGATGAGAAGCAGATGGCTCGGAGTATGACTAATTTTCTAGTGAATAGTGGAGACGAACAAAGAGAGGAATATGCTAAGGATCACTTTTCAGTAGAGGAGGTCGCAGCGCTATATTCGCATCCTCTCTATGCTAGTAAATAAAAAGACGTACTATGTCGTCACGGTGTAGTGAAAATCAGATATTTCCCTCTGTTGTTGTTTGTATACAGTATATAGAGGGCCAGCTTAGAATAGAGTGTCATTGGTGAGAATCACTCATTCATGGGCCTACTATCTCATTCGGAACTGTTGGATCCGTCGGCCCGGCAAAAATCTGTGAAAAGTACGTAACACTAAAACGTTAGTAAGCTTCCCATTCAAATAGACTGACATGGACTGGATCAAGAGAATATACCTGTTCTCAACCTCAATTTTGATTATACTTGCTATATTTGGATACCACTTAGCTGGGATCCACTTATTTGGTTTGCACATATTTCCGTTTATCATATACTTAATTACATTTCATGCAATCATCTCTTTTATTTTTATATTTAAGTCAGACTCTATAATTAATATTTCAAAACTTGACATATTGGTTCTTCTATTTGCGGGGTTGATGTCTATATCTGTACTATGGGCATCAGATACTGTGGCTGCATTAGTTAGACTGGGTATAATCTTGCCAAGTATTGCAATTGCACTATTGATATCCGTTACAGTCAAATCTGAACACGAGATTTATTACTACATTAATATTATAAAATTATTTGTGAGTGCAATAGCATTTTTTGCTATCATAGCAGCTGTTCTTGATCTATCAATTCTAGATATACATTGGTTCGATACTGAGCGATATAGTCGAGGTTGGTACACAAATAGAAACGATTTCTCATATTTTTTATCTGTAATTTCTCCGTTATTTTTATTCTCGGTTGTCAACTCGCGCTTATCCGTCTCACGTCGTATTATTGAGTTTGTTATATTTGTGACATTGACAACGGTAATTCTATTTAACGGTTCACGAGCGGTAATTGGTGGACATAGCATAGTCGTGATCTTGTGTATGCTATTTATTGTGGTGAATAGCAAAAGATCTTTTAGAAACTATACTCATAGAATATTACATTCAGTGAATCGGGTGTTTACCATCGGATGGTTACTCACAATCCCGATTTTAGCACTTCTTTTTAAACACATACAAAATCCATTCACAACAGAACAAAATTCACTATATATTCGATGGAATCTCCATGTTGGAGCGTATGATCTAGCGTTCAGTAATTTACTCGGAGTCGGAATCGGTGGATTCTCAACGGCATATGATCAATTAGGCCTCTATCCAGGGTCAGTAAATCCACATAGTTGGTTCGGACAGATTCTAGCAGAACTAGGACTCATTGGTATAGTCTTATTCTTGATTATGTATGGATCATTATTAGATCTTTTGTTTAATAAGTCAGATCAAGATATACTTATTATTGCATTGTTTGCTTCGTTAGTGTCATTCGCCGTATCTGGGCTTGCGCCTTCAGAGGTTCTTAGGTACCAGATACATTGGATTCTGATAGGAATTAGTATTGGTTATCTAAAAGTAGTAGAATAAGATAGGCAGGACTCAGTGACCAAGATTGACAATCTAGCCTAGAGATTCACCAGCCAGACCTTGAACCTCCACCCGTCTTGTGCTCAGGCAGATCGCATACTATCCAGCATGTCGTTCAGTCAAGACGACCGAGAGTTACACTGTGTCAGAGAACAGTTTCTTGTACTCCGTAGACGCCTTACTGACAGAAAAGTCTCTTGCACGCTCTCGGAGGAGCTGTGCATCGATTGGATCAGAGAGTGCTCGAAAAAGCGCGCTCCTCAACGAGCTGGGGTTACCAACTGGAACCAGTTCACCATACTCACCACCCGCTAACACCTCTGCGGGCCCGTTCGGACAATCAGTCGAGACCACAGGCGTTCCACACGCCATCGCATCGATCAACACAAGCGATAGACCCTCGACACGAGAAGAAAGGGCAAAGACATCTGCATGAGCCATGTACGGATACGGCTTCGTCACGAACCCCGGCATCTCAACTTTCGATCCAATACCGAGTTCTTCGATCAACGACTCGTACTCAGAAGTAAGTTCACCACCTCCCAACAACATCAGTCGTGCGTTCTCGTGCTCCTCTAGCAGCAGCGCAAACGCCCTAATAAGCGTCGGATAATCCTTCTCTTCAACGTGCCGTCCAACGCTCAATACGACCTCGATGTCTTCGTCTTTGAACCACGGATGAGACGGCGGTTCGTACGTCGCGCCGATCTGCTCTTCAGTGGCGACCGGGTGTGGATCGAATTTTATACACCTCGATAAACAATAGTCCAACAGCAACTGTCAGTTAACATACTAGGAAGTGAATATTCTAACTTAGTCGAATCGGGCATCAACTACCATGGCTGAATAAAGTGTGACCTCTCCCACCAGAAATCTAGCCCGATATTATTGCTGTCGTCGCTAGAAAAATTCAATGAGTTCATAAATATTTAAAATTTCAACCGACTCACCTACCAGTCTTGTTCCAATATTACGTTTTAATGAGTAAGTATAGTCAGTCAGGCCGGTACAGCATTCTAGAAGGCCAGCTCGAAAATAGTTTAGTCTTTGTCCGTGGTAGTGGTGGATACCCAATGCTAACAGATTTTAGTAACACGTGCTTTGGTAGATCACAATGACAATTATTCGATCCGCATTCCGTCGTTATCAGAGTGGAGGCATATATAATGTTCTTTTGGGGATCTGGGAGTTATTGATATATCGATCAATTATAGGCGACGTTATTCATACTATATTCGGACCAGTCGCTAACGAAAAGCTTGTGATGGCCCCTAATATCGGTTATTGGCCATCAATTCGTAATCCTAGATCATTTAACGAGAAGGTAGCTCATCGAAAATTGTTCACCAGTAAGAGTGAGTTTGCCAAGTTTTCTGACAAATATGAGGTTAGAGAGTACGTAAGAGATGTAGTGGGTACTGAAGTTCTAACAGAAGTCTACTGGGTCGGCAACAACCCCGCAGAGATTCCATTCGAAAACCTTCCAGATCAGATTGTGATTAAATCAACACATTCGAGCGGTCACGTCCGTCTATATGATAATCTTCAGCGGGCAGATCATGAAGAAGTCCGTACTCTTTGTGAGGAATGGATGACAACTGAATTCGGCGGTGACAAAGGAGAATACTGGTACACAGGAATCACGCCGAGAATTATAATTGAAGAGCGACTGCACGATGATGAGTTTGATGCCCCGCCCGATTACAAATTTTTTGTATTCAATGGGTCTGTAGAGGTTATCCAAGTGGATCTAGATCGATTTGGTGATCACACGAGAGTACTATATAACACTGATTGGGAGAAGCTTGAGGTAACATACGCTTATGAACAGAGCCAAATTGAATTAGATAAGCCAAACGAGCTCGGTAGGATGATTAAAATTGCAGAACAGTTGGGATCTGGACTCGACTTTGTAAGAGTAGATCTTTACGAAATAAATGGAGATCGAATCGTATTCGGTGAAATGACATTCGCACCAGAGGCTGGTACTGGACGCTTTCAACCAAAGGAGTGGGATTTTAAACTCGGTTCGTATTGGTAGTCTGTTGCTTGTAATTCGATCAGACCAGCCTGCTATATCACGAATCTCCCGTTATGATGGATTCGTATTGTCTTGTAGCCCGGCTAATAGAAAAGTCACAAGCCCGCTGTTTCAATTTCTCTGGTTGTATTGGCTCTAATAGGGCCTTCACAATTGCATCTTTCAAGGCCTCCGAGTCTCCAACAGGAGTTAGATCACCGTACTCACCGCCTACAAGCACTTCAGACGGCCCATTAGGACAGTCCGTAGATACAACTGGCGTTCCACAAGCCATTGCCTCAATGAGAACAAGTGACAGTCCCTCCAACTTAGAAGAGAGTACGAACACATCAGCATGATACATATACGGATACGGGTCTCGAACAAAACCAGGCATAGAAACTTTTTCACTAACCCCTAAGTTATCACATAGCGCACGGTATTCTGCAGTAAGTTCGCCCCCACCTAGTAGCACTAACCTAGCATCTTGACGTTCCTTGGAAATCTTTGAAAATGCATTTATGAGTGTTGGATAATCCTTTTCTTTAGCATGGCGTCCAACACTCAATATAACCTCGAGATTATTGTTTTGGAACCAGGAGTGAGCAGGTGGATCGTATGTTTTATTCACTTTCTTTTTACTGATGACTGGATTGTAAATAGTAGTAACCTTGTTATCGGCTATTCTTGCCCAGCTGCGAATATCGTTGGAAACCCCTTCTGATACCCCAACAATGTGATCCGAAAATGAATATAGATATTTTGCTAAAACGAGATCCGGTTTCTGAGTAATATCTTGAACTTCGGATTTTGTGCTGTGTTCGGTCACGATGACGGTCGTCGAAACCCTCGCCATCCGAGCCGCAACGATCGCCATCACGTTCGCTGCGGTCATAAACGAGATCAGTGCATCGGGGTGCGTACGACGGACGTGTCGAGCAAGCGGGATCGCTGCCCATCGCATCCGGTCCACCGAAAGCACGGACTGTTCGACAGCGGGGACGAGTTCATCAGCGAGCTCGCCGTCGTCGGTGACGACGAGGACCTCGACATCGTGGCCGTTCTCCGCGAGCTGATTAGCGAGGTTAACTGTGACTCGCTCCGCGCCACCGATAGAGAGGTTGCCGATGAATAGCGTTATTTCCGAACCCATTTCGCTTGTCATCGACCGTGATAGCGGCAACGTCTTAACACATCGGTATTTAACCGGAAATATGGTGGATCGGAGACAGTAGAAAATGGTGTTTGATAGCTCAAGAGTACGGAACTATGTCGGCCGAACTCACACTGCATATAAGAAGAGAGGGCTGTCGTACGCGGCCCTGAGAGTACTGGACTCACGTACTCCGTGGAGTGTGAAACACAGATGGGAGGACGACATTCTCGATCTCTACCGTGAATATCATTCAGCGGATCTACAACAGTATGACTGCCAGCAAGACCCGTTTGAGCTCATCTATGTGGATCCCGAAAAAATAAGCAGAATAACTGGAATGGGACAGCCTTCTGATATTACGTCGATTGGGGACGTAGCCGGTGGTGGTTGGGATCAAGTCAACTCATTCGAGAATACGAAAGATTCGCACTTATATCGGGCCGAGCAGTTTGAAGATATCCTCCTTTATGACTCACTGGAGGCTCGATTTAGAAATGGTCTCGATTGGGAGGAGACAGAGTTCGTTCAAGAGATCCTCCGAATGGTTGAGAACGGACGAGCAGTCTGGCACAGCTGCCAATCGGCTCAAGACGTAATGCAGCGATGTTATGCGATTGATGACCTATACGACAATATACGTACAGGTGGGTATACTCCATATAGAGATTTGAAGCGGGGAACAGACAACTTCTTATTAAGATTATATGCTAATGAGATTTTAGTTGATGTCGATCGCCGTGGTGAGCTGCTGATCGCTGACGGGTTTCACAGGCTATCTATTGCTAAGATATTAGAACTGGATCGAATTCCCACGCTGATTCGGGTCCGTCATCAAGGATGGATAAAAAATCGGTGTGGGACCCCATACGGCGTGTTTTAGGTACGCATATTCATTTCACCCATTACTTTAGTCAGCTCCGATAGGTCAACCGTGATATCACTGTTGTGGTCGCCCTCTGAATTTTGATCACCTATCACGATTCCGTAATCAAAACCGAGTGCTTCAGCTAGTAGATAATACGTTGGTCGTTCAATATTTGTTCCCAAGATCTCGATCACATTGGGCTGCTCAGCGAAACAGAGGTTAGACAGTCCAGCTCCGTGTGGCGAAACGATGTTTTCGGCTGAATTAAACAGACTAACTTGTTCCTTGAAACTCATCTCGGCTAGTCGATAAGGGACATAACCGAACCGCTCTAATTTGGAGTATACTTCATCCTTATTCGCTATTTCTCTAGTACCAACATCTCCTCTAGAGATTATCACGTTCTTTGAATAACGTGAATCCGTATCCCCGATACGTTCTTTCAGTTCGTCACGCATCCACCGGGCCGCAGAGGGGGAAATGATCTTTCGAGAGAGGTCAGCCGGAGATTTGTCGGTGTTCTCTATCCGACGAACAGAGGGGATAATGAGGGAATCAAAGGTTGCAACGCCTCCATTCCACTGTAAAATGTCATCGTTGTCGTAACCGAAGAGTTCCAACGATTCAGTAACGTAACTGGGTGGGTTAGGAGGTAAGAGGATCCGACACTTTTCACCTGTTTTATCTTCAAACCGCTTTACTCCTTGTAGCATAGGGAGAGAATTATATATCCAGTGGTGGAATCCATCATAATACTCAACGAGACTAACAATATTTTCGGAAACACGCGGTCCAGTCTGACCGATATTCCGCCATATACTGAAGGTATCGACCGGTTTCATTCTGAAATATTTGTGTAATAAATCGTACCGTGAGACCATAGTCTCCAAGATGACTCGATTGTTCTGATCGACACCTAATGCACGGGTGCCAAGTAAGGAAATATTGTTCATTTGGCAAACAAATGAACGTGGAATTTGGTACATTCCACTATACTTTTCGAATAGGTCGGGAATCGACTTAGTGGCGCATGGATCGCCAATATTAATCAGTTCACTATTTGTGAGATAGATGACTATATCTACATTATCGTGGTTTTTGAGATTTTCCCGTGAGACAATGCCGCTTATTTTACTAAATCCAATATTTGTTAAAAATCTATCGGGTATAGTATTTCGCACAGGGACATTTGTTGCATTCCATATAAACCGACTAAAGCCATACCGTTCAACATTTTTAATGGATTTGTCAACCAGCCCTGCCATGGCAGATTATCACCTGTCTCACCTATATTAGTTGCCTTATTTGCCTATCAAGCAAGAATGACATCGATAACCAGTCGGCAGAATCAAACTCAAAAGCATTTAGTATATAAGAGGAAGAAGAACAAGTATGAAAAAAGATATACTGGAATATATATCACAAAATAAAATTGCTAATTTTATTCAGAAGATTCCAATATTATCTCCAGTGGTAGAAAAGGCCTATATAACCATTAGAAAGTATCAAGAACAGAAGTATCTAAGTGAGTCCAGAGAAATAACAGAATTTGACATTCCTGAAATCGAAAACGTGTATTTTAGAGAGCATAACTTAGATTATAAAGAAATCGAGTGGATCCAATATATTCTAACTCAACTTAATGAGGGAGAAACGCTCTTTGATGTAGGAGCTAATATCGGGTCCCATTCACTACCTTACTCTAAAAAATTAAATGTTATTGCATTTGAACCTGTGAATCAGAATATCGAGAGACTTGAAGAGAATATTGAATTGAATCACAGCCGGAGTAGTAAACAACGAGATGTGCAGATTCATCAGATTGCCCTCTCAGATGAGAACGGAGAAGTAGAGTTTGAAGTTGACCCTAAAATGGGGGGACAAGGGGGACGAGACTCAGAAGCTTCGTTCGTGCGGGTAGGAGATGGAACGTCGATCACAGTTACTGCTGAGACTCTTGATAATCTGGATATAGAGAAGCCCGATGCAATAAAAATTGACATTGAGGGATCAGAAATGAAAATGCTTAGGGGGAGCAATAATATTTTAGAAATTGTACGGCCACAAGTATTTATAGAGACACACCCTGAGAAAATGGAATTATTTGGAGATTCAGTGGAAGATCTGTATAGATTCTTTAACGAACGAAATTATAGTCAAGAGACCATATATTCTTCTGGTCGAAAAGAGTTCATACACTTCATTCCAAAGTAGAACAATAAAACTACACATATTCATTCGAAATTCTCTCATTTCTTAGTTATCAAGTAATTAATTCAAATGATTCACGTAAACGTATACTGATTATTGTATTTGGTATAATTCTGCATACTTCCCGTCTTTCTGGATAAGTTGTTCATGTGTTCCAGACTCAACAACACGGCCCTCTTCTATCGTATAGATGCAATCTGCGTTTTGTATCGTGGATAGTCGATGTGCGATTGTGATAATGATATAATCACGGTCCATCTCTTCAATTGACTGTTGTACCTGTTTTTCAAGATTTGAGTCAAGATCACTTGTCGCTTCATCTAGTATCAGTACCTCTGCATCCTCGAGAAGTGCTCGCGCAAGTGCAACTCGTTGTTTTTGTCCACCAGAGAGTCGTACGCCATCGTCACCTAATAGAGAGTCATATCCATTAGGCAAATCAGTGAGAAACTCGTCTACTTTCGCGATTTTACAAACTTGATCAAGTTCTTCCACAGAAGTGTCTCTATTTCCAAGAGTCAAGTTATATCTAAGTGTATCATTAAAAATAAACGGGTCTTGTCTTACCATTGATAATCTATCACGCCATTCCTCAATATTCATTTCATTTATTGAGACACCATTGGCACGGATTTGGCCTCCATCAACTGGATACATCCTGGCGAGTAGCGAAACGATTGTTGACTTTCCAGCTCCGGACTGTCCAACGAACCCAATAAATTTGTTTTTTTCAATAGTAAAATCAATACCCTGGAGGATACACTCATCCTCGTTGTAGGAGAACCTCACATCATCAAATTCAATCTCATTAATTTCTGTAGGTGCCTCTTTTGAATGATGTTTTGGTTCCTTATAAGACTCAAGTTCTTCAACAAATTCTAGAGTACGAACCAAGTGCGGAAGATCATTCTCTACTTGATAATATCTCTGGTTTAGGTAGCTCACTTTGGGCCCGAGTTGGAACATAGCAAAAAGGAAAACACCTAATTCCCCGATAGAGAGATCTGCAAAAGTTAATGCAAAAAATATGAGCATAAATACTGCGACAGCTACAACGAGATTATAGAAGTTATTGATTGCAGCCTCATTGCGGCGGAGTATTATCCGAGACTTAGTATACTTTTCAACTGCTTTGTTAAAGTCATCAAATAGCTCCTCTGCCAGTCCAAAGATTCGAACATCACGGATCCCTTGTGTCCCTGCCTGTACCGCTTCCTGGCGCATCTCATTTGCCTCTGCGACTTGCTCACCAACGTCATATCCCGACTGCAGTACTTTCCGGAAAAATAATGTAAACCCACCAAGAATAACTGCAGTAGCAATAGTTAACCATGGCGCAATGACAAGTGCAACAATAAAGTATACTGCAGAAAGGAACAAGTGTTCAACAAGTTTTATTACGCGCTGGATTACGCGACCTGCATAATACGTTTGCGTGACGATCGCGTTCAGGATGTCGTCAGACCCCTCTTTATCAAAGTATTCAACCCGGGCATTTAGCGCGTTCTGGAATGCCCTCGTCTGGAGATCACGAATATAATATGTTCGTAACGCCTCACGTAGCCATGCGACGCCGAAGCTTGTCGTATACCGAGCGGTCATTACCAAAGATACCCCAAGCACAACAAACCCCAATGTGAATGGGACACCGGCCGCATCGTACGCCAGCACGAACACCGCAAGCAACCCCTCGGCCTCCGCAGCAGGGTCTTCTAATTGGACGAGGTCAACGATCGGAAGAATAAAACTCAGTCCGACCCCCTCTAGGATCGCTGCGACGATCCCAAGTCCTACGATTCCAGCGGTATACTTTGGATTGTACTTCGCAACATCGCGGATAGCATTGAGCTTCGCCTGTCGCGAAACGGGGTCCACCTCTGGTTCTGAATCTGACGACGACATATGAAGGCTAACTGATCCGATTTCGGCAGGGGCGTCGGATAATCTCGTCGGTCTGTCCGCGTCCGCCTCCCGTCACGCCCCCCGCCCCGCCTCCCGTCACGCCACCAGCGCCGCCGCCCGCTCGATGTCCGCCGGCGTGTTGACGTTCACGCGCTCGCCGAGCCGCGCGGTCTCGATCGCGACCCCCGCCCGACACAACAGCCCCACGGCCTC
>LFFM01002550.1_pt1 | contig 11969 bp, 7 predicted proteins | sample 643131 | NCBI WGS metagenome assembly LFFM01 (sample SAMN03777445, study PRJNA286221) | soda lake metagenome | biome: soda lake; feature: Kulunda steppe; material: water; isolation source: sample Tc-Br brine of Tanatar trona crystallizer | place: Russia: Kulunda steppe | collected 2011-07
AACTACGCGAAGTGGTATGTTGAATTATTAAATAACTCTCGTTGATCATGTGGCTCTATAATAGAGTCAAGCTTAGTAGCTAGTCTCCGAATAGAACAGCATTTAGAAGCCTCCAAAGAAGCGACTGAAGATGGGGACGTAGTCAGATAGACCAGAGAAGGCGATTAAAAAGTGAGCTACTTGGTCCAAATATAAACATGGTCGACGCCATCGTCACGTGATTCTAATCGAGCTGGTACATAACTGAATTACGAATCAATAAATACATCTACGATACTCATAGGTGATTGTCGAAATAGTTATTGAAGATTGAAATTTAGACAGAATCCAGGGGAGATGGTTGGTCAATTGCGTTTTTACTAATTTGCTCTAAAGTTTTTTCAGGCGTATCAAGCGCTAATTTGACGGTCTTTTGCCGCCGGTCATCAGATTGATGAAGTACAACCTCCTCAGAATCACGGATAGTTTCTGCTTGCACACGAGATTCAAACTTTGCTTGATACCAGTGTTCTGAGTCACCTTCGACATATTTCACGGACTGGGAAAAATTCTCGTTCTTACTCATGATTGTTTGACGATATAACCAAAATCGGTAGTAGGAAGTTTTTCTAACTGACTCACGCTACAGAATTGCTCGCAATATATTTGAAACCCAGCGAATCCCAACCCAATTTATTCTTGGCTCTTCAAGTACATTCCTGCGACAACGTGTGGCGGCTCTTCCTGCTCTTGTGCCCATTCTTGCCGTTCCTCGTATTTCTCTTGTAAATTGTACCGAGAGATAATCTCCCGTACAGCCGTCACCAGCTCTTCACCTATAATTTCTTTTTTACGTAGATCTCTGAACTCGTCGAGGATCTGGTCTGCTGACACGGTCTCGACGATGTCCTGGAACTGTGCTAGTGTCTGTTGTTGATCGGCGTTTTCTACAGTTGATGCGACTTCTCCAAATTGGTCAATCACGTAGTCTCGATCAATACTTGCACCTTGTCGCGCCTCTCGCTGGAACTGACGGCGCTTACCCATGTCATCGCCGAACTCCGACCGCGCTACCTGTACAGCACGTTCGTATCGACTGTCGAACGTCTCTGCATCAACGGACGCGACTGGCTCATCAACCGGACACGTGATGATCTCAACGATGGTGTCCTTCTCTTGTGAGGCGAGGTCTTGTCCCCCTTCGCTTGGGAACGTTACCAAGTACGGGGTTGTGTAGTCCCCTTGCCGATAGACAATGACGACGCCGTCGTACTCTCGCTCCCACTCCATCGCACTCCGAATTCCATCGCGGGCATCCAACCAACTGAGGAGATCCGGATGTTTCTGTTTGAGATCCTGAAGGCTACTTGCAGGACCGATAAGATCGTCACTCCCAATGATCTCGTTCACGTCGTCTTCGACCTTCTCGATGTCCTCTTCGGCGTAGATGTCTTCCATGTACGACTTGTTCACGTTATCTTCCGGACTCAAGATCTCCCCGTCTTCCCCGAGAATATTACTGATCTCCTGGACCCGGGACGCAACGCGATCAACGATGCCTAGTTCCTCTTCGAGTTCCGTTTCTGGTAGGAAGTTGAGTGCATAAATATCGTCATGCCCGCTCCCGAGACGGTCAACCCGACCGATTCGCTGAATTAGACGCAGGGGGTTCCAGTGGAGGTCGTAGTTGATGACTAAATTCGCATCCTGAAGATTGACACCCTCCCCTGCCACGTCTGTCGCAAAGAGGACATCAATCTCGTCAGTCAGGTCGATTTTATCCCGTGCATCGTTCGCCTCGGGAGCGAAATGCTGGATAATGCTCTCCACGTTCGATGTATTACTAGTGGCACTAGCAAACCGAACGTCATCAGAGAGTAGTCCGCGATCTTGGAACTGCTTAAACGCTGCTTCGAGATACTTTACTGTGTCTGTAAACTGCGTGAACACGATAAGCTTCTCAGCACGGTCACCGCGTTGAAGAATCTCATGTGACCCAATACGAAGATTCGCCAGAAGCTGCCGGAGCTGTTCGACCTTGTCATCCATCGCGTAGTCGTCTTGAATGTCCTGATGGAACGGTTCCAACGTGGCTTGCAGATCAGAGAGAAGCTGGATGTCTATTTCAAGATCACGCTTCAGCTCGTCAAGATGGAAAGCCTCCGTTTGGTATGCTGCGTACTCTCCTTCCTCAACCATATCATCGATCTCGTCAAGGATGTAGTCGATTTGCTCTCCGCTGTTGATGAGTTCGGAGACGTCGCTCCCGACAGCGACCGTTCCTTCGTCGAGGAGATCCCGGAACATCCGGTAACTCCGAAGCATCCGGTTGAGAGACGTGTAAAAGGCATGAACACTGCTTTCCAACCGCTTTAGCAGGTTGGACTTCATCAACCCACGAATACTTTTCCCCATCGATGAGAGGTTCTGATACGGGTCCTGGTTCGCGTACCCAGTCTTCAGGTACTCTTCTTGACCCAGAGAGTACCGAGCAAACGTGAGGTCCTCTAACGTCTCCACAATCGCGTCATAGAGTGAATTATTGACACCGTCTGCGGTCGAATATGTCTCGTGCAGATTGTAATCGACAGTCTGTAAGTGCCGATCCGGAAGGTACCGACGTTCACCTCCCATTTGGAGGTACAGCTGACCATCCTCATCTTCCTCGCCGTATTGGTCAATGATGTCCTGACGAGTCCGCCGAACCATCACGTGGCTGAGAAGGTTCGAGAGGTCAGTTTCGTCGTTCTCCGCCATCTGCGTGAAGTCGTAGAGGTTTGGTGGCGTAATCGGAATCTGCGTGAGATCTTCGATATGGAACAGCTTAATCTGATTGTAGACGTCCCACGCGCTTTTGGTATACGGTGTTGCAGTCAGGAGAATTGTTTGATCGACCGTCGGTAGGAACGACTGTAAATTGTCGTACCGATGGGTATCGTCGTTCCGGAAGTGATGCGCCTCATCGACGAGACAAACCGTCGTGTCGTCGTGCTCCTCCAAGAGCGTCTCGTGGTAGTCCTCCTTCGATACCATTCCCAAGCTGATCACTTCCGCGTTGAAGTTGTACCGCTTGTTGACCATCCGCTCCCACATCGGCTGAAGATGCTTCGGCGAGATAATCAGCATCTTTCCCTTGTTGCCACGGAGGCGATTCCGCGCGTGGAAGTGTTCGAGAAGACCGAGCCCGACGAACGTCTTCCCCATCCCGACCACGTCCGAGACGAGGACCCCGTCGTATTTGTTAGCGATTCGGATGCCCCGATTCACCGCCCACTGCTGGAACTCATAGAGATCCTCGTATACGTCGAACGACTGGAGATAGTCCTCAGCAGTCTCCAACGTCTCTTTATAAAGCTCGTAGAGGATCTTCGTGTACACCAGATACGGCGCTGGGAGACCAGTACCACTACTGACCTCACGGAGCGTCCCCGTCATATCATCTGGGAGTGAATCACTCGGCAGCGCCGGTGGCTCGTCTTCCGGCGAAACGTGACCCGGATTGTTCGAAACCCAAGAATCTTCAAATGCGTCCAAGAGGTCACCGTCGAACTCGACGGCGTCTTCCCACAGCTCATCGAACCACCCTTTTAATTGGGTGACCCTCTCATTATAGACCGGGGCGTTGAGTTCCGTATTGCTGTGGAGCCCGCTGAGACTGAGGTTCGACGAACCAACAACACCGACGTCTTTCGGGGTGAAAATATCTCCTTCATCCTTCTCAAAGAGGTATGCCTTTGCGTGGAACCGCTCCTGAAGATACAGCTTCGGCTGGATACGACCCTGTTCCAGCCAGTCCATCAATTTCGTAAAGAACGCCTGATTCTCAGCCGTGGGATCTTCATAGAGCAGCTGGTTCGTGTAGTTGTTAGCAGTTTCGACGCGGATCTCTTTCCGCTCGCTCCACTTGACGTTTTGTGACTGCTTGAATTTCGTGCCGGTAAGACGGAGATTCTGGTGGGCTTCTATGAGTTCGTCCAACCCCTGCTGATCTGGATTCCCCATTAGGATTTGGAGTGTACCGCCGTTGTCGAGGAATTCATCTAGCTCTGGACGGAGTCGCTTCAGACCACTCATGTAGAGGTATCCGATAGCGATTCGCACCCGATCAACACCTTCGCCTTCGAGACCAGACTTCAGGACCTCGTCAAGGTGGGAATACCGATCATTATCGATGATGTCAAGACTCATATGCTATTCCACACTAGAAGCTTTTTCTAGCCTATTCTGGACCATCTGGAAAAATCCTTGATAGAGTGCCTTTTGCTCTGATTCTGTTAAGTCCAAGATATCTCCGAGAAGAATTCGATCAAGTGCACGTCGATCTTCAGCAACATCGTCCAGAGATAAGTCAGAGAATGACTCTGTTCCAAGCTCCTCAAATACGGAGCCTACCTTCCGATTTCCGACCTCAGTAAAGCAATCAATTATCGCTTCGATCTGATCGTCAGAAAGATTTTCTACCGAAGGGATTTGAGAGAGACCGTGGTCATCGGTCGTAACGTCAAGGGCACCTTGTCCAAGATTTGCCCGCCCATTTATTTCCAGTTGCATATAGCCGAAAGTAGAATTCAGCATTCCTGCAACTGCCATTCTCTCCCTCTCATTACCCGGAACTTCAATTCCGTGGAGTCGCTGGTCAATGTACGTTCGAAGGCGGGGAACCCAGTAAGCGTGGCGTCTATCGATGTTTTGCATCGGCAGAATATCCCCTCGCCGTAACATCGGAGTAAGGTCATACCAGCCTGCTCCGCTATCACTACAACTATCTGGTATTGGGGATGTCTTCCGACAGTGGTCGCAGGATTCGGTATCGTGGCTTTCACCCCACTCAACATACCTCTCTGTTTCTTTGTCAAGTTCGTCTTTCGAGTCATCAATTATCACTACATACCGTAATGATGATCCGATATCAAGACTATCTTCGTCAAAGATCGGATTTTCGAAACCCCTCGAATTTTTCAGGAGGAAGTTAGGTTGCCACCCGTTCTCTGTTTTCTGCATCCAATACTCTCGCGGGATATGATACTCTACTTCACTAGTATCATTTGATATGAGACAAAGATTGTCCCCTTGAATCTCTGTCTCGAAATGCTTGTTCGGAAGGTAGAAAAATTGGTTTGCACCTGAACGGATTCCCCGTTGTATCTCGGTGATATCGTCTAGTCGTTCTAGCTGATCGCCGCATTTGCTAATAGCTTCGAAGTAAGCATCTGGTGCTCTCAGAAAGCGTCCCCATTTTCCAGTTGAGTATTTTCCTTGTGCCTTCTTTGGGGACTTGACGGATTCATTTTGCTCCGCCTGTATTGTCGAATCAGAAAGATCCGAGACTGAGCCGCCTCCAAATTGCCAGAGGCTTGGTTCCGAGATACTGATCTTCCGGAAATCATCTGTTCTATTGAGGGTTAGCGGCTGGCCTTCGAACTCGATCTCCGAGGATGCAGTTTTGGTATCGACTAGAAGCTCTGACATTGTGTCTGCTTCTACAATTTCATTGTAGGGTGCATAGATTGAACAGAATGCGGTGTCTCCGCTAAGCATTTCATTTTGTGTTTTCGTGAGACTTGTGATGACGGTATTGACGTCTGCCTCTACGAACGTCCGCTGCTTACGATTATCGAGGATACGATTAACTTGACTGTTGCGTAGAATCCCTTCTTGGAGTCGAACTCCATACCCAACATCTAACCATGAGCTAGATGTCACATATGTAAGGACACCACCTTCGCTTAAGACTTCAAGCCCTTTGAAGAAGAATGGTAGATAGAGGTCCGAACGAAGGTGTGGTTTGATATCAAATGTTTGGTCAACATACGATTGGAGACGAGATTTGTACTCCTTTTTGAGGTCTTTAACCTCGGATGATGGAAGTGATTCGACGCGTTCTGGATTGAGTCCCTGATTGATTATGTCCTCTTGCCGAACATAGGGTGGATTTCCAATGACGATATCAAATCCACCATCAAGCATCACTTCGAGGAAATCTTGTTCCCAAAGGAATCCTTCATCATCTGAATCACCGATCTCGGATTTTAGCGATTTTAGCGTCTCAATCTGTTTTTTCGCCTCTTTACTTCGCTGACGAGATGATTCGGTTTCACTTCCGCTAAATGTCTGTTGTGTTTGAGTTTCTGCACCAAGTGATTCGATACGGGAATCAATATGGGCAATCAAAACATCAGTTTGTTTCTCTCTGATCTCTTCTTTTAAATCGATATTACCATCGTAGAATTCCTGTTTTAATTCCTCTAAATCAGTAAGTTGACGATAAACATCACCTGTCGCTTCTCGCTGGATTGACTTAAAAGAGATATCTCCGCCATTTAGTGCTTGCAGAATACTATCACCCGTTCGAAGTTTGAATGTGAAGTTTGGGAGAACTGGTCGCTGATTAGGGAGATCATCTTCTGATTCCATTAGAGAGAGCCAAAGACGGAATTCAGCAACACGGATAGCCCAGTCTTTTATGTCAACTCCGTATATATTTTCATTTATAATTTGTTCATTGAGTTCGTAATCAGGTACTTCACCGAGCTTTCGGTATAATTCGGTTAGGACCTGCTTCATACCGACTAAAAATGCACCACTACCGCATGCAGGATCCACGACAGTCAAGTCATGAAGGATTTCTTCTAAGTCGCTTGTGTCGCCTGTTTTATTGGCACTCCAGTCTTGGGGCTCGGTAAAAATAAACTCAGATATTAAATTTTTATCTGTTTCACCGACGTTCGAAATACGATTACAGAACTGTTCGTACAGCGCCATCCGGCACATCAGATCGACCTCGACACGAGGCGTGTAGAAGATACCCGCTTCACCCCGTTCCTGCTCGGCAATCAAGGATTCGTAAATCTTCCCGAGCATCGCCGGATCGACAGCGACATCGATGTCGTATGGGCTCTCCTCGGTGACAGTAAAGTTGTACTGTTCGAGGAACTCTTCGATAACCGACTTCAGCGTGGAGTCAGACAGGAACGTCTCGCGTTTGTCCTCCTCGGTTGGCTGGAAGAGTCCACCGTTCATGTATGGGAGTCCGGAGATAACAGACTCAACCTCAGAAGGAAGGTCAGCATCGATCTCTCCACCTTCCGGGCTGTTCATGCCGTCGAAGAACAGTGCCGAGAGCCACTTCTCGTGGAATACGTCCTCCTCGTCAGTTTCTTTGTACTGCTCGTGGAACCAGTAAACGAAATCCTTTCTATCAGCGATCCAGCCCTTCTTTTGGAGGTAGTAGAAGAACATCAATCGGTTAAGCGTCGTATGCGCATACCGGTCAGCGTTCTCGATCTCCAGTCCCTTACGACGAAGTTCCTTACTGAGCGTGTCGAAGGCACTCTTGTATTTCTCATAGAAGTCCTCAGTAACAGGCTTGACTCGGAACGCCCCATCGATTCGCTCTGCCAGCCGACCCTTGCTGGCGTCCATACCCGACAGCGCATTGGAGACGGTTCGATGAGTCTCACCTTCACCGAGCGTGTACCTTCGCAGCACAGGGCGACCAGTCGTGATGTCGTCCGTACCTTCTTCGTAGGGGGTGACGAGGTGCCAGATGTCTTCGTCCGGCGCGTGGAATACAGTCAGAAAAGAACCGTCGATGGCCCATCCGCTCGTTCGGTCCGACCGCGTGAGGCTCTGGATAGCGTTTCGTTCGGCTGTCCGAGTTAGCTTCTCCAGTTCGACATAGATTACGCGGAAATTCCCTGATTCAGCGAAGAGTCGAGCAGCTTTTGCCCGAGCCGTATTCGGCCATTCATGGACGGGGATATCCTGCCAAGTTGCATCACCCAGAGGTGATGTCGTCTCCTCAAAGTTGAGAACTTGAACAAAAAGATCTTGGAAGAACTGGGTCGCTGCCTCTCCAGTGGATCGATAATCGCGTTCAAATTCATCTAGAGAGAGATCTTCGTCTAAACGCCGTCGAATCTCATTGGTTTGCTCGTCAGCCATGGATGTTGAATTTGGTAGCGATGTTCGATTGAACGATACAAATGGACATACAATACCATGCTCTTCCACCTAACTTAAATGTTAATTTGCGGCGAGACAATAGATTATAGCACTCTGCTATCGTAGCAGGTTTAGCTCCGTTTGAAACCGTCGAAACTGGGATTGTTGAAGCGAGAGCACGGAATGATGTGAAAAACATCATTGATATTGTTATGGATGACTAACTTTATCAGGTGGTATGTGTCCTAGTATATATCACAGATGAATTTTAATCAATGATATGGGCGAATTTGACCAGTACCTTGCAAAGGGAATGCATGTGTCATCCATAGGCCATGAAATTCAGCTTTGGGGCATACGGGACTATAGCGACGTTGAGGTCAAGGGAATTTCTGTCCACTGGCCTGATGAGTGGAGTGCGTTTAACCCAGATTGTTTCGACGATGAGGACTATGATCCACCTCGATCACTCCGCTTAGAGTGTGCTAAGCATGTGGCAGATTCTGCAGAAATTCCGCTCTTCTGGGTTGGTGAACACAATGCCAATTGGCGGGAGCTACAGGGTACAGCTGAAATTGCGATCATAGAACGTGACGAGTCTGGATTTTCGGCAGATCCCCAAGATGTGGATATTGACCCTGATTCTGGTGGAGCTGGTCGTTCCGAAATGGAAGGACTGTTACAAGATATTATGGGAACTAATTTCTCCAAATATGATACTAAGAAAGAAGAAAATAGGAAAATTACACCTATCCAAAACTGGGTTCGAAGTAATATGCCGGAGCATTATACCGTCGTTGATATCGACATTTTGGTGGGAGATGGAGACGGTAGTGCCAAGGGTTTCGTTGAGATTCGCCGCTCCGACTGGGCAAACAGTAGCGAGGGTGGGAGACCAATCCGAAACTGGTGGCCATGGCTAAGTGACCGCCGAAATTATTACATACTATCAGATACCGCAGAAAAAGCTGGAGTTCAACCGATCTTAATCCAACACCTTCCTGAACCCTTATCCGATGACTCTGAAGTTGGGTTCTATACCAACCTGACTTTTAGAAGGTTTGACTGGGATCGCGTCAAGGGCTATGACTGGTTTGCCTCAGAGGAGAAGGCACGTGAATGGCTTGATTTCGACGTTGAATATATGGCAGCTTCTGAAGCAGCAAACCGACTGCAAAATCTCTAACCGAACCAGAGGATCATTCGTCTTTAGCTAAGCGAAGAACCACATGACTACGGCTTATCGGGGCAATTTTTCCGAAGGAATGACCAGGCTTCAGCTGTGCACACGGAACCCTCCTAACACCATTTTGAACGTCAGTCCACTGACCTCTTCCACTCTGAAGCGCTTGAAGACCATTCCGAGGCTGTCGGCGTGGTCGAACGCAAGGGGAAAGTTTCAGATTCCACCGCTTGTCTGGTCGTTCACGTTCGGCCTCGCTAGATGAAAGCCGAACACTGCGACCTTCAGACGAACTTACAACTCCACTGCTGACAAGTCGCTCTCTCCAGATGGCTTCTATCAGCAGTTGACTCCGACACTCGCAGAGTATCTCCGCGAGCTTATCGAATACGGGTTCAACGAAGATGCCGACGACTAACTTCTATACATTACCATTGACATAACGAGACTGATGATGGGTCATGTTCCCGCCGGAACGCTGGGCGGCGACCTTCCAGTCGCACGCCCAGCTCATCCTACACGAAGTGAGGGAGTACCTCTCCTATTCACCACCACTGGTGCTAAAGCGGTTGGTCGAAGACTTCCAGAAGATCCACAAGCAACAACCAATCCTTCGAGAACAGCTATCTACTATTATCCAACCGACCGCTGAGGATTAGCTAAAGACCTATGATCCATTCGTTAGTCTATGTAATCAAGTTATACGGTAACATGATCAGTATTCTGCCTCTGTCGACGCTACGAAAGCCTGCAGACGCACGTATGCTAGAGTTAATCAGTGTCTAATCGGCTCAACCAACCCAATCAACCAAGCTGTTGAGAGATAGATACTCAAAATACGTCTTGGAGCGGCCCGGCCCGTTCGACGGTCTCGTATGTGTCTCGAACATCCTCGAAACTCAAGAACTGGAGTGAGCTATGTTTAACCGGACTCAGTACGGCTTCGAACGTTGGGCGGGTCATTTGTTTTCGAACAGCATCTGCATCTGCCTCGGGGGCTACAATGTACATGTCGACGGCGAAGTTAGGTACCCGAGTCACGAAATCAGTCATTCGTAAGATGCCGCTGTAGATGCTGGTCGTGCTTTCGACTTCGAACATGGCGACGATCACATCGCCGTCGAGCCAGATCACGTCGACATACTGGATGATCTTGGTGACGGCCTCGCTAAATCCGGGCAACACGAGCTCGTCGATACACCCCACCCCCAGCGATTCACCGTTGTATGTTCGGTTCTTGTCATTGGTAGCGATGTGGACATCGTAGCCGTGTTGGTGGCCTAATTGTACGAGGTACCATTGGATCTCCGTATGGACGCGCCCGTCATCTGCGCCGGTACCAGTGTTTTCGTCGTCGGTGTCTGGCCCAGATGGTCCAGTCGTCGACTCGCCTGACCGAAGGTCCTGAAAGGCTTCTTCAATGGAGCTGTACTCGGTCAACAATGAGTTAATTGCCTTTTGTGAGACGTGAACGAATCCTTGCGGATTCCAGCCGTCAGCATATCCTAGCAGCTCACCAATCTCGGCTGGTGTTTCAGAGATTGATTTGTAATCAGCAACGGTGTAGATGAGTGAGCTGTTGTCGCTACCCCAGATTGCTTCGCCTAAGGAGGCATCTTCAATTGTTGTTCCGACCCGACCTGACGCGAAAAATTCACCATCTGAGTAGAACAAGATCGGATCGCCAGCCTCCATTTTGCTGAAGTAATCACGTTTTTGTGGACCTTCTGTGGTGCCCCAGATGCGCACCTCTTGCTCATCTTCAAGCTCTGGTGGGAGCTCGATATCTGGGAGCGAAATTGGAGCCGCAACGGTGCGTTCGAATTCGTCTATCCAGTCGGAACCGACTGGCGTGAGATACAGGCGAGACATGGTTTCAAGAGTTAATGGTAACTTCTTGAATATTGCGTAGGAAACCGAGTTGAGTCTACTTAACCCAGTAATATACCTACTCGTTCTAGTTCATAGACCACCGCAACAGACAATACGATCATTACAGGTAACACGTCTTCTCTGAGACCTGTGACTTCTTCAAAAGACGCATTTCCATACCGAGATAGTATGAACTGTAGTAACGACTGTAAAAATAAACTTGCTAAGCCTAACAACACCAGTGCTGTGACGGTATAGAATATACCCCAACCAGCAAGCAAATAAAAAATAGGTGTTGTCACAAATATACCGATACCCAAGACACCTATAGTGGCAGCAATCATGAGACTGATTATATACTCCTGTGACCTCCGGGCACGTGTCTCAGAGCCCTGATATCGTATCTTTCGTACCGCTGGATGTTCATTGTTGAACGCTTGCGGTGTCAAATCCAGCATTGTTCGTGCCAGTTTGAGTAGTCCATGAGTATAATAATTGAGACCATTTCTCACTGCGAGATTATGGAATTTCACTGCCGACCAAAAGAATAGATCTCCGACTGTAAATTCATAGGCCAACATCAGACCAAAGACACCTACAATCAATACGCCCGCCACCACAAGCAAAGCATACCCTAAATGAGCCGCGAATACTGATTCTGTGATAAAAATAGCGAGGTAGATCACAGACAGAGTAATCAAGTTGTGCATCCAACTCGTGGCTTTCTGCATTTTTGAATTCGTGTTAACAAACGGATTATCTAACAACATTTTTCTGACAACAGTTACAGCTAACAAGAGTATCGCTGCAACAGAAACTCCCACTTCGACGACCGATACTGAGATAGTTACCGATAGAACAGCCGTTGCAATCAACGCCGCCAATGCAACTTCGAATGCTACCGTTTGTTCTGGTTCCTTTCCAAACAACTCTGGTATCTGTATCGGTTCGAAAAGCACGATCTGATCGTGTAACTTGAAAAGTTGAGAAA
>LFFM01002551.1_pt1 | contig 11967 bp, 12 predicted proteins | sample 643131 | NCBI WGS metagenome assembly LFFM01 (sample SAMN03777445, study PRJNA286221) | soda lake metagenome | biome: soda lake; feature: Kulunda steppe; material: water; isolation source: sample Tc-Br brine of Tanatar trona crystallizer | place: Russia: Kulunda steppe | collected 2011-07
CCACCTGCTTGCTGAATCTCGATGGATTTGCGACCTCGCTCGGCGAGGTCGCGACTCCAATCAAAGAGTTTCCCTTCATCACCGTCTTCTGTCCAAATCCGCCGGTTTTGATTCGCTCGGACCAGAACCCCGGCGTTGTCCATCTCTTCGATGACTTCCTGGTAGAATGCGAATGCGTCTGCGCCCCGATCATGGATGAACAGCGGACGAATTTCATCGGCGAGCCAGTCTCTGGCTTGCCTGTCCCCTCGAATCCATTTTTTCTGCTCGCTTTCGAGGAGAATGGGCTCCAACGAGCTCGTCGAGTTCCTCGCTCTCCCGGATGCGTGTTTCGAGTGCATCGAGATAGGCCTGGACCGGCTTGCGGAAATCGGACTGTGGTATCATAAAGACTGGATCCGGTCGCTGAAGATGATCCATATCGATCGTAATGCGGGCGGGATGCTGTTCACCCACTGTGATCACGCCCAGCTTTTCGAGGAGGTCGACCGAACGCGAAATAGACGAGACGTCTGCACCCGTGAGTGACGCCAGTTCCTGCTGTGTGAATTCTTCGAAGGGGTTGTTTGCGAGGTGGTGGAGAACGTTCGAAGTTTTCATATTCTACAAATATTTGCATATCATGAAAAGATTCGGACTCACACAGATCACGCCGAAGTTGGCTGAGGCGATCCGAACGCCTGGTTCTCACCACGGATTTATATACCAACACGCGGCCAGACAGCCCATGTCGATCCGAACCATTACCGGCGACTGTCTTGTCCGCTTCGAGGGCGGCCGGGACCGATCCGTCCGCGGTAGGGTCGTGATACTTATAAAGCCCGACAACACCGTTCTCGTCCACGACGTCGATGGCTACCAGCCGGTCGCGTGGCTCACGAGACCGGAATCGCTCTCCGTCATGCGCGATCCGCTGTGGCTTCTGGCGAGCGACGGCAACGAGACGCTACGAATCGAAGCGGTCGGCGAGGTTTCCGTCGCCGAATACGACACCAGCGAGGCGGGAGCGCCGGTCGGGACGTGTCGCTGTGGCAGCGAGTTGATACGGAGCGGTTCCGACGTGTTCTGTCTCGGCTGTGACGCTCGATACGGGCTCCCGAGCGGCGCGTCGATGGTCGATTCGAACTGCGAGTGTGGACTTCCCAAATTTCAACTCGAACGCGGCGAGCGGTTCGAGCTCTGTCTCGATCGGGAGTGTGGAGCGCTGCTCGATGCCGTTCGGGAATCCTTTGATCGCGAATGGTCGTGTCCGAACTGTGATGGCGACCTCCGGATCCTTCGGCGTGGGGGACTGCTTGCCGGTTGTGAGGAGTATCCCGACTGTGAGACGGGCTTTTCGATCCCGGATGGGCTTGTTGCGGGGCAGTGTTCGTGCGGACTCCCGCTGTTCGAGACCGCAAACGGACAGCGCTGTCTCGATCGCGAATGTACAGCTGCCGAGGGGAACGCGTGAACAGAGCGATCGACCGACTCGTTCGGCCACCAGCCCCGACCGTAGCGGATTTAGTGGCTCGCCCACCAGCCTCACGTATGGAAGGGACCCTGGCCGACGGCATCGTCGCGGTCGGCGCGAACGGACGCGAGCGATACTACGACTCCCGTGGGTACGGTCGGCCACAGGGAGAAGGCGTCGAACTCGCGCGTGTCGAGGCCGCCCACCTGCTCTCGCGCGGCGATCTCGATGCAGTCGATGAAATGGGTCTGTCCGAATTTTTGGCCGCGAACGACGATATCGTCGCCCCGTTTCTTGTTTATAAGGATCTCAGGGAAAGGGGGTTCTACGTCTCGCCCACCAACGAAGGATGGATCGAGGCCGAAACGTCGTCAGACGTCGATTTTATCGTCCACCCACGCGGTGACGGCCCGTGGGACGGGACCGTCGAACACCGGATTCGTGTAGTCGGCGAGCGAGCCCCCGTCTCGCTGGATTCGCTCGGCGACGTCGTCCTGGCGGTCGTCGACGAGGAAAGCGAGTTGACGTATCTGGAGACCGAGACGCCGGAGATGGGCGGCTCAGAACGAACGGAAAAGTTACCGACGGTCGAAGGCGATCTACTGGGTGACCGGGTGATCTGTTGGTCACCCCCTGCGATGCTGTACGAACGGGGATTTTACGGTCAACCGCTCGATCGGGACGACGATGCGATCCAGCTATCGCTTCTGGAGGCGGCGTATCTCTCCGAACGGGGGGTGCTGTCCGTCGATGGCGGAGCGAACGCGATACGAGCGAAGGGTCAAAGCGTCGAAGGAGAGCGATTCGATCGTCGGCTCACGGTGTATCGGACGCTTCGCGATCACGGGCTCATCCCGAAAACAGGGTTCAAATTCGGCGCCGATTTTCGGACCTACGAGGAGATCGAACACGTCGATGAACTCGGCCACTCCGAGTTGCTCGTTCGGGTGCTGAAAGCCGATGCCGAACGCTCTCCGCGAGATATCGCACTCGACGTACGACTCGCCCACGGGGTTCGAAAGCGAATGGTGTTTGCGCTGGTTGAGGAGGAGTCAGTTCGGTGGGTATCCGTCGGACGGTTGACGCCGTGAAAGTCTCAGGTTGACACAGCGGTCGCATCGACCGCGAGACGCTTCCCCGAGTCGCGGTCGAAGATCGTTACATCCCGTTCGGACAGCCACACGGTAACGCATTCCCCGACGGCTGGCGGCTCCGCCGAACAGCCGACGGCGAGTTCATCGCCGGATTCGATCCGAACGGTCACGTCGAAACGGCGACCCAGGTCGGTGACGTTCCGTACGTCGCCAGGAAATGCGATATTCGACCGGTCGGTAGGTTGAAATGTGAGGTTTTCCGGCCGAACGTGACAGAGCACAGGCTGGCCTGGTTGTCCCTCGCCCATCCCAAGCGTGAGTTCCTGTCCATCGATATCGATCGTCAGTGGCTGTGTCTCAACGACCGTCGCCGAGAGCGTGTTCGAACCACCCAAAAACGACGCCACGAATGAAGTCGGCGGCGACTCATACAGCGACCGGGGCGCACCGATTCCCGAAACGCGACCGTCGTTCATCACGACGAGACGGTCGGCAAGCGCCATCGCCTCCTCTTGGTCGTGGGTTACGTACAGTGTTGTCACGCCGGTCTCGCGCTGAATACGGGCGATCTCCTCGCGCAACTGTTCGCGAAGCGTCCGATCGAGCGCAGACAGCGGCTCATCGAGCAACAGCATGTCCGGTTGTGGAGCCAGCGCACGCGCCAGTTCGACCCGACGCTTCTGTCCGCCGCTCAACTCCGAGGGATACGCCGTCCGTTGGGCCCCCAGATCGACCAGATCGAGATATTCGGAGACGAGCGCGTCGTGATCGGTACGTCCGTTATTTCGCCCGGCCAGCCCGTATTCGACGTTTTCGGCCACGGTCATATGCGGATACAACGTCGATCGCTGAAACATGAGACCGACCTCGCGCGTTTCGGGCGGTTCGTCGGTGACGTCGCGTCCGCGAAGCGACACCCGGCCCGCGGTCGGCCGAACGTGGCCGGCGATCGTCTGAACGATTGTCGTCTTTCCACAGCCGCTCGGACCCAAGAGCGCGACTAGCTCGCCTGAGTCGACGCCGAAGGAGACATCGGTAACGGCGAGCTCCTCGTCGTAGCGGTGTGTGAGTCCATCCAGTTCGAGAATCATCGATCGATCACCGTCGGGATTCGACCGAACCGCTGGATCGCCGCCACCACGAGAAGCGTGAGCGCGAGCAGCGCGAGCGCGAGTGGAACGATCGCATCGATGCCGCCGGCGATGAAATCGACCCAGATCCGCGTCGGCATCGTCCGCGGGTTGTACGCGACCATCATCGTCGCGCCGAACTCGCCGATCGCCCGCGCGAACGTCAGGGTCACCCCGGCGAGTATCGCGCCGCGAGCGAGCGGCAGCGAGACGTTCCAGAACGTCAAAAGGGGACTGTATCCGAGCGATCGAGACGCCTGTTCGAGACGCTCGTCGATGGCTCCGAAGCCGGCGCGTGCGGTGATGATGACGAAGGGGGCGGCGACGAACGTCTGGGCGAGAATGACACCGAGCAGGCTGTCGGTGAGCGGGATGCCGGCCGCCGCCGCCGCCGATCCGATCGGCGTGAACCGACCGACGGCGGTCAACACCATCGCGCCGCCGACGACCGGCGGAATGACGAGAGGCAGAATCACCAGCGCCTCGACGAGCCGTTTACCGGGAAACGACCGTCTCGCGAGCACGTACGCAAGCGGCACGCCGAACACCGTCGCGATCGCCGTCGAAACCGGAGCCGTCAAAAGCGAGTTCCGGATCGCCGTCTGCGCCTGTGGTGTTGCCAGTCCGGAAGCGACGTTTTCGACCCCCGTTCGGGAGAGAAACGCGACGAACGGGAGGGCAAAATATACGAGGAGCACGCCGCCGAGAACCGTCGGGACGAGCAACTCCGGGAGCCGGATCGGGCGTCGAACCGATGGTGCATCCCGAAAGCTCATAGATCGATCACCGATGGAGGATCACCTGATGATCGGGGAAGCGTATCCGGGACCGTCAGCCCCGCATCCCGGAGCACGTCGGGAGTATCAACTAAGAACTGAATGAGCCGATGACCGGCATCCGGGGTGTCCGCCTCATCGTTAACTGTCGCGTTATAGATGATCGGTCGTCCTTCCGCCGTATATTCCTCCTCGTCCGTCGTGTAGGTGACGCTTGCGTAGTGGTCGGCGAGTTCTGGGTCGGCGAAGTTGTACGCGTCGGGAAACTCGAAAAACGGCATTCCGTGATCGAGGGCCATATTTCGATAGACGATCGCTCCCGCACGCGAGCCAGTCGAAACGCCGGCCATCATCTGTGGTTCCTCGGGCTCTTTGTACGTCAGCCGTAGCATTTCGTCCCGGAACCCGTCGAGGTCGTGTTCGTCTTCGGCGAGTTCGAACGCCTGGACGGCACGGTAGCCGAGCGGATCGAGATCCGGATCGCCGATCGAGATATCTCCGTCGTCCGTGTCGCGGGCCAGTTCGTACCACGGCCCCCCGTCGGCGAGCCGCCGTCCGAACTCGGTTTCGTCGTTGTACCCGATACCCAGACTGTTCGTCGCGAACTCGACGTCCCAGTCGGTCACAGTTCCGTACAGCCGGTCGCGGAGCAACGTCGCATCGGCGCTGACGATCACGTCGGGATGTTTCGTCCGGTCTTCGACCATCCGCATCACGGCGTTCGAGCCGTAGTACTCGCCGTGAACGTCGAGTCCCGTCTCCGCTTCGAAGGCGAGACCGACGTGCTCTTCGAAGGTGTATGCGAGACTTCCGGCCGCAAGCACGCGAACGTTTTCGGCCGCGGAGCCGAGACAGCCCGCGAGACCGCCGGCAGCCATCGCTGGAACCGACGTGAGGACCGACCGTCGAGAACAGTATCCGTCCCCATACTTCGTAACCATCTTACACTATCCTATGGTATCTAGTAGTGATTATATTACGGTTTATAAATAACCATAATTAGTTACATCGCGGCCGGATACGACGGGACCGATCGGACACGTATCGACGGCGTTTATAGCTCACCGCTGCGCAAGCGAACGGTTTTTGAGCCGACCACCCGGACTGTTCCGCATGGCAGACGACGGAATCCACGGTCGAGAAGACGCGCCGTTCCTCCGAGGCGACGGCGGGACGAAAGGAGCCGACGATGTGGCCCTCGACCCGTGGGGCTCCTCGACGGTCGATGACTACCGAAAGCTCTTCGAGGAGTTCGGGATCGAATCCTTCGACGACGTACTCCCGCGAGTGCCGACGCCGCATTATCTGATGCGACGCGGCGTCATCTTCGGCCACCGGGACTATCGCCCCGTCGCCGAGGCGATGGTCAAAGGCGAGCCCTTTGCGGCGCTGTCGGGCTTTATGCCGACCGGCGACCCACACATCGGCCACAAGCTCGTTTTCGACGAGCTGATCTGGCACCAACAGCAGGGCGGCGACGCGTACGGGCTCATCGCCGATCTGGAAGCACACGCGGCACGTGGGCTTTCATGGGACGAAATCGACGAACACACCGAAAGCTACCTGCTTTCGCTCGTCGCGCTCGGATTTGATCCCGAGGAGGGGACGCTGTACCGACAGTCGACGAATCGAGAGGTCCAGGACCTCGCCTTCGAACTCGGAGCCAAGGCCAACTTCTCGGAACTCGGCGCGATTTACGATTTCGACGGGAAAACGGAAGTCTCCTACATGCAGTCGGTCGTCACACAGATGGCCGACATCCTGTATCCCCAGCTCGATGAGCCGAAACCGACTGTCATTCCGGTCGGTCCGGATCAGGATCCCCACGTTCGGCTGGCGCGGGATCTCGCCGGACGAATGCGGTATTTCGGCGTGACGGAGGCGTACGCGAGCTTCGAGCTGGAGGAGGAGGAACGGGAGTTGGTCACAGAGGTGTACGAGGCGCTTTCGGACGACAGCGACGGTTCCGATACGGATATTCGGTGTACCGACGCCGCCGAATGGCTCCGGGCGGAACGGCCCCCCGCAGACGCCCTCGAAAACACCATAGAGAAGCTAGAATCCGGCGGTAAGGAACCGCTCCGACCTCGCGTTCGGTTCCTCGACCGCAACGCGACCAAGGAAGCCTTCGAAGCGCTCATCGACGCTATCGACGGCGAAAAGCGGGTGTACGAGGGCCACATCGACAGCTTCGATCTCGACCGGGAGGCCGCCGAGGAGCTCGCCCGACAGGTCGAACTCAACACCGGCGGCTACGGCTTCCTGTCGCCGTCCTCGATCTATCACCGCTTTATGACCGGGCTGACCGGCGGGAAGATGTCCTCCTCGATCCCGGCGAGCCACATCAGCCTGCTCGATGATCCCGAGGACGGCTACGACAAGGTCAAGTCCGCGACGACGGGCGGCAGGGAGACGGCCGAAAAACAGCGCGAGTTGGGCGGGAAAGCCGATGAGTGTCCGGTGTATGAACTCTATGCGTATCTGCTCGCCGGGGACGACGACGAGTTCGCGACCGAGGTCTACGAGGAGTGCGTCAGCGGCGAGCGTCTCTGTGGCGGCTGTAAGGAGCAAGCGGCCGAACTCATGGCGGAATTCCTCGACGAACACCAGCAAAAACGCGAAGAAGCCGAGGCGATCCTCGACGATCTCGACGTCGAGTTGGAAAGCGACCGTCGATGAGTCGATTTTTCCCCCGAAGATAAATACCGTCGCGACGACGACCCGGTATGAGCGAAGGTACGTCCGCCGTCCGGACGATCGAGGAACACGGCGTTGCAGTCACAAAAACCGTCGAAGAGGACGAGGACGGCGTGAGGATAGCGCTGGAGATGACATCGAAACTCGAGGAGCCGGCGGTGATCAACGTCGTCGACCCGGCGATCGAATCGGTCGAACGGAGCCAGATCGATATCGACGGCGAGGAGCCGATCGGCGGCTCCGAATCAGAACCGCCAAGCTTCGAACGCGAACTCGGATCCGGCGAATCATGGACGGTCACCTACTGGATCATTGGCGCCGAGAGCGAACGGCTCAACGAAGACCCACGCGTCACGGTTTTGGAAGGCGACGGCATCGAAGCGCTGTTGGATCGAAGCCGATCCGACATGCTTCGAGGGTTCGTTTCCGGGGAGCGCGAGTCGCTTTCGTCCGAGACGGCCACGGGGACCGAAGACGAAATCGCCGGGGGAAGCCAAAGCGGGACAGAGACCGAGCCAACACCAGCGATCGACGGCGTCGCTCGCGAACTCTTAGCGGAGCTTCGGGGCGGGGAACTCGACCGCGAAACGAAAGCCGCACTCCGTACCGAACTTGAACCAAGTCGGAGTCGAGAGCTTCGGCTCAAACACCTCCAACAGCAGGTCAGCGACCTCGCCGCCTACACTGATATGCTGGAGGTGTTTATCGATGAGTATGGGCCGCTTGATGAGACCGTCGGTGGGCTCGATTCGGAACTCGAAGCGATCAGGGACGAACAGGCGGAGCTTCAAACACAGATTAACACAATGGAGTCGGAGATCGACCGCGTGGACGACCGGCTCGATGATCTCGAGGCGTTCAAAAGGAGTATTTCAAGCGTGTTCACGGAACTAGAAGAGGAGTAAAACCTACCTGAGCCAGCCGAACAGCCGCGAAAAGAACCCCCCGGAGCGTCTTGTTTCAGCTGATCCAGTGCCCTGATCGGTCGTCGATTCCGTATCGTTGGATGGTTCGTTGGTTTCTTCCGGTGTATCCGCGGCCGATCCATCCGAGTTATCGCTCTCGCTCGTCTCCGCCGGGTGGTCATCCCCACCCGAGTCATCTACCTGATCAACATCCTCCGAGTCATCTACCTGATCAACATCCTCCGAGTCATCTACCTCATCAGCGCCCGCAACCTCGTCCGACTCGACGGAGCTTTCGCTTGCTTTCTCACCCCGTTCCCGCTCGGTGGAGAGATCATCGCGTTCCGGAGTTGAATCCGGTGAAGACGCTTCGTCCGCGTTATCTACGGGTTCGTTCACGTGGATGTGTTCCGTTTCGCCCTCGGGAGCCTCCGTCTCCTCAACCAACGCCGCGCCGATCCGTCGATAGGCTGCCATCGCCTCGCTGTCGGGCGCGTACTCGAACAGCGACTGACAGCGCTCCGTGCTTTCGGGAATGACCGGGTCGGCTGGAACGCTTCCGAGCAACGGCACACCGGTTTCATCGGCTATCGCCGCAGAATCAGTCCGCTCGTTCGCATGTGTGACGACGACGCCCGCCACCGAGACGCCGACTCGATCCGCGAGCTGTTTGCTCTTTTTCGTATTGTCGATCGCGGCCGGCTGTGGCGAGGTGACGAGCACGACCGCATCGGCGAGCTCAAGCGGTAACGCCGCTTCGTAGCTCAGCCCGCCACCGGTGTCGATGAAGACGAACGCGTACTGCTCGGCAAGCCGGTCGATAACCGATCCCAGTTCATCCGGGTCGGCGTCCGGAAAGCTCCCCAGATCGCGGCTTCCAGCAAGCGCATCGACGCCGGGCGCGATCTCAGAGAGCGCCGACTCTATCGATGCGTTACCCGAAAGGATATCATGAAGTGTGTACACAGGATCGAGATCGAGAAACGTCCCGACATCGGCCATTCCGAGATCGGCGTCGACGACTACGACTGGACGATCCGCGCTCCCGACCGCGACAGCGAGGTGTATCGCCGTCGTTGTCTTTCCAACGCCACCTTTTCCGCTCGTTACGGTGAATATGTTGTCCATCACTTATGAATCCATCACGGAGCGTAGTTAAAAAGTCAACTCGTGTTTGTCAGGGCGATATCGAGCCGCTCCGAAGCCGGTTCAATACTGTGACAGCCGGCCCGATCGTGAGGAGCCATCTACGAAGGGCAACTCGGTCAGTCCGGCATCGACGTTCTCGCCGTCGGCCCGGACGGTCAGTTGCTCGGTTTCGAGACCGTACTCGACGAGCGCGAGCGCGATTGGTGTATCCAAAGCGGGGCTGTGATCGGCACGCGTTATCTCGCCGACGTGGCTATCACCGTCGAAAACAGCCGCCCCGGATCCGGGAACCGTATCGGGGAGAAGGCCAACGAGTCTACGGGACGGCTGGCCGCGGTTTTCGATCTTGGAGACGACCTCCTGGCCGACATAACAGCCCTTCTCGAAATCGAGCGCGTTTCGAAGACCGAGCACGTTCGGGACGGTTCCCGCCAGTTCCGTCTCGAAAAGTGGCGTTCCGGCTTCCAGATACAGATATCCGAGAGTCCGATAGCCGAACGGCGCGGCGTTGAGCCCATGGTTTATCAGGGCATCGAACACGCCCGCTGCGTCCTCGGCGGCACAGATGACTTCGTATCCTTCCTCGCCGGTCAGATCGTCGGTCCGGACGATCGTCGCGCCCCAATCGCCGACCCGTCCGCGGACGAACGAAAGCGGCTCATCGGGGGAGCCGGGCCCGGTCAGTACCGACGCGATCTTTTCGGTCGCTTTCGGCCCATGAACGCCGAAGACGCCGAAGTCATCGCTCGCAGGACGGATCGTCACATCCTGGATAAACGTCTTTTCGGACCACTCGGCCGCGAGAGCCTCGGCGGTTCCCGGTGGAACGAAACAGAGCAGTCTCTCGTTTGCGTTGTAGATGTACAGCTCCGTTTCGATCCTACCTTGAGGATCCAACAACAGCGCATACACACCCTTCCCGTCGGTTTTCGGAACGTGATTCGAGACGGCGTTGTTGACGAAATCGAGACGGTCCTCGCCGGTTACTTCGAGGACGCCGTAGCCCATCTCGATCGTTCCGACGACGTTTCGGACGGCCCGGTGGACCCGTTCGGGGCGGCCGTAGTGATCGACGACCTGCCGGCCACCACGTTCGGTGAACGTCGCGCCGTGGGCGTTATGCAGTTCCGCAACGACAGTCATTACTCACGGGTACGTAGGCCAAGGGTAAAACGGCCGCGTCTTCGAAGAGTTGGCTCACACGACACTCAAAGACCGAGCTTTTCTCGAAGGCTACTCAAAAGCGACGAGGGGTTGTTTGGCTCATCCGGGCCAAATTCGGGAACGACGCGATCCGCAGGATAGATCCGCATCGGGCGATCGTCATTTTCGACCGTGATGAGGCCATCATCTTTGAGTGTGGCGAGCGCTGTTTCAAGATCGTCGATATCGACCTCGGCGTCGGTTCGGAGTTCAAACACCGTCATCCCATCTTCCGTCCGGTCGACGAGGGAATCGAGGACCGCAACTTCCGTTCCATCCCGGTCACGATACGCTCGCTTCGCCTGCATGGACGGCGTTTCGTTCGGCGTCGTCTTAACCGTTCGGCGGCTCGAAGAGCAGTTCAACCGATCGCCAATCGTCGGGCCGCGAGACGTGGTGGTTTTCAGAAAAATAGAGAGCGATTAGTCGTCGACGATGACTTCGACCGGTTCCTCCTCACCGTTATCTTCGTCGACGGAAGCGATCGAGTCGCGCTGTTGATAAAACAGCGCCGCCGCGACGCCCAGTACGACCCAGGAACGCCAGTTCGCCAGATTCAGCGTGTAGCCGATGCCGAACGGCTTCTTGACGAGCATTCCCTCCTCCGGTTGCCAGTACGAGGAGAGCATCCGTCCGAGGGACGGTCGCTCGAAGTTATACGGGATGCCGAACAGTTCGCCGGATTGTGGCTTGTCGGTCATACCGTACACTACGGCAGGCGATAACTTATAAGCACGCCCTCAAGTGTGAACCACCGGACCGATCACTGATACCGACCGCGCGATTCGATCTCGCGCAACCGCTGGAGGACACGTTCGTCCCCGGCGTTCCAATATGTGTCCTCGAAGGCGTCGATCAGCCCCGCCGGATCGTCCGCGGTACCGCCGATCGAGCCCGAAAACACGTGGAGATCCATCGCGTAATCCTCGATATCGTCGGTGTAGTAGCCGAGACCGAAATCGATGAAGATTGCTTGAGAGCCACTGACGCGAACGTTTCGGGGCGTCGGATCGCCGTGAACGAAGCCGGCGCCGTGACACCGAGCGAGGTGGCGGCCGACGTCACGGACCGCCGACGCCGAAATCGCTTCCGTGAGGTCGCTGTCGCCGACGTATTCGAGTTCGAGCTGTCCCTCACGCGGGTCGACATCGAAGACGACCGGCGTCGGGACGCCGAGCCTCCGTGCTTCGCTTGTGAGCCGTGCCTCCGATCTGGTCCGTCGCGTTCGGAGCCGTTCGTCGAGCGCCGGATGTCGATACGCCTTCGAAAGCCGCCGTTTGTACACCCGTCCTCCATCGCTGTCGAGATCGACGATAGCCTCCGCCCCCCGTGTCTGGTCGCTGTCGTCGATAGAACGATCGACGGTTTCCTCCTCACGCCACGTCACCGGAACCTCGTCGGGACGGAAGTTCGGGCGGACGCTCGAATCCTCGATCGCGATCGTATCGCCGGCCTCGTACATTTTCGCGCCGAGGACCGCGATCATCCCGGCGTTATCCCGGAGGAACCGTGGATCGGGCGCATAAAACGAAGCGCCACGCTCATCACACATCGTCTCCA
>LFFM01002553.1_pt1 | contig 11962 bp, 10 predicted proteins | sample 643131 | NCBI WGS metagenome assembly LFFM01 (sample SAMN03777445, study PRJNA286221) | soda lake metagenome | biome: soda lake; feature: Kulunda steppe; material: water; isolation source: sample Tc-Br brine of Tanatar trona crystallizer | place: Russia: Kulunda steppe | collected 2011-07
ACGACCAAAGAGCGCGTCGAGATCCCGGCCGATCTGATCGCCCACGTGGAGGGCCGGTCCTCGCTCGGGCGACTTGCGATCGTGGTCCACGCCTCGTTACCATACGACGAAACCGTGTTCCTCTGGACCCCTGAACGCGGTTTTGGCTTCTACGAGATAGGTGATATCGTCGAGAATGAACGACCTGCCCGCGCAGTTTCGTTCGATCCTAAAACGCTTCGCGTAAGCACGCACCCGGTCACTGATTATATAACGAACCCTACAAAACAGATCTACCGTGTGACTCTTTCGTCCGGTCGCGAGGTACTGGTCACCCGCGACCACAACTTGTTCACCCTCAACGAACACGGTGGTGTAACCAGACTCCCCTCCGAGGATGCGGAGGGGGAATGGGTTATGATCCCTGGCTCGATGCCAGAGGCGCTCGGAGAGGAATCGAGGCTGGACCTGTTTGATCTACTTGACGACGATAGTGATATCACGGTGTATGCCGCTGACGGTCTCGGTGACGTCAGCTGGGAGTCCGTTCCGTCTGGCTCCCGGAATTTCTATCAAAAGAACGGGAAAGCCCCGCTGTCGGCTGTCGGACGGGGATCGATCCCCGACGACGCGCAGATAGCTTTCAAAGGAAGTGATCAGCGAGCACCCCGATATATCGATGTAACGTCCGAGCTCGGTTGGGTACTCGGATTTTATATTGCTGAAGGGTTCACACGCCGAAAACAGATTCAGCTCTCTAACACCAACCGGTCGTATCTCGACCGCGCTGCGGACTGGTTCGACCAGTACGACGTGAGCCTCTCGTGGGACGAACGGGACAACGGCGTGACGGTGTTGACGATCTGTTCGGCGCTTTGGTCACGCGTCTTCCGCTCGCTGGCAGGGGCGGGCAAAGAAAAAAACATCCCTGATCGGGCCTGGAACTGGTCGGACGACACGCTTGCTGGCCTTCTGGAAGGGTTGCTGGACGGCGACGGCTGTCGCCGTGACACCCGAACAACATTATACACCGCAAATTCCGACCTCGCGGACCGGGCGATGTACCTTGCACAGCGGCTTGGACACCTGGCATCGTCGTACAGTCGTCATCGTGAAAGGCACATCTCGATGAGTGATGTCGACCACGAGGGAACTGAGTGGGCTATTGACATTCGAAAGGACGCTCATAAACAGGGCCAGTACGTTCCCGTCCCGAGCAAGCTCCTTCGGTCGCTTCGTAACGAAGCTAGCTACACGATGGCAGAAGCCGCCGACAAAATGGGGTATGCCTCGAAGTCGAGCATCTCGAACGTGGAAAACGAGACGTACAATACAGTGAAACGGTCGACGCTCGAGCGGTTCCGTGACGTATATGCCGAGGCAGGTGCGGATACGGGTCGACTTGACGATATCCTCGACGGTGATCTCCTGTTCGACCGGGTTACTGCTGTCGAAGAAACCGATCGTGTAGAACCGACGTATGATCTTGAAGTTCAACCAGACGGTCAAACAATCGAAAACTTCCTCGGTGGACGCGGTGGTGTCTTCCTCTCAAACACGGCGGGTCTGTGCGACCCTGGTTACGAGGGACAGATCACACTCGAACTCTCGAACCTTGGTGCCGCGCCGGTCGCACTCGCGCCGGGTATGCGGATCTCACAGCTCACGTTCACCGAACTCTCCTCTCCTGCTGAGCGTCCCTACGGTGCGGAACGAGGCTCGAAGTATCAGGACCAGTCCGGTCCACAGGCGTCGAAGATCGGCGGTGACCGCGAGTTCGGCGGCGATCAGTAGGCAACAGACGTCGCCGTGATTGAGGCCTATAACTGTTCGGCGATCGTTTCGACAGCAATGACTGCGCGGTGAACGAGATACAGTAGATACAGCGAGATAGCGATACCAACTGCGATGAACCAGAGGAAGATGCTTGCTGGTGTCATCAGAACGTAACCAGAGCCAGCCAGGAGGACAATCGCCGCCGTAACACTGATGAGAACCTTGTTGGGAGCGTGACCGGCCATACCACTCTCTCCCTGTTCTATAATAATAAGTACTTCTCAGATTTATCGGGCATAACCTCAACTGCCCCATGGAAAAATAAAATCACAATCAGGGTCCACTGCCAGCCGGAGGGCCGAATACAGCGGGTGGGGGACCGAATACAGCGGGTGAAGGGCCGAAACGTAGCGAACCGGCCGTCACGGGCGGGCACTGAAACTCCAACCCGACTCAGTTCAGATCCGCGTTCTCGAACGCGCGATAGCCAAGCGCGACGGGAACGATGAACCACACGAGCAACACCACGACGATAGCCCATTCCGAGAGGTAGATCGGGAGGTCCCCGGCAACACGGTTCGTCAGCATCAGCTCCGCCGATCCATCCTGAGCACCCTCACCGAGATTCTCGACCATGAACTCCCAGCCGAACAGTCCAAACACTGTCTCGTCGATCAGGAGCATCATTGCCTGCCGGTAGGCCTCGATCGGGTTGAGTAGCTTCGCGAACAGGTACCACTCGGGCGGTTCGAGGCCAGCCAGTTCACCGTAGCTGAGATAGTGGATCCCCGCGACGATGGGTTGCCACAGCACCACGAACAGGACGTAGCTGCCGATGACGCCGCCCATCGACCGCATTCGCGTGGCGCTTCGCGCGGAGACGCCGATCGCGATGCCGATGAACGAAAGCGCCAGCAACACTGTGAACCCCGTAAATACGAGGAACGTGTCGAGCGGCACTGGGCTCCCGAGCACGATGCCCATCACGCCTGCTGTGACACAGGTGACGAGCGCGGCGATCACCATCACGCCGGCTCTGCTGGTGAGCTTCCCGATCATGACGCCTCGCCGATCGTGCGTAAGCCCGAACAGGAGCCGCAGGCTTCCGGACTGACGCTCGCCGGTGATCGCCAGATAGCCGACCATCAGTGCTGTCAGCGGGATCAGTAGTTCGCCGCCGAGCGTGGTAAAGAAGTTCACGAACTCCGCGAACTCGGGGGCACCCTCAGTGTTCGCGTTCGCCCCGGCCGTGACGATCACCATCAGCGTGACGAAGACACCGATGATCGCCCAGAGCATCCACGAGCGGATCGCATCCTCGAAATCCTTCCGGGCGACGAGCTGCCAGCTCATCGCTAGGTCACCTCGGATTCAACGTCATCGACGGCTTTCGATGCGGTCACCGGGTCGGTGTCGCCCCCGTCCCCGACGTCCGTACGGATTCTGCCCCCGGCGTCCGTGCCGGCTCCGTCCTCGATGTCTGTACCGGTCCCGTCTCCGACATCCGCACTGAGGGATTCGGCGTCGGTTGCGGTGAACGCCGAAAAGAGGTCTTCGAGCGTCGCTTCCTCCGTCGTGAAATCGAGCACGTCGACGCCTTCCTCCACGATCCCGTGAATAACCCGTCCTTTGGCGACGCGGTCGGTATACGAAACTTCGAGCCCCTGTCCGTCAGCGGTTACATCGCTAACCCCCTCGATCGCCTGAAGATCCGTGGGTGGTGTCCCGGATGTCTCGACGATGAGCCGTGAGCCGACCCCCGCCGCATCGCGGAGCCCGTCGATTGTATCGACGGTAACGAGTTCGCCGTCATCCAGAATCCCGACGCGGTCGCAGACAGCAGCGACCTGGCTGAGGATGTGGCTGGAGAAAAAGACCGTCGTTCCGGAGGCCGCCTCCTCTCGGACGATCTCCTGCATCGTGGTGATTCCGTGTGGGTCGAGTCCGCTGGAGGGTTCGTCGAGGATCAACAGATCGGGGTTGCCGGCAAGTGCCATCGCCATCGAGAGGCGCTGGCTCATCCCCTTCGAGTATTCCCCAGCGGGTCGCTTGGCAGCCTCTCGGTCAAGACCGACCCGATCCAGTAGCTCGTCGGGATCGCTTTCACCGCCGGTCGATTCGATCGCGAACTCCAGGTGTCGATATCCCGTTGATCGCTCCCAGAGGTCGAATCCATCCGGAAGGATCCCGACACGCTCACGAACCGCGCCGGGATCCTCGTGGGCGTCGTACCCCAGCACCGTTGCGGAGCCGTTTGTCGGCCGGATAAAATCGAGCAACAGATCGATCGTCGTCGTCTTCCCGGCGCCGTTAGGGCCAAGGAAGCCGAACACTTCCCCCTCTTTGATTTCGAGGTCTAGCGAGTCGAGTGCCCGTTCCGATCCGTACTGCTTTGTCAAACCGTTCGTCTCTATCGCTACCATACCATTTCTACGATCGGTCCGATTCCTATTAGAGGGGGAACGAGAGTTTCAGGCCCTGAAACTGCGTCCGGCTGACGTGGCGTTACCTCGCCTCACACCGAGAGCCGCAGAGCTCGCCTCACACCGAGAGCCGCAGAGCTCGCCTCACACCGAGAGCCGCAGAGTTATTTCCCCCCAGAGTGAACAGTTCCACAAGAATGCAATTTATCGAGGAAATCGTTGTCGACGAGTTTCTCCCGACGTTTCGATCTATGCTAGCTGAGGAGCTCCGCGAGCGTGATCTGACACAGAACGAGGTTGCGACCGTCCTCGGCATCAGCCAGAGCGCCGTCTCGAAGTACGTCCACGGCGACGTGAGTCGGAACGAGCGCATTGCCACAGACGAGCGCGTGAGCGAACTGGTCGCGGAGGTCGCCGAGGGTCTCGCAGCCGGTGATATGCGCCCCGTCCAGGCTCTGGTCGAAGCCGAAGTACTGATCCGACAGCTAGAGGATGGCGATATCCTGGCAAAACTCCATCAGGAATCGGTGCCCGAACTCGCCGAGTACGATACAACGATTCGCATCCACGACCCCGACAACGAACTGCGGTCTGCCGAGCGCGTACTCACGTCGGTACGACGAGGCTTGCGAATGCTCGAAAACGCGAGCGGCTTTGCCGGGCTGATCCCGAACGTCGGCTCGAACCTCGTGGTCTGCCTGCCGGACGCCAACAGCGTCGACGACGTTGCGGGTGTCCCTGGACGGATCTTCGATGTCAAGGGCAAAGCGACGATTCCCGGAGAGCCCGAATTCGGCGTCAGCGAGTACGTTGCCTCCATCCTGCTCGCGACCCGAGAGCACGGCGGGACGGCACGCGCCGCGGTCAACCTCCGGTACGACCCAGATCTCGTCGAGCGGTTTGCCGAGGCGGGCTACGAGACCGTCGAGTTCGACGCCGAGGCGGAGACCACTGCGGCGATCGGCGACGCGATGGCCGAGACGGCGGACCCGACAGTCCTCTACCAGACCGGGGGGTACGGTATCGAGCCGATCGTCTACGTGCTGGGTGAGGACGGTGAATCGGTCGCCAAGATCGTTCGCGAGATGCTATAGATGACAGCCGAGTCGTCGACCACCGAGGACTCGGCTGGCACGTCGACGAGTGATGCGCAGGCGTTCTACGGTCAGTGGGCACGCCTGTACGACACCGTGGCCCGATACACACCCGGAATCGATCAGGTGCGAAGCGACGCCGCTGCCGCCCTCCGCCTCGAACCGGGCGATACGGTCGTCGAAATGGGTTGTGGGACGGGCGCGAACCTCCCGTACTTGCGCGAGCGCGTCGGCCCGGAAGGAACGGTAATCGGGATCGACTACACCCGCGAGATGCTCGACGTAGCCGATGATCTCGTCGGCGAGTACGAGAACGTGCATCTGGTGCACGGGGACGTGACGGCACCGCCGCTGCGGTTGCCGAGCGATGACGGCCCCTCCGACGAACACGGGGTCGATGCCGTGCTTGCCACGTTCGTCGTCGGGATGCTCGACCATCCGGCGGACGTAGTCGAGGACTGGTGCAACCTACTCGCTCCCGGGGGCCACCTCGTTCTCGTCAACGCGGCGCGGAGCAACCGCTGGTACGGCGCGCCACTGAACGCAGTGTTTCGTGCGATCGTCGTCCTCTCGACGCCGCCGACCACGAAGCTCCGATACGATACTGATCCACATGGCACCCTCGACAGGCGCATCGCGAACGCACACGATGGGCTCCGCGAGCGAGCTGTGGCGACAGCCGAACGAACCTATGCTGGTGGCATCGTTCGACTCACTGGTGGTCGACTCGGCAGTTAAACCCCGGACTGCCGTATCGATAGCATTTATTTCGACACGGCTCGTGCTGTCGTAATATGGACCCCCGTCGAGTCGCGCTCACGGCGGCTGTCGTCGCCCTCCTGCTTATTGCTGGCTGTACTGCCCCTACTCCCCCTCCAGAGGTTGCGGAGACGGGAGAGATAGAGGGCGATGAAACGCCTGCTGAGGACGCTGCCGCCGACGAGGAGAGCGACGATGCCGATACTGAACCCCTTCAGGAACTCGATATCGAAGCGGACACGGTCTGGGACGAGGTAACCTCGATGATGGATTCGGACGCACCACAACCGGATCTTGTTGTCGACGAGATGCCTGCCGGTGCCGATCAGGCGTTCGAGCCCCAGCAGTCCGACTTTCAGGAGGCACTGAACGCCACCGACAGCGCGCCAGCGGGCAACGGTACGAGTGGGCTGGCGATGCCCGGAAACGTCTACGTCTTCCCCGATGGTCCCGACGAGGAAGTCGAGCAGGTACTCGTCCACGAGTACGCCCACGCGATCCAGTACGCCGACGGGATGTTCGCAAGCTGGCTTCGTAGCCCTCCCGAGACGACCGACGAGGAGCTCCTCCAGACCTCGCTGATCGAGGGTGGGGCCGTCTACGTCGCCGACGAGTACACCGAGCACAACTTCCCGGAGTTCCCCGCTCAGTCCGAGCAGATGACGGCCTCGTACGAGGCAGCGCCTGCCGGTGACAGGCTCCTGCTCGCGCCGTATCACTTCGGTGCCGAATACGTCCACGCCGAAATCGACAGTGCCGACGAACTCCCCAGAGTGTACCGCTCTCATCCCATTACGACCGCCGGAATGCTGCACCCTGACCGCCAGCCTCCGGCAACCGATCTCGATGTCGATGTCGAAACAGGTGAGACCGACTGGTCGGTCGAGCGAACCGACCGCAAAGGGGAACTGTACACCCGGATCGTGCTCGACACCGAACTGTCGAACGACGCGGCGGTCGACGCAGCAGCGGGCTGGAGTGACGACGAACTCGTCGTGTTCGCGGATGAGAGCGGGCAGAACGCTTTCGTTTGGACTACCCAGTGGGCAAGCGCGGACGACGCCGACGCGTTCGCCGACGCGTTCGAGACCAAAGTCGATACACGAACCGACCAGTGGGCCGACCGAACGACTGTCCAGCGCGTCGACGAGCGGACGGTGTCCGTGGTGATCGGTCCTGACGAGTTCCAGGCCGCGGTCGATCCCACGGTGATGGACGGACCCATCGAGATCGATCTCGGGACGCCGGCCCCACCAGCATTGACGGCCCCCACGCATTCAGTCGCCAATTCGGCTGCCGGTGGTGCCGCGCCGGCCAGTACCTGAACCGCCACTCCGTCGGTCAGGGATCCAGCAGGTCACTGTACTGCGTCCCGGTCTGTTTTAACCGCTCGACCGTCTCCAGTCTGACGTACGGGTACTGTACGATATCGTCGGCGAGTTCGTCGATCCACCCCGATACGACGGCCCCGTCACGACCGTGGAGCATCGTAAACAGCGAGTAGCTCCAGTCTCTGTCGGGTCGCTCCGCCCGCCGATAACATTTGGTTACGTACGGCTGGTTGCTCGCCCGCTCGCCAACCTCGTCGATTTCTTCCGACGGAACCCGCCAGGCGAGCATACAGTTGCTCGTGAACCCAGCAGCGTGGTGGTTAATAACGATCCCCACTCGCTTTAGAAAGCCATCGTCGAGCAACCGACGGATCGTCGAGAGCACGGTCGTCACGTCGACATCCAGCTCCGATGCGATCCGGCGGTACGGCGTCTCGCTGATCGCGAACCCGTCCTGTATCCGCTCGAGGACTTCGCGTTCGTGTGTGGTCAGTTGTCGGTCGGTATTCGAACGCATCGACGGCGTTCTTTCACTCCCCCCTTTTGTGGACTCGGTACTCCCCGTCTTCGTCGCCCCTTCCGCCCGATCTGCGACGATCGGGAACTGGAGGTCGAGACAGTACTGGCGCAGTTTGGGCAAACTGAGCGGTTCGTATCCCGTCCGGCGCTCGATATCCGTCAGAACTTCGTCCAGTCGCTCCGAGGAAGATGCCGTCACCACGAACCACATGTTCCACTCGTTGTCACGCCGGTAGTTGTGGCTCACCTCCGGATACTCGTTGACGACTTCGGCCACCGCCGCAAAACCCTGTTCGTGGACTCGAAGAGCCGCGAGCGTCGACGCGCCGATCACCGACGGATCGAGAACCGGACCAATTCGGCGGACCAGACCGGAATCGGCATGTGTTCGGACGCGGTCGAGCAGCTCTGTCGGGGTGTACGACGTGTCATGGGCAACCGTCTCGAAGGGGCGTTCGACGATCGGAAACCCGCTCTGGTATCCATCGAGCAGAACCTCGTCGATATCGTCGAACCGAGTGGTCGCGTCTGTCATTGGTGTTCCCTCCGAACGCGGGACATACGCTGTGTTTCGTGCTCGATCCGCATCATCGTTTCTCCGTAGCCCACGGACAGAGCGGATCGCTGCCGGTCGGGTTCCCGGTCGCCGCGAACGCGCGGGATCGGGAGCCACCACATTCCGCGGTCATCACGCAGTCCCCACAGGGTCCCCCGAACGACTGTCGGTCCCGGAGCCGTTCCATGAGGTCGGCGTTTCGGTACAGCTCCGGAAGGTCTGTCTCACGCACGTTCCCGGCCGATTTGGGCAGGAACCCGGAGGGATACACCTCGCCGGTGTGGCTTACGAAGACGAAGCCGTTACCGGCACCTGTCGTTCCGACCCGCCCCCCTCTCGCACCATCACCGTCGACCTCACGGGCGACCCGCCGATAGAACGGGGCTTCGACCGTAATCAGACGGAACGGCGCGTCGGTCCCGCGTCGGTATAACCACTCCAGTACCTCGCGGGCACGCTCGGGCGCAATCTGTTCGAGCGTCTCCCCACGCCCCAGCGGGACGAGGAAGAACACCTCCCACATGGCCGCACCGAGTTCCTCGACGCGGTCCGCGATCGCGGGGAGTTCGTCGACCGTCGACGCCGTGACTGTGGTGTTGATCTGGATCGACAATCCCACGTCTGCAGCGTGTTCCGCCGCTTCGATCGCCGCCTCGAAGGTGCCGGATTCGCCCCGGAATTGATCGTGACTCTCAGCAGTTGCGCCGTCGAGACTCAGTGCCATCCGGTTGACACCGATCTCTGCGAAGCGCTCGATCGCCTGCCGGTCCAGCTGTGGCGTCGTCGCCGGGGTAATCGAAGGCGTCACACCGACGTCGACTGCACGTTCCAGCAGCTCGAAGACGTCAGGCCGCTGTAGTGGATCCCCTCCGGTAAACACGAAGAACGGCTGCGGATCGAACGTGGCGACCTGACGGAAGAGGTCGGTCGCTTCTTCGAAACTCAATTCTTCTGGGTCCCGATCTGGCTTTGCTGATGCGCGACAGTGGTCGCAGGCCAGTTCACAGGCCTGTGTCACTTCCCAGGTGACGACCAGGGGTGTCTCCGCGTAGTCACGGGCATGCGGATGCGACCCGGCCGAGTCCGACCGACCTCCCTCGTGGTTCTCGTGTGGATGCCCCCCTCCGTGGGGTGGACGGTTCGAAGACGACTGCATTGGTTACGACTCGGGGAAGTGGACAAATGAAAGGCGGGCGTCGAACGACGGTGGTTTTTCCACGACTCAGTTCACACCGTACTGCTTCCGATGTATTTCGCAGAACTCGGGGTCGCGTAACTGGGCCTCGATTACGCCTTCCTGATAGTGGGCGTTGAACAGCCGACATTCCTCACTTTCACAGAAGGGCTCGCCAGTGTCCAGATAGTGGACCGCTTGCAGAACGTATCCCTTCAGTGCCTCAGTCGTTCGCGGATCGTTCTCGACGAGGAACTCGCCGTCGACCTGATTCTCCATAACTTCCCGCGGGGGCGCGTCGCCCGAGAGCATCGCGTGTTTTTGCTTTTCTCTGTAGTAGCTCTCGGGTTTCGCCGGGGCCTCGTACAGCCCCGGCACCGAGACGAGCGCGGGCTGACCGAGGACGTTCACGCGCTTGTGCCAGCGCCCGTCGTGATCGCCCCACGTGCCAATCGCCCGATCGATTAGGGCGACGTGTGCGTGATCGAGCGACGTTTCCGAGTCCGGCATTGCGTCGTTGAGGACCTGCTGAACCGCGAGCCCATCGTAGAGGACACCGCCTTCACGTGTCGGATCGTTTAGCGCGCGTTCCTCGTACCTGACGATACCAAGCATCGTATTGCCTGTCTCTCGATCGTAGGGATCCAGTACGCGGGCGCTTGCGAACTGCTCGGGGAGGGCGTCAGTCTGCCAGCGGGACAGGAATCGCTCGCGGACCGTCACGTCTGCATCGATCCGCCGGCGTACCCACTCCGCGATTTCGTTGGCGTCCACCACCGACGAGTCGGGCTGCCGATACAGCGATACCTGATCTACCATTGTCACGCGATCCGATCAATCGTCGGCGGGCGACGCCGATCGCGACGTGACGTCGACTGGCTCGGCGTCGACTTCCAGTTCGTCGAGTGCGACCTGTGCGGCGCGCTTGCCCGAGACGAGCATCGCACCGAAGGTCGGACCCATCCGTGGGAGCCCGTACGTCGTCGCGGTCGCCATCCCCGTCGCGATCAGACCGTCGTGGACGAGGCCGGTGTGTTCGACGACGGCGTCCTCGGACTTGCCAACCCACATCGAGTCGTGGCCGGGCGAGTCGTGGCCGGGTGCGCCGTATGTGTCGTCGTCGGTGCTGTCCATGCCGGTCGCAGCAGCCTCGGCGTCGCCGATACCGGGGGCGTCGAGCACGCCGCGCTCGTCGAGCTTTTTGACGGCCATCGCCTCGTGGCCGGTCGCGTCGATGACCAGATCCGCCTCGACGGCGATCGGATCAACGCAGGTGATCTCCCGTGGAAGTGCGTGCACGGGCGTCCAGTTCATGACGATGCCGCCGACGCGGTGGTTCTCGCGGATCACGATATCGGTAAACTCGGTCATGTTCTGCATCTTCGCGCCAGCGTCACAGGCGGCCTTGATCAGTCCCGAACAGGCCTCGGGACCGTTCGCGATGTACAGTCCTTCGCTATCCTCGGACTGCTTGTAGGAGACGTCGAGTTCGTCGAGGATCTGCTGGGCCGGATCTCGGACCGTGACCTTGTTCATCAGGAAGCCTCCGAGCCAGAAGCCTCCGCCCAAATAATTGTTCTTTTCGACGACCATCGTCTTCACGCCGCGCTCGCTCAACTCCTTTGCGGCGGTCAGTCCGGATGGACCCCCACCGACGATGATGACGTCCGAGTCCGAGAAGTCCATGAACTCCTCGGTCCACTCCTGGCCGATCGCTCGTGTTACGTCCGCTTCGCCAACGTCGCTGAATTTCTCGAAATTGTCGCTCATACCACTAGGTAGTACCACAAGATGGTTAATATGGGTTGTGGTATAGACGGGGCAGTCACACCGCCTACGTGAGCGCTCACATCGAGTATCTATCGGGAGAATAAAACACATGTCCACTATTATACCCTAATAAGGCACAAGACGTATACTGAAATTGGTAAAGGTATCTATACCTGACATATTTATGTGACGATAGCCCGGCTGTATTCGATGAGCAACATCGTCAACGAGCTCCAGTCCGTCGTGATGAACAACCAAGACGCCGCGGCTATCGACGCCGATACCGAGCTAACGTTTTCTCGGCTCTGGTCGCTGACCGACCGATTCGCCGGGGGACTTCGATCACACGACATCGAGCCCGGTGATCGGGTCGGTATCTGTCTCAACGAACCGGCGAAACTACTGGTTGCCGTGTTCGGTACGCTTCGGAACGGCTGTGTCCCCGTCGTCTTCTCGCCGGAGCTGTTCGATTCGGAGGTTGCCGACGGTCTCGACGAAGTAGACGCCCCTGCACTTCTTATCGACGACCGCTCTCCCGTCTCGCTGATCTCGCTGTCCTCCTCGATGCGATTTATACTCAC
>LFFM01002555.1_pt1 | contig 11960 bp, 9 predicted proteins | sample 643131 | NCBI WGS metagenome assembly LFFM01 (sample SAMN03777445, study PRJNA286221) | soda lake metagenome | biome: soda lake; feature: Kulunda steppe; material: water; isolation source: sample Tc-Br brine of Tanatar trona crystallizer | place: Russia: Kulunda steppe | collected 2011-07
CGACCATTGTCAGTCGTAGTGATTGTGAGATCGATATCGCGTGTCGTGTACGTGCGTGGCTGGTTGTCAGCCGTTGCCTCAAGGACACCGGTGTCGACGAGCTGGTTGACGTAGGTGTAGGCGGTTCCTTGAGCAAGGTCGAGGGCCTCCATTAGCTCTCCAACGGTCGCTTCGCCCTCACGGGTGAGATATGCATATAGTTGGGCGAGCTGCGGCTCTTCGAGCAGATCTGCAACCGAAAGGAAGTCACGGATTACGTCACCATTGGCGCGGTTTGAGGTGCTGGACATCGTATGCTATCTAATTACAGATTACAGAGAAACAGTAATAAGAGTTTGGTTCAAATATAAACCAGAGACCAGCGTTGCAATTTTCTCAGCAGTTATAGTCATACATAGTATTATATTCTATCTTTGATTTGCCAACAGTATGCTAGATTCTGAGGAGACGAAAGACCTCACTGCTGTTCGAGAGCATACTTTGGAGGTGATTATGTCTGCCTCAGGCTCTGATCGTCCAGTATTAGTTGAGGCACCTCCAAGTAGCGGAAAAACTACATCTGCGTTCAAATTAGCAACAGCAATTGATACGCCAATAACTTATTTGTCGGCACGGACAGATCTCTACGAACAAGCAGCTGAATGGTTTGAAGAGCAGGAGGGTGTAACGTGGGAAATAATCCCTAGTCCTCATCGCGACTGCCCAACATTCCAAGGGAATAATGATGGTAACAAATATTTAGTACAGCGACTTTATAATAAGGGATATTCTGGACGGAAAATACACTATCTTTCAAAAGATATCGCATACACGCCTTGTGCTGCGTCAGGGTGTCCATATCTAGAGAAACTTGAACGAATTGATGGAGATGTTGATTCGGTCGACGTACTGATTGGACATCACAGCCATTCTCATCGAGAGTGGTATGTGAAGGATAGAATTGTTATCCTTGATGAATTTAATGCAGACCCATTCATTACAAAATTCCCAAACGCAGAGTCGACAACGAACGACGATCCTAGTCAACTCATCCCTGAATTTCTGAAGGCCTTGTCGGATAATGACCAAGATTTCCCGGTGGACTCATTTAAAGATATTACAGATATTATTGAAAACCGGAGTAAGCAGTCTTGCCAACAAGACGCAGTCAACTGGTTTTTATCGAATGGAGCTAGCAGAAAAGATGCTGAGGAATTGGATTTCCTTAATCCGACTACATATCAACATGACCAGACACATTTTCTGGCACCGTTTCTAACCTTTAGCTTACTCTGTATGGATCGCGTTGGTCCAAGTATTGAGTTGGCACCACATCCAGAAGGGGATTATATTGAAGAATGGAAGGAAGCAGGTCTCAACCCCAGCGAACGATGCCTTAGGAACCGGAATTCAGGAGAAATGTATGCATTCCAACCACCAGATCTCAGTTCTTCCAAGCAGGTTATCGGGCTTGATGGTACGCCCACTCGTGAGCTATGGAACCTTTTCTTACCACCGGGAACCGAGTTCGATCACAGGAAGGTGGTAGCACGAGACGATTTTGTGACGTATCTCAATTCAGCATTAAATATGTCAATTGTACAAATTGGAGGTGGGATGCACAATTATGCTGGCGGTCGAATCAGCAAATTTGATAAATATCGATTTGCCGCGGTTCATAGGCGTGAAAACAAACGCTTCCCCCTGATTTCTACAAAGAAAGCGCTAGAAGAATATGACGACAGAGGATGGCTCAGCTCATACGTAAAACAAGCACCTAGAGCATCGAATTCCACTAAACAGGATGATACTGCATTTCCAGACTATAGAGTACGCCACTACTCAACGATCAAAAGTTCCAACGAATTTAAAAAAGAATCAGTGGGGGTCGTAGCAGGCACTCCACATCCAGGAGACGACGTTGTTGAGATTTGGGCAGGACTTCAGGGTCAGGCTGTGACACCACAAAATAAAGGAGAAAACAAAACGTTTGGAGAGTTTGGAGATAAGATATTCCAGCATTTTGCACACAATCAGGTTGTACAGGCAGTGCTTCGATTTGGACGTGACAAGTCTGTCTGGGATAATGAAGGCGTAACTGTGTATGTTAGTAGCAGTGCACTTCCTAAGTGGTTTGATGTCAATAAAGAAATCAATATTCGGTCAAACGAAAAAGAAGATATGATTATTAAGGAGCTGATGGATATCTCCCAATCTGCAGATCGAGATGCACTTGCGTTCCGAACAGCTGGTAGTATCCATAAAAAGTTGGAGAAGTCATCGGAATTGAAGACGATCTCTGAGAACTATATTCGAGATACGCTCAACCAATTCAGTTCAAAGAATATTGTTACTGTACGAGAGAACACTGGAAAAGGAGGTTCCGATATTTTTCGGTGGAACAAGAACAATACAATTATAGAATCTAATGAAGATGAATACATCTTACTGAGCGACAATTCCATCTATGTGGAGTACGATCTCTCCTAAGATTCTGAATTCGATCTGCATGACTAACCGTCCTTGGTAACCCTTCAGAACTAGCCAACTGCTGTCCTAATAAGTACGTAAGTCCTCAACAATACTAGCAATACATTAACGTCGACAAACGGCCGACCATAATTTTCACTGCCAACGTGATATGAAATGTGATGGCGCTATAGGACACTCGCTCACTCCGTTCGCGCGCTTGTGCGCACCACCAAGGGTGTGGTTTGGTTGGGATGTGTGTGGTTTATTTTTATGACTCAATGGAAGTGTGGAAAGAATAAATTAGATATTGAAATCACCGATGTCCCAGCGTAGAATAGTAGTGCAGAAATTATAAAATAGCCAATATCAAACATCATGTTCGAAATTAAATCCGCAGAGTCGCAACGCTGTCCAGTTAACCGTCTTGAAATCACACAGAATCGGAACGTAGCGGGAGGATTGTCTCAATGAGCGTTTCAGCCGACGATCTACATAATGCACTTCAAGAGGTCATAGAGGAAAACCAACAAAAATTAGAGTCAATGACGCCTCAAAAGGGCGTTAACCAATTCTTGAAACAAAAGGAAACAGACGTACGCTCACAGACAATTGCGGAGTATCGGAGAAAACTCAACCATTTCCTCGATTTCTGTGAGATTGAAGAAATAGACAATCTGAACGAATTAAATGGCAGAATAGTTAACGATTTTAAAGAATATCGACGAACAGAATCGGCGTCCCAAACAGAACCCCTCTCATCCAAAACGATGCGGGATGATATGTATTTGTTTCGAGAGTTTATCGGATTTCTTGCGAATATTGAAGCAGTTAGTTCAGACCTCGAAAAAAAGGTCAGCATCCCAAAAATGAAAAAAGGGGATGGCATCCGTGATATTGATATTAATTCTGAACGGGTAGAGAAGATTCTTACTCACCTCAAAAAATATGATTATGCCAGTCGAGCACATGTCATTTGGGTCCTTCATGTTCACACAGGTCGTCGACCAGGTGGCCTATACGCAATTGATCTCCAAGATCTCTTTTTGGATTGTGATGACCCACACATTCAAATACGTCATCGTGAATGTGAGACTGAATTAAAAAACGGAAAGGACGGTGAAACGGAAGTGCATATCACAGATAGAGTTGCTCAGGTTATACAAGATTATATCCAAAACAATCGGACAAAGATTACTACAGAGAATGGTCGAGAGCCGTTGCTGACCTCGATTCATGGACGTCTATCAAAAACAACGATGCGGAAATGTATTTATAAATATACCCGCCCTTGTGCGATCTCTGGTGAGTGTCCTCACGATCGTGATATCGACTCCTGTGAAGCTACAAAAACAGTAGATGCAGCGTCAAAATGTCCATCAAGTCGGCCACCATACGCCCTTCGCCACGGATATATCACATCCCAGCTTCGCAACGGTACCCCTGCAGAGATAGTTAGTGGTCGGTGTGATGTCAGCGAGAAAGTTATTGACAAACACTACGATGAGCGGGACGAGGAAGAAAAGCGCAAACTCCGACAGAAGGTATTTGAAGAGATTCGTAAAGAACAGGATGAAGGCGGGTATCTATGATTGATCTCTGTAAAGCGACGAATATTTTTTCCGGAATTATTGAAATAGGTAGATCAGTTTGGCCCAAGTCTTATAAAATAGGTAAGATACGCCAAGTCTTGGGAGACCGTATCTTAGCTTTTATTTATAATCTGGTGCAGAACTTAAAACATCAGATACCGGTTCTGAAGATTCTTTCTGTGAACCTACTGCTGTTATCGGAGGCGAGCAAGCAGGGCGATCTCAGTAATTTCTTTTCAACAGATGATGTCCAATCTGAACCACCTAACCTGCAGATGGACGAATCAGCAGTTAAATTGGATCAAGAGAATGATGGACCAGACCCAAGTGAGGAGGTAGAGGACTCTCGTAAGGGTATCATCTATGCACGCGTCAGCAGTGACAAGCAACGTAAGCGTGATAGTGAAGGTGTTGAGAGGGGGAGTATTCAGGGTCAGATCGAAGAGATGGAAGACATCGCGGACAGAGAAGACATCAAACTTCCATATGATCCAATAACAGACGAAGCTAAAACGGGTACGAACTTTGATCGCGATGGTATACAGACCGTGTTCGAGAAGGCCAAACAACCAAATATCTCGTACCTCTTGGTTGAGAAAGTAGATAGGATTGGCCGAACCGCCCCTGAAACACTCTACTTCATTTACATTCTCCAGTCTGAGTGTGATGTAACCCTCCTTACGAGCGGTGGTGAACAGGATGTTAGCCAAGCAGAGGGGCTACTCCATACCACCCTAATGTCGCTGATGGCAGAAATCCAGAATAATCTTCGAACGACCAAAGCAAAGAAAGAGCGAATTCGAGGATTCTTACGAAATAAGAACTGGAAATGCGCATCACCGAAGATCCCACTCGGTTACAATGAAACAGATGACGGATGGTTGGAAGCTGATCCAGTTGAAAAAGAGATTGTAAGAGACCTTTTTCAGAAATTCGTTCAGTGCGAGGTGTATGCTGAAACAGAAAGATACATCGACGAAAAATACGGTCCGCAGATTCTCGATGGACATGTACTCAAAACGCTCCTACAAAACTGGGTTTACATCGGTCAGCCTAGAGTACCCGAGGAGTGGCTCATCGAGACAACCTACTCTAACGACCTTGAAGAGCCAGATCTCAACCTACTTGCTGAGGATGTGGAATCAAATATCAACGTCAGCAACGATATCTTCCACCAAGCACAAGAGATCATCGTCGACATAGGCCAGCAGTCTTCAACCGATGAGGAAGTGGATGGATTACTGGATTTCATCGAAGAGTTCAGTCTTTTTGCAGTTGTTGAAGGTACCGAACCAGCAACACTGCTTCACCATTGTGGGGAACCGATGGTCAAAGACGGACAAGTGAATCTCAAAGGAAGAATGGTGCATCGCTATCGCTGTAGGCATTGTGAGGAATCAAAAGAAGCTAAAGAGTATTATCGGCAGTGGCCCAGAGAACACGAGCTGGATAGCATTCAACTTATCCAGCAAGTTCTCGATAGCGATACATCACTGTTCGACGCATCCAAATAACTAATTCTAACCGAACGCAAACAAATCTGTTAGCTACAGCTCTGCAGATATTCTTGATACATCTCTCGCATTTCAGCAATCGTTTGTTCTTTTCTTGAAGTAGGCATCGTAGATCGAGAGGCCCCATCACGTTGAAATCGCATACGGATCTCGGTTACTTGCTCAAAAACCTCGTCGTCGACGATCTGATACTCGGGTACGTGTTCAGAGACATTACCGAGTTCATACAAACCGCGGTAGATCTCGTTTCGAAGCACATCGCCTACGGCGCGGGGCGTCCATTCGCCACCATCGGTAGTCTGGTGACCCTGCTGATTTAATTGCGATGCGACATCCGGCATTGATCGCAACTCAATATACAATTCAAAGATTTCTGTGACGAGGGTACTCTCTTTCTTGTCGACGGAGAGACGATTCTCAGACGTGAGAGAATACCCAAGTGGTGGATTATTGTTGGGCCATTTGTATTCCTCAGCAAGGCCATGGAGTCCAATTTGTGTACGCTGTTTAATCATATCACGTTCAAACTCCGCTGCACTGGCGAGATTCCGGAAATTGAACCGGCCTGTAGCAGATGTTGTATCGATCTGCTCGGTGACGCTGTATAGGTAGACATCGTGATCTCGCAGCTTGGATTCGAGCTGGACTGCATGCATTAGACTTCGTGAGAACCGGTCAAGCTTCCAGAACACAATGACATCGAAGGCCTGCTTCTTCGCCATGCTCAGCATTTTTTGGAACATCGGGCGGTCGGTATCTTTACCGCTCACAGCTTCGTCACGGTAGATGAACGAAACAGTCCATCCGAGCGTTTGGCAATGATCAACACTTCGATCCACCTGTGCATCAAGCGAGTAACCGTGTTCACGGCTTGTTGAAGATGTTCGTGCGTACACCGCTGCACGCAATGACCTATCATCGTCATTTTCCGTCAGACGCTCGCGGATAGACATGTGATCAATCATTGCTCAATAGTTCTTGGAGTTGATTCGCTCGAAGCCGGATTGTTTCGGTTGAGACACCCACTGCCTCAGCGACAGCTGCTTGCGTATAATCCTCTCCCGTGAGATAGACTACAGCTGCAGCGATTCCTTTTGGATCTTTACCAACAAGTGAATCATTACCAGTAACCGCTCCGAGTGATTGGTCAGTAGCTGTTATTTCTGACTTATCCAGATCTAGAGCCTTGTTCAAAAACCAAATATAGTCCTCAGGGGTCGGAGTCGGTGGGTTGAGTTCCAGCTCTTCTCGAAGAGCATCGTAGCTGAGACGGAGTTTCTTGCTTTCAATATCTTCAATCTCCGTCAGTCGACTCGTTGCTATCGGTTTCTCAGACTGTAGAGAGGCCAAGCGGACGCACGCAGCGACAAAGGTGGTTGTATCCCTCCCATCGGTCGTCTTAGATCGAAAAGCCTCACAGTAGAGGTCTGCGGAATCCTGACGCAGCTCAGTAGGCAAATCAAGGGTTTGTGCGATATCTTCTATCGCAGCAAACGCTTGAGCAAGCTGTTTCTCAGTTGCATCCCGTACTTGACACACCGTAAGCCAGTCATCTCGTTGTGTCTCTCCCGAATTATTTTCTGCAAGTTGCCAGTCTGGTGGTGTAGGATCTGTTTCATCGTGGATAACGAACCCACAGGCATCACAGACGCCGTCGAACCCAGAGATACTCTCGTCGATATCCCCATTGCCGCAGGCAGGGCATTCGGTTATCTTGTCTGGACGTGATTGACTCATGAATTCCCCTCTTGGAGAGGTTTATGAGTCGTTGATCGGTTCTCTGAAACAGGTGCCGTGAGAATAGAAATTTCCCCTCGGTCAGCGCATGTGGGACAAAGCGGCTCACCAGTATCATCAACTGCTTCCCAGTCAATTTCGAAAGCACATTCGCTACAGTAGAAACCAGATACCCCGTATACATCGGTAAGGTCCGGATATTGGCGTGCAAGAGTTGGCGTTAATGTCTCTTCTGGATGCGCATCAAGATATTCAGTAACCTTCTCTTTAGGATAATGCTCGAATCCAGGGAGAAGACCGGTTAGTCCGACATCACTCTGCGGTGCGTCTCCTTTCCCGCATCGGTTCTGGTACGAGCAAAACTGACACTCCCAGTCGTATTCGGGATCGGCAGGCGGCAGTTCATCATCAATCCGATATTGTGTATGCTTAGTTGCCCACTCAAGTACAACTTCCTCCCAGAACTCCTTATCAAACTCTATTTTGAAGGTCTTCACGTTCAGCGATTTTCGACTCCCATAGACAATGATAGCATCAGACAGATCTTTGTCGAACTTTTCGGAGAGCCCAGCCAGATACGCATGGATTTGAGCGCGGTGATGGCGGTTCGGCTCCGTTACATTTGATATAGAAGATTTAGTTTTGATTTCGGTCGGTAAAATCGGTATGGCGTCAGGATCTACGATTACAGGATCTGTCGACCCTTTAATTTGTAACTCTCCTACAGCAGTCTCGACGGTGAAGTCGATCCATATCGAGTTCTGTACGTATGTTTCAGACCCAGTGACCCATCGCTCTAGGAAGGGGAACAATAGTTCCTCTTCGAATTTCGTCCCAAACCAGAATATCCCGTCCGGATCGGGTTCCTCCGCTGGAGCGTTTTCTTGGCGATATACGAGTTTTCGATGGCACTGCAGGAGTTGGCTAGGGCTGTGACGCTCTGGATTAGGGACTGATCCAGAACCATTGAAATAGGACTGTCCGTTTTGTATATTCAGTCGGTACTGTCGTTCCTGATACCACTCCCAGAACTGCTCTGCCGTCAATTGCTGCAAGATTGTTTCCACATCTCGCGACCCTTTGAATTCTTTTGAGTAAGAATTGTTTGCGGTGGTATCTGACATGAATATGTTTGTCGGTGCGTAGACACTTACTCAATCACTGGTTGATTCAATTAGCATCTACATATTTTTGACTAATCAATTTTTTAAATTATCAAAAGATCAAACCGTATACTGGATTTTTTATCTAGGTAAACATTAAATAAATGTGGTTTAGTGATAATAAATAGAAGATTAATAATGGAGTCAAAACCAACCTCATTTAACGAACTCGTCGGTGCAAATCGTACATTTCGGATTCCACGATATCAACGAAACTATTCGTGGGAAGAGCATCAATTGGAAGATCTATGGCGAGATCTTGAGACAATAATTGGAACTGACAAACCACACTTCATGGGGACGGTTTTGCTGCGAAAAAACTCTGATAGTGGAGCACAAAGTCAGCTAGGTGTTACAGTTTACGATATAATTGATGGACAGCAACGGTTGACGACACTTCTAATTCTCCTACATCTCATCAGTGAAGAACATCGACAAGCGAATTCAGAAGCGGCGGATTCTATTAGAGGAGCTTACATAGAGGGTCACTACGGATTTAAATTGTCACTTAATAATGAAGACGGGCAATATTTTAAGGAAGAAATTCTCGAAGGTCGAGAAGGAACTAAACCACCGAGTCGGTCGACAAAAACCAAATCTGAAGAACGGCTAAAACACGCGAAAGAATTTTTCAGCAATCGGTTGAAAGAGAAACGTGAGGACACTCCCGGAGATTTCACTGATTACTCAAATTTCCTCGACAAGTTGACTAATACGATTGCATCTCTTGAATTCAAGTCCTACGACGTATCATCAGAGTCTGAAGCAGTCCGGATTTTTGAAGCGACGAATGACCGTGGAAAAGGATTAACAAATTTAGAACGGACAAAGAGCTTTCTCATGTATCAGTTGCACCTCTGCTATCCCGAGGATGATCCGGAGGGTAAACTAGAAAGAGATTTGGAAAACATACGTAACGTCTTTAAGAACATGTACAGCGACCATCAGGCTGCTAACGAGGGAATGGGTAGTACGCCTGGTCTAAGTCGAATCCAGCGATACCACTTCATCATTTGGGACGATAGCGATATCCGGGTTCGGAATCCAGCGTATCAGAATTATCTACGAGAGCTTAAAGATCATTTTCGAGAGATGGACCCAGGGCAAAAAAAGGCCAATGCTGTCCTGAATTACGCCTATGATCTTCGTGGAGCATTTGAGGCGGTTGAGAAAATACATACAGGGAATCTTGGTGGTGAACAATCTAATACACGGCTCAAGAGATTATTCGCCTTAAATGTCGTCGGTAACTTCTATCCAATCCTGATTGCGACTTGGCTCACAGAGTCGGTAGATGATGAATCCCAACTAGTAGACCTGTTAGATCGAATTGAGACGTACACGTTCCGTGGATATGTCCTCATGGATTACCGGACCAACAAGCGAAAGAATGATTTCTATGTCCTCGGTCGAGAAATTCACAGCGGTAACAAGTCCATCTGCGATACAATCGAAAAAATAGAGAAGTATATCACGTGGGATTGTGATGACACTCAACTTGATGGTAAATTACGGGATGACCGATTCTACAAGAGCTACGGAAGTAAGCGAATCAGGTACTTGCTCTATTTTTACGATGTACATCTCTCTAACAGTAGTGCTCATCTTCACCTAAAATTCGACGAGATCGTTGAAGGTGAGAGTGATGATTATAAAATAACTATTGAACACATTTGGCCACAGAACGCTAATAGGCTTGAATTGACTCCCGAAGAGGAAGCGAATTATGATGATTACAAGCACCGACTAGGGAATCTCACGTTAATGAAGCATAAAGAGAATTCCTCCGAGTCTAATAAACCGTTTCACAAGAAGCGAGATCGATATTTGCAGAACGAAATTCTGATGTTAAATCAGGTGGCTAATCCGGAAGCTAGAGCCAAATGGGGTGACGAACAGTGGAATCCCGACGAATGGGGGATAGATCAGATTGAAGCTCGTGGAGAAGTAATGAGAGCATTCATTCAAGAGCGATGGCCAGATTACACAGTCACTGAAGCCTGAGGTCAAGTTATCGGTGAGAGTCTAATACTCTGTATACACAATATTAGACCTCATCAATTTCGGTAATTGACCTTCCCTGCAGTGTTTGATATGCTGCACGGTTGATATTCATGAGTAGAATGGCCATATCGAGGTTAGTCCCTGCAGCAACAGTTTGCCTATCGGAGTTATAGATTATAATTCCGGCATCAGATAGAGTCGACAGATGCGTCTGTGAGAGTGCATTATACACGTTCCGGTACGGTTCACCAGTTGCACAGTCTGGGTCGACATCCTGCTCTATCGCAGCGATCTCACGGGCTAATTTCCGAACTGGGAGACTCTCCTTATCGCTCTCTGAGAGCAACTGTATCACGTAGCAACGACGGGAGGCACTAAGCGCATGATAGATCTCAGAAAGAACACACGGGGAGTAATCGTTCTCAGTCATGATGAGGCCAGGTGGCAGTCGTTATGTGTTCAATCAAGAACTTGAGGTGGGCGGTTGGGTGCATAAATGATGTAGGCAGCAAACAAAATTAGTTCTTTTGAGAGTACTATTGATAGTTCTCTTAAGAGAATAAATCCATAACAGGAAACGTGACCCCGATTTAAATAATGAGTGACGGCCCAGGCAGGCCTCCTAGAATTACTGACGATGAGATACTCTCAGTGTTTAGATCTACTTCTGATCCAGTTCTAACCACAGGTGAGGTTGCTTCCCAATTCGAGATTACCCATAGGGGAATACGCGACCGATTAGAGAAACTAGACAAGCGAAGTACTCTTGAATCAAAAAAAGTAGGTGCACGCGCGAAAGTTTGGTGGGACCCCGAACACACTCGAACATCTGATTTGGATCACGATAACTAGGATAATTATCGAATAATTGGTTGACGTAATCATCACGGCTAATGAGTAGAACCCTAATCAGATTACCGTATAACTTGATTACGACGGTGTTTGGTCGACTGACCGTTTGGAGACTAACTCCTCGATGGCTTTGGCGTTTTGCCTTCGGGTATGCATATTGTCAACAAGTCAGTGGATGCTGATAACCTGAATAAAATTGCTAACGATGTTCGGACACATTATAAGTAAATATCTAAATCTTCTAATATAGTATAGTCCTATAACACACTAAATGTTGAAGTAGTCAACTCAACCGATGCGGACTCATCCGATGAGTGGGCAGTATCTGCGGGCGATCATACTATCGGAGATGATCCATCGATAGACGACATCATAGTTAAGGTCTCCATACGGAATAATTCAATTACTTATAAATCTGGTGAAACAGGTGAATCGGAAGATACAGATAAGTCCGAAATTGGTAAGAGGACAATTGTGGCTCTATAGGCTTTCCTCCATATAGAATCGACCGGACGTTTCAAGAATCACATGTAGAAGATACGACGGAAGAGTAGAACCTGCCGATTAGGAGTTGGTAGTTTGTATATTCATTATAGCGGTAGCCTTATACCGCTGAGCTGAAAGAGATTGGTGTACACGAACAACTCCAC
>LFFM01002557.1_pt1 | contig 11950 bp, 15 predicted proteins | sample 643131 | NCBI WGS metagenome assembly LFFM01 (sample SAMN03777445, study PRJNA286221) | soda lake metagenome | biome: soda lake; feature: Kulunda steppe; material: water; isolation source: sample Tc-Br brine of Tanatar trona crystallizer | place: Russia: Kulunda steppe | collected 2011-07
AAACCATTACACGCTTACTTTCATCTTATGGACATATATAAAACGGGGTTTTCCTGCACATTAATCGGACAGTGTCGCGTTGGACGAACCATACACAACAGTACTGATTTACTTCTCTAACTCGCATCACCCCGCCGCTTCTATGTTATTCGTATCACGCGCATCACTCGTGTTATTCGTGTTATCTTCACGGTAATGTTTTAAATACGGTGCCGCAGGGAATCCTGACCAGGATGGTTCCGACCGACTGGCATTTACAGGACTGGTTGATCATCGTTGAAGCGCTCGGGCAGTGGACGTCAGCACCGACTGATTGTTCGACTGCACGTGAAGAACGCGCGTGGGAGTTAATTGACGAGATCGGCACGTATCACAATGGACGTCCGAGTGAGATCATCGAGCAAATTGATGATGGCTGGCACGATCGTCGCGGCGACCACGAGTAACACATTTCGTCGCGGGTCGCGCGTACTCGTGTGAATCGACTTGATGAGGTGAACGTTTATTTTAACCGGCGGTTGATTCTCGTGTGGGAAGGAGTTCACACGCTCCACCCCCTCTCTCTCATGACAAGTGACTCTCACACGATCGGTCACTGCCCGGACTGCGGTGAGCGCATCACTTCTGCGTGGGGGTTAGTCGAGTACGAGAAATCTGATGGTTCAGACGGTGTGTGGGCTGAATGCCCGGGGTGCGGGGATGTCGTCTCACCGGAGTAACACGGTGTTGCATCGCCGGTTCACGGTTTTACACTCGGACTGGTAGCACGCGGAACTCCGCTCACCATACCCTCCGAATTACGTATAGCGAAATACTGTTTATGTGGTGATGACGGGGCACGGTTCACGAACCGATCGTGACGGTGCCTACCCTGGGGGTCACGGTCTCAGACAGGTACTCCTCCGATACTCCACCCGTCGGGTTTAACATATCACTCCACAAAATCGTTGCATGGTAGAAGATTGGCAGGAACGCGCTGAGAATTTCATCATCAGAATGCCAGTGACTGCATTCTCGACCGACCAACCCACCCCGACTACCACAAACGGGTCTATTCAATTCGCCCGAAGACGGTCGTTCGAAGACTACGAACCAGGTGGAACGAACGACCGTTTCCGGGAATGGACGGGCGCAGAAACAAATATATTCAACGCAGAAGCCGGTCTCGAAGAGCACATCGAAACATACGCAGATGAACTAGAAAGTAACGGGATAGCTACAACTGCTCCACCACCCGTCCGCGTGTTTGAGGACGACGGTGTCGTCGTAGTGGTGAACGAAATCACGGTGTTAGGTGAGCATAACGTCGCTAAGTTACAGTTGACGTTTGATGTTAGTCTCACTGATCACATCGCCCGGTATCAGGGGAGTGTTGATTTGCAGGGAAAACACGGGCCTGTTGCTGGTGTTGATCAGGAGGAAATTGATGATGCGTGGGAGGATGTCGGTCGGTTCCTGCATAACGAGTTGGAGTGGATGACTGCGCGGTTACCGACGGTAGAAGGGTCAGTGGAATTAGCATCTGAAGAGGAGTGACTGGTGAATGTAGGAGTCTACCTACAGACTCCAACATTCAAGTAGGTGGAACGCAGTGTCGTTTATAAGCAGTTCACTGAATCATGGGCTCTTCAACGAATTCCAACATTCAACCGAGCGAACGCGCGAAAGTATGGCTCACCCCGGAGCAAATCGACCCGATACGGAACGCGTCCTACAACGACGACTTCGCATCCTACCTTCGCGGTCGGAACGACGCGATCGTCACGTTACTTGCGGACACTGGTCTCCGCGTCGGCGAACTTGTACAACTCAACACCGGAATGCTTCGAGACAACGCCACCGCACTGTACCTCCCCACGGATATTCAGAAAGACTACCCGAACGATGACTCTCCACCCCCGGTCACGATGAAACTCGACCCGGACACAACACGCACACTCCAATCATACCTTTCAACGCGGTGGAAAGACACTGACGCGTTGTTCCCGTCTCGGAAAGCCGATCGTATCACCACGCAAGGCGTCCGGTACGTGATTCATGATCTCGCAGCCGCAGCTGGCACTGAACCGCTGCTGCTCGACGGGACGCGCGGTGATGCGGCGGATGTTACGCCGCACGCGTTCCGGCACTCCGTCGCGTACCGGATGCTGCACGTCGAGGACGGGAACACGTTGTACGATGTCCGCAACCGGTTACGACACGCATCGATTCAAACGACTGAACGCGTGTACGATCACTTCCGAACAGTGTGATCGCGCGTTGCAGTTCACACGACGTCGTCGCGGACCGTGAGAACCACCACTCTACCGGATAATCTCCTCCGGTATTTCTGTATCACCAGTTACCAGTGTCGGAGTGTTTTGAGGAATTTTTTAATATTGTTCACGGCGTCTCGTAAGTAAAGAGACGGAGTGCTCGTGTATCTTCTGGTTTGATGCAAATCCTTAATGACAACGCCCCGTTTATCATCCAAAAATTCGAAGAACAAATCGTATTCAAACGCTAAAACCGGTTCAAGTTCACGGAATTGTTCTCGTGCATTCCCGCGGTCGAATACGATGTGCAGTGCGTCGCCGTACGTGCAGGGTTCATCTACGGTCATTAACCCGGTCAGCAACGCTCGCCTCACAGAGTCTGCTTTCGCACCTACTTCATTGCCTGGGGTCATGTGGATCTTGAGTTGTTGTTCGTACACGTCATGAACGCGTTGATAGTACTCTTCGCCGGTTTCACCGGGCCGTTGTGTGATGTTGGGGAGTTCACCGCCACGGTGCTTGAACGCGCACTCGGTACTCTCACTACCGTCCCGTTGGTTGTCGAGATAACTCATGTTACAAACTACGCCTCCCGGGCCGGTAAACCTCCGGTAATCACTACCACCCCTCCCCCACCCGTCTGATTGTAAAGAACACCGCACCGCCAAGGTTACCGTTTTTCATTATCGGGGATCGTGACGTTCCCTCCCATCGGAATGAGCTTCCCGTCAATATCCTCTCGCTTCACACGCTCCTCTTCTGCAAGCGCGAACGTCGTGTACAGCATCGCTGCTCGCGCGAACCGCAGCATCTCCACGGTCAACTCTCGCAACTCTTTCTCACCGACCGGGTGATACTGCGTGTCCTGCAACCAACTCCGGTCCGGGGGCTCGGACACGATCCCGTCACGGTACACCTTCAGGTAGTCGTGCTCGACGGCATTCCGGAGCGTCCGAAGTTCGTGAGCGACGACGACCGGTGACTCGTCGTCGTTCTTCCCGGAATCGGGATGGAAATCTTTCCTGAGCCAGAACAACGCGTTCAACGCCCAGTTATCCGATTTCTCGAACTGTTCTTCAAGCCCGTTACTGTAGTGCCCGTCCTCGTACCATACGAATCTGAAAGACGGTTCGTCGTGCCCTAAATCGTAGTACTCGTTGATGATCACGGCGATCTTATCGAACACGGAGTACGCCGTTCGGAACGCGGTTTTGATTTGCTCGGTCCGGTACCCGTACACGGAGTAATCGAGCGTGTCTTGCAGCGTGACGTTCCTGTCAGAGAAATGCCCACCGGATCGCATCCACCCTTCAAAAAACATGTACCGTGCGGACACGTACTCTTGCTTGATTTGATTGAACACGCCAGGGTACGGGAATTCCTCACCGTCGGGCATGATCATATCCGGGAGTGTGACCGGGTCGTGTGCGGCGAACGAGTGCGTTGAAATATCGTTTAACGGATTCAGGTACAACCGGTTTTCGAGCACCCAGTTGTGGTACTTAACGTCGAATTCGTCGTCGCCGAGAGAGTGCTCGTCTTCGTTCTCGATCGTTAATTGATCGTCGGCGAACTGTTCGAGCGCTTTCTTTCCTGCACGGAACCGGGTCTTAGCTTGCGGGTACATGTCGTCAGCGTTCTGCAGCGCAGTTGCGTAATCGGTGTAAGCTGAGTGCAGGAGCCGAGCAGTGTACGGTTGTGACGGTACCAGGCCGGCGTAGTACTGTTTCGTGATTGCGCGTTTCCCGAGCGCCATGCCGTGGTCCGGGTTGCTGTTGACGGCTTTGTGATGCCAGTGCAGGGCTTCGCATACCCGCCCGGTTCTGGCGAGGTACCCCGCGAAATTCGTGTACGCTTGCAGTTGGTGGTGGTCGGAGACGTCGGTGTCGTAGTCCTCGCTGACGCTGGCTCTGGCGTGCCCGATCGCGTTTAACAGGTCGGTGGATTCGAAGAATGTCCGCGTGGTTTCGTCACCGGTCACTGCGTCTCGCAGCGAGTACGCGTTCGCTAATTGGTAGTGCCACGTGGCTTCGTGTGCCGGTGACAAGGCGTCGGTGTCGGGGAATGTTTCGGTGTTGAGTTCGATGACGCGGTCTAACCCGTCTTGTCGTTGCAGGTCTTCGGACAGGTTGTACAGCACACCGGTGAGGTGTAGTCGCGTTGTATGGTCGAGCTCCGCCCAGGCCGTGCCGTCCGCGTTAATGAGGGTAGTGTACGCAACGTCTAGGTTCTCAACACCACGGTTCTGGTGAATGCGATCGGAGAGTTGTTGTAGATCATCGGGGACGTCAGGCATGGTGTGTTGTCGCGGTTGAGTGAACGTAAATTTGCGTGTCACGTCCCACGCTTGTTACGTGCGTGACTCGAATTACTCGGGTGACACGTATTACACGTTACCTGATCACGGCTGCGTCGCCGTGGGTGTTTGTCGCGGTTCGTGTCATTGGGTTGTTTACGTACACGGGGGTACGGGTGCGACGCCGATCACAGTGAGTATGCTGTACCCGATGAGCATCATGGCACCCCAGTAACCGAGTATTGCGAGGACCGCGGCGCTTGCGATGACGACCGGGACGAGTAGTGTGATCACGGTGACTGCGGCGATCGTGGCGATCACACCGATCATGAGTGTTGTCGCGGTGATTGGTGGTACGAGCGCGGAGACGGCGATGAGAGCGGTGATTGCTGCGATACCGAGTACGATTTTGGCGATCGTTGTTGATCGAGTGTTTCGTGTCATGACTGTACGTGATCGTACGACCGCTGGGCCGGTAAACCCCTTGACGCGAGCAGTCTCACCAAACATTTCAAAATGAACGCGCGCGTGTTTGTAAGATACGAGGCGGTCAGCGTGATGGTCTACAGTTCACATGCTATCGCTCGGGAGAAGGAATACCGTGTGAATTACTGGGAGTGAACGGTGTCGATGAGCCGCCGCGCAACCGGTTCGAACTGAGCATCACTGATCTGTGTGAGTTCACTGTTTTCCTTCGCCCCACTGAATATTTCGTCATGATAGTGGTCGCGTGCAGCATCGTCGGTGATTACTTGAACGACATCTCCGGTAGTGTATTCCACGTCCGCATGCGTGTTCATGTGATCTACGATTTCTCGTAGTACTGAGTCATACTTTTCGAGAAGCCACCCGGCGGTTTTGTACGCTTCGCTTGTAGTGTCTACGAACGTTTCAAGGTTGTTTGGGAGTGCTGGGCCGTCGTGCCGGAGTACGTTACCGGTGCCTGTTTCTGAACTTGGCATGTTGCATGTGACCGTACGTGCCCGGGGTCGGTAAACCCCGCGACGAAACAACGGCCTGAATCACTGATTTACTATTAGAGGCGTTATGCAGCTCCTCGTGTATTCGGTTCGAGCCCGGCTGCTTCAACGGCGTTGTTCCAACTCTCGAATCGCTTCACGTACGTCATGAAACTGTATTCACCGTGTTCTTGCATGTCGCGTTTTGAAACGCGTGGTCCGTGTTGGTCGGCGACGCGTTGTAGTTCGGTGATGAGTTCTTCTTCCGGGATTTTCGTTGCGCTGTTCGGTGTTTGGTTGACGCTGGCGGCTTCTTGCGCGTCGGGCCAGCTTCCGAACCGGTCGTAGTACACGGTTGCGCTGTACTTCCCGTGTTCGTCCATGTCTTGTTTCCGCGGTGCTCGACCGAGTTCGTCGGCTATCCGGCGGAGTTCTTCGAGGAGATCATCAGCCGGGACTTCCACCGTTTGATGTTGCCGTTTTGGTTCTGACGGGAGTCCGGTTGTGTCTAACGCTTCTCTCCAACTCCCGAACCGTTCGTTGTACGTCGCGGGGTGGTATTCGCCGTGGTCATTGTACGCGGTTTTTGTAACGTACTCTTGGTCGATTTCTGCTGCAGTGCGTTGCAAATCACCGATGAGTTCGTCGGTTGGGATGTAATTCCCGGGTTTCGTGTTCGGTTCGAGCCCGGCCGTTTCGACGGCAGCGTTCCATCCATCGAACCGTTCGTTGTACGTGTCCGGGGAGTACTTGCCGTGGTCGTCCATGTCTTGTTTCCGTGGTGCTCGGTCGAGTTTCTCGGCGACGCGTTGTAGTTCGGTGATGAGTTCTTCGTCTGGGATGTAATTCCCGGGTTTCGTGTTCGGTTCGATCCCGGCTGCTTCGATGGCGTTGTTCCAACTCTCGAATCGCTTCACGTACGTCATGAAACTGTATTCACCGTGTTCTTGCATGTCGCGTTTTGAAACGCGTGGTCCGTGTTGGTTGGCGATGCGTTGCAGTTCGGTGATGAGTTCGGTGTCGGTGATTTGTTTGTGTGCGTCTGTCATGTATGTTCGTATAGTGTGTAGGTCGGTAAACCCGTTGACCAGGTTCGTCTTACTAACGATTCGAACGTCGCTCGTGTTTGGGGAGAGTCTCGCGTGTAGTGTCGGTCCTGCCCGGGTTTTCTGGTGGGAGTTCCGCGACGGGTGTTCCGGCGGCGCGGTGTTCACACCACCAACACTCCGTGTTACGCCACGTTCCTGGGTATTCTAACCGGTGGTTCCCGCATTCGCTGCACTCGATGATTTCTTGCACTGTCATTGTTGCTGGGATCGTTAATGCGGTGGGTCGAGGTGAGCGATCTCATCGAGCGATTCTGCGTCGGTCCACCACTCGACGGCTTCGTGTAGGTCGTCGCCGTTTTCGAGCCGGTCGATCATTTCCTCGGTTGTTTCGAGTTCGGTTTCGAGTTGTTCTCGGAGCCATTCCAAGTTCCGGATAATTTCTTCCCGTTCAAAGTAGTCGTGTTCTGTCATGGTGCCTCACCGTGTTGTTCCTCGTTTTTCCATTCGTTGTAGCGTTCTACGTGCATGATGGTTGATCCGGTGTGTCCCGGTGGGACTGCCAGGACTGCCGGGTAGCGTTCTGGTAATCGTCGAATCAGTTCACACACCATCTGTTCGCTGTTGTTCGTGTCGATGTCGTCATCCCGGTCTGGTATTTCGAACCCATCTACCGCAGCTTGCAACCTTTCAGGATCAGCACCTGTACGTTCAGCTTGGTTTTTTCACACTATCTGAGATTTCGATGCTTGTGTTGTCGGCTGCGGTGTCGGTGTTTCGTGTCATTGTTAGTAGTCGGTGAGCGCCCGGTTCTCAGTTGTTTTCAGATTCGTTTTGAGTGTCTCCCAGCAGTCACTGCAGAAGTATGGTCCACCGCCGGGCGCGGCATCGTGCAGGGTACTGTAACGCGTCCCGGATTGGTTGAAGACCTCACCGGTATACCCTCCGTTCGCGGAATACACGACTCCACAGTGAGGGCAACATTCGATACCGTCGCTCCACCCATCCTCAGGGTCGTAGTCGTTTGGTGTGTTTCGTGTCATTGTTGTGTTTTATTCGAGCTCGACTGCGACGATCTCGTTGGTGCCTGTGTATTCGACGACCGCGACGAGTTCGTCATCGTCGTATTCTTCGATGTCCTCGATTTGATCACTGACTGCCCGGATCGTATCGAATGGGCACCCTGTTTGCCGGTGTCCGAGGCACTTTTCGCCGCTCGGAAGTTCGGTTGCTATGATTTCTACAGTGTTCCGTGTCATGTTTATGGTTCGTAGAGTGTACTGGCCCGGATTCGAACCGGGAGCTTCCTGATTGCAAATCAGGCGTTCTACCGTTGGAACTACCAGCACAAGCGTTCTGAAGAGATTTACATCCCTGATTGGCGTGGGAGGATTCGAACCTCCATCTCCTACCAGCGCCGCGTCACCGCGGATGGATCATTGACGGGTTTCCGAGTTTACCTACACGCCAGGGACCGGGAGCGACCCGGTACAATAAACACTAACATCCGGGCACGTAAATAAGTTAGGAGTACAGGCAGGCTCGTGTGATTCAACGTGCCGGTGTCACTGCCGATCACGGAGCTGCCGCCGGAGCTGCTTGTACGTCGCAATATCATCGATCCCGTCGTACCCTGCCGGTATGATGTGGTTCCGCATGAGCGTTTCAAGTTTCATCCGCCCATCCTCCACGCGCTCAATGACGTCCTTGTCGATACTGACCGGGTTCTCACCACCACTGACTAACGCTCGAAGGATCGCGCCAACGATCTCGTGATTACGCGCAACCCATACCGCATCACCGGGACTCGCAGCGAGGTCCTGGTAGTCCTTCCGAACGGAATCGTAATTATGGATTCCGGACCTGGTGTTCGCGTCACTGTCAGGGTCGGCCGTGATTTTCCCAGCTTCAACTTCAACGATCGCTTCACGCTGCCCGTCACGGTTCACAACGACGACGTCGAGCTCTCCACCGTTTTCTCGCGGGGAAATTTCAACGGTTTGCGTTTCCGGGAGTGTTTCGTAGTACTGTTTCACGAGTTCGATGCCGACGCGGTGCGGGGTGTCTGCGCCGATGTCACCAATCGTGTACCCGTGTTTCTTATCGACTCTGCAGGCTTTCTGCCCGTCGAACGTGACGGAGTAGTACGCTCGCCGGCTCGCGCCGGTGTGACGTTTCAGGTACCCTTTATCACGGATTTTCTCTTCGTCGATATCGTACTGGTTCTTCAGTTGCGTCATCGACTCGGTGAGATTGTACCCGTCTAAATCCCGGTTCATCGCTTTCACGACGGTTCCGAGGAATGCGGCTTCTTCGCGCGTGATTCCGTGTTCGTTGAGGTGCGTGTCGCTGATGTTTGCTGTGCCTGCGCGTTCGATGTCACCGGTGGTGGGTGTCCGGTTCGCGGGTCGGGTTTCGGTTAGGTACCGGACGGCGTGTTCTGGGAGGCGCGGATCGTATTCGGTGTTCGCGTCGCCTGCGGGTACCCAGTTGTCTGGTGGTCCGATCGCGCCGACACCGGTGTACGGGCGCGTGGTGCCTGCCGTGTTGTTGTTGTTTCGTGTCATGGTGGGGTGTTGTGTTGAGGTCCGGGAACGGGGGTTGAACCCGTATCTTACCCGTCACAAGGGCAAATCTTCCTGTTGGACCATCCCGGACGCGCGAGGTGTTATTTTTTAATCCTCTCTACTTCTAATTACTGCTCTTGAACGTATATACTTTCGGGGTGTGGTGTGTGGTGTGGGCAAAAGTGCGAGGTGGTGCGGTGCGGTCGGCGGTTCTACTGCTGTACCCCATCATCGGTCCTTGGTTGCGGTTGCGGTGCCGGCGTGCGCATCCGCAACTCGTTTAGTTTCACACGGTACTCATGTGAACTCCGTCTCACCCTGATACGCGAATAATTACGCGTGGTTACTGCGTAATCCCCGCTTCTTCTTTCGCTTCATTCCACGATCCGAAACGTTTCATGTACAGCCCCGGGTGGTAGTTCCCATGATCCTCCATCTCGCTGAAAGTCGGTGCATGCCCGAGCTCGTCAGCGACGCGCCGGAGTTCTTCAAGCACTTCCTCGTCACTATATCTCTTTTCACGATCACGTCGTGGTTCGGACGGGAGTCCCGCCGCATCAAGCGCTTCTCGCCAGGACCCGAATCGCTTACTGAGCGTTTCAGAACCGTGCTCCCCGTGTTCATCGTGGGCGTCCATGGTGACGTAGTCACGGTCAATCGCAGCTGCAGTGCGCTGTAAATCAGCGATGAGCTCATCTTCCGGAATCGATCCACCACGCAACTCCCCTTCGACACCAGCTACGTCAGTTGCTTCGAGCCAAGATCCGAACCGATTGTAGTACGTCATGGGGTTGTACTTCCCGTGCTCGGCCATGTCCCCTGTGGTGACTGGTCGGTCAACAAGGTCTGCGACGCGCCGGAGTTCGTCGAGGAGTTCATCGTCCGGGATGCGACTGCCTTGTGATCGCGGTTCGAGCCCGGCTGCTTCCACGGCATCGCCCCAACTATCGTACCGGTCGTAGTACGTTGTCTGGTTGTACTTCCCGTGCTCGCTGAGATCTCTGACGGTTGGCGTGTCCCCCAGTTCGTCGGCTAACCGTCGGAGTTCTCCGAGTAGGTCTTCATCCGGGATTCTCTCCGGAGGTGATTGTGTTTCGTACTCGCCGGCGATCCCGGCTTCTTCAACTGCGTTGCTCCATGTCCCGTACCGGTCGTAGTACGTTGATGCGCTGTACTGCCCGTGTTCCTCCATGTCGTTTTTCGATGGGTGTTTGCCGAGGTCGTCGGCTAACCGGCGGAGTTCATCGAGGAGTTTTTCGTCCGGGATTCTCGTTGCGGTGTCGGGTGTTTTGGTGACACCGGCGGCTTCTTGCGCGTCGGGCCAGGATCCGAACCGGTCGTAGTACACGGTTGCGCTGTACTGCCCGTGTTCGTCCATGTCTTGTTTCCGCGGGGGTCGATCGAGCTCCTCGGCTAACCGTTGCAGTTCGTTTTTGAGTTCTTCGTCCGTGATTTTCTTTGGCATACTCTACGGTAACATCCCATCGAACTTAATACTTTCTGATTACGTGTAGCTACAGTAGTTTTCGCGCGTGGTTGTCGTGCCTCCCGGTCGTGACAGTGTCATTCTTGAACTGCAGGTAACACAACAACGTGCTTCTCCGTACGTTCTCCAATCACGTTCACGGCACCCAGCACAGTATCTTGATCGTCCTCCCGAACCTTCTCTAAATCCACAACTACAATGTTTTCACTGACGTTCCGTTCAACCCACTCTTCGAACGCGGTATCGTCAACTTGTTCATCACCGCTCATGTTTTGCATCGGATCTTGCATGACGTTACCGTACACTACACGTCCCGGGTCGGTAAACCCCGCGCCGCGACCGGTATCACCTCGTGTCACTGCCCGGTCCGGGGGTTTACCGACCCTGAGGGCGTACATGCTAGTAACCAACGGTCACCCGGATCACCGCGCACCAGCAACGATCTCCCCGTGACCGGTGAGGGAACTGCATGACACGAGATCAAACCGACCGCGACCCGTCCTCGGAACGCGAGGGTAACGATTCTAACAATGAGTACCGCGAGCACGGACCGGGAGACCCTGCAACGCACGACATCCCGACCGGGGACGCGCTCATCGACACGCTCACCACGGCCAGCGGGAACGCTGCCGAGCTCGCGGACGTCGTGAACACCCGGACCGTGAACACGTTCCTCGACGCGGACAGTGAAGAAACGTTCTTTACCACGGAAACCGGTGCGTCCACGGTCGTCACACGGTACGATCTCGAAAAACGTGTACCGGGCGATGCGAAAACGCATTTCGAGGAAATCGACCGGTACTGGGTGAACAAACCGTACGCGTTCATCTCGATCTTCCACTCCACGAAAGAACACGAGAAAAAGTACTACGTCATCGAACCGTTCCTCAACGAACACGAGCAGGACGTGAAAGAATTCCTGCGAGAACGGTTACGGGAGACACTTCGATACACCCCTCGTGATGCCATGGATAACACGCCTCAAAAGCGAGCGTCAACAATCCACGAATCCACTAACACGCACCTCGAAAAATACGAGATGATCGGTACTGCCGGGTCCTGGGATCGCCTCGTCCGTGCGGTTACCACTCACATCCCTGGCTTGACACCCCCGCCCGGCACACCGCTGACCGGTACAACCGAATCGAACGCGCCGGCCGGTGAGCCTGACACGCAAACATCAACCGATTCCGGGAACGGGAACGGTATTTACTCGACACACCCGCGGCGAACCACGCACACGTCGGTGCGCCCGACTGCAGCTGTACTGCGAGAAGACGACGACACGTTACACGCTGCGCAAATCGAGAAACTCCTGTACTACTTGAAACGCGACCTGGT
>LFFM01002559.1_pt1 | contig 11947 bp, 10 predicted proteins | sample 643131 | NCBI WGS metagenome assembly LFFM01 (sample SAMN03777445, study PRJNA286221) | soda lake metagenome | biome: soda lake; feature: Kulunda steppe; material: water; isolation source: sample Tc-Br brine of Tanatar trona crystallizer | place: Russia: Kulunda steppe | collected 2011-07
AGCTCCTCGACAATTGGAACAGGGATGATGACAAGACACAACGTAATTATCGCGAAACCATAGAAGTCCTCTCAAAGTTCGCAGGTTGGAACGCTACCCAGATGTCTGAAACGAAGGACAACGTCATGAGCGTCGCTGACGACATAGCAAATGAGGCCCTCGACACGTAGGTAAATCACACGCCTCCACTGGGAGGCATTCGGATTGATATTTGGAGGAGACAACCAGAGCTGATTCGCTGCCGACCCATCCGAAAAGAGAGAGTATCCAGCTTTCGGTGGCTCTAACCGATATATCGTCGGTATGTTTGAATAGTCGATTCCATTAGAGATCCCAACGTCGATCAACATCAGCATCAACGTTTGTTAGCGAGTTTGTTTTGATCACGCGAGTTGGCGTCGTTGACTGGCGAAATTGCTTGGGTGACTTTCGGTGAGCGTAAGTTCTATTTTCTGATCATTGAGTCGACAATTTTTCGCGCGAAAGGTCTCGTCTTTTCTGCAATTCTACAGAGCAGCCATTTAAAAAAAAAACAGTACTGCGGTCCCGATCCCTTTCGATTTTGGGCGACATAACGAATCCGCGACCATCAGATTGTTTTGGAATAAGCGGACTGTGTAGGAGATCCACGATGTGTATACGGTGTAGTGGGTCGTACCGGGACGGCGAGAGAACACGGGGGTTGGTAATCCGGAACACTGATGGAAAACTACTCTGCGCTGGTGTGGGCAGTAACGCCGTAGAGTATCCCGCAACGATCATCACGTAACTGCTACCGGGACGCCCAGATTAAGATACTGGATCAGCCTCGAATGAGGAGTGATCAACGCCGATCAGACGCTCGATTCAGCATTAACCAACACGATCATGTTCTGAGGCACATCTGTTGGTTAAGACTGACGCCAGTGGTTCCGCATAAGCTCGCCATCCTGAACCGGACTGGCTGATTTGATAGTCGCCAACACACCGCCTCTTTGATCCCAATGTCTCACTGATCAGCTTTTCCCGACCATACCCTTTTGTCCTGTGACAGGGAGTATCATGTATGTCGTTCAGTGCGAGCTGGCACACGCTTCTGGAAAACGTCGAGGAACTTCCTGCAGACGCAACCCTTCTCACACCGCTATCCCGCAAACCATTCGCCGTGAAAGACGCACAAGAACACCGCGTTCTCATCGAGTACAGAGAGAGTGACGGAACACTCCCACTCCAGCGCGAACAATTCGAGACGCTGTTCCAACGAGTCGAGGAGAGCCATGGCTCGTTCGATCTCGACCGACTCCCGCCGGACGCCGAACCCTACGCAACGGTCCTCAGCCTGCATCCGCGGTTCGAGCTCGATGACCGAGAGGGGACAATCACCGAAAGCGAAACGCCAACCGGGTCACCGTTAGTCGATGCCCACGAGGTAAATCGCGAGGAGGACGACAGAACAGAACCTGATATTTCTGTCTATGCTGACGCGCTCTTGTTGATCGACGCGCTCGAACGGCATGATCCAACGGCACTCGAGAAGTTGGACACGCAGGTGCTGGTGAATCTCTACACGCTGCTCTCTGACGTCCAACGGAACGCGAACGATCTTCGGCAGGACGTCCGTGCAGTCCTGCTTGATCGCCTCCATCACGACCAACCGGTAAGTGGGCAGTATGGGTCGGTCCAGCGCGCATCTCGACGGAATCGGTCTCTTAGAGACGAACAGGAAGTGATTGATCTACTGGAAGAGCAAGGGATCGAACGCGAACGGATCACAACTGTCGACACTAGCAAGGTTGACGAGGCGCTTGAGGTGACCGAGCTCGCAGAATCGGACGTGTATGAGATCGAAGAGAGTGAGTACGTCAGGAAAGCCGATGTGGATGAGGAGAGCAAAGAGACGCGACTTCAGGGGCTAAAGGATCGCTTGGCTGCGACGAATGAAGACACGGAGGACCTCCAGCAGGAAATCGAGGAGCTGGAACAGCGGATTGAAGATCTGACTAGCTTCGATACCGGGTCGTCGTTCCAGTCGAAGTCGGGGGGTTGAGTGGGTCTCTGCTATACACAGAAACCAGCGCTCAAATGACTAGCAGGGTTAGAGCTCACGGGGTTTCTAACCAATCAAATCAGGCATGAGCAAACTCAGCGAGACCTTCGCCTAAGTTGATGAAACGCTTTAGACAATATTGAAACTGACTGTGGGGGCAGATGATCGTGACCTATGGTTCAAATTCCGATATCTACGTCTACGGTGTCGTTGAGTTGGTAGAGAGCTACGCTGTCAAGTCTTCTCCCATGATACGCCCGTTCTGTCTATTCCGTTCCCCTGCTCTCCTTGATTTTAATTCACAGTGGATATGATATCTAAACGGAACTTGGAATTCTGTCACACGCTCCAAGTTCCTCCCCTCATTCACATGTCCAACACGTCGTCGGAACTCGGGACGTGCCCGCTTTGCGGGACAGACATACCAGCTGGCGCTCTGCTCGTTAAGTACGAAGTAGACGATGAGACACGCATATTTGCGGAGTGCTACGACTGCGAAGAGCCTGTCCGACCACAGTAGCTGGAGATGTGGACTAGTTCGGGCGTATCAATTGTCAATTACCCGAACCTGACCGATTTGTACTCTGGGGCCACAGGATCAAGTATGTCCAATCTCAACAACCCAGTTTCCTCGCTACCCAACAAACCGCTTGAAATGGAGCAAGAGCTTAGCCAGCTTGAAGATAGCGGACGGTTTGAGGCGATTATCCACGGTGAGGGGACGATAGAGGTTGACGAACCATTCGTATACGTGTACGATCTCATCTTTATCACCGAAGAGAGCGTCTCAGCGGTCGTCTATATTGAGGACGACGAGACGTGGTATCAAGTTTTCAAAGAAGATCGTGCGATCGCTGAATTGACCGATGCGTATGATGCCGTCCGTGATATCAGAGATGAAGAAACGTTGTATGACCGCCACCCATTAACGATTGAAGAAGCGGTATTCAGAGAGGACACCCCGAGTAAGGAAGGGACATCTGGCTACGAGGAGGGAGACTCATTTGAGTGCCCCGTCTGTGGTGAGACGCATACCGTCAAGTTCGAAGAGGACGAGCTGATGAAAGACCATCCGACCGATGTTTCACAACTGTATGTTGAGTGCTCTGAAGCCCGCAACGACGAACTCATCATAGAGTTCCAAGCGAGGACGCCGAGTTAATTGGGGTCAGTGTCTGCTTCGTCCCTTCGATAAACGTCGACCCTCATAATGACAGACGGTACGGATTCACTCACGTAGAGATCTCGTGATGACGTTCGATGACTTCAGCGAACCCGACATTTTCTTGCACGGTTTCGAGACGGACAGTCACCTGCTCACCGACTTCGGTATCCGGAACAATCACAACATATCCTTGTTCCACTTTTGCAATCCCATCACCTTGATCACCGAGACTCTCAATCTCGACTTCACGTGTCTCTCCTTCCGAAACCGGCAGTCCTTGTGAGATATCACTCTGCTGTCTCGACGAAGTAGATTCTACTGTATTCGTTGGTTCAGTCTGCTCAATTGTGTCTGAGTCATCAGTGGAGGGAGATAGAACCGCAACTCGGTATGTCTTCTCACTCTGTATAGCTCCGTGTTCGAGTTCTCGCTTCGGGACTTCGATTGTGTAGGTGTCTTCCTGCTTGCTCACACGGGCGGAATACAGACACAGCAGATTATCGGAAATCTTCATTAGTAGGTCTCAACTTACGATGCTTGTCGAATAGATGTTCCGCTCTGGAGATCCACTGTGTCATTATATCTATCAACAGCAGGGTGGCCATTCAGAGCTAGCCTGGAAGATCCAGTGCTCGAAACAGTCTACTTTCTTCCTCAAAGGTGTCGAGATCGACGGTCATGATCCCCTTAGGATCACACTGTGTTCCTCCGTGTGCGATACAGACTGCCGTATCATCCACCGCATAGGCGAACGTGAACAGTTCTTGCGTTGCTTCGTTGATAAATAGTGTTCCAGAGCGGATTTCGTGCCCACCTACTACAACTGACGTATCTCTATCTTCAATTCCATCACAGAGATTTGGTTTGCGATACAGGAGATATGCGTCTACTTCTGACTCATCTTCAGAATCAGCGTCTCGCAGAAAGAAACTTCCAAAGCTTGGTGTGGAGGTGTTGTGTTCATCCACCCAGTCTTCCGCCTCGTCTTGGGAGTTAAACCTCATACAATGAGTTTCGTCATACATGTCGTCAGAAATCGTCCATTCATGCCGGACAGAACGTTTCACCTCTACCACGTATGCCTCGCTCATAGAGATTCATTAGATGGGAATCCTATCAAATCCCAGGGTGGCATTCAACAGCGTGGAAACTGTGTCTACTCAACCACTACAGCTCCCAGTTGGTTCTCTCAATTCGGTAGCCTCCACAGTCAGGACACTGGTGATATCGAATCTCGAATTGATTCCCACACTGGTGGCATTCATAGACTGGGTCGTCGTTTCCTGATCGCCGAAAGTTCGAAACCCACTCCCCAACAACTCCCATACGCAACAGGATTGGAGCCGAGTATTTAATTTCCAATGATGATTAAACCACCAGCATGCGATAGGATATTATCACAGGTGATACGAAGACTGCAGACATAGGTGGCTCTCACTCCGTGTATGTGGCGACGAGATTCTCTAGTGGCTCTCGAATGTCTCCACTCCCTTCGACGTCACCCGTCGGTGTAATGCGGTACTCCTCACCCATCTTCTTAGAAATTAATGAACCATCATTGGTTGATTCAACATCCCAGTCTGCCTCGTCAAGTCGGGTACGTAAGCCCTCCATATCGACAGCCGTGTCCGCACGAATGTTCTCCGCTTGCTCCTCAGTGAGTACCGACAGTCGTGACTGCGGAAATGTGTAGATTTTCACACCGTTGTCTTGTGCTCCTTCGTAGAGACGAGCAGGTGGGACATCAGTCCATTCTTGCCACTTTGTATCGAGTCCCGACTCCACAAACGCTACTCGCACTGCGGGTTCGGTCGGCTCGTATGCTGGATTGTCTTCTGCCACAGTCCGAGTCTCATCATCCCCTCCGACAGTCGCCGACTCGATCGCCACATTAGGACGGTGTATGACCACAGCGAGATCTGGGTCATCGTCCTCCGTGTCGACCACGTAGTCACCCACGTTCATGCGTGATTCTACCACCACTTGGCTGGATAAATCCTTTCACCACCTGCCGAGGATGGGAACACGAACATCTCAGCAACTAAAATTAGAGTCTGCAACAAGCTATACGAGAACGGATCGCTGAGGTAGTCTCCGTGTTCAATTCTGCGTGGCACCCGAGCGATCAGACTCAACTCGCGATCTCCTACACGAGGACCAACGCGCTGTATCGGTGGTGACTTAGACAGCGAGAAAACACGGGGGTTGGTGGTGAGTAGCCCAGATCGGTCGGTCGCCCACTCCCTGTGGAGCCAGTGTCCGGTGTCACTGAGTCAGTAATCAGTAAGCGGTCGAACTCTATTCAAACCGGTATGCGTGGTGGACCCCAATCCAGTCGTTGTCAGCCTCTACTGTTGCGTGGGATCAAATCATACCCTGCTGCCACGTACGAGGAGATTATCTGTGAAAGAGCCACCACCGGTGAGATTGAGGATGACCGACTCAATTGATATACCCCCCATTCCCCTGCTGCCCTCAATTAGTACTATGCGCGTTGTGTCAGGAGGTAGTAGAGAGCCTCTATCGGCGAATCATTCGCTTCGATTTTCTAAAATCGGTCAAAGATCCGCGCGTCAGATCACTGAGACAGCCGGCGACCGATCTGATTCGAGAGATTGCTGTCAGTCTGATCGAGAGGCGCCTTGTTGACCTCGACCGCCACCACCAGGAGTACCACGATGTCCGGCCCCCGGCATGACTCAACGCAATTGTACCCGACTTCCGTCGCTGTTCTGGGAGCGCCTTCGATCCAGCGCTATTGTGGGATCCAACCATCGAGATCTCGTCGGCTGGGACCGATCTCTGCTCGGGAGCCGACGTTTCGCGATCGCTGGCGCACACGGCGCGTTTGGTAAGGGTTGACGTCCTCAATGTTGGTTAAAACTTATCCACGCTGTTGGTTAAGACCTGAACCGATCCCGGATCCTGCGCCCGCCTGGGAGTCGACGGTTCGCACTATTCGACCCCAGTCGGTTTAGGAACCGATGACACACTACCTTGTGTAACAACCGATCCCAACGAGGTCGTCGATCGTCACATAAGACGCAGACTCGGTCTCGATCGAGCGTCTAGGGGACCATCCTTGCAAGTGCTACAAGTAGCTCAAAACACGGCGGTCTTTAAGTTAACCACCCCTCCCCGATCTGCAACTACTGAGTCTCTGAGATCCCCCCAACGGATATGCCGTGCTCCTGGCCGAACTCGGGCGTCGGGGGCCTGGACCCGGTCTCGCAATTTCGTTGGTCGACACCAAGCGCCAGGTGAGTCCACTCTCAGTTGGATCTAACCGAGCGCTCGCTGGGTTTCGACCACTCCGTCGATCCCGAGAAATCGGTTGGATGATCCCGAAATAGCACCCGATCGGCGCCAATATCGTGCTCTGGTTGACGCGAATCGTTACCCATACTGAGGTGAGATCGACGTTATGTGGGGTAACGAATCCCCTCGGAAGTAGACCACCATTTCGAGTGTTTCGAGTGTCGTCAGTCTTTAAATGTGATCCCCACTTCTGATTTCGAGTGTTATCGGCGTCGAGAAACGCTGAGGAACTCGAATCTAGTCGATCTGTTATCTCATAGAGCGCCACCCTCGAGTAAATCACAACGAAAGGGCGGATAGGGGACTGAAGCGCCGGCCTCCGCCCACATCGAACCTCTCTACCCAAGCGGTAGGCCCACGCACCATTTAAGACGTCATCAGATGGAGACTTAATATAAATCAACAACACTGAGAGTGGCAGAATCAACCCCCTCATCTTCATGCCAACCGAGAATGAACATAGTCGGTGACCCCGCTCCAGTGATCTCATTCCACCGCTCGCCGAGATGTGTATCAACACTCTCGAACACCCGATCGAATCGTTCATCGCGTTCGCTCGGAATGTCTACGTCCGGGTATCGATCAGGGTCAGCGTAATGCTCGAATAGCGCTGTCAGATCTGCTTTAATCTCGAACCCCGTTCGGGGATCGAATGTTGCCTCGCCGTTGGTTGTGACCTCTCCCTCGATGTCTTGACTGATCAGCTCGACTGTCGCCTCAGTCCATTCGGTGATTAATGGTTGTACTGACTCCGGGTCCTCCTTAATTTTCTCGAGCGCAGAATCGATATTTTGACTTACGGTTTGTTGACTCACACCTCTCCGATCGCCCCAGTTCGTTCGCTTAATTCCTTGCATCGTGCTCCAGTAGTCGACAGCCTCGACGGGCGTCATGTCCGTCTCCTCGACAAACCGAGGGACAATCTCTGATTGTACCACAATCGTATATTGTAGCTGTGGACTGAAAAATCCTCGCTATCACTACCAAGCCGAACACATAGGGACGACGAAGCCGTAGTATGGTATCCCGACGATAGCTCGGCGCCGACACAGCGCACTGGTTGGCGTCAACCGCAACGAAGCCCAAGACTCGTCGCTCTCTGTGCTCTGATTGATTCGCTACGATCTACTCCGAGTGCGCGCCCGATCTGCTCCGATTAAACATCATGTTTGCTCCGATTGATAACCTCAGTCGACTTATAAATGATTTCGAGAACGGTAGGTAGAAGATGCATTTCTGAAAAACCGGAGATGAGGCACTCACGGAGTCCAGAACAAACGTCTGACTATGTCCGGAGAAGACGTCCCCTGGCGTCCGATCTAAACCCCCGATCGATACCCACGAGGCGTGGGGTCTGGGCCTAGATCTCCGGTTCCAGGTCTCTCTACGTGTTGATTTCAACGAAAGCGCTGTCTCGAGGCCGACGTCAGCGAAAAGGGCCGAGACGATTAAGGTGGGGGGTGGGGTGGAGCGTGTGTCGATGAGATCGACGCCCACCGTCTCGATGAGTCTGCGCCGATCAGAGCGCATCTCTCACCGCCGATGACCAGTCGAGCTCGGACACGGGGATCGCTCCGCTCTATCCCGGCCCAATCGAAGTTGGCGCCGGTGTGATATGTAGTTTCTGAGGTAGTGCATTACGCGCACCTAACTGGCCCATCATCTCGATCGATCGTCTACAAGTATCAGTTGTATAAGTGTGTAGGCATGCTGGGATCCACCCCCCCACTCGTTTTCGATGGTGATGCTGGTGCAATTTGGATCCCAGCGTGCTCGGGATGGGCCGGGAATTTCGGTGGTAACGGTGCCATCCTCGTGTCGGGTGGTGTCCCGATACGGGGTGTGTCACTCGATGGCATTCGGCCCGGCTAAGTTATTTCGTTGGTGATATATAGTCTTTGGGTTGGTGTACCATGTCATTCGATTGGTTTCCACCCCGAGCATCCCGAGGGAGTTGGACCGGACAGGGACAATCTCTGATCTCCGGCTCAGACTCTCCGTCGATGAAATAGACTCGCGCTGTGTGGAAGCCACTCTCGATGCCGACGATCCAGCAAACTGATGGCTGGTGACTTATCGCCTAGATCCTGGCCAGTCTGCTCGGCAGTGATACACGGGTGTGTGGGGGGGGTCGCGTTGCACTTGGCCCTCAATCTCTCTCGAGGACATCGGGCCCCCACACGAGCGCACAGTGGATCCAAACTGGGCGCTTTCGTTCAACGGAAGCCACCCCCAGGCCACGACTGTGCGAGATCTCGGCTCCGATGATCGCGATGATGTCGGCTCCCAGCCGAGCACCTCGAAATGGTTGTGCCCCAGGCAAGCGTTCGATCAACCCAGATCTGTCGAGTGTGTCTACTGAAGGATTTACTTATAAAACGGAGAGAGGTGTCTGTCCAGTGTAAAGCTCGGTGTAAGCTACTATACTACCGATCTATCGGATTTGAGTGTTTTACAAATCAGTCCCTATACAGCTGGCATTATTTGCCTCTATTTGAGCGCTCTATTGGTCCGGATCCTGACGTCGTCGCGGTCGTCAGCTCCCACCCGAACGCTGGATCGGGATCCATCTAGGCGGATTACGCACAACGCAATCCACCCATCGTCGATCCCGATACTATCGATTTGTTGATCGCAATATTGAGGAATGGGCCGGGGTTGGGGATGAGATCGAGCACAGACCAACGCGACGAAGACATCCCCCCAATTCGATGAGTTGGCGCCAATAAAACGCCCATCTCACCGCTGATTGACGTCGATTTTGGGTGCAATCGTCGCTGGACTTCCGGCCCAGATTCGCTAACTATACCAGGGGATAAATAGCTTTGCGATTGTTTACCATTACCATCTGATTTTCTCGGGGGACTCGGTTCTGACGATCGCGACGGCGTCGGCCCCCACATCGTGCTCGATCGGGTGGGGATCCATCTATACTCTGTGTCGAGATAGTCTCCCGTACGCCGACTTATCCGACACGAACAACTGATTGTAATAGTCAATATAGATATTATTTTCCCCGTTACAAGACCGACAGCGACAGATCTACTTTGAGTTCGCGCTAGATGGTCATCCGAACTCTCGTCGCCTACATCTGCCAACTCCAATATTCGCCTGAACGAAGAAGTTGGATTTTCCTACTGTTACGTAGGAGATGAGCCGGCGACGTCGTTGGTTGGCACCAATAGTGATCGGCAGGCCTGAAGCTGGAGCGTCTGGGTGGCCCTTAACGAATATCCCTCCACCGTAACCAGCGAAAAAATAAGGAGTGACCGCCGTTGTATCTCACATATCTAATGCCACAGGCGATCGTTCAGGGTGAGAACCACATCAACCCGAAAGATTTCGAGCGACTACTCGACGACGCCAATCAAGCGGAGGCAATCTACGCCGAGGGACGAGATAACGAAGATGCGTTCGCCTATTGGCCTCCATCGTATCTGTTGTTTTGGGTCGGTTCGCTATTCGTGACATTTATTTGCAGTTTTGATTCATTGGTGGGGACAATCACCAGGAGAGAAACCAACAAAAAGCAAAAGGCCCATGATCGAGATCTGGACGTGTATCCCAATATCGATCTTTCGCTCCGAGAAATGTATGAGGAGGTCTCCACTCCAGCGCGGTATGGGTGCCTCATTCTCGCGATGATTTACCTCACCTTTCCAGTGGGCTTCCTGTATGTTATCTTTTCGAACCCACCCGTTTCGCTCTTCGCCATGGTAGTTGGACTCTTTTTCGTGATCGTGACGCCATTTGTTTACCTGGTACCGATAATCACAATTGTACTCCCACGGAGCGATATTCGGAACCAAAGAATGGCGGAATCAATCACCGAGCACGCCGAGGAAAACGGGTACGATAGCGTCCTCGTGCTCATCGGTGACTCTCATGTCCCCCATGTAGCATCACATCTCCGCGACGCTGGATGGGACGTAACTGAGCGACAGAGCTCGGACCCGACGATGCGGGCCTGGCGAAAAATCAGATCGATTCTACCCAGTCGGTAGAAGGCGCTCACCAATCCGAATCAGTCCGCGTCCAGACGGCGCTCGGTGGGTCTCGACCGCTCCGTTCCGTTCGAGTCTTAACCAACATAGACGGCCTAGACCCCCGCCTTTGTTGGTTAAGACCAAAACGCCGATCCCCCGTCGGCGCTGGCTACTGCGCTCAAAGCACATAGAGCATCTCTCCGGCGAAGAATCTAATTCGCCTTGGGATCCAGGGAAGGTATGGAGTATCGGTACGCTTGTGATGGCTGTGGGACGGTCCATGCGTCAAACCCAACGCAGTGTCGTGGATGTGGGGGCACAATCCTCAAACCGGTACCCACGGAAGAGCTCAGATCACGGACCACAGGCGACTCGATTCCAGATACAATGGATCCTGATGATATTGGTCAGCTCGGAAGTACGATTGAGCCTGACTATGAATCTTCACCAGGTGTTGCGCTTGATGGCTCAATCGAGGGCGAATCATCGGCCACTGAACCCTCGACATCCACATGGTCTCGGAATGGGAAGCTCGTTCTCGGAGGAATACTGCTGCTCGCTATTAGTGTACTCATCTTCTATCTGTTCTGATCGACAACCTACCCGGTAGCGATGGAACCGATGGGTTCTGATTGACTCGAAGTTGAGATCGCGCTTCAATCGGCACACGTCGTCTCGCCTAGTTGGGGCATTCCTGCACGGATTCTGGTCAACCGCTCTGTATGCAATAGCCACGCTTGGCATCAGTGCTCGGTACTTCACAGCGTCTGCCTTCGTAAAAATCGATGAGGACGGAACCGCCGGAATTCTGGAGGATTTAGTCTAGATAATCCCAACCGGCGAAGTAACTCCTCGACCCGTACTGAACGTGCGTTTGTTCGAGGTAGTCGTTGGCCGAGAGATCGAACCGATCTTCGAGGTGCAGTAGTGACGCCTTCAGCGACATATCGCTTCGTTCTTTCTCAGTCGAGCGATCGAAGTCGTCGATCTGCTCGACCTCTCCACTGACGATCTCGTCGGACTCGCTGATCGGGAGTTCATCAGTAGGACTGTGATAGCTCCAGTCACCGATGATTAGACACCAGTAGTGTCGATCATCGATTTCGTGACGGACGATTGTGTCTACGTCACCGTTCTGGTAGAGATGCTTGAGAACGGCTGCTTTCAGTCCGTATAGTGCTTTCTTTTGTAGGCTGTTTCTCTTCGCGGTGGCGCCTTTGTTATTGTGATAGTGCTTCTCAGCCCTATCCGCGTACGTTTTTGCGTGCTTATTGATGTTGTAGAGTGCTTCTAATGTCGGTTCGTCGATATTTCCTTGGGTCGGAACGTCATCGGCGACGCCCACACAAACACCTGCGAGAACCGCCACAGCTTCCTTCGCCAGTGGCTGGCGAAGTTCAGAGGCGTCTCGAAACATCATCTTCAGAAGTATCTCAACTTCCTTGCACTGAA
>LFFM01002560.1_pt1 | contig 11945 bp, 10 predicted proteins | sample 643131 | NCBI WGS metagenome assembly LFFM01 (sample SAMN03777445, study PRJNA286221) | soda lake metagenome | biome: soda lake; feature: Kulunda steppe; material: water; isolation source: sample Tc-Br brine of Tanatar trona crystallizer | place: Russia: Kulunda steppe | collected 2011-07
GCGGATGGCCCGGATGCCGAGTCAGTGCTCGATGCGATCGAGGCGATTCTGTCTAGCCCTCTCGAGGAGGAGTAGCGGGATGACAGACGAACGACGGCTCCTCGAGGGGATCGGGGTCTCACCACGCGTTGGGTTTGGAACCGGCCGATGGATTGGTGAGTCTAGGGCTGAAACAGAGAACCCAACAACCGACGAGGTCGACCCAGCCGTCGAGCAATCCAGATACGAAAGCGCACGCGAGGTCGCCCGTGACAGTATCGATCGGGATCGAAAACGGGCACTGGAGCGAATCGGTGAGAACGAAGCCAGTGTCTTCGAGGCACACCGGGAGTTCCTGACCGATCCACAGCTCACGGATGCGATAGAAACCGCCATTGACGACGGAGAGCCGGCCCCGCGGGCGGTCAAGAGCGCCTTTGCGGACCCGATCGAGCAGTTTGAGACGATGGACGGACCGATGGCCGAGCGTGCAGACGATCTCCGAGACGTCAGAGACCGACTCGTTCGGACGCTCGAGGGCACCGACAATGTGGCCCTCGAGTCACTGCCGTCGGGAACGGTCGTCCTGGCTGAGCGACTTACCCCGAGTGAAACCGCTCGTCTCGATCCGGAACGAGTCGCTGGCTTCATCACCCAGACTGGTGGACGAACGGCCCATACGGCGATTTTCGCCCGCTCGCTTGGGATCCCAGCCGTTGTCGGTATCGAAGCGGAACTTGCTGCACTCGATGGGGAACCCCTCCTCGTCGACGGCGAGGCTGGAACGGTTATCGTGAACCCTACGAGGCAAGAGCAGAGGATGGCGACAGCAGGAGTGGCCCAGACGGTACGAAGTGAGCCGGCCGAGACACGAGACGGGCAAGAGATCGAGGTTGCGGCCAACGTCGGGACACTCGCTGATCTCGAACCCGCACGCGAACACGGGGCCGACGGCATCGGCCTCTTTCGGTCGGAGTTTCTGTTCCTCGAGCGAACCGATCCACCTGACGAGGCGAGCCAACGCACAGCCTATCGACAGGCGCTCGAGGCATTTCCGAACGGGCGCGTCATCTTCCGGACGCTCGACGTGGGAGGAGACAAACCGATCTCGTACCTCGATATGCCCACCGAAGGGAACCCGTTTTTGGGCGAACGAGGTATTCGTCGGTCGCTCGAACAGGATCGGGACCTGTTCGAACAGCAGTTACGAGCGCTCTGTCAGGCTGGTGGCGCGGTCGGTGACGATGGGGGGACGCTGTCGATTATGTTTCCCATGATCACGACTGTCGAGGAATGTGAGGCTGCCCTGTCCGTGCTGGCGGACGTCCTCGAGGGTCTCTCAGAAACAGGAACTCCGGCGGCCCGACCGGACGTTGGTGTAATGATCGAGACACCGAGTGCAGCACTGCTCGCCGCCGAACTTGCCGACCGAGTGGATTTCCTTAGCATCGGGACGAACGATTTGACACAGTACGTCATGGCTGCAGCCAGAGAGAACGAACGCGTCGCCGGCCTGCACGACCCACTCCACCCACCCGTCCTTCGACTGCTCGAAGGCGTTGTCGCGGACGCTCACGAACAGAACGCCTGGGTCGGCATGTGTGGGGAAATGGCCGGTGAGCCACGGTATACACCCCTACTCGTCGGACTGGGGTTCGATGAACTCAGCATGAGTGCGGTGTCGATTCCGGAAGTAAAAGATCGGATATCGGGGATCGATACAGCCGAGGCCGAGGAACTGGCCGAGCATCTCCTTGAGTGTCACACTCGAGGGGAAGTTACTGCCGCACTCGAAAGGTGGTCTGCTGGAGTCAAAGAGGGGACGTGACTCCGCAGGATACGTAAAGCGAGTGGGGCATAGCCGAGTTCAGACGACCTCGAGGTCCTCCCGGTTTGCTCCAGCTAATGCACAGAGCGCGTCTGCCTCGAGCAGGTGGAGCGTGCCGGGAATCACGAGGATGTGGAGTGGATCGCCGAAATCGCCCTCGGCGAGGGTGGCGAGCGGTGCGGCCTCCACGAGGGGGTCTGGACTGCCGGCACGGGCGATAACGACACCCAGCAGTTCCGGATAGCGTTCAGCCAGAAGCGAGGCTCCGACGTCGCCGGTCATATACGGGCTGTCGTACTGCTGTTCATCGTCTTGACCAGGCCTCGTCGCTCGATCGACCTTGATATCGAGATAGACGACGGTGTGTAGGTTCGCCGCGCGATTGGCATCGATCGTCTCGGTGACGCTCGAGGGGAGGCCGTCGGCACCGTGGGCGTACGGGAAGGGGAGTGTCGTTGCCTTTCCGAACCGGTAGTTCTGCAAGCCCGTGAGCGAACTCGTCGCCGTCTGGGCGGTGACGCCGTGGATCACCCCCGTTTCGATCCCGCGGTCGTGTGCTCGCAGCCGGAGATCAACGTGCGTGGTCGAGATCATCGTATCGCCGGCGGTGAGAAAGGCTACGTCCCCAGTTTCGGCAGCGGCCAGGATGTCCTCGGGATCCTGTTCGACACCGGGTCGGTCTCTCACTTCGATTTCGATCCCGTGGTATGCCTCGAGGTCGTCGACAGTCGTGCCGATGAGTTCACTGGTGTACCACTCGGTGAAGGCGTGGTCAGCCTCGCGGAGGGCGTCCTGGCCTTCGACGGTGATCGATCGTTCGTCGTAGAGGCCGAGGCCGATGAAGGTGAGCATGGGGGTGCTTGTGTGGGTGGGTGGAATACGCTTTCGAGACGGAATCGTTCACTCGAGTGGAGCAGTGTCGTGGTTGCGGTCCTCGGCCCGTCTTCGGCGACGATACGCTTCGTACGCGAGTGCCCCACCGGCGAGAGCGCCGGCCTGTGCCCCAACCGTGAAGCCGGGGATCGCGTCGGCGCTATCGTCCTCGTCATCGACAACCTCGTCTTCGTCGGTGTCGCTGTCGCTGGATTGAGTCCCGTCCGTCTCGTTCGTTGCCGTGTCGTTGGCCCCCGGCTGGTCATCCCCATCCGTCCCGTCCTGGGCATACAGTTCCTCGAACGACGGCGGGTCGGCCTGCTCACCCGGCTCGCTCGCGAATACGTAGAGTCCGCCTTCAATTGCCGGCTCTGGCGTGAGGGGTGTCGAACTCGCAATAATGGTCTCTCCGTCAAGGGCGATTCGAGCCGTCCAGAACGCCGCGACTTCGGGATCACGCCAGGAGGCGATCGTTTCGGGCGCCTCCAGGTCAGCGAGATCGTGAATTTTGATGCCGCCTTGATACCACGAGGTGTAGAGCCAGCCGTCGCTAATCTCGAAATTGTGTGAGGTCGTCCACTGCCCGCCATAGGACATATCGGGGGCCGTGGGTGCGTCGATTTCGGCCGTCTTCCTCGGTGATTCCGGATCGCTGACGTCGTAAATGTCGACTCCCCCTGGTTTATCGGCCTCCGGGGCATCGGTTTCCCAGGCTTCCCGGTTGACCGCCAAAATGTCACCCGTCTCGTCGACAGCCGAGTAGTGGTCGTTCCCTGGCAGACCGAGCTGGTAGTCGCTGGCGGCGGCACCGGATACCTCGAGGTTGTCCTCGAGGTCTGTCTCAGCCACGTGTGAAAGGTACGCGGGTTCGGTTGGGTCGCTCACGTCGAGCAGATACGTGCCGGCGTTCCAGTAGGCGAGGTAGGCAATCTCGTCCTGCACGTACACGTCGTGGAGGTACCACAACATCGGGTCGACGTCCGCCCAGCCCGACTCGAGGTCGAGTAACGACCAGCGCCCCACTTCCTCGGGGTCATCATCGGAGACGTCGTAGATGGTGAGTGGATTCCGCTCGAAATCGTTGGCCACCAGAAAGAGCAAGTCGTCCTCGAGGTAGCAGTTGTGGATGTGATAGCCCGTTTCGACCGGGTCGGTCGCTCGTTCAGGCTCAGCGGGGTCGCTGACGTCGTAGAGGACGAATCCTTCGAACAGCGACCCCGTTCGGTCCTGGTTTCCCGGACCGACGACCGCAAGCCGGTCACCACTGACTTTCACGTCGAGTATCTCTTCGAATTGCAACTCCTCATCAGCGAGCAGGTTGCGCTCGTCGGCGAGAACCGTTGGGTCCGTCGGATCGCTCACGTCGACAGTCGTGAACCCATCGTAGCCAGCGACGTAGACGGTTTCGCCATCGTCGCCGACGACGGCTTCACAGGCACCCGCAATCTCGACCATGCCGAGGGGTTCGTAGCCGTCGCCGGTGTCCGCACTCGCGAGCGCAGGTGGCCCACCGAGTGAAACACCAGTCGCGAGACCAGCACCGCCGAGTGCAGTCAGGAGGGCGCGCCGATGCATATTCCATGCAGGTTCCCACGGTATAAAAATCCGGTTGGTACCCCTAGTGGTGAAGCCGTCGCCGGTCACCGGTTCCCTCAGTCATCGCACTCGCCAGCGCGCCTTCGACGACGACGTCATCGCCGAGACTGGTGACGGTGATCTCCGGGACGTTCGACATGACCATCTCGGGGACACGCTCACGAATCGGGTCGGCGACGAGTTCCTCGTTGTGGAGGACGACAGCCCCGCCCAGAGAGACGACGAGCGGTGCATACGAGTGGACGATGTTGGCGATCCCGATGGTGTTCCAGTGGGCAACCTGTTCGATCGTATGATCGGCGAGTTCGTCCGCACCGGCCAGGTCGAAAACGTCTTTCGCGGTGAAATCGGGGTCCTCGAGCGGGAGGTCGGTCGAAATCGTCGGGTCGTCTTCGGCCAGCAAACGGGCGTATTCGGGGATGTTGTTGCCAGAGCAGTAGGCTTCCCAATGGCCGTCTTTGCCACAGCCACAGGTCAACCGCCCGCGAGGGTCGACGACGCAATGCCCAATCTCGCCGGCGTTGCCGTCCCAACCGTCGATGATCCGGCCGTCACAACAGACGCCCGCGCCGATACCTGAGGAGATCGTCACGTACGTCATGTCGTCGGGGTTGCGATCGGAGTGAAACCGCTCCCCGATGACCCCCGCATTGGTATCGTTGTGGAGATAGACGTCCTCCGTTTCAGTGAGGACGGAAATCGGCCCTGTCAACGGAATCCGATCGATCGTATCAGGCAGGTTTGCCGGATCGATGACGGCACCCTCGGCCAGATCGAACGGTCCGATAGAGCCGATTCCGACGGCGTCGATACGAGCCGGTTCGATTCCGGCGTCATCACAGGCTTCACGTACCGTGTCGAGGACGCGTTCGGTGACGTCGATCCCGGTGGGCCCTCGTGGCGTTCGATTCCGACTCGAGCCAACCGTCTGGCCGTCTTCGGTCCCGATGACGGCCCGTACGTTGGTCGCGCCCAGGTCGACACCCGCGTAGTAGACCATTCCTATCGAATCAACAAACGGCCCGGCACTTAACTGCACACATCCGTCCTCGAGCGTGAGGATCGCCACCGAGGTGCCCGCAAAAAACGTGTTCGAAACGCCCGCTTTAGACGTCGAACTCGATCGCCGCTCCCTGACCGAACCCGACACACAGCGTCGCGAGGCCGCGGCCGCCGCCGCGGTGGCGCAGTTCGTGAATCAACGTTACCGGGAGCCGAGCGCCCGAGGCACCGAGTGGGTGACCGAGCGCGATCGCGCCGCCGTTGACGTTGAACTTCTCGGGGTCGACACCGAGTTCGTCACGACTGTAGACACACTGGCTCGCGAAGGCTTCGTTCAGCTCGACGAGGTCGTAATCGTCGATGTCCTGGCCGGTCCGCTCGAGCAGGCCCTCCGTGGCAGGCACTGGCCCGATGCCCATGACGGTTGGGTCGACGCCCGCGACGTTGTTCGAGCCGACGGTCGCTAGAATCTCGAGGTCGTGTTCCTCGGCGAACGCCTCGCTGGTGACCATGACGCCCGCTGCCCCATCCGAGATCTGGGAGGCGTTTCCGGGGGTGACAGTTCCGTCACCTTTGAACACCGTCGGCAGTTGGGCGAGCGTCTCGAGATCGGTGTCGGGACGAATCCCCTCGTCTTCGGTGACGGGGCCGTCCTCGGTTTCGATGGGGACGATCTGGTCGTCGAAGCGACCCTCTTCGGTGGCTGCGTGGGCCCGTTTGTGGCTCTGCAGGGCGTACTCGTCCTGGGTCTCACGGTCGACGTCGTAGACCTCGGCGACTTTCTCGGCAGTCATCCCCATCTGCAACTCGCCGACGTTGTACTCGGTGGCCAGTTGTGGATGTAAGGTCCCGTAGCTGTCCCCCATCGGGGTTTTCGACATGTTCTCGACCCCGCCGGCGATGATACAGTCGCGCTGACCGGCACGGACCGCGTCGGACGCGGAGATGATCGCTTGCATCGAGGAGGCACACCAGCGATTGATGGTCGTCGCGGGCGTCGATTCACCGAGGTCTGAGAGCAACGCGATGACGCGAGCGACGTTGTTGTCCTGTTCGTTTCGCTGCTGGGCGCAGCCCCACATCAGGTCGTCGACGTCTTCTCCCGACAGCCCCGTTTCGGCGAGCATTTCGTTGATCAGTGGAATCGAGAGATCTTCGCTCCGAACGTCGGCGAATACGCCGCCGTCTTTCCCCTGTGCGGTCCGGACGGCCTGGACGATCACTGGTGTCTGTGACATACCCGATGGGACGTCTCTCACGAACTTAAATGGCAGTCAAACTGTGTGTGACTCGAGGCGAGTTTACGACGGTCTCGGGATTACGCTTACTCGATCGCCGACAATTCCTCGAGCATCTCCTCGAGCGGCGCGTTCGACACCGCGAGTGAGTAGCCCTCGATTCGGGCGAGGTCGGCGGCGTGTTCCCACAGATCTTCGGGGTCTAGACCGTGGAGGATGACGGCATTTGGCGTCGGGTTCACCACCCGGAGGGCGACCAGCGGGGACTCCCCGCGGGTCACGCCCGTGAAGATCAGCGCCCGGTTGGTGCTCTGGCCATAGAGTCGAAAGAACTCCTCGCTCGAGAGCCGGGTGATCGCCTGAATGCTGTTGATGACGGTGTGGCCGCTGCTGTGATCGTAGGTCCCGGGGGTGATTTCGGTCGCCCCGATGCGGTCGTAGAGGTCCGCAAGTGGGTAGGTCGTCGCGTACTCCCTGAGGTCGTAGACGACGTCACTCTCGAACCCGGCGGAGAGAACGCGACCGTACTGGCGAATCCGATCCCCACCCCGACGTTCGTCGATGGCGAGGAGCCCCTCGACCAGTCGCCGGATGACACCGATCCCCGGGCTCTCACGGCGACCGCTCTCGTAATCGGAGATGACCGACGAGGAGACCTCGAGTTCGGCCGCGAGGTCGGTCTGTGCGACGTCGAAGTCCGTTCGCCACTTCCGGAGGGTGGCTCCGGGCTCGTCACTCAAGGTGATCTCGCCCGCGATCTTTTCGGCCAGTTCCCGCTTTGGCCCGCGTCCGCTCATACCCACGATGGTTGGAGACGGGGCAAGTAGCTACCGGGATCGGTCGAACGGTCACTCGAGGCGAACAGTCAAGCGCATTCGGAACGTGACGCTCTCTCATGCCATCGACTGTCGTACACGTCGGCCTCGCTGCGCTCATCGGTATCGCCCTCCTCGGGGACAAATTCGATACGAAAGCCATTCTGATCGTCCTCACGGCGACTGCCATCATCGACCTCGATACACTCGTGGGCATCTACTTTCCGGGGACACACAGAGCAGCCTTTCACAATATCTGGGTCATCCTGATCCCTGCCCTCGTCCTCCTCTGGGACACCAGGCTGCGTGAGGAGTCGTACATCCTCACTCGGTGGGGGGCGTATGGCTATCGCGTCTACTGGGTGACCCTCGTGACCGCGCTGTTCGCTCACATCCTGCTCGACGCCTTCTACAACGGCGTGAATCTCTTTTGGCCACTGTACGACCGATTTTTCGACCTTTCGGGAAAGTTCATCATCAGTGATCAGCGCGGCATCGTCCAGACGTTCATCGAACTCGAGAGCGGTGACGATGGCACTGAAATCGCAGAGTCGACGACCCGCGGGACGACCGAGGACACCCACTATCACACCGGGTTCGACCCCGGACCAGACGCCCCAGAGGACGTCGAACGACAGTTCCCGATCGCCAGTTCCGGTGAACTGTTCATCGTCGCCCTCTCGGGCTACCTTGCGCTCGCGATCCGACTGGTGCAGGAACGTCGCTAGGGGATAGGAAGGCTCTCGAAGGGCGAAATCGAGGGCGAACGTTAATGAGCCTTCGCTTGGTAGCCGGTACCACCATGCATACGCTCGTCACAGAGGCAGCGACGTCACCACTCCTCGCACAGACGCTGAGCGATTCGGCCGTGATCGTCGCCGCTTTCGTCGTCTTGGCGCTGGTCGCCGTCACTGGCATCTTGCTGTATCTCGCCTTTGGAATCACTCCACCTGAGGTGGTCGATGGGAGCGACGACGAGTCGACTGACGGTGTTTCTGAGAACGAGCAAAATGCGGGCTAACGGGAATTCCGTCACACACTTCCCACTGCCCCGGTAACGGGCCGGTATGCAACTCACGGATCGGGAACCACTCGAGGGTGGACGCGAGCGGGTGACCGTCGTCCCCGAAAGTGTCGACGACCTCTGGCACCTGCAATACGTCCTCGAGCCTGGTGACCGGGTGGCGGGCGACACCACCCGTCGTATTCAGCGCGACGACGAGCAACTGCGCGATACGGGTGGCGAACGAGAGCATCTCTGGGTCGCACTCGCTGTCGAAGACATCGAATTTCACAAGTTCGCGAACCGATTGCGGGTCGGCGGCGAAATCGTTGCCTGTTCGCGTGAGGACCAACTCGGGTTTCATCACACCCTCAACGTCGAAGCCCGCGACGAGATTTCCATCGATAAACGACTCAAGCCCGATCAGGAACGCCGCCTCGAGGAAGCCGTCGAAGCGACCGAAAACCCGGACGTCGCCATCGCCACCGTCGAGGAGGGGCAGGCGTACGTTCACGACGTCGCCCAGTACGGTGCCGAAGAACGGGCGTCGGTGACCGGCCCGACGGGGAAAGGTGAGTACGCTCGAGACCGCTCGGAACTCTTCGCCGACCTCGGGAAAATCCTGGCGCGTCTCGAGGTCGACGCCATCATCCTCGCGGGACCGGGATTCACGAAACAGGACGCGTACAAGTATCTCGAGGGAAATCATCCCGAGGTGGCCGAACTGACCACGATGGTCGACACGGCTGGCGTCGGTGACCGTGGTGTCCACGAAGTCCTCAAACGGGGAGCCGTCGCGGATGTCCAGGAGGCGACCCGGATCGAGGCGGAAGCGGACGCGATCGACGAACTCACCAAACGGATCGCCGAGGGAGCCAAAGCCGCCTACGGTCCAGAAAACGTCGCTCAGGCCGCCGAGTACGGGGCGATCGAGGAACTCCTGATTCTCGATGAAACCCTCAGGCAGGAACGCGGGAGTGACGGCGATTGGACCATTGACGTCGATACGATCGTTCGAACGACCGAACAGAAAGGCGGCGACGTCACGGTTTTCTCGAGTGAGTTTCCACCGGGCGAACAGCTCTCGAATCTCGGTGGGATCGCAGCCTTGCTTCGGTATCGGTTACAGTAGTCCCAGGCAGACAGGGAACAAATCAGGCGGACGCCGATCGACTTAGCCTCGAGTACCGTGGGCCTCGCCCCCGGCTTCGATCAGTTCGATCAATACGGACGCAAAGAGCGAGCCGGCACTCCAGATCGCCGTCTCACTCCCGTCGTCATCGACGACACTCAAGAGGATGGTGTCGTCATCTGCGACCACGATGCGGCCCGACCGCTCGTCGTCCTGCCGGTGATCGGGTGGCGTAAACACCGTCACGCCCTGTATGCGTCCGAGTCGCTGGCGGATTTCGGCCGTCCGACTGACGACGGCGATCTCGAGACCCTCGGCCGATTTGGTCTCGAGGAGGCGCTCGAGTTCGTCCGTCACCAGCGGGGGGAGGCGTGCACCAAAGATAATTCGTTCTTCAGCCTCTGAACAGAGGTCGATAACGCGGTCGTCGATTCTCGCGCGCCCACGAACCGTCCAGATATCCTCCTGCTCTTCTTCCCCCGCTGGCTCGGTTCGGACTTGTTCGACGTACTCGAACGCCTGTTTTTCCTGGGCCTCGAACCGTGATCTGAGCGTCGACTGGGCCTCGTCAACACTGACTGGTCGGTACCTGATCGGACTCGACTGCTGTACCTCCAAGAGCCCCCGATCCTCGAGACTTTCAGCGACACTGTAGACCTGTGACCGTGGGACGTCGGCTACACTGGCGACATCTCGAGCAGTTCCTGACCCGAGTTGCTGTAAGGCGATGAACACTCGGGCTTCGTAGCTGGTCAAGCCCAGGCGTTCGAACGAATCGACCGCATCACTCTCAGTCGGAGTGCTCATTACTCGTCACCTCGGTGGCTCGACGACGATTGGCCATCAGCCTTCCTATTCTCCTCGCCACCATCGTCCTCGGCCGTGGATTCCTCCGATGGGGCCTCGGACCCTCCCTGGGCTTCCACTCCTCCATCGCTGGCTGGCGTTGGTACCCCAACGGGAGGCGACGTCTCGAGGAGGTCTGGGCCGAAATATCGTGTCCAGAGCAGTAACAGCGTGGGGAGGACGATCACGCTCGCGAGGAACGCGTAGATGATCGTCAACCCGGTAATGATGCCGAACTGTTGTAACACGGGGAGGATGGCGAACGCGAGGACGCCGAATCCGCCGACGGTCGTCGCCGCACTCCCGAGGAGCGCCCCGCCGGTCCCGGTGACGGTCGTCTCTAAGGCCTCCCAGACGTCACCCTGACGCTCGAGTTCGAGCGTATATCGGGAACTGATGTGGATGCTGTAGGCGATCCCCAGACCGATCGTGAGGCTGGTAATCATTCCCGTCAGGACGTTAAACGGCATTCCAAGGAGGTACATCGACCCCAGGATCCAGCTCACGGCGAACGCCACCGGGAGCAGTGTCACAATGCCGAGCATCGCCCCCTTGCCCGTCAGCCAGTAGGTCAGGCTCAGGAACACGACGACGGCGACCAGGGTGATCAGCAGGCTCTCGAGGACCGTCTGCATCAGGTCGCCTTCGACGATGTGGTTGACGATGGGGTCGCCAGTCGCCGTGGCTTCCCATCGGGTGTCGGTCCCGCCATCATCGATGACGGCCGCGACAGCGCGCATTTCGTCGGTGACGACCGCGAAGTCTGCGTTGCCCTGGACCGCCACGACGATCTGGAGGGCTTCGAACTCGCCAGCCTCGTTCTGGTAGATGAATTCACCGGCGCTGGAATCGGCCTCGAGCGCCGCTTCGTAGACGGCCGAGAGGTTTTCGTTCGGGATGTCGTCGCCTGTCGTATCCGCCGCGGTGAAGGTGTCGTTGAACGACTCGTTGTCAGCGGCGATTCCCTCCATCGCGGTCAACGGGGAGTCAATGTCGCCCTCACCACTCGCGAGCGTGTAGACCACCTCGCTCTCGTTCGCCCTCGATTCCCCCGCGTCGACCCGTTCTAACGTTTCAGGATCGGTGACATTCCCCGTGATGAGGACGTTGGCCTGGGAGTCCTCACGCTGGAAATTCTCGTTCACGAACTCGAGGTCGGCTTTCGCCTGGTACTCACCAGGGGCTAACGGCCCGAGGTGTTGGGTCCACTCGGGTGGGCTGTCGGCCAGGAAATCCTCTTCCTGGAAGGAGGTATCGACCTGTGTGGCACCGTAGACCCCACCGCTCGTGAGCAAGAGGACACAGAGCAACACGACGAGTGGGGCCTTCCGGGCGGCGACGACGCCGACAGAGAGGGCACTACTGAACCGCCCGCCCCCGGTCCCGAAGGCTCGTTTGTGGCGGTTGATTCCGTACCCCTCGAGCAGGGAATCGATCTCGATCTTGCTCGCCGGGATAAGTGCCCCGAAAATAAACAGGGCAGAGACGATCCCAAAGGCACTCACGATCCCGAACTCACGGATGGGGCCGATCGGACTGATGAGGTTCGAGAGGAAGCCAATTGCCGTCGTTGCCGTGACCCAGAGCAGGGCAACCCCAACACCAGCGAGGGCGATTGACATGGAACCTCCAA
>LFFM01002561.1_pt1 | contig 11942 bp, 7 predicted proteins | sample 643131 | NCBI WGS metagenome assembly LFFM01 (sample SAMN03777445, study PRJNA286221) | soda lake metagenome | biome: soda lake; feature: Kulunda steppe; material: water; isolation source: sample Tc-Br brine of Tanatar trona crystallizer | place: Russia: Kulunda steppe | collected 2011-07
ATCCCGCAGCCGTTGTCGAGCGCGCCCTCCGCGATGTCGTGGCCGTCGTAGTGGGCGACGAGCAGGAGCCGCTCGTCCGTGTCGGGGCCGACCCGGCCGACGACGTTCCGGCTCTCGGCCGGGGCGGCGGTCGCGTCCACGGAGAGGTCGACGTGACCGCTCGTTCCCGGGGTGTTGGCGGCGTACTCGCGGAGCCACGCGCCGGTCTCCTTCGAGACGCCGACCGCGACCGCCGCGGCCTCCTCGCCGAACGTGAGCGATCCCGTCGGCGGAAGCTGGCCGTCGAGGTGGTTGACGAAGACGAACCCCGCCGCTCCCTCGCCGATCGCGTAGCCGAACTTCTCCATCCGGTGGACGAACCGGGACCCCGACGGCGTGGTCGTCGACGCGACGACGACCTTCCCCTCGACGTCGACGGCGTCCACCTCCTCCGGGGTGCCGTAGCCGACGTCGACCAACTCGCCCGCGACGCGGCCGGCCGGGGAGTACGGCAGTGCGAGCGCCTCGAACTCGCGGGTCGACTCGCCGCCGTCGCGCCCGGGCGTCGTCACGCGGAGGGTGCAGCCGCCCCGCTCCCAGCCGAGCATCTCGAAGGGATCCTCGTGGACGTCGCGGACCCCCGCCCGCTCGAAGGCGTCGGCGACGACGGCGGCCGCCCGGCGTTCGCCCTCGCTGCCGCCCATCCGGCTCCCGATCGCGGTCAGGTCGGTGAGGAAGCCCCACGGCTCGTCGTCGGTCCACGTGCGCCCCAGCGCCGGCGCGAACTCCTCGATCCGCTCGCTCACCCGATCGGTCGCCGCGTCTGCGGCTGTGTCGTCGGTCATACTCCCGGGTCCGCCGGCGGCGGCTTAAACACACGGAAGCCGTCGTCGTCGCGGAGCACGGACCGTCCCGCCCACGACATCGGGGACGGGCCGTCGGTCGTCCGCCGCCTCGGTAGTCGCCTGCTGTCCTTTTCAGTCGTCCGCCGCCTCGGTAGTCGCCTGCTGCCCTTTTCAGTCGTCCGCCGCCTCGGCGGTCGCGAGCGCGGCGCGCGTCGCCCGCGCGAGCGCCGCGATCCCCTCGTCGATCTCCTCGGGGGAGACGTGACTGAACGAGAGGCGAGCGTTCCGCCGGCCGCCGTCGTCGTCGTGGAAAAAGGAGCCGGCGAGGTACGTCACGCCCTCGTCGACGGCGTCGGGAAGCATCGCCTCCGCGTCGACGCCCTCGGGGAACTCGACCCAGACGAAGAAGCCGCCGTCGGGCTCGCTCCAGGAGGTACCCGGCGGCATCCGGTCCGCGAGCGAGTCGAGCATGGCGTCCCGGCGGGTCCGGTAGCCGTCACACAGCCCCTCGATCGCCTCGTCGAGCGGGTTCGACTCGCAGTACCGCGCGAGGACCCCCTGCGTGAACCGGTTCTCCCCGCCGGCGTTGACGCGGTCCAGCTGCTCGACGATCGCCTCGTCGGCGATGACCCACCCGGTGCGGACCCCCGGGGCGATCGTCTTCGAGAACGTGTTCACCCGGACGACGCGCCCGTCGTCGTCGAGCGCCTTGAGCGGCGGCGGCTCCGATCCGTCGTACCGGAGCTGTCCGTACGGGTCGTCCTCGAGGATCATGAAGTCGTACGTCGCGGCGAGCTCGAGGAGCCGCTCCCGGCGCTCCCGCGACAGCGTCACCCCCGTCGGGTTCTGGAAGTTCGGGATCGTGTACAGCAGCTTCGGGGGCGTCTCGCCGGCCCGCTCCCGCGCGGCCAGGGCGTCGGCGAGCGCGTCGACGTCGAGCCCGTCGGCGTCCATTCCGACGCCCTCGATGTCGACCCCGTAGTTCCCGAACAGTCGCAGCGCGCCCATGAACGTGGGGGCCTCGACGACGACGAGGTCGTCCGGATCGAGGAACGTCTGACACACCGTGTCGATCGCGTGTGTCGCCCCGTTCGTCAGGTGGATCTCCGCGGGCGTGCAGTCGATGCCGCGGTCCGCCGCCTGCTCGACGACGACGTCCGGGAGCGAGTCGGCGTACTCCCCGCCGGCGTACTGAAGCGCGTGGTCGGCCTCCACGTCGAGGAGCCCCTCGGTCGCCGAGACGAGCTCCGCGTTCGGGAACGACGCGGGGTACGGGAACCCGAACGCGAGCGGCACCGCGCCCTCGCCGCCGATCGAGCGCCAGGCCCCGTAGCCCGTCTCGCTCATCGTCTCGCGGACCGTGTCCGCGAACAGGTGTTCGACCCCGCTCGCGTCGTCGCGGTCGGTCATGTGCGCCTCCACCTCGGGTCGGGTTCGGACGATCGGAACTGAACGGCCGGAAGAGTGACCATACACCCAGTACTGCAGCCGGGCGTATATACTGTATTCAACCGGACACCGTTTCGGGGAACGCCCGTCCGTCGACCGTCCGTCGACCGTCCGTCGGCCTCCCGTCCGCCGTCCATCGACCTCCCGTCGGTCTCCCGTCTGCCGTCCATCGACTTTCCGTCGGCCTCCCGTCCGTCGGCCATCCGTCCCGGGATTCGGGCGCTCGGATGGTAAATAGTTTATACCCGGACGCGCACGGATCGAGTGGAGCGCCGTTGGTCCAGTGGTAGGACAGTGGCTTCCCAAGCCACTAGCCCGGGTTCGATTCCCGGACGGCGCATCCCTCCTCCTTTGCTCTCCTGCGTTTTCCGCCCGTGACGGAATTCACACGACGTCACGATCGAACATCACCCGGATCGAGACGGGCCGCCTCTCTCAACGCTGTCGGACGATCGCGACGTCCTGCCCGAAACGAATCTCGGTGCTTCACACGCGGCGGGAACGGGTTGAAGTAGCTGCAGTAGAACCTGTAGCTATGAGGACAGTACCTACGCGTCTGCGGATCGAGAGCGGCGGGTGGGATCGCACGTTTGAGGGCGGGAGAGTCTCGACTCGGAGGTCTCCCCCCTGCGATGTCTGAGTCCACCCGACCCACCGAGGAAGCCAGACGTCGACTCTACGAGATCGTTCGCGGAACCGGCCCGTTCGAGGAGAAAGCGCGTGGGGCGCTCGCGCTCGGCGAGCGGTATCTAGGCGTCGACAACGGCCATCTCACGCGTATCGATCAGGAAACCGACCACTGGGAGGCGATGGTGAGCACGGACCCGCCGGACGGACGGTTTCCCGCCGGTTTGGAACTCGATCTCGGGATGACGTACTGTCGGCGCACGCTCGGTGCGGACGGCTCCGTCGCCCTCTCCGACGCGACGGACCAAGGTTGGGCCGACGATGCGGCGTACGAGGCTCATGGACTCCGCTGCTATCACGGCACGACCCTCGTTCTCGAAGGAGAACCGTACGGGACGGTCTGTTTCGTCGCCGAAGCGGCTCGAAGCGACCCGTTCACTGACGCCGAGACGATGTTCGCCGAACTGCTGACACGGCTCCTCGAACGCGAACTCGAACGCGAACACCACGAGGCGGAACTCACGAGACAGACCAACCTCGCTACCGTCCTCAACCGCGTCCTACGACACAACATCAGGAACGACATGTCCGTCATCAGGGGGTTCGTCCAACTCATGGCCGACGAACTGGACGACGACGAGTACAGTGAGATCACGCTGACCAAGGTCGACGACCTCATCGAGTTGAGCGAGAAGGCCCGCGAACTGAACCGGATCGTCACCGCCGACTTCGAACGCGAACCCGTGCCCCTCGGCGCGTTCATCGAAGGGACCGTCGAGCCGATCGCCGAGGAGTACCCGGCCGCGTCGATCACCGTCGACGCCGCCGACCGGGAGCTCACCGTGGCCGTGCTGCCGAACTTCGAACAGGCGCTCGACGAGCTGATCGAGAACGCGATCAAACACAGCGGCGACGATCCGACGGTCACCGTCACGGTCGACCCCGTTCCGAACGCGGTCGAAGTCCGGATCACGGACGACGGACCGGGGCTTGCCGACCACGAAGCCGACGTGATGGACGCCGGTACCGAGACACCCCTCGTCCACGGAAGCGGACTGGGTCTGTGGTTGGTACACTGGATCGTCACCAGTCACGGTGGATCCGTGGACGCGACCGTCACCGACGCCGGAACGACGATGACGGTTTCGGTTCCCCGGCGGCCTGCGACGAACGCCCGAGCACAACTGACGGACCTCAGCGAATCCCGCGACAAGTATCGGGCAGCGTTCGAGGAAGCGTGCGATGCGATGGTGATCATCAACGACGAGTCCCGGATCGTCGACGCCAATCCGGCGGCAGCGACCCTCTGTGGGCTCGACCAGCAAGCGCTGCTCGGGCAGTCGCTATCGAGGTTTCATCCGGACGAGTTCGATTTCGAATCCGGGTGGCTGCGGTTTCAACGGGCCGAGCAGGTGCGTGATACGGTGACGCTTGTTGATGCCGACGGGACGGAACACCCGGTCGAATACACGGCGACGACGGACGTCGTCCCCGGGCAACACCTCGTAATCTATCGGGAGCTCCGTTCCCGGTAGGCCCGTGAGGACCGGCGAAAGCAGTTCCGTGAGGACTGGCGAAACGGTTCCGTGAACGCCCCGTCGCTTGTCCCACCCACAGCGTCGGCTCGTCGCTTCGAGTCGTTCGACAGCTACTAATAAAACCCACCGACGGCGCTACAACAGGACGGCTTGCGCCAACCCGAGGAACACGAAAAAGCCCAGCACGTCGGTTGCCGTGGTGATGAATATCGTCGCCGACGTGGCCGGGTCGTATCCGATACGATCGAGCAACAACGGGGTTATCGCCCCGAAGAACCCCGCGATAACGAGGTTCGCGACCATCGAAACGCCGATCACGGCCCCGAGCAGGAGGCCGAACTCGCCGAACGAGAAGGCGATCGCGATCACGGCGACGAGCACGCCGGTAATGAGTCCGTTTGCGGCACCGGCGACGACCTCGTTGAAGACCACGCGCTTGCCGGTGTTGAGCGACACCTCGCCGAGCGAGATCCCGCGGACGGTGACCGCCATCGCCTGTGTCCCGGCGTTCCCACCCATCCCCGCAACGACCGGCATGTACGCGGCCAAGATAGCGACGGCGGCAATCGTCGACTCGAACAGTCCGACGACCGCCGCGGCCATAAACGCGGTTCCGAGGTTGAGGATCAACCACTTGTACCGCCGCCGTATCTTCGCTCCCGGGCCGTCGAGGACGCTCTCCTCCTCCGCGACGCCAGTGAACTCGTAGAGCGTTTCGCCCCGTGCCTCTTCGAGCATCCGCAACAGGTCCTCGGCGTGAATCACTCCGAGGACGTCATCGTCCTCGTCCAGCACCGCGACGGCGCGCTCGCGGTTCTGCTTGAAAACCTCGAGCACCTCCTCGTCATCCCGGTCGAACCGGACGTGAGGCGTCTCCTGTACGTAATCGCCGATTCCCTCGGTTGCGTCATCCGCTATCGACAGCGCCGCGCCCGGGAGTTCCCCCAGCAGCTCATCGTCGTCATCGGTGACGAAGATCGTCGGGAGTCGTCCCGTTCGCTCCTCGAAGCGACGGACGCGCTCGGTCACGTCGGTGAACCGTCGCGTTTCATCGACGGTGACGTAATCGAGGCTCATCAACCCGGCCGCGCTTTCGGGATCGAACGAGAGCAGGAAGTCGATCTTCTCGCGGCGCTCGCTGTCGAGCGTCGCGAGCAAGGCCTCACGCGTCTCTTCGTCGGTGTGTACGAGGACGTCAGTCACTTCGTCCGGGTCGAGTCGGTCGATAAACGCCTCCAGCTCCGACCGGTTCATGTCCGCGACGAGGAGCTCTTGTACCTCGTCCGGGAGGCCGAAGAACACGTCCCGCCACTCCGTTGGGGGCAGGTCAGTGAACGGATCGGCCGGTGCAGGAGACATCGCGATCGTCTCCGAAACGTCCGTTGATTGCTCGATCACACACGGTGCATCTCACTGGCGCATTATATGATGTGTGGTTGTCCATCGTGACGACTGGCTATCGATGGCCACCGCTCCAACGGCGCGGACGCTCGCCGCCAACGATACTCCGAAAAATGCCCGACGACGGGCGGTTAGGTGACGGTCACGCGACGTTGTATCCCTTGTCGCGGAGGAAGTCCTCCACGCGACCCGAGTGGTTCCCCTGCAGCTCGATGGAGCCGTCCTCGACGGTTCCGCCGCAGGCGAACTTCGATTTCAGATCCGAGGAGAGCGAACTCATGTCCACGTCCTTGGGGTCGAATCCTTCGATGACCGTTACCTCCTTACCGTACCTGCGCTCGTCGATGCGGATGCTGATCTGCTGGGACTCCTTCGCGACGTCTTCGCAGACGCAGAGTTCCTGGGGCAGCCCGCACGTCGAGCAGACTTCCGACATTACGACCGGAGATACTGGACGCCGGTATTAAATAGTGTCGGGAGTCCCGACCGGGCCGACCTCACGTTCGGGCCAACAACCCGCCGATCACGGGCGTCGCCTCCAGGGCGAGCCGTCGCACCGTCGCGCGCGCCTCGTCGGCGTCCTCGCGGGTCACCGCGCCGGCGTACATCGCCCGCTCGTACGCCTCGCCGATCCCGTGGACGCGCTCGTCGACGCCGCGGAGCCGGAGCGCGGCCAGGTACGACCGGGGCGTCTCACCCGGTCGCCGGGGGCGATAGCGGTCGGAGAGCAGGTATTCGAGGTCGGCGAACGCCCGCTGGACGTCGGTCGCCGGGTCCCGCCGTCGCGCCGGGAGCCGGACCCCGATCGCACGGTGCGCCCGGGTCGTCGCGCCGGTGTGGTGTGCTCCCGCGATCGCGACGACCACGAGGAACAGCGCGTAGCCGAGCGTCTCCCGGGACGGCACGGGGAGCCAGCCGCCCGGTCCCGTCCCGCCCGCTTCGGCCACCCCGCCGACGTCGGCCTCATCACCCAGTTCGTCGGGTTCGGGCCCTTCGAGCCCGTCCATCGGGTCGGCGACCCCGTCCGTGACGTTGCCGTCGGTGGCGTTCGCGTCGCTGGCGGCTCCGTCGACGGGGGCATCGTCGTCGACCGGGACGCCCGGTGCCGGCTCCTCGTCGACGGTCGCCCCCTGCTCGGGCACCGACTGCGCCGTGTCGACGTCCTCGGCGCCGCTCGCGCGCGCCTCGGCGAGTCGGGCCAGTCGTACCTGGTCGCGCTCCGCGCTGGGGGTCGGATCGAACTCGACCCACCCGTGCTCGGGGACGTACACCGTCACCCACGCGTGGGCGTCCTGCCCGCGGACGACCCACTCGTCGTCGGACACCTGCTCGCCGCTGCTGTACCCGGTGACGAACCGGGCGGGGATCCCCTGTGAGCGCAACATGACGACCATCGTCGTCGCGAAGTACGTGCAGTACCCGGCGTCCATCTCGAAGAGGAACCCGTCGGCGACGTCGCCGTCGGGTCGCGCCACGGACAGCGAGTAGTCGTACTCCTCGATCAGGTAGCGCTCGATCGCGACCGCTCGGTCGTAGGGGGTGTCGGCGTCGGCCTCGGCGAGGATTTCGGCGGTCCGGTCACCGACGCGGTCGGGCGTGCTCTCGGGGAGCTGGGTGTACCGGTCGACGATCCGGTCGTCGTACTCGTCGCCCGCGGCGCGGAGGTCGTCGGGGTCGGCGTCGAGGACCTGGCTCTCGACGGTCACTCGATCGCCCGCGAGCACCGGGGTCCCCGGCCGGATCGTTCCCCGGTCGTCGACCTGCGCGCTGCCGGCGACCGGCCCCGCCACGTCGACGGCCTGCCACGGGGCGGGGATCGTCCCCATCACCGTCTCCGCGGTGAAGGAGGACTCGACGGCGACGGTCTCCCCGGGCGGGCCGGCGAGCGGCCCGTCGAGGGGGTCTGGCTCGCCGGATCGAACCCAGCCGTCGCCGGTGTAGGTGTCGTAGGACCCCGTGTGCCAGTTCGCCGCACGGTCGCTTTGCATCGTGAACCGGACCTCCGGGGAGAGGCGGGTCGAGCCGACGATCTCGAGCTCGTCGTCGCCGTCGAGCGTCGATTCGAGCCCCGGGGTTCCGCGGTCGCCTCCCCACGGCTGGGCCGCGCCGGCGGGGATGAGCGTCACCGTCGCGCTCGCGACGACCATCAGCGCCAACAGGACCGCGAGCGTGTCCCCGCGGCTCCGCAGGCCGCCGGGGACGGAAAGCGTCGTCAGGCCGGCCGCGAGCGCGACGCCGCCGACGCCGACGAGGGTGGCGACGCCGGTCGCGTCGCCGGTGAGCACGAGGAACCCCAGCGTCCCCCCGGCGACCCCCGCGGCGGGCACGTGCCGCCCGCGTCCGGTCAGGTACGCGACGAGGAACGTCGGCACGGGCGCGACCGCGAGCACCCACACGTCGGTGAGCGTGAGCCGCAACACCGAGAGCCCGGTGAGCAGCGAGAGGGTGTCGACCGCGACGGCACGGATCGAGAACAGGGCCCGCTGGCTCTCCGGAACGGCGAAGTAGTACCCGGCGAGCCCGACGACGAGGAGGACCGCGGTCAGGACCGCCGCGGTTCGCTCGTCGATCACGCGGGCGAGCACGATCCCCGCGACCGCGGCGGCCCCCATCGCGAGCGCGACGCGGGCGGTCCCGCCCACCACGTCGGTCAGCGAGAAGAAGACGTGTACGTACGCGGCCACGACGACGAGGACGCCGACGCTCGCCGGTCGCGCCAGCCCGTCGGGCAGCAGGCCGGCGGGTAGCGGGCCGGCGGGGGCGGTCACGGCGTCGTCGCGGGATCGGGTCATCGACGTTCACCCCCACCGCGGGATCCCGCGCTCTCGGTTCCGCCGTCGGCGATGGGGGATCCGGTGGCGGTCCCGTCCCTGCTCCCCACTGGCCCCGTGCCGTCTCCGGAACCGACACCGCCCGTGCCGTCTCCGAAACCCACTGCATCCGTGCCGTCCGATCCGGTCCTCACCGCAGCCTCCGATCGCAGATCGGCGAAGGAGACGACGCTGTCGCCCGCGCGGAGCCAGGCGTCAGCCTCGTCGGCGACGACGAGAACGTCCTGGTCGGCGTCGACGGCGGGATCCCCCGGACCGGTTCGTGCGGTCAACTCCAGCAGGGACCGTCGGCCGGTCGGCCCGGGGGCGGCGGCGACCGTCCCCGCGGGGAGGGTCACGTCGACCGAGACCCCGTCGGCCAGGAGCGCGAGCCCGAGGCTGGCGGTCGCGCTCGCGAGCACGTCCGCCGCGGCGTCGCCCTCGCCCGCGGCCGTCCGACCGACGATGGAGACGCGCCGGTCGTCGGTCTCCGCGGCGAACTCCTTGACGACGATGCCGTCGTGTTTGGCGGTCGCCGGCCAGTGGACGTCGCGGAGCGCGTCGCCGCGGGCGTACTCGCGGAGCCGATCGAACTCCTCGCGCTGGCGGCTCTGGCCGAGCGCCCCGTCGGCGTACAGCCCCCGCCGGAACCGCGCGGGGACGGGCTGGCGCTGGGGATACGCCAGCACGACGGTCTCGTCGGCGAGATCCATGCGGCGAGTGAACAGCCCGAACACGTCCGTCGCCTCGAGCGTCACGGGACCGAACCGGCGCTCGCCGCGGGCGGCGTATCGAACCGTGTACGAGACGGGCTCCGCGCCGACGGTCGTCGACATCGCCGTCGCATCCCCGTCGAGCCCGTCGTCGAGCCCGTCGGTCACCCGCGCGACGAACGGGGACGCGATCGACTCGCCGGGGGCCGTCCCGTGGAACGCGATCGACACCTCGCGCGTGTCGCCGACGGCCCCGTCGTCGGGGCGCGACCGCTCGACGCGGGGGGTCTCGATCCGGGCGACCTGCAGGTAACCCGCCACGAGCGCGACGCCGCCGGACAGCACGACCGCGTTGAGCGATCGCCCCCCCGCGGCGACCGCCATGACGACGCCGAGGAGGCAGGCCGCGACGACGACGCGCCCCCGACGGGTGAGACGCACGGACGCCATCGGCTCACTCCACCGCGACCGCGTCGAGCGCTTCGGCGACGAGGTCGGCACCGACGTCTCCGCCCGTGTCGCCTCGGATCCGATGGGCGAGCACGGTCGGTGCCTCCCGTTGCACGTCGTCGGGAACCACGTAGTCGCGACCGTCCAGCACCGCGCGGGCCTGTGCGGTCCGCAGCAGCGCGAGGCTGCCTCGGGGGCTCACGCCGAGGTCCGCGTGCCGTCGGGTGTACGCCGCCAGCCGAGCGACGTACCCTCGGAGCGGCTCCGTCGCCTCGACGCCGGCGACCGTCGCGCGTGCGCGGCGGAGGTCGTCGAGGCTCGCGACCGGCTCGACCGAGTCGACCGGGTGGTCCCCGTCCCGGCCGATCATCCGGTCGAGGATCGCCGCCTCGTCGTCGGTCCCGGGGTAGCCGAGCCGGATCTTCTTCGTGAAGCGGTCGACCTCGGCGACGGGGAGCTCGTAGGTCCGTCCCGGCTCGACGTCGTTCTGCGTCGCGATGACGCAGAACGGGTCGGGGAGCGCGCGCGTCACGCCGTCCGTCGTCACCTGTCGCTCCTCCATCGCCTCCAACAGTGCGGACTGCGTTTTCGGCGGAGCGCGGTTGATCTCGTCGCCGAGGACGAAGTTGGCGAACACCGGCCCCGGCCGGAAGTCGAACTCCTCGGTGCGCTGGTTGAACACGTTGACGCCGGTCACGTCCGACGGGAGGAGGTCCGGGGTGAACTGCACGCGCTTGAACGACGCGTCGACCGAGCGGGCGACCGCCTTCGCGAGCGTCGTCTTCCCCACGCCGGGGACGTCCTCGACGAGGAGGTGCCCGCCGGCGAGCACCGTGACGACGACGTGTTCGACGGCGTCGCGTTTGCCGACGATCACGTTCTCCACGTTGTCGATGACCCGCTCCGCGACGGCGGCCGCCTCCGCCGTTCCGAGGGCTCCGTGCTCCGCCGACGCGTCGCCGGCGTCGCCCGTCTGGCCCGCTTCGGCCGCCTCGCCCGTCTCGGCCACGTCGGTCGCGTCAGTCATCGCCGTGTGATTCGTGAGTTCGCCGCACGTCTCCGATCGGTTCGCGGTTCGCTGTCGGCTCGCGGTTCGCTGTCGGCTCGCGGTTCGCTGTCGACTCGCGGTTCGGTGTCGGTTCGCGGTTCGCTGTCGGTTCGTCGATCGGTCGCGTGCCGAACGACGATGGCCGAGCCGCGGGGATGGTTCGGTTCATGTGAACACAGCACTCGATGGTGATGTGTCCGATCCTATGTGAAGGAGCGGCATATGCGTTCCGCCGGGAAGAGAGCGCCTGAAGGGACGGTATCTCCCGTCTCTTCCGATATCAACCGTTCCCGCTACGCGTGACGACCGTTCCCGCTACGCGTCACGAGTGTCCCGCTACGCCTGTCGAACGTTCCGCCCCGCCGGCTCGCCGAACGACTCCGCGCCCGTCACGGGGTCGCGGTCGTAGACGACCTCGCCGCGGAGAACGGTCAGCTCGGGGAAGACGCCCTGCCAGCCCTCGAACGGCGTCCATCCGCAGGCGCTGTGGAGCGCGCCCGCCTCGATCTCGCGCGGGTCGGTCAGGTCGACGAGGACGAAGTCGGCGTCGGCCCCGACCTCGATCCGCCCCTTCCGGTCCAGCCCGAAGACCGACGCGGGGTTCGCGGCGACGACGTCGCGGACCGTCTCCAAGGGGAGATCGCCCTTCCGCACGGACTCCAACAGGAGCGGATACATCGTCTCCACGCCGGGGACCCCGCTCGGGGCGTCGGTGAGCCCCTGCCGCTTCTCGGCGACCGTGTGCGGGGCGTGGTCGGTGGCGACGACGTCGACGTCGCCGTCGCGGAGCCGTTCGAAGACGCCGACGCGGCGCTCCTCCGACCGAAGCGGCGGGTTCATCCGGCCGAACGTCCCGAGCCGACCCGTGTTCTCTCGCGAGAGGAAGAGGTGGTGCGGACTGACTTCGCAGGTCGCGTCCGCGCCGTCCGCGGCCGCGTCGGCGACCGCGTCGATCCCCTCCGGCGTCGACGTGTGTGCGATGTGGACGCGCGCGTCGCTGCGCGCGCCGGCGGCCACGGCCCGCTCGACGGCGGCGGCTTCCGCCTCGGCGGTCCGGTAGGCCGACCACGCGTCGGCGGTCG
>LFFM01002562.1_pt1 | contig 11942 bp, 10 predicted proteins | sample 643131 | NCBI WGS metagenome assembly LFFM01 (sample SAMN03777445, study PRJNA286221) | soda lake metagenome | biome: soda lake; feature: Kulunda steppe; material: water; isolation source: sample Tc-Br brine of Tanatar trona crystallizer | place: Russia: Kulunda steppe | collected 2011-07
AAAACTCTCGTCCAGGAAACCTTCGAGAAAATAACGAACCGTGTCAGCTTCGCAAAGAAGTGGTGTGAGAAGTTCCTTGACTTTCAAAAGTTATCTTAATCATTACAAGGGTGGCGTGCCGCGAACCATCCAGAAAGTCCGGACACACTGGAACAAATCGCTGTACTCGTTCGGCTGATCGCTCTTTGTTGAGTCGGCCAGCCGTCGCCGCCAGCGACGGCTTTAGTCAGAGCAGTCGAAAGACACCGTGTTGACACTGGGAATCGTCTCATTCACTGCTCCGGTCCAGTTACAACCTCGTCTGATCAAACAATTCTCGCTCAAACAGCGCACTCATCTTTGTTCTGCTGAAATTGTTTTCTCGGTGGCTTTATCAACTCGAAACGCGACAGAGTCTATACCGAGCATCAGCATTCTATAAATGTGTGGGAGTAAACACCGTATGATATGGGAAAAAAAATAAAACCAAAAGTGAAACTTATTATTTCTGAGATTATTGAAAATGATGTTCAGTGTATTTCTTCTGTTTTAAAAACAATTGGCAGATTATCTATCTGTGAATTAAGACACTTTCTATATAAATCAAAATGGAGGGGGAGTTTCCCAGACCCATTCAAAATAATATATGTTGATCCATCTAATGTCAATTATTATCTTCAAAGAAGTAATAATATATCTAATTATGGAACATATATACAAGATGGTGATTGGGATGAAAATTATTATGAAGGGTCTGAACAAGTTTGGAATACAAATCCAATATCTCCAACAGAAACGTTCTCAAAACCAACTCAAATCAAATTTGAGGATTTCGATATGTATTCTTCATTAAAAAAACATTTTCAGGATGGTGTACCATGGAAAGAAACAGAATATTATAAAAAACTTAAATCTGGAGGTAATAAACAACAGCCTGTTCACCCTACTAGTAGGCCAACCGACTACTTTGACAGATTAGATTCATTGTACAAATCAATAAAAAAATATGGCTGTAAGTCTCAAAAAGAACTATTGAATGAAGGTTTGACTGATAATCAAAAAATCCGAATTCTCAAGCCTGAACTAAATGAAATTTGCATATCAATCGGACGAAACGGAAATATGATGCATGATGGTGGTGGAGAACACCGACTTTGTATTGCAAAAATATTGGATTTAGAAAAAATACCTGTTCGTGTTATTGTTAGGCATGAAGAATGGCAAAAATATCGAAAAAAGATATTTGATTCTAGCCGAAATAAAACGAGTCGTTTGAATCACCCAGATTTACAAGATGTTATTTGAATATGTCTATAAAAATAGAGTGAAAATTTTAATTTGAGTCTGAAGGATGCAACCGAGCAAGACTAAGTTGGTAACATATCACTGAACAAGTTTTCAGGTCAAACTGACTAGCTTGTGAGTAGTTGGTGATGTATCACAGAGCATTAAACAAGATCTGGCCGTCACGCCTGCGCGGTGGCTTTATCAACTCGAAACTCAACAGGTTATATTGATGAATACCCGTTTCACTGAGAATGTTCGAGCCTTCTCAGCAGAAATTTGCCGTCTATATAATAAATCTATTAATGTTATTAGAAATAAAGGGGCCGCACACTTTTTTAAAAAACTATGGTGGTATGTAAAAAATACTATAGACGTAGAAGTCAATTTTTTGCTTGGCAAGGCTGCCTCACGATATCCGAAACAAAAAAATGTGTGGGTTTTTGGCGGAACCTACAATGGAAAATTTACACAGAATTCGAAATATCTATTCCTGTACATCTGTAATAATTATCCTAAAATAACTCCAGTTTGGGTGTCACCAGATAGCTCTGTGGTTGCAGAGTTACAACAGAAGGGGTATAGAGCCCACCATGTCCACAGCTGGCGTGGTTTATTTACGCTTCTTCAAGCCGAGTGTGTGTTTTATACGAATAATCTCGGTAACTTCGGCACACTCTGGGGACTGACTGGTGGTGCAACTCGTGTGAATCTTTGGCATGGAAACCCAATCAAACAATTCCCATACAGTTGGCAGATGACGAAGCGAAGGGATGCAGACTTCGTTGTGGTAACCTCGTCAAAGCGTTCACTCGAACTTTTTGCTGAAATTCCATGGACTATCTCTCCAAGATCTCGATTTGAGGCTGAACAGGCGATACCGAGTGGCTATCCACGCAATGATATTTTGTTTCGTGAGGTTCCTGGTTTTACTGTCGGCCTTGACAAGAGTGTGTATCATACCGTCTGGGAACAGGCTAAAGAGTCGACTCTTATCGGCTACTTCCCGACGTATCGACCCTATACTTCAGAAAATCCGTTGATGACCCAACAGAATTTAAACACGCTTAACGAATTACTCGGTGAACTAGAGTATAAGTTAGTGCTGAAACCCCATCATTCGGAATCGATTGCTGTGCAAGATTATGAAAATTTCATTACGCTGCCTTCTGAATTCGATATTTATCCGATAATGGATGCAATCGATGTGCTTATAACAGATTATTCTTCTGTATATTTTGGATTTCTGCTCCTCAACAGACCAATCATCCTCTTTCCGTACGACCTAGACCGTTACCGTGAAGAAAATGGGTTGATGATGGAATACTCTGAGCTGGCCGGTCCAGTGGCTGAGACTGTTGACGAACTGCTTGAATGGATCAAACGGGTTCATCAAGCGGATAAAGAGTATAAATCTGCACGTCAAAGGGTTAGAGAAGAGTTCTACGATGATGTTGATGGGAACGCTTCCGAACGAGTATTCGAAGCGATACAAAACCGGAAGCACTAATTTCCGTTTGGAATCACATCACGCTGTAGCACTTCACATTGTTTGTTTATTGCTTTCTCAAGATTATCTCCTGTCTTGTGACACGGATCCGGATAACTCTCCTCAAAGATTGCCGTCAGGTAACGGAGCAACTTGTTTTCATGCTTGTCAGTATGGATGTGGTTCTCAAGAGCATTGAATATGAGATTTGAGAGTTCTTTTGGATCGCCAGCGGTATACACCTGGGGTAGTTTGTCATAATTTGGTTTCCCAAAGGTTATCACCGGTTTCTTGTACAGCAACCCTTCCAAACCAGCTGTCCCGGTCACTGTGGTAACTGCTTCAGCGTTCTTGATCAGCCTGTGAGAGTCAGTCTTCGGGTGGATCAGTCTCGTGTTTGGTAGATCAGCGATTTCTTGATAGTAGTCAACTGGACGTACTTTGTACTCATAAACGCGCGGGTGTTCTTTCACATACAATTTGTGATTGATAGGCAAACTTTTACTGATGTCTCTGATAACATCTTGGAGTTCAAGATACATCGGTGCCTTGACCATTGTCGATGCCTCGGGCTGTAGATGGAGTGGGAAATAAATGAATTTCTCTTCTAATTTGGGCTCTCTAAACATATTTAGACGTTCAAGAAGTTTTTTCCATAGAAGCCATTTAAAATTCGTCTTGACCCGTTCTCGTGTACTTTCGTGATAGAAGTCGTTTTGATAGTACCCAAAATTCTTTTTATACCAGTAGCTGACGGTTTTGTTAACAACCGACTGGTTCACGTTTGAAGAAGACTTGTTTTTGTTTTCGGTGTACCCTGGCGATAATCCTGTACTACGGAATTCCTCAAGGAAATTAAGTGCCTTATTATACGACTGTGGATAACTGCTTTCGAGATCCGCTGGTGATTTAATACTCTCAGCTATATCCCATATCCCTTCGAAGGTGTCAGACACCGTTTTTTGTAGTGCTCTCCTATCTCGAATCCTTGTGTGGCTTTTTTGCACTGCTGTCCCGTACTCCTCGGTCACAATCCGGAACGGAATCCAAGTGTAGGCTGAATCTACTGAAGAGGTAACTAAGAGATCGGGTTGGAATGTCTCAAAGAGATTCAAATAATGATCAAACCATCCTTGAATGAGGCGTTTCTGTGTCTCAGGGTCGTAATTAATGTATTTCCGATCTGCCCAGATCGCTGGCCACAAAGAAGGTACCCCAAACCGTTCTTCCAACTTATCTATTCGTGACGGGTCATACGGTTTCTGAACAAGTTCGTCATGTACGTCCTGAACACAGTATAGTGGATCATAGTCGATATCTGTCTGCTGCGTAAGATACTCGTATGGCTCGCGTCCAACGACTGTTGCTCCAACAGACTCAACATCTATTGATTCACAGAGATGGCTTGTTATTCTGTGTTGTACTTTTGTACTGCCCCAGTTGTAGGTTAAAAATATATTACTCATAATTAATTATTTGATCTTCGATAAGATTTTATTATCGTAAATCAAAAATTTTCACATCTGGGTTTAAGCTCAGTCATACTACTAAATCTTTCGATTTAAATTATTACTTTCCACCCCTTTGTCGAGATTCTTTAATCATCATTTAATAATCATAAGGGATATTTTAATTTAATCGTACATGTATCGTTACATTGAATAGATTTAATTAGGTCTATTTCTAAAACAGCTCTAGTTAACAGTTACAAATATGATTTAAAATAATGGCAAAAAAATTGATCTTAGAATGCGTTGAGGGGTATCACATTTTGAAAAATGAGGGTGTCTCTAAATTCATGAGAAGACTATTCAAGTATTTATGTTGGAGGTATAAAAAATTATTTTACTTTATTTATTCGCATGTATACCATATTATGGATCTCTATTGGGTGAGAACCATCTCAACGACAACAGCACTAAAAGGAGGACGAAGTATAGCATTTGATGGAGAACGTGCGATTTCGTCGGCAAGAAGTTCTGGAAAGGTATATGTCTGGAACCTATCAAAACCATGACGACCCACAATTTTGGGTTCTGTTTCGATTGAAACACCAAATCACGTTACGATGGATAACCAGTACGGTTACGTAACGCAGAGAGAGGGTGGATCAGTTCTTCACGCAGTCGATCTAGATACGATGGAGATTGTTTCATCAGTAGACATTTCTGAATTCCCATACACATACGGTGTTGATGTTGATCCAGAACAAGGAATCGGTGTAGTCGCTGACCGTTCTGGAAAGATTGCGACAATTGATATAACTGAGCCGACCTCAATGGGCGTTCTTGACATACTTTCCATCCCGGAATTCGAGGGTGCTACCCAGCTACAACTTATTGATGGGTATATTTTAGTCGGGGGGAAAGATAGTTCATCGCTTGTTATCGTCGACTGTTCAGACCCAAGCAACCTACATATCAAAACCTCTGTGACGAATGACCGACTAGTCTTGGTCGACGGCTTCTGCTATCAGGATGGATTTCTCTACACAGCGGCTGGCTCAAGATGGGGCACCGATTTAAAATACGACGATGTTGACTGGCAGCTAAATGTGATAGATCTAACCGATCCCGAGAATCCGGAGTTCGTTGGACAACTGGTTACTGACGAGCTTGGCGAATGTTTTGGCCTTGAACGCAGGGGAAGCTTTCTGTTCGCTTCATCGATATCGAACCGACAAGTCGTAGTTATTGATGTTTCTGACGAATCGAATCCTGTAGTTGAGGATATCGGTAAAGGGCTAGAATTCTACGGTATCCACTGGTTGGATATCGCAGACAGTATTGGTGTTTCTGTTTCCACGAATGGAAGACTGACTGTGTTTGATGCTGACTATTAGATACCTGTTCAAATACAGCGTTTTTACCCTTGATCTCAGTAGCGAAACATTCATTAATATCTTAGATGTCGGCTATTCCCTAGCCACTCTTCACAGAGTGTTTGGTCCCAATAGTCCATACCAATTGCCCATGTACAGCCGAAGAATTCAAAGTCGGAAGTTGCATTTGTATACAGTTATTACCGATTACCATAACTGCTCGATATGAATATTTTACACGTTTTAGGGGATATAAATGGCACAACAATTCCCGTAGAGATCGCATCGGAGACTGATCGGTTGCCGGAGACGACAGTCAGAATGGTTTCAACTGAACCACTCTCCAGTGGCCTCCCAGATACGGTTGAGAGCCAACAGGTTCTCCAGGACTTGTGTGGAATCGATGATTTCGCCGCTTTGTTGGACCGCGTTCAGAACTCCTTCGATATCGTCCACACCCATACGGTTGCGGAGGCAGCAAAAGTCGGCTACCATGCCACTCGACGACCACTCAATCACGTCAATACCCAGCACGGCCATCTCCACTACACACTCTCTGAAAAATTCAAAAACCTTCCTGGACTCGTTTCTGCGGACATGATTGTGTACAACTCGAACTGTACGTCGAACTCGTACAATCTCTTCGAACGGCTACTGAAACGGCGGGCTGACGAACACGTAGTACACAACGGTGTCAATACCGATGTGGCCGAACCGTATCGAGCAACCATAACGACACCTCCGACAATCGTCACTGCAGCACGACTGATACCACGAAAGAACCTCACTTCCCTCATTCGAGCACTGATTTACACTGACGATATGTCGCTTCGGATCGTCGGAGACGGCCCTCACAAACCGACACTCCAGCGAGAGGCACGTGCGGTTGGCGTCGATTCACGAGTTGAATTCCTTGGCTACCTCCCAGAAAGAGAGAATGTCTACGCTGAGATGGCTCGTGGTGACGTATTCGCACTCCCATCCCATGGGGAAGGATTCTGTGTCGCAGTTGCAGAGGCAATGGCTATTGGCTTACCAGTCGTTGTTAGTGATATCCCAATCTTTCATGAGGTCGTCGGCGACGCTGGTGTGTTCGTCGACCGGAACTCCCCAGAATCGATTGCGACAGCACTCACCGACCTCTTCGCTGATCTCGGAACAGCACAACGTCTCGGTGAACAAAACCGAAACAGAATCATGGAGCAGTTTACATTACGTGACTGCGCACGCGGGTACTGGGAGGTATACCAACACGTACTCTCTGAGAACCGTTGAAATCACATGTAGATGTTCAACGTCCCAGATTGAGTGGATGATCGAACACCTTTATAACACCCAACACAAGCGATAATTATGAATGGCAAACGGGTCCTTGTAACGGGTGGTGCGGGATTTATCGGATCAAACCTCTGTAACGCACTCGTTGCGGACAACCACGTCATCGCACTCGACAACTGTTATCTCGGGACACCAGACAATCTTTCCGACGATGTCGAATTCATCAAGGGGAGTGTCCTGGATGATACCCTTCCAACTGATGTTGATGTGGTCTTCCACCTTGCGGCACTGTCGTCATATGCGATGCACGAAGACGAGCCCTGCCGTGGTGTTCGAGTCAACGTGGAGGGGTTTGTCAACGTCGTCGAACAAGCCTCTCAGGATGGCTGCGATACGGTCGTATACGCGTCGACTTCATCAATTTACGGCAGCCAGACAACCCCCTCTTCTGAAGACATGTCTGTTGCAGTCAACACGGGATATGAAGCCTCCAAAATGGCTCGAGAAAAATATGCAGAGTATTTTTCGAACCATTATGGGCTGTCGATGTGTGGACTACGGTTCTTTTCGGTGTATCAAGGATACGACGGGACTGAGGAACATAAGGGCCGCTACGCGAATGTGATTGCCCAGTTTGCCGACGATATTGCCAACAATCAATCCCCGAAACTATACGGCGATGGATCCCAGACCCGCGATTTCATTCATGTTGAAGACGTTGTTCGGGCTATCGAACTCAGTGGCGAACATCAACTCAACGGAGTATATAATGTAGGCACAGGCGATCGGCACTCATTCAATGAACTCGTTGAAAATCTGAACACTGAACTGAATAAGAACGTCGACCCAGTCTATGTTGAGAATCCAATACCCGAAAGTGTTTACGTCCAACATACGTGTGCGGATTCAAGCAAACTACAAGACGCGGTTGGTTGGGAGACCCGAATCGACTTTCTTGATGGTGTTCGACGCGTTTGTTCCGGGTACGTCACTGATGACACGGTGTGACTGCCTGAGTTGAACTGTCTCGGAGCAACCCTCAAAGTCTTCTTGATTCCTGTTCGCAGATTTTCATGTCACATATATCCTAAATCTTTCAACTGCTGGCGAACTGCTTCTGACTGTTCTTCGTCTTCTGACTCTGTCCATCGGTTGTTTGATTTGTGTGGGCCTTCGTCGAGCAGTTCATCGATTATCTTTTTAATATCAAGTACGCTCTCTACTGTTTCTACAACCGGTGATGTGCCCGCAATCATTGCTTCTTCAGTGTGTAGTCCGTCCTGGAGTCCGTGATCACTGACGAGTATCAGTTCATCATCTTCACCGAGATCTTCACGTAACTCTCCAACGAATTCGTTCATCTCGTTGTAAGCTCCGTGTTGCAGTTCCGGTTGGCTGTGGCTGACGTGACCGATGAGATCAAGTCCGCTTGTGTATCCAAAAATGAGTTCGTACTCTTTACTCCGGAGTGCTCGACGAACACGTGCAATGCGAATCATCGCCATTTCCAGACACTGTTCATAAAATGCTGCTGGATTAGAAGATCGGTGGCCGCCTTTCGCTTCCAGATCACGTGCGAAAAGATCACCCATTTGGCGGCGGAGTTGGTGTTCTCTGTCTTCGGTATCGCAATCGATGACATAGTTCGGAATCCCAATAGCTATGCACGTACGGTTGTCAAATACCGTCTTGATCCCGTTCTTTTCGTAGTAGGTCGCTGGTGTCCGAAACGCATCAGCGCCAGTGTTCGTGAGCAGCCATCCCCCAAGCCGTGTCTGTAGATTATCAGGGAGGACGTAGTCGGCGACTGTACTCCCCGCAGCAATAAGTGGGTTCTCCCATGAGACTCCCTCATCGAGTATCACCCCGTGTTCTGCTGGTGGTAGTCCTGTTATTATGCTTGGCCAGAGTTCGTGGGTGCTTGGTTCACCACTGGACGAAACAATCGTACTGATACTCCTGTGGCTGTCCAGTGTTAGATTTGAATGTTCATCTGGGTCGACGAGGTCTGGATCGAGCGCATCAATGCCCAAAACAACGACGGTCATATTTGATCTTATATCGGAGACGAAATGAGTTGTTCGATATAAAATATCGTTTGAGATGGTCAGTCACTAGCCGAGATATTTCTTAGAATTGTCTGGTATCGGTCAACCGCTCCTTCGAAACTGTACTCGTCGTGAATTAGTTGGTGGGCATTCTCACTCACCGTTTCAAGATCTTCCCGTGATAGAATCGTTTCTACTTCTGCAGCAATAGCTTCTCCGTCCACACTCTTCAGTAGAAATCCGGTCTCACCGTCACAAACCACATCCGGAACACCCGACACGGGTGTCGCGTACGCTGGTGTCCCGCAGGCCATTGCCTCCAAGATGGCTGTCGGCAGTCCCTCTGTTGCCAGTGAAGGCAGCAGCAGTAATCGAAGCCGATTCAATTGCACTGGCACTTGTTCACGATCTACCCAACCGACGACCTCAACCTGCCCACGTTCGATTTCAGCAGAAAGCTCCTCTTCAAGCAACTCACGGAAGTCACCATCGCCAATAAATATGAACCGAATATGATCTGGAAGTTGTTTGGCAGTCGCCGCCAACTCGGGAATTCGCTTTTCGACATCTAGTCGCCCCAGAAAACCAATCGCCAACTCCCGCTCTTCGAAGGGAACACACATATCGAACTGCTTGGTATCCACGAATCGAGCTCCGTTAGTATGCAGTTTGTGTTCGTGTGATTTCAGTTGTAATTCTTCGGCCATCGCCGGGGTATAGGTGATAATTGCATCTGAAAACCAATAGTTTGCTCGCTCTAATAGAGTCACCGTACCAGCCAGTGCTCGGGCCATCACCGCTGGCAACTGCTGCTCCCAACGTAGCCGTAGCGATAGCGGTACGTTCCCTCGTGGCAGGACAACTACTTTCTTTCCAAGCAGTTTCGAAACGACGATTGGAAACAGATACGCTGTCGCTCCAAAAAACAGGTGTACGTTTTTGTCACACCTGCGGAGTGCCAGACACAGCCGGACCTGATTCAATAAAAACCGACCTGCTTCAACCAGCACATGTTCGCCAGCGCCACTGGTACTGTACTCAACTACCTTGTGGCTTTTCGCTAAATTTGATTCGGCCGGTAGATTCGCTGATAGCACGGACACCGATGTAATTTCGGCAATGATGTCTGCGAGATCATGTGCGTGACTCTTCGCGGCTTCGCCACGCTCCGGCTGTGTCACAAGACATACACCACCAATCTCGTCGGGCATAGTTACGATTATTTTCCCTTTCGAAAGGTCTTCAACCTGCGGATACGAAGAATAGAATAGTTATATATCGTTCGGAATGGACGTGATTGTAATGTCGATAGTTCCCAATTCGATAGGAGAAATTAAATCTCTCTGTAGGTCGTCGGGATTTGATTTTGTTCAACTCCACAAGGTTCGTGATCGGATTTATCAGGGGACGTTGCGTGATTCACCATTTACTAATACCTCAACTGCCTTCATCAAGTTTTATTCCCCATCTCCACAGCAAACCTTGCAAGAGTTTGTTAATAGTATTAGCAACATGGGCTACCCAGAGTGCTACCTGATTGACGAAGAGTATCTTGCCCTACTTATCGAAACAGCCCGTGGCCGCCCGCTTTCCCATCTACTCCCGATCGTTTTCCTACCGGGCGTTTGGCGGTTTCGGAAGCAACGATACGAACGGGCGTTTTTCGACCTCGGCAAACAGCTTGGAATGTTACATGCGGCCACTAGACGTGATTGTGGCCCCGTGCTTTCCGAACAACGACGCGAGAAGGCACTTGATCACGCTCGGTCTGTTGAGGACCAGTTACCCAATACAGTAGTCTCGAAAATACAGTCGTTGCTATCTACGGAACTGCAAACCCCTCACGTCCTCACAGTAGGGGATCGGTCGCCGCACAATATCTACTTTGATGGCTCGACCGTTAGCCAAATTGATTTTTCCCCGAGACCCCTAAGCATCGCTTACGAACACGCGAGTGTGCTTGTTGGATTGCGGTTAATGAACAGGCGGTTACCGTATGCCACATCAAAAAAGAGTTACAAACTTGAACAATCTTATTGGAAAGGTTACAAAAAAGCAAAAATCGATCTACCTGAGAAACAGGCTCTCGTCGTCTGGTACGTCTGTCTCTATCTCCACCTGTTGAATTTTTATAATTCCGGCCCAGAGTCACTAAACGCGAAACTCACGAAGTGGGTTGACCCGCCGAAGATTCGCACAGAAATCCGTCGGACAGTTGAGAAAACACCGTGAATTTTGATAGTTGATTTTTATTCTACCAAAACATATATAATATAATATTATCACGTTTATCTGTTTATTGGATATCAGTTTGTAATTTTACTCACACAGTATTGTCGGTACTTCCCAACCGATCTGAGAGCTGTAGCTAAAACGTAGCTCTCATGAGGAAGATGTCTGGTTGAGTGAATGTGTTCACGATTCCTCAGCCAGACGGTTCTCTTTCAGCCACAGACGTAAAAAACTAGCGGAAGATCTCGTTGAACAGCTCCCGCTGCCGGGGATCGAGGGCTGAGTGATCACTGTAACTTCTGAATATCGGGGAGGAACGTTTTGATCCAGTCAGCGGCAAAACTGAGCCGCTGGCTCAGCTGAAGGAACGTCTTAGTGACGAACTCCCTGAAATGATCTTTGTCCTCGAAGATTGTTGGTGAAATTGCGCGCTTGAGATCTTTCCATAGCGGCTCAATCGCGTTCAACGTCGGTGAGTACGGCGGAATGAAGACGAACTCGATGCCGAGTTCGTCGGCTCTTTCCTGCGTGAGTTTCGCGTGATGGGAGCCGTAGTTATCGGCCACGAGAAGAATCCGACCCCGCGGATTCTGCTCTCGAATCTCTTCGAGAGCTTCAACGATCGTCTCCTTGACCAACCGTTTTTTGTACGTAATCACACTTTGACCGTTCAATGCATAGAAGCCAATCGACCGCCACGGAACCGCTACTAACGGTTTCGCTATCTCGACGGTACAATCAAACGACCACATCCGCTGTGAGTTCTCAAACGGCTGTGGCCACGCTTCATCGAAAGAAACCCAAGACAACT
>LFFM01002563.1_pt1 | contig 11937 bp, 10 predicted proteins | sample 643131 | NCBI WGS metagenome assembly LFFM01 (sample SAMN03777445, study PRJNA286221) | soda lake metagenome | biome: soda lake; feature: Kulunda steppe; material: water; isolation source: sample Tc-Br brine of Tanatar trona crystallizer | place: Russia: Kulunda steppe | collected 2011-07
CGCTCGGCACTCAGCTATCGACCGGTTGATAGCCGTCGCCATCGCGGTTCCGACGAGACGATGCTCATCGGCATTGCGGTGCTGTGTCCCGATCCTTCGCGCGAACAGTATGAACTTCTGTGGGAACCCCTATCAGTACCGCCAAGCCACCCGTGTAAATGTCGTCAATCTTAGCAATCCATTCGATATCCAATAACCGCTAGATGTACTCGTTGTTCTGACGGGATGCGGTTCGCTATCGACAGTATTAATTTTCGGTCACAAAATACTCACACTATCGAATGGTCCTCGAAGTCGCGCTGACGACGGATCTCGCGATCATTCTCTTGGGCGCGACTGTGTTGGGTTTCCTCGCGAAACAAACCGGCCAGCCGACGATCGTCGCCTATATCGTCGCTGGGGTGATACTCGGACCGGCGGTACTCGGTGTCGTCGGTGTGACCGAACTCACCGACGCGCTGTCGGAACTAGGACTCGCATTTCTGCTGTTCTTGCTCGGCATCAAAATGCAACTCGAGGAAGTCAGACACGTCCTCGCGCCGATCGTCAAGATCTCGATCCCACAGATGACGGCGGTCGCACTCGCCGGGATGGGCATCTCGGTCGTACTCGGGTTCACACTGCTCGAATCGATACTGATCGGCCTGGCAGTGATGTACAGCTCGACGGCGGTCGTCGTCAAGATGCTGAACGACAAGGACGAAGCGACGTCCCTGCACGGCAAGATCGACGTAGGGGTGTTGCTCGTTCAGGACATCGTCGTCGTCATTCTGCTGGCGGTACTCGCGGCCGGACGTCCGGACGATCTCGCCGAAATCGCGACGACGCTGGCGATCGTCCTCGTCCTCGCCGCACTCGTTACAGTCGCGGCGATCGGGGCATCGAGATACGTGCTGCCATATATATTCCGACGTGTCGCTGACAATACCGAGGTGTTCTTTCTCATCGCGCTCTCGTGGGCGTTCCTGTTCGTATTCGTCTCCGACGAGATCAACCTGTTTCTGGCGCCGTTCGGTATCGAGGCGTATCTCTCGATCGAGATGGGGGCGTTCCTCGCCGGGCTCGCGATCGCCCAGCTGCCGTACAGCAAAGAGCTCAGAGATCGGGTGAACCCCCTGACCGACCTGTTCGTGATGATCTTTTTCGCCACGGTCGCGCTGACACTCGAGCGGAGCGAACTCCTGTTTTACTGGCAGGAGGCGCTTCTCGCCGCGGCCGTGTTGATGCCGGTGAAGTTCCTCATCTTCTTTTCGTTGATCAACTGGCAGCGGTTCAGTCTCGAGACGACGTTTCTGGGGAGTATCAACATGATACAGATAAGCGAGTTCGGCGTCATCGTCGGTGTCGCCGCACAGCAGGGTGGGTTCATCGGGACGGAAGTCCTCGGCTTTCTCACGTTGCTCGCACTCGTTACGATGGGCGTGTCCGTCTACTTCATCGAGTTCAACCACCGGTTGTTCGAACGCTTTGGCCCCGTCCTGTCGCGGTGGGCTCGCGACGGCGACTTTCAGGAGTCGAAAAAGACCTATCGCGACCACGCCGTCGTTGTCGGGCTGGACGAGGTGAGCAACACAGCGCTGCCGATACTCGCAGACCAATACGAGGACGTGCTGGTCGTCGATCGGACCGTGGACCACATTGAGCAACTCGAGACCGCGGGATACGACACGCTCTATGGCGACGTTCAGAACGACACGATCCGGAAGGAAGCGGCGATCAAAGCCGCAGATTTCGTCATCTCCTCGTCCGTACAACCCGAAGTCAATAAAGCGATACTCCGGGAGACATCCAACGATGCGACCGTCTTCGTCGAGGCGAGACGGATCGACGACGCACGCGAGCTCTACAATGCGGGTGCACATTCCGTGCTCGTGGGTCCGGTTCTCGCCGCCAACCGGCTCGAACGCTACCTCGAGGCGTACTTCGAGGATCGAGCGGAGTTCCAGCGCCTGATCGAAACCGACAATGAACTGATCAAACGGAATGTCAATCATCCTGACGCGCTGTTGGAGGGTACTCTCGATGAGTGAGCTCCTCACGACAATTTCGCTCATTTTCATCATCGCGGGGCCGTTCCTGCTGATCGGCAACCGGTTCGATCTCCCGACAGTACCGTTTTTGATCATTGCGGGAATCATCGCCGGCTTCGTCGTCGACGAAGCCCTCACGATCGAACTCGCACGCTATGGGATCGCGCTTTTGGTGTTTATGTTCGGTATCAGGGTCGATATCACGAACGCGCGGCCGGTACTGCGCGACAGCGAGATCGCTGCATTCGGTCAGGTGCTCGTCGTCGGCGGGCTCGGAGTCGGGCTCGGATTTCTGTTCGGCGTCCCGCTGGCCGAGGCGTGGTATCTCGGCGTCGCGGTCGCGTTCTCTTCGACGATGGTCGGAACCGCACTCCTGCAGACCGAGATCAGACAGGGACTCGTCCGGGGCCGGCTGGCCGAGACGATCCAGTTCATTCAGGATCTGGTCGCCATCGTGATTCTGCTCGTACTCGGAGCAGGAACGCTTGCGGCCGATCCTATCGCGACACAGCTCGGCTACGGCGTGGCGCTGCTGGTCGTGGCCTTCCTCCTCAATCGGTATCTGTTCGACGTCGTCGGACGGCTCGCCGGCGACTCGGACGAACTCATGATAATCGGCATCGTCTCGCTACTCGTCCTGTTCGTCGCAGCGGCGACACTCGCCGGGGTCTCCATCGTCGTCGGCGCGTTCGCGGCCGGACTCGCGATCCGTTACGATCCGGTCGAGTATCCCGGCCTGTTCAACGGCCTCGTCTCCATCCGGGACTTCTTCCTCGCGATCTTTTTCGTGACGGTCGGGGCGCTGGTCGTCCTCCCGTTCGTCGAACTCGGCGTCGCCGCATCCGTCGAGAAGCTCATTCTTGTCGCCGGGTTGGTCGTCCTGACGGCGGTCGTCAAACCGGCAGTCACCACGGCAATCCTGATAGCCAACGGCTACGAGGCGCGCTCGTCGGCGCTGACCAGTCTCAGCAGCGATCAAGTCAGCGAGTTCGCCCTCATCATCGCTATCGAGGCACTAATACTGGGGTTGTTAACTCAGCGCATCTTCGATGCGATCATCCTCGCGGCCGCGGTGACCATGATCACGTCCAGTCTGACCCAACGGTACAACGAGCGCATCTATCGTGCGGTCTCCAGTCGGATCTCCCTCGGGGGAACACACGCGAAGATCGACGAACTGAGCTCGGTTCCGGAGCCCCTATCCGATCACGTCATCGTCGTCGGATACGGCAGAAAGGGACAACTCCTCGTCGAGGCCTGTGAGGATTCCGACCGGCAATACGTCGTCATCGAGAACGATCCGGCACGGTTGGATACGGTCACATCGGAGTGTGATGCGTACGTCTTCGGCGACGCGATTGAGACGTACACGTGGGAGAAAGCGAACGTCGAGGAGGCGACACTCGTCGTCTCTACGGTCAATTCGACGCCCCTGTCGAATCGACTGCTGTCGTTCGGCTTCGACGCCGATCTCATTCTTCATACGGACGACGCCGCCGAAGGGTGGACGTTTCTCGAACGGGGAGTGCTCTACATCAGCGTCTCGGAGGTACTCGCCGGTGAGGAACTCGCACAGCAACTGCGAGAGCTGTTCGATGACGGACGTCCCCCCGAGCAACTTCGCGACGAACGGATGGCCGAACTGAACGCATACGCGAAGGCGATCGGAGAACGGGAGATCCCCCCCGGCAGTTCCGCCCGGTAAGACGCTCATCGTACAGCCCTATCGGGGGACTGCGCCTCTATCTTCGACAATAGTAACCGATTTGGGGCCTCGCCGATTCGTGGCGTATATGCGAGTCGCCGTCGTTGGGGCCGGAGAGGTCGGAACGTCCATCGCTGGAAGTCTTTCGGCCAACCACGATGTCGTAATCATCGATATCGACGGGGAACGCGTCGATCGGATAAAATACGAGTATGACGTCATGACACTCGCGGGCGACGGAACGTCGTTACAAACGCTCGAAGCGGTCGATATCGGCTCGTTCGACCTATTTATCGCCAGTACTGACGATGACCGGGCGAATCTCGTCGCATGCGAGACAGCGAAAACGATCGGTGATCCGTTTACCATCGCTCGGACCAAAAGCGTCGAGTACCTCCGAACGTGGGAACGGACCGGGTCCGCCTTCGGCGTCGACTTCATGGTCTGCTCGGATCTGTTGAGCGCTGAGAACATCGTTCGGGTCGTCGGGCTCCCCTCCGCAGTCGATGTCGACCCCTTCGCCGGTGGCCTCGTCCAGATGGCGGAGTTCGAAATCACCGACGACAGTCCGGTGGCTGGACAGACGGTCGCCGAAGCGGACCGGTTCGACTCGCTGACGTTCGCCGGGCTATTCTGCGGCGACGAGTTGGTACTCCCGCGCGGCGACACCGTCATCCGGGCGGGAGATCGCGCAGTCGTGATCGGAAGTCCCGAAAGCGTTCAGGCGTTCGCGACCGACATCGCGCCGGCGGAAACGCCTGGAGACGCGGATGAAATCGTCATTATCGGCGGCTCCGAAATCGGGTATCATACCGCTCGACTCCTCGAAGACCGTTCGCTTTCGCCCGTACTCATCGAGCAAGACCACGACAGGGCTCGGAAACTCGCGGAAAAACTCCCGAACACTGTCGTCATGGAACACGACGCGATGGATACGGAGTTTTTGGCGCGAGAACACGTCGACGAGGCGGATATCCTCGTTGCCGCGCTGGATAGCGACGAGCGCAACCTGCTCGTCTCGGTGCTCGCAAAGCGGCTCGGGACGGAACGTGTCATCGCAGTGGTCGAGAGAGGTGAGTACGTGACGCTGTTCGAGGAGATCGGTATCGATGTGGCGGTCAATCCACGGCAGGCCACCGCAGAAGAGATCACCCGGTTTACCCACGGCGGCGTCGCCGAAAACATCGCCGTTCTCGAAGGCGACCAGGCGGAAGTGGTAGAGCTGGAACTGACCGACGCGAGCGAGCTGATCGACCGTCCAATCGAAGCGATCGTCGCCGACCTCGATGCGAACGTCGTGTTCGGCGCGATCACCCGTGGGCGCGAGCTGATACCGCCGAGAGGCGACACCGAACTGCAGCCGGGCGATCATATCGTCGTCTTCGTCGAATCGTCGTTCGTCGATGAGATTACCACGATGGTCTAAATGACTCGAATACGCGTCGATTGGCGGGCGAGCCTCGATCTCACGGGTCGCGTACTGCTGTATCTGGCCGTTCCGCTGACGTTTCCGCTTTTGCTCGCCGTGTGGTACGGCGAATCCGTACTGCCGTTCGTCGCCGCCATCGCGACGACCGTTCTGCTCGGTGGCGGCTTTCGATCACTTCCCGGCGATCCCGGTGACCTCGGCCCTCGGGAAGCGTTTCTCGCCGTGGCGACGATCTGGTTCCTCGTGGCCGCGATCGGCGCGATTCCGTTCGTCGTCGCTTCGACCGGAACCATCGCACACCCGATCAACGCGATGTTCGAGGCGATGAGTGGGCTGACGACCACCGGAGCGACGGTGCTAGTGGATTTCTCGGTTCACGATCGCTCGGTGTTGATGTGGCGACAGCTCATTCAGTGGCTCGGCGGACTCGGAATCCTAATTCTCGTCACTGCCATCCTCTCGCAACTGGGCGTCGGGGGCGCACAGTTGATGGAGACCGAATCACAGACGCAAAACGTCAACAAGCTCACCCCTCGAATCGCCGAAACCGCACGTCTCATCTGGGGCCTCTATCTCGGACTTACAGCGCTCGCAATCGCCGTCTACTACGGCCTCAACCTCGCCGGACTCGCACCGAACATGGATCTGTACAACGCCGTCGCCCACGCGTTTACCTCGGTCGCGACTGCCGGGTTTTCGCCCGAGCCGCTGAGTGTCGGCGCGTTCGAGCCGATCGTTCAATGGGCCGTCGTCCCCTTCATGATCGCCGGGTCGACGAGTTTCGTTCTCATGTATCTCGCCATCAGCGGTGATCCGATGCGGCTTTTGAGAAACGAGGAGTTTCACTTCTATATCGGCTCGATCGTCTTCTTCGCGGCGATCGTCGCTTCAATGCTCTTTATCGACCCCGAAATCGAGTTCGGGGGCGAAGAAACGATCCGTCACGCCGTATTTAATGTCACCTCCATCGTGACGACGACGGGCTATGCCAGCACCGACTTCGAGTTGTGGTCGGCGGCGGCCAAACACATGCTCTTTTTGTGTATGTTCCTCGGCGGGATGGTCGGATCGACGACCTGTTCGATCAAGTCGCTTCGATGGCTCGTCGCGCTGAAGGCGTTCCGCAGAAACCTCTTTACCAGTGTTCACCCCGATGCGATTCGACCGGTTCGGCTGTCGGGGAATCCGGTCGACGAAGAGACGATTCGGGATATCTACGCGTATCTTCTGTTGAGTATCGTGATCTTCGTTTTGCTCACGATCTTCATCGTCGTCGATTCGGCCCGCGTCGGGGTCGGCGTTTCGGAGTTCGAGGCGATGGGCGCGGCCGCTTCGACGTTTCTCAATATCGGCCCGGCGTTCGGAGACGCCGGCCCCTACGGCACGTATAACGGATTCCCGATGACGACGAAGACGGTGATGATCCTTCTGATGTGGATCGGGCGAATCGAGATCATTCCGGTGCTCGTGTTGTTCACCGCGGCGTTTTGGAGATCGTAGCTCGAGGGAATTGAGTCGCGTTCCGGAGATGAAAGCCGATCACTCGATCTCGGTCGCCCGGAGCTCGTACCCCTCATCGAAACCGTACAGCTCGCGAAACAGCGCCTCGATAAAATCGGCCGCGTGTTTGGCGTCGGTCACGGCCGAAATGTAGACGACTCCGTCTTCTGCCTTTCTCGTTTCGGGCTGTTTGATCTTGAAAACGTGATAGGAGTCGAGAAGCGTTTCCAACTGCTCCCGCCGAGATGTGGCGAGTTCCAGACGGAGGATTCGATTATCGTACTCGATCGCGACGCCGTCGGATTCGAAGCACGTCGGCCCGTTGGCTTGTCTCGCCGAAACGATACGAGAGACGAGCAATCGTCGACGATCGTCGGGGGTCCTCGCCGTCATTGTCGGTACTCGGCAGGCCGGCTACATCAACTCCCCGACCGCGTTCAGACAAGCCTTTTAGGACGCGCTTTGAACGGTTACGTATGGCTCAGCCGAAAATTCTACTTCTCGGGGCACCGGGTGCCGGCAAAGGAACCCAATCGAAGAAGATCGCCGAAGCGTACGGTATCGAGCATATCACCACGGGCGACGCCTTGCGCGCCAACAAGGACATGGAGACCGAACACGGCACTCCGCGCGAGTACATGGACGCGGGCGAGCTGGTCCCGGATCCGGTCGTCAACGAGATCGTCAAAGCCGCCATCGAGGACGCCAGCGGATTCGTCCTCGACGGATACCCTCGAAACCTCTCACAGGCCGAGTATCTGAGCGAGATCACGGATCTCGATGTCGTGGCGTTGCTGGACGTGAGCACCGAGGAACTCGTCGATCGGCTGACCGGCCGTCGGATGGATCCCGAGACAGGCGACATCTACCACGTCGAGTTCAATATGCCCGACGACGAGGAGATCCGCGGACGACTCGTACAGCGAGACGACGACACCGAAGAGACGGTTCGCGAACGGCTCCGCGTGTTCGAAGAGAACACGCAACCGGTGATCGACCACTACGAGGAGACCGGCGAACTCGTCCGGATCGACGGTGAGCAGACACCCGACGAGGTTCGCGAAGACCTCGAATCAGCGATCGAGGACGCGGTCTAGCGATATCCTCTTTTCGCGACGCGTCCTATCGGAAGACGTGAAATCCCGCGACTTTCAGGCCCGGATCGACGCCGCCCGCGAGGACGGGTGGCGGGTCGTCGAGGACGGAACCGACCGGGTCGTCCTCAAACGGTCGAGCTACGGTTCTCGACTCGGTCATCTCCTCGTCGGCGCGGCGACCGTGTGGTGGTCGTTCGGGATCGGGAATCTCGCGTACGCTCTGTACGAGTATCTCCAGCACACGGAGTATCGAGTCGTTCACAGCGAAGCGGGGGACGAAACGCCGATGGAGACGCTACGGCGACGCTATGCTCGCGGCGAAATCGGCGAAGCCGAACTCGAACGTCGCGCCGAACGCATCGCCGAATCCGAGATGGACGATCCCCCGGAAACGCGGCTGGATCGGATCCGGGAGCGACTCGGATAATCCGCCCGAAGGTAAAAGGTTGATTACCCGCCCTGTATAAGGGTGCATAATGGCACGTACAGCATCGAAAGTACAGGACCTCGTCAAAGAGGACGCGGAGATGGAGGATGCGCTCGAATTCATCCTCGAGCGCGCTGACGAGGGAACCGTCTCATGGGGCGACGTCTCCGACGAGTTGACGAGCGGCCAGTGGGGCCGACTCATCGAAACGGGACTCCTCGTCGACTCCGACGGCGAAGGGTTCGACGTCGATGATCCCGAGGGCGTTCGGGAAGCGCTCGAAGACGACGATCTCGAATTCCCCGACCCACCGGACTCCGATTCGTCGTGGTCGAAGTGGGATAAGATGGCCGCTGTCGGATCCGTCGCGATGATGGCTGGCTATATGTTCAGCTCCGTCAGAGAACCGCTGGCGGACGCGCTCAATCTCCTGCTCGGTCCGCTTTTAGAGTTGCTCCCGTTCTTCGCCGTCGTGATGGTCCTCGCACTCTTTACCGGGCTGTACTCGACACTGTTGCAGTCGAATCTCATGGACATGGAGGTTATGGCCGCCTATCAGGGTCGGATGAAAGAGATACAGAACAAGCGCAAAGAGGCCAAAGAGCGCGGCGACGACGAGGCGCTCGAACGCATCCAAAACGAGCAGATGGAGGCGATGGCCGACAACCTCGGGATGTTCAAAGAGCAGTTCCGTCCGATGGTGTGGATCATGGTCCTGACGATCCCGGTGTTCCTGTGGATGTACGCGGTGGTCGGCTTCCGAGGCGCGCCGCTGTATCCCGACCTCGAACTCGCGCCGATCGTGATGCCGTTCGTCGGCGAAGTCGGCTGGAACCACGGAATTATCGGGCCGATCCAGGTGTGGATCGTCTGGTATTTCGTCTGTTCGATGTGTTTCACCCAGATCCTTCGGAAGGCGCTGAACATCCAGACGACGCCGACCTAAGCGTCGCTACACTTTTGTGGCTCTGTGGCCGGACGCGAAGAGTAACGTCTTTCAACGATACCGGCGGAGTATTGCTATGTTGATAACCATCTCCGGTCCCGCCGGCAGTGGCAAGAGCACTGTCGCCGCTGGATTGGCGGAGACGCTGGGGTACGACCACGTGAGCGGCGGTGATATCTTTCGAGAACTGGCTGCCGAACGGGGACTCACTCCCCTCGAGTTGAACAAACTCGCCGAGGAAGACGACGATATCGACCGTGATCTCGACCGGCGACAGCGTGAACTCGCCGAGACACGCGACGCGCTCGTCTTGGAATCGCGGCTGGCCGGTTGGATGGCGGGCGAGTACGCCGACTTTCGAATCTGGCTCGATGCCCCGCTCGACGTTCGCATCGAACGAATCGCAAACCGAGAGGACAAACCGATCGAAACTGCTCGCGACGAGACGGTTAAACGAGCCGAAAGCGAGGCGATCCGCTATCGGGAGTATTACAATATCGACATCGATACTCTCGAGATCTACGATCTCGCGCTCAACACGGCTCGGTTGTCGCCGGACGGCGTTTTGACTCTCGTTTCGACGGCTATCGAAGCGTACACTCCCGAGGACGACGAAGGATCGTTTCCGATCGACGACGTCAACTACGAATTTTAACAATGCATGCCCGTGGACCGCCGGACGACCGCGATCCGGAAACGCTACTCGAGTTCGGCGTCATCAACCTCGATAAGCTGCCCGGCCCCTCAGCCCATCAGGTCGCCGCCTGGGTCCGAGATATGGCCGGCGTCGATCGGGCGGCCCACGCCGGGACGCTCGATCCCAAGGTGACCGGTTGTCTGCCGATTCTGACCGGAACGGCGACGCGGGCCGCCCAGGTGTTCGACGACAGTCGCAAGGGGTACGTCACCGTCCTCGAAACGCACGCCCCAATGCCGAACGACTTCGAGACGACGCTTTCGGAGTTCGAAGCGCCGCTGTATCAGAAACCGCCACGGAAATCCGCCGTCGCCCGTCGGCTCCGAACGCGTGAGATCTATCGCTTGGAGGCGCTCGAACGGGAGGACCGGCGCGCACTGCTCGAAATCGAGTGCGAAAGCGGCACCTACGTCCGAAAGCTCTGTCACGATATCGGCCTCGCGTTGGGGACCGGCGCCCACATGGGCGATCTCCGCCGGACGAAGACCGGGACGTTCGACGACCGGACGCTCGTGACGATGGAAGACCTCGCCGACGGGCTGGCATTCTGGCGGGAAGACGGCGATCCGGAACTCCTTAGAGCGGTTGTCTCCCCGGCCGAACGGGCGCTCGAACATCTCCCCGGTCTGACTGTCGCTCCCTCCGCCGCACGGGAAATCGCCGAGGGAGCTCCCGTTTACGCTCCCGGCGTGATCGACGCCGACGTGGACGACGCCGAGGAGGGGGCACTCGTCGCCTGCTATACGCCCGACGAGGCTGCGATCTGTCTCGGTTACCTGGTCGGAGATCCCGAAGCCGACGACGGGGTCGCCGTCGAGTTAGAGCGCGTGTTGGTCTAGTTCGCGATCGAAACGAAGAGGTTAAACCTCCCTCCGCCATCCATCGAAACGCAAGGGACCGTGGGGTAGTGGTATCCTCTGCGCATGGGGTGCGTTGGACCCGTGTTCGAATCACGGCGGTCCCATTACGCTTTTCGGCGAATTTCATTATCAGAGGTTTCAGACGCTCTATCGACAAGATACTGTTTCGAGAGACTGGAGATTTCGCCGATTCGTTCGGTGCCTCGAAATCCCTCCTTCGATGCGCGAATCGCAGGGAATTTGTCCGACAGGATAATCCGACGGGAGTCCTAAGGTAGCCGGGACGAAGGTGTGAAAGCCCACAACGTTGTGTCTGGCGGGCTCGACGGCGGGACAGGAGTTGCGCTCTCGCAGGCCGGGACGGTCGAACTCTTGGTCGCAGCGCTTCCGCTATTACTCGCCGGCGTTCTGCTCGTCGGCCTACTGTGGCCGGCGACGCGGGCGATGCCGATCGCGTGGTTCGTCGCCGTGGTCGTCGGCTACTTCGTGTGGGAGAACACGATCACCTGGCTCGCGGCCGCCTCGATAACCGGCGTTATCACGGCGCTTACGATTCTCTGGATCGTCTTCGGCGCTCTCGTCCTCCTATATACGCTAATGCAGGCGGGGGCGCTTGACCGAATCAACGAGGGGTTCGTGGCCGTCTCCGACGACAGGCGCGTCCAGATCGTCCTGCTCGCGTTTTTCCTGGCGACGTTTATCGAGGGGGCTGCGGGGTTCGGGACGCCAGCGGCGGTCGTCGCACCGCTTTTACTCGCGCTCGGGTTTCCCGCGTTGGCGGCCGTGATCGCCGCGCTCGTCGGCCATGTCGTCGCAGTCACCTACGGCGCGGTCGGAACGCCGATCGTGATCGGAATCCGGAACCCGCTCGATGGTCCACCGTTCGTCGATCAGCTCACCGCCGAAGGATCGCCCTACGCCGGCATGGAGGGAGCGGCTGCAGTCACCCAGTTTTCGAACGACGTCGCGGCGTGGGCGGCCACCTATCACGCGCTCGTCGGGTTCGTTATGCCGCTGTTCGCCGTCGGGATGGTCGTATACTTCTTCGGTGATCCAGAAGTGCGGTCGCTCCGACCGGCGCTCGATGTCGCGCCGCTGTGTCTGTTTGCCGGCATCGTCTTCGTCATCCCCTACTGGGCGTCGGCGTGGTTTCTCACTGCCGAATTCCCTGCCATCATAGGTTCGATGGTCGGCGGCGCGATCACGATCGCTGCCCTTCGAGCCGGCTACTTCGCTCCGGACGACA
>LFFM01002564.1_pt1 | contig 11932 bp, 12 predicted proteins | sample 643131 | NCBI WGS metagenome assembly LFFM01 (sample SAMN03777445, study PRJNA286221) | soda lake metagenome | biome: soda lake; feature: Kulunda steppe; material: water; isolation source: sample Tc-Br brine of Tanatar trona crystallizer | place: Russia: Kulunda steppe | collected 2011-07
CCGCGCTCGACGTGAGCGTCCAGGCGAAGATCCTCAACCTGCTCGCGGACCTCCAGGAGGAGATCGGCTTGACGTACCTGTTCATCGCACACGACCTCTCCGTGGTCAGACACATCAGCGACCGCGTGGCGGTGATGTATCTCGGCAACGTCGCGGAGATCGGGCCGACGGAGCGGGTGTTCGGTTCGCCGGAGCACCCGTACACCCACGCGCTGTTGTCCGCGATCCCCGGCGACGCCGGCCCCGACGAGTTCACCGACCGGATCACGCTCCGCGGGACGCCCCCGAGCCCGGTCGACCCGCCAGCGGGCTGTCCGTTCACCGACCGGTGTCCGATGAAGATCCGCCCCGAAGGGTGGGAGGACCTCGACCCGGCGGTGTGGGGGGCGATAGCCGAGTTCGGCACCGTGATCGAGGCGCGTGAGAGCGGGGTCGAGGCACGGATCCGCGAACTGAAAAACCGGCTCGGGCTCGCGACCGAGCGGGAGACGGCGAGCGCGGTCGCCGACCGGCTCTTCGCGGAGGCGGACGCGCCGACCGCGGTCAGGTCGACGGCCGAGCGGATCGCCGAGCGGTTCGACGCCGGCGACCGGGAAGGTGCCCGTGGGGCGTTCGACGACGCGTTCGCCAGCGTCTGTGACCGATCGGTGCCCCCGACGACGACACACGCGACCGACCACCGGAGCCACTGTCACCGACACGACGACGCGTACGAGGACACCGATCGGTTCCGTCGGGAGGTGTTGGAACGGTGAGTCGGTCGGAGCCCGGTGCGGGTCCCGACTCCTCGCGGTCGATCCTCGGGGGCGTGGTCGAGGTCAGCGTGTACGCGCTCACGGTCTCGCTGTGGACCGCGGCGTTCGTCATCGCGGTCGGCGTCGGGAGCGGGGCGGGCGTCGCGGCGGCGAAGAACGCGCTGTTCGTCCTCGGCTGGCTCGCGTTCGGCGTGGTCGCGATCCGGCTGTTTCCGACGGGGTACGAGGGAGGGACCGGCACCACCCGCCAGTCCCGGTTCGACGCCGCGGTCTCCCGGCTCCCGCCGCTCCGATGGTACTGGGACGAGGAGCCCCACGAGCGAGCGACCCCGATCGCTCGACAGTTCGGGGCCGCCGTCGCGGTGCTCGCGTCCTCGGCGGTCCTGGAGTTCGGGTTCGGGGTGGGTACGTGAGCGGACGCCGGGCGGCCGGTCCGGATCGACTGAGACGAGCTGGAGAGAACAAGTGAAATGAACCCGAGAGACACGAAACACGACACGGCATGAACGGCTGGCAACGGACCATCGAGGAGCTACACGCGCTCGAATCGAGGCTCCGGTCTGAGGGGTGGGAGACGGTCGCGACACAGGCGGGTGACGCCTCGTTCGTCCCGATCGGAGTCGGTGACGACGACTGGTTCGGGCTCTCGCTCACCGTTCCCGGGGACGACGCCGACCGGATCGAGCGGGTCGTCGGGCGCGCCACTCTCGACGAGTACGACGTGTTCCGCCGTGCGACCGATGGTCGGACGTACCTCGTGATCCGGTACGCGGACGCCGACGCGAGGGTCGCCGTCCTCGTCGCCGCGACGTACGATCGGCAGGGCGCGGCACCCCGGACGGTCGCCCGATCCGCCGCCGATCGCGGCACGCTACACACACGGCTCCGGCGGCTTGACGGCACGCCGGTCGCCGAGTTCACACACGAGGACCACGAGCCGTTCTTTCCGGGGACCGGCGGCGACTGATTACCGGCCGTCGCCCCGTCGCCCGTCGCCTCGCCGGCTCCACTCCCGGAGCGTGAACCCCTCGTAGTCGGTCTCGTCGACGACCTCCCACTCCGTCTCGTCGAACTCGGGGAACCGGGTGTCGCCGTCGTACGCGCCGTCGACGTGGCTGATCGCCATCCCGTCGACGTGGGGGTGGAACAGAGCGTAGATCGCCCCACCGCCGAGGACGTACACGGCGTCGGTGTGAGGGTCAGCGTAGGAGCCGGCGTCCTCGGATCCGTCGGGGCTCGGGTCGGTCCTGCTGCCCGCATCGGCCCCGTCGTCGACCAGCTGACGGGCCGCGTCGAGCGCCGCTTCGACGCCGCCGGCGACGAGGGCGGTGTGCTCGTCGACCGCGTCGACGCTCCGGCTCACGACGATCTGGCGGCTCCCCGGGAGGTCCCCGCGCATCGACTCGAACGTCTTCCGGCCGAGGATCACCGGTGAGCCGGCGACGCGCTCGCGGTACTGTTCGACGTCGGCCGAGAGGTGGGGCCACGGCACCTCACCGTCGTTCCCGATCACTCCGTTCTCGGCCACGGCGGCGACGCTGACGAGTCGCATACGCTCGGTTCGGCCGCCACTGATAAAAGGGGGTGGGAAGCCGAGTCTGTCACGGAAGCGGATGGAAGAGAACGTGGATCGCGTCGCGAAAGCGACTCGCGGTGTCGGGAGTGAGTCGACCCGCCTACTCGGCGAGGCCGAGCAGGTCGAACGGGTAACCGTTGTCGTTGTCGTCGGCGTACTCGTACACGACGCGGGCGGCCGCGACGTCCTGGATCGCGAGCCCCGTCGAGTCGAAGACGCTGACGCCTTCGATCCCGTCCGTGCCGACCCGGCCGGGTTTGTTCCCGACGACGATCTCGCCGATCTCGCCGTAGATGTCCTCGTCGGTGAGCGTCCCCGCGGCGTAGGGGACGTTGATCTCGCCGGAGTGGGTGCACTGCTCGTGGTCGTCGATGACGATCGTCGCGTCCAACAGGAGCTCGTCCGCGAGCTCGTGTTTGCCCGCCGCGTCCGCGCCCATCGCGTTGACGTGCGTGTGTTCGGCCACGTCGTCGGGGCCGACGATCGGGTCCTCAACGGGCGTGACCGTCGAGAGCACGTCACAGTGGCCGGCCTCGGTCGGCGACCCGGCGCGCACGTCGAACTCGTCGTCGAAGGCGTCGACGAAGCGGGCGACGTGCTCCTCGTCGAGGTCGCTCACGACGACCTCCTCGATGTCGCGGACTTCGGCTATCGCCTCCAGCTGCGTGTACGACTGGACGCCCGCGCCGATGATACCGAGCGAGTCGGCGTCCGGAACGGCGAGGTAATCGGTAGCGACGGCGGCGGCCGCGCCGGTCCGTTTCATCGTCAGCGCGGTCCCGTCCATGATCGCGAGCGGGAAGGCGGTCTCCGGGTCGGAGTAGATCATCGTTCCCATCACGGTGGGGAGGTCGTGATCGGCGGGGTTGTCCGTGTGGACGTTCACCCATTTGATCCCCGCGGCGTCCCAGTCACCAGCGTCCAGATACGCCGGCATCGACCGGAAATCGCCGTTGTACTCGGGGAGGTCGATGTACGACTTCGGCGGCATCTGGGCGTCACCACGCTCGTAGGCAACGAAGGCACCTTCGACCGCGTCGATCACGCGGCCGGTTCGCGCGTTCTCGTCGACGTCATCGCTGTTGAGAAGCAACGTCTGCATGCCGCAGAATTTGCCGGTGGGGTACTTATGCCCTTTCGAACGTCGGTCGTGGAGTCCCCGCTGTGAACGATGACGGAGCGAGTCAAAAAGCGTGAACGCGTCGAAACGTGTGGTCGGAACGCGGGTCGGTGGACTGAACGGTCGGTGAGAGGTAGTTCCTACCGAGCGTTACATCGCACCGCCCATGCCGCCCATGCCGCCCATGCCGCCGGCACCGCCGGGCGCGCCACCCTCGTCGCCGTCGCCGGACGTCGAGAGGTCGCCCGCGGCGATGATGTCGTCGATTTTGAGGACGAGGTTCGCGGCCTCCGCGGCGGAGGCGATCGCCTGCTCTTTGGCGTGGGCGGTCTCGACGACCCCCGTCTCGAAGGTGTCCTCGACCTCGCCGGTAAACACGTTGAGGCCGGCGTTCGCGTCGCCCGCTTCGTGGGCCGCTCGGAGGTCGACCAAGAGGTCGATCGAGTCGAGGCCCGCGTTCTCGGCGAGCACGCGCGGGATCAGTTCGAGCGCGTCGGCGAACGCCTCGACGGCGAGCTGCTCGCGGCCGGAGACGGAGTCCGCGTAGTCGCGGAGCCGACGGGCGAGCTCGACCTCGATCGCGCCGCCGCCGGGGAGCGTGCGGCCGTCGGAGACCGTGGTGGCGACGACATCGATCGCGTCGTTGACGCCACGTTCGAGCTCGTCGACGACGTGCTCGGTCGAGCCGTACAGGAGCAGCGTCGCGCCGTGAGCGTCCTCGCCCTCGACGTAGAACAGCTCCTCGTCGGCGTCACGCCGGACCGAGCCACTTGCGATGTCCTCGCTCGACACCGAGTCGAGGTCGGTGACGATCACCGAGTCGAGGACGTTCTTGAGGAACTTCATGTCGGACTTCTTTGTCCGACGGACCGCCAAGATCCCCTCCTTCGCGAGGTAGTGCTGGGCGAGGTCGTCGATCCCCTTCTGACAGAATACGACGTCCGCCCCGCTGTCGACGATCTGGTCGACCTTCTCGCGGAGCTGTGCTTCCTCTTGGTCGAGGAACTTCTGGAGCTGGTCGGGCGAGTCGACGTTGACCGAGGTGTCGACGTCCGCCTCCTCGACCTCGATCGGGTCGTTGAGAAGGAGGACGTTCGCGTCCTCGAAGTCCGTCGGCATGTCGTCGTGGACCGGGTCCTTGTCGATCACCGCGCCCGAGAGGAGCTCGGACTCGCCGGCCGAGCGGCCGGTTCGGGTCTCGATCTTGAGGTTCGCCAAGTCGACGACGTGCGAGCCGTCGTCGGCCTCGACCGTGACGCCCTGAACCGCGCGAACGACGAGGTCTGCGAGGACTTCCTTTTCGAGCTCCGCGCCCTTGCCCGTCATCGACGTCTCGGCGACGCTTTGTAGCGTCTCCGTGTCGTCGGCGTCGACGTCATGGGCGATATCGTCGACCTGATCGCGGGCGTACTCGCTCGCGAGGTTGAACCCCTTGATCACCGCTGTCGGGTGGATGTCCTGTTCGAGGAGGTCCTCGGCGTTCTTCAGCAGCTCGCCCGCGATGGCGACCGCGCTAGTCGTCCCGTCGCCGGCCTCGTCCTCCTGGGTCTCGGCGACCTCGACGATCATCTCCGCGGTCGGGTTGTCGATGTCCATCTCTTGGAGGATGGTGACGCCGTCGTTCGTGATGGTGACATCGCCCATCGAGTCGACGAGCATCTTGTCCATCCCTTTCGGCCCGAGCGTCGAGCGTACCGCCTCGGCGACGCCGCGCGCCGCGGAAATGTTGTACTCCTGCGCGTCGCGGTCCTTGACGCGCTGGGCGTCGTCGCCCATGATGATCATCGGCTGACCCTGCTGCATTCGCTGACTCATACATCGTTTGATTGATTGTGATTCTATATAAACCCGTCGCTACCGCGTGCCCTCTCGGGACACGGACGAGGACGCCGTTGGACCCGAAAACCACAGTACTGCGAAGCTACTATCGCCGTTTCATGTTGACTATTCGCATGGCTGTCGAAGCGGTCGAGACGGCGTTTCGGACCGCATTTATATATTGCCCCCGGCGGATCGATGTCCGATCGTTATTATACTCGGGGCGGAAGCACGGTTCATGGCTGCGTTCGAGGGGTCGTTGGAAGGGGAACACGGCGAGTGGTCCGTCGGCGATCGCGTCGGATCGAGCGCCCGATGGCGGACGTACCGAGGGACCGGCGAGGGGGGAGCACCGGTGGCGATCCGGACGCTTGTCGGCGAGGTCCCGGACGACCGGCTCGATCGGTTCGACTCGCTCGCCCGTCAGTGGGCGGCGGTCGACGAGCGCCGCACGGTGCGAACGCTCCGGGACTGGGGTACCGATCCGGAACCCTGGGTCGCCGTCGAGTACGTTCCCGACGAGCTGGCGGCGTGGGCGACGGGCAACACCCTCGCCGCCGCCGTGGCGTGTGACCGCCGAACGCGCGGAGAGCTGCTCTCGGACGTCTGTGAGACTCTCCGAACGTACGCGCGATACGGCTCCACCCCCTCGCATCTCACGATCCATCCCGACTGTCTCTCGTTCCGGATGGACTCAGAAGGGCCCGTTCCGGCCGTCGGCGACTGGGGACTGAGCGGACTCGTCGTCGACCCCCCGGTTACCCCCTTCACCGCCCCCGAACAGCTCGACGACGACCACGCGGGGCGGCGGACCGACGTGTACCGGGTCGGCGTCCTCGCCGCCGCCGTGCTCTCGGGGACCGTCCCGTTTTCGAGCGAACGTATCGCGGAGGACGACGGGTCCGACGAGACGGGGACGACGGACCGACCGGATCGAAACGCGCTCGCGTCGGCGATACGCGACGGGCTCGACGTTGACGCGCTCGGGGACTCGCTCCCGGACGACGCGATCCGACCGGTACGGCGGGCGACCGACCGCGACCCCGAGGCGCGGTACGCCACGACCTACCCGCTCGGTCGCGACCTCCTCGACGCCACCCCCCTCGTCGACGTCGGTGACCGCGAGGCCGGCGCCCTCGCGCCGACCGTCGCGCCGAGTGCCCCCGTCGCCGCCGACGGAACGACCGACGAGGCGGCCGACACCACGAACGACGACCCGAATGCGGAGAGAGAGGCCGACGAGGAGTCTGGAAACGACACGGGAGACGCGAGAAACGACACGGGAGACGCGGGAAGCGAGACCAGTGACGGATCTGACGACTCCAAGCAGGGCGCGGGCGACGCCGGCGGATCCCGCCGGTCGGTTCTGGCGTACGGAGCGGCGGCTATCGGCGGGATCGGTCTCGCGTACGGCGGCTTTCGAGCGTTCGACGATGGCCTCGGGACGAGCGAGCCGAGTACCGGGGCGCTCGCCTCGGACGATAACGAGGGACCGGACGCCGAAACGCACGAAGAAGACGGCGACCCGTCTCTCGAGGTAACCGGTGGCACCGTTTCGATCGGGGTCCAGCTCGGTGGAACGCATGAGGGGCTCCCCGAAGCCACGGCCGACGCGGGGCTCCCGGAGTCCATCGAGGTCGTGATCGACGACCGGTTCGAGGCGCAAGATCGGGTCGATCAGTACATCGCGGCCGTCGATTCGGGCCATGCTCCGGACCTCTTCGTGGTGAACTCGAGCGGGCTCGGGCGGCTCGTCCGCGCGGGGGTGACGGAGCCACTCTCACGGCACGCCGACGGCCACTCGATCGGCGACGTGCTCGGCGAGTCGTTTCCGGCGCTGGAAACGCGGAGTCGTCATCCCGAGACCGGCGCGGTTCACGCCGTTCCGTACGCGTTCGCCCCGGAAACGATCGTGTATCGGAAGGACGCGTTTAGCGGCGTAGCCGACGAGTCCACCTTCGAGGCGTGGATGACGGACCCACCGACGTGGAGCGAGTGGTCCTCGACCGTTGCGACCCTCCGACGGGACCAGGGGTTCGTGTGGAGCGGCCAGCAGTTTCAGATCCCGCGGATCTTCTCCGAGGTCCTCGCCTCGTTCGGGGGTGGTTACTACGAGGTCGACCCCGGTCCGGCGGCTGACACCGACCCCGTGACCGTGGCTGATGACCGCGGTATCGAGGCGGCGAACGTGCTTCACGACCTCGTGATCGGCGGCGACACCGCCGACGCCGACATCGAGCGGGCGAGCTCGGAGCAGGTGTTCGACTACGGCTTCATCGAACCACAGCGCGTGTTCGAGAACCGCGACGCGATCGCGGTGCGAGTCCCCCTGTCGTTTTTCATCGGTCGGATCCCCGAATCGGAACGCGGAGGGCTCGGCGTGATGCCGACCCCGGCCGGAACTGCGGGGTCGTACACGAGCGTGTACGGCCAGTACCTCGTCGTAAACCCGAACACGGACGTGCTCGCGGAGGCGCTATCGGTCGCCGAGACGTTCCGTTCCCCCGCGGTCGCTCCGCTGATCGTCGAACGTGGGTTCGTGCCGACGCTAAACGGCGACCCGTTCTCGGTCGAGGCGGTTGCCAACGCGCCGTCCGCCGAGTATCGCCCCGCGATCGAGTATATCACGGAGCACGCGGTGCTGGAACCCTCGACGTCGGCGTGGACTGAGAGCCGGGAGGCGGTCGGAACGCTTCTCCAAGACGCGATCGCGGGCGATCAGGTCTCCGCGCTCGAAGAGCTCGAAGCGTTCCTACGCGACGGGGAGTGACGGAACAGCGGGCAAAAGATGTGAGAGCGGAAAGGCGATCCGACGGCGGGCGAGCAGTCCCGCCGCTCACTCGTCGCGCTCGGGCGGTTCCGTGAGGAACTCACCGTCGACATCGTCGAGGGAGGGCTCCGGCGGGTCCGCCGTCGCCTCCAGCTCTCGACGATTGAGATGGCTCTCCAGCTGACGGCGCTTGTTCCGCCCTTTCCGCTCGCGTCCCGATTTCGTGTCCGGCATGACAGGTGTGTCAACACCCCACACACATAAGAAGGTTGTGGCGGGAGAGCACATGGCCCGTCTTCAGGATCGAAGACGCTGAAACCGGTGCTCACCGGGATAGCTGTTGCCGACGCTCGCGTGTCGATCAGTCGAGAAACGCCAGGAGAGGGATTTGAACCCCCGATCCCGGAAGGGAACACGCTTTCCAGGCGTGCGCCTTACCACTCGGCCATCCTGGCTCGTTCGGAGGTAATCCGTTTGGACTGTTAAGTCCTTCTTTTCGCCAGCCGAGCCGCGATCCGGTGTTCGAAGAGATACGCCGCACCGCCGGCGACGGCCGCGACGACCCCGGCCAGTGCGAACAACCACGCGTATCGGACCGGGAGGTCGCCGCCGAGTAGCAGGTACGCTTGCGCGAGGACGAGAAACGAGAACCCGCCGACGGCACCCCACAGGGCAGCCGACTTCGCTCGGTTCCGTGGCGTCGGCGGAACGCCCGGAACCTGATCGGTCGGGCCGTCGTCCGATCTCGCGAGAGCTCCGTTCTCAGCGTCCTCGCGTTCGTCGCTCCCCCCGCCTTCACCCATCCTATTCAATGCTCGCGACTGCCTCGATCTCGACGCCGGCCTCTTTCGGGAGCGCGCCAGCCTGAACGGCCGATCGGGCGGGCGGCGACTCGTCGAAGTAGCCGGCGTACACCTCGTTCATCTCCTCGAAGTCGTCGATATCCGCGAGGAAGACGGTCGTTTTGAGAACGTCCTCCGGTTCGGCACCGGCCTCCGCCAACACCGCGAAGAGGTTGTCGAGCGCCTGCTCGGTCTGCTCGGCTATCGAGGCGTCGTCGAGCAGCTCCCCGTCCGGCGTCAACGGGATCTGCCCGGCTGTGAACACGAGCTCGCCGTTCGTGGTCGCCTGACTGTACGCCCCGACCGCCGCGGGTGCCGCGTCGGTGTGGATCGTGTTCGCCATACGTCGACGGTTCCGACCCCGGCTCATAATAGCCATCGGTCCATGCCGGCTTATATGGGTCCACCTGACACACATCGATCCACGTCGGTGCCGCGGATCCGCCCCGTTTCGGATCTGAGCGTGCGATCCGACGGTCAAAATCCGTGTGTGGCTGTCCAAAATCAACGTAACCGTTGGAAATAATAGTGTTGAGTGTTAACTAGTACCACATGATGGCGGAGCTGATCGTCGCGTTCGTCACAGGGGCGATCGCGGTCAACGTCGCGGTGGCGTGGTCAGTCGCCCGTAGCGGAGACGGGATCCGAAGACGACTCGCCCGGGACGGGTCCCCACCGCCGACGGGAACGCACCCGCCGGTCAACGAGCGGTCCCGCGAGGGCGATGTCGGGTACGCCGACGGCGGCACGGGAGCAAGAGGACACGACGTCGTCAGCGACACTACGGACAGCGTCGCCGGCACGGGTCACGAGGACGGTGGTTCCGACGACGACCGAGTCGCGTGTCAGTACTGCGGCGAGAAGAACCACCCCGAGTTCCGCTACTGCCAGTGGTGTGCCCGGCCGGGGTTCGCGGGCGACGATGGGGCCGGTGTGCAGGGGTGAGGTGACCACCATCGTTCGGCGCGACCCGCGTCGACCGCCTTCACTGTCTCGACCCGCGTCGACCGCCTTCGACCCGCATCGGCAGCGTCCGTTCAGTCGGCGTCGATCCGACAGCCGCCCGCGTACTCGATCCCTGCGATCGTCTCGATCCCGTCGTCGCCACAGACTGGACAGTCGGGATTCCGCCGGTAGGGAACCGTCTCGAAACTCATCTCCAGGGCGTCGTAAAACAGCAATCGGCCGACCAAGGGGTCACCGGCGTCGAGGAGGAGCTTCACCGCTTCAGTCGCCTGGATACATCCGAGCGTTCCGGGTAACACGCCGAGAACGCCCGTCGTCGCACAGTCGGGAACGGTCCCGGGTTCCGGCGCTTCGGGGAACAGACACCGGTAGCAGGGGCCGTCGGGCACGAGCGTCGTCGCCTGCCCCTCGAACTTGTATATCGCCCCGTGAACCACGGGGATCCCTTCGATTCGGGCGACGTCGTTGACGACGTACCGGGTCCGGAAGTTGTCCGCGCAGTCGACGACGACATCGTAGGGCTCGATCAGGTCGTGAGCGTTGTCGGCGTCCAGCCGGGTCGCGTGCGTTTCGACTGTGACATCCGGATTGAGCCGCTCGACGAACCGGGCTGCCGACGCGACTTTCGGCTCGCCCACGTCGTCGTCGCCGTGGATCACCTGCCGCTGGAGGTTCGACCGCTCGACGACGTCGTCGTCGACGATGCCGAGGGTCCCCACGCCGGCGGCAGCGAGGTACTGGATCACCGGCGAGCCGAGCCCACCCGCGCCGATCACGAGCACGCGACCGTCGAGGAGCCGACCCTGCCCCTCCGGGCCGACCTCGTCCATGATGACGTGTCTGGAGTACCGATCGAGCTGGGTGGCGTCGAGGGAGAGGCTCATATCGCCGAATGGGAGACGCCCGAGTATAATCGCTTCCCCACCGGCGACGTGGCGTATAATTCACGAGAGGACGCGTGTGATCGCTGATAAGTGATCGACGACGACGCCGCTGTACGCTGATAAATAGACGGCTGTAACGTCGCTGTACGCCGATAAATGGGACGGGCGCGTCGTTGGAGCGCTTACTTGCCCTGCCGGTCGTTGCTGCCGACCGACGGCCGGGTCTTCTCGGTCCCTTTGCCGCGTTTCCGCTGGCCACGACCTTTGGTGCCCGCGGAGGTGAGGCCGCGGAACGCGCGACCCTTGTGGTCGTCCGAGCAGATCCAGTTGAGGTCCTCGTCGTTCTCGATCGCGGGGTGTGCGGGATCCACGAGGATCACTTCGTGCCACTTCTGGGAGCCGTCCTCACCGACCCAGTAGGAGTTGAGCACGCGCAGGTTCCGGTACTTCCGGGAGGCGCGCTCCTCGGCGATGCGCTGGATCGACTTGCGTCGCGAGAGGCGATTGACACCCTGCCGCTTCGAGCGTCGGCCGGCCTTGTGTCGCTGCTTCCGCGAGCCTCCCTTGCGGACGCTCACGCGGGCGACGACGATACCCTGTTTCGCCTTGTATCCCAGCTCACGAGCCTTGTCGAGCCGCGTGGGCCGCTCGACCCGCTCGATTGCGCCCTGGTCGCGCCACTCCTGTTTGCGCTGCCACTGTAGTTCCGCGAGTTTCCCCTCCTTGGGGGACCGCCATGCGTCCTTGATATGCGAGTAGAAGCTTCGTGCCATTGTGTTGTCCACGGACGCTTGCGATTCAGCCGCGAGGCGGCCACATTTCGTCTCGTCCCGGATCGTCGGAGGCGGTCCGCGAACGGACTGTTGCCCGCGATCCGGCGGCGAGTGCCCGCTGGACGTCCGTACCAGCGAGTTACTGTCGTTTCCCCGGCGTGGAGTTTAAGCGCTTCGCTCCGGCGTTCCCGCGTAAGCCACTCGCACACCCGCGAACGACCCGTCACGGTTTAATAATACCCGAAGAATCCTCAAGTATGCCCAAGATAAGCGTAGAGATCCCGGGCGAGCTGCTCGCGGACCTCGACGAGCACGTCGGCGACGACGGGAAGTTCGTCAACCGAAGCGACGCGGTTCGAGCGTCGATCCGCAAGACGCTCGACGTGCTCGACGAGATCGACGAACGGCACGGCCGGCTGACGGACGAC
>LFFM01002565.1_pt1 | contig 11931 bp, 12 predicted proteins | sample 643131 | NCBI WGS metagenome assembly LFFM01 (sample SAMN03777445, study PRJNA286221) | soda lake metagenome | biome: soda lake; feature: Kulunda steppe; material: water; isolation source: sample Tc-Br brine of Tanatar trona crystallizer | place: Russia: Kulunda steppe | collected 2011-07
CTCGACCTCGCGGGCAGCGGTCGAGAGCGCCGCCCCGTCGGTCCGGTCGCCCGCGATGTGGGTGACCCGGTCGTCTTCGGCGAAGGGGTTCTCGCGGGTACCCCTGTTGTACAGGGTGACCTCGTAGTCGGCGGCGAGCAGCTCGTAGACCAGGTGACGGCCGATGAACCGGGTGCCGCCGACGACGAGTGCGGTGTCCATGGGCATCGTCGTCGGTGCCCACCGAAAACGCTGGCGGAGCCGGCGAACGGTCCCGATCCGGCGGACCGGGCGATCAGCCCCCGTCCTCCCCGACGACGTCCGTCCCTCCGCGAACGCCGACGGCCGCGACGGCTTCGGCGAGCGTCGTCCCCGCGGGCAACGCCAGCAGGTGACTCTCACACGCACAGTCTGAGGCCCCGAAGCCCGCCACCGGCTCGCCCGGCAGGGTCCCGGCCAGGGCACACTCGCGGTCCTCGCCGGGGAAAGTCAGCGCCGACGCGAGCCGCGTCGACGGCGTACAGAGCAGGTAGTCGACGTGCCAGTGGCGGGCCGTCCGGTCCCCGCGGGCCAGCTCGCGGTGACGGTCGACGCGGGCGAACCCTCCTGGTCCGAACGCGCTCCCCACGTAGGCGTACGTACCCGCCGGGAACGTGAGTTCGCCGAGTGCCCCGACCTCGATCGCGAGCCCTCGGGGGACGTCGATGCCGAGGACGTAGCTACCACCGTCGGCCATGGCGCCGACTCGGGGCCGCCCTCACTCCTCGCTTTCGGATTCGACCGAGGCGCGGACGACGGGACGGACCCGGGGAGCCGACGCCCGCCGACCCCCGCGAAACCCACGGATCGGTCGACCCTCCGCGTGAATCTGCCGATTCGGCCGAAAATCAGACGATAGCCGACTGTGTGGCTACGAATGTCCTCTAAACCGTTCTTTGAGAAAACGTATCTGTGTCGAAGAGGTCGGACGCTGGACGAACATCACAACCCTTATCCGTGGCTCGGACCTCCCTCGAGTTGCAATGGCGAAAGGCAACGTTGATTTCTTCAACGACACTGGCGGTTACGGTTTCATCTCGACGGACGACGCGGACGACGACGTGTTCTTTCACATGGAAGACGTTGGCGGCCCGGACCTCGAAGAGGGACAGGACGTAGAGTTCGGTATCGAACAGGCCCCCAAGGGCCCACGGGCGACCAACGTCACCCGACTGTAAGGCAGCGTCTCCCGTCGACCGACGGGAGGGCGAAACTTCTATCGACGACATCCACACAGCGACGTGGCCGCCGTGATCGGTCCCGGCGGCACGGGGAGCGACGCGAGTCGGGCTCCCGGGCAACCGGACCGTCGTCACGCCGAACCCGACGGTTCACAGGTGCGGAGGGGTGGATGTCCCGACCTCGAGGGTCTGCGAGGGGGCCGACGATCGATACTCCTCACCCTCTCGGCCCGGACCGCCGGGGATACCCGCTGCTCACGAATTTGACCGCAGCAGGATAGCCCCGGGCGGATTCGAACCGCGGTCACTCCGCGTTGCTCCGTTCCCTGCTTCGAATCCGCGAGGACGATTCGGTCCTCACGTTCGTCGAAAATAGTCCCGGGCGGATTCGAACCGCGAGGACTCGAATCCTCTCGTCCTCTGGGCTCGAATCCGCGAGGATATTCGCCACTCGCGGAATTGCTCGTGGCAGAAGTAGTCCCGGGCGGATTCGAACCGCCGTCAACGGCTCCAAAGGCCGTTATGATTGGCCGCTACACCACGGGACTGCGTCCGTGGGTTGGCCCACGGCGTACAATAGTGTTACTTTTCGGGACCCCGGAGCCGCCAGTAGACACCGATTACCCATCCACAACGCACGTTCGTGGGTCGATTCCGTTCTTCTCTCAGTACTAGCACGATAACAATGTACGCGGTCGTTCAGGGGTCACCTGATGATCCGTCGATTGCTCCTCGGTGACCCTCCGGCCGGCGACTACGAGTGTCTCGCCTGCGGGGAGCGGTTCGAACTCGACAGGCAGGTCTGTCCCGCCTGTGGCTCGTTTCGGATCGCCCGCACGGAGTACGGGGATCTGCTGGTCGATTGAGCCCCGTCGCGATCGCTTATCTCCTAAGCTCCATCGCGGTCCGCTGATCGACCGAGGTCGTCGACCCGGGGCGCGCTGGCCGGTATCAGTCCGCTCCGCCGGGGGCCTCGAGGAACACACAGCAGTCGGCCTCGGCGTCGAAACAGTCCGGACACTCCGGCCGGCGGTCGATGATCGTATCGAGACGCTCGGCGACGGTGTCGTCGATGACGCTCTCGATGGCGCGTGCCTCCTCCCGGAACTGTTCGACCTCGAGGACGTTCGCGAGGAACCGTTCGATGATACAGTACGTCTGGAGGGCGTGGTGGGCGCGCTCGATACCCTCGTCGGTCAGCCGGGCTCCCTTGTACTTCTCGTGGTCGATGAGCCCCCGCTGTTCGAGTTTCCCGATCATCTCGTTTACGCTCGCCGGGCTCACCTCGAGCATCTCCGCAAGCGTCCCCGTCGAGGCGGGGCCGTCCTCTATCCGCTGGGCGAGGTAGACCGCCTTCAGGTACTGATCTGCCGTGTTCATCGTCGATCACCGTCGCCGCTGTCGCGCCCGATCATGCTCGTCGGTCCATCAGCTCGGTCACTTCCTCGGCGCCTTCCCGCTCTTCCTCGCGGATCTCCCGGAGCGTCCGGAGCACCCGCTCGCGGTCGATCCCGAAGGAGACCTCCGAGGCCTCGATGGCTTCGATCAGGTCGTCGTAGAACTTGTAGGCAGTCTCCTCGCTGCACAGCTGATCGTAGAGGACGCCGTCGGTGTCCGCCGGCGGACCGTACCGGGCGGCGACCAGTTCGTTGATCTCGTCGTACGGAACCGTCTCGGCGTCGAGCTCCTCGATCAGCCCCTCGAGCCGTTCGCGGTGGTCGGCGGACTCGACGGCCGCCTCGGCGAGCAACTCCTCCACCGCCTCGTCTACCGCCTCCCGTTCGGATTCGGGGAGCGAATCGAGGTGGTGGGCGGCGCGTGACTCGACGACCTCCTCCAGGACGACCCCGATCTGGAGCAGCCTGGTGAGCTGCTGGTCGGTCGAGACGCGCTGTCCCAGACTCATACCTCACCGTCGGAGGCCGCGATACTTAACGGTCCCCCTCCGGCGGCCACGGCACGGAGGCCACACCGACCGATCGCTCGACTCCCCGATCACTCCACGATCACCACCGGCCGGTCACTCGAGAGGAGGACGTCGAGGCTGGTGCTCCCGAGGACGACTTTCGCCACGCCGGATCGCTTCCGGCCGCCCATGACGATCTCTTCGACGTCACGCTCCTCGGCCAGCTCGACGATGTGTGCGGCGACGTTTCCCCCTTCGGTATGTCGTTCGACCGAGACGCCGGCGTCCGCTATCGCCTCGGCGGCGGCGACCGCGGCGCCGACCTCCTCGAAGTCCTGTGGCGGCGCACCTGCGTAATCGCGCTGGGGAAAGACGTGCAACACCGTCGCGTGGACGTCCTCTGTGGCCGCCGGCAGCGAGGTCACGTACTCCGCCTGGGCGAGTGCGTACGATTCGTTCCTGTCGACCGGGACGAGCAGCTCGTACATCCTCTACCCCTCCCACGCCTGGATGCATGTAGTCTTTCCATCACGTTCGGTAACTCTCCTGCCCGTGACCGTCCCCGGGCGGTGGCGGTCCGAGCTGTGGCCACGGCCGGACCGACACGGATCGGGTCGATCCGTCCGGGCACCACGACCGGCGAGGCCGGGTCGGACCGACAGCCTCTTTCGGGCTCCGGAACCCACTCCGACCATGACCGACTACTTCGAAGTCCACGGGCGGGACGGGGCCGCCCGACTGGGTGAGCTCCGGCTGACAGATCCCCTGGAGACGCCGGCGCTCGTCGACGACGTGCTCGACGACGCCGGCTCGCTGTGGCCGGCCGACCGGGAGCTCCCCGACGGCGACGACTCGCGGCTGACGGTGCTCCCCCACCGCGGGTTCCCGGGCGGTACCGCGTCCGAGGTCCGGGAGGCGTTCGCCGTCGATTACCCCGACGTCGACTACCCGAGCGTCGCCGTCGTCCCGAGTGAGAGCCCCGAGGATCACGGCACCGACGCCTACGTCGTCTCCGACGCCGGCTCGTTCGTCGACCACGGCGCGGCGCTCGTCGGGGCCGTCGTCGCCGTCCGTGAGGCGATCCCCCCCGACACCGCACTCTACCTCTCGGGGGTCGCCACGCCCCGGAACGTCGCCCTGCTGGCGTACCTCGGCGTCGACCTGTTCGACACCTCCCGGGCGGTCCTGAAAGGCACGCAGGGGAAGTATCTCACGACGGAAGGCGAGTACTTCCTCGAGGACCTGACGGAGCTGCCGGCACCACGCGCCGCCGAGACCGATCCCGAGGCGTTCGACCGCGAGGACTGCGTCGAGCACAACGTCGCCACCCTCGAGGCCGAGCTCTCGGTCGTCCGCCGGCGGATCCGCGACGGTCGCCTCCGGGACTACCTCGAGGGACAGGCCCGCCACGACCAGCCGCTCACCGCCGCGATGCGCGAGCTCGACGACCAGTGGGCGTATCTCGAAGAGCGCACCCCGATCCTCCGGGAGGCCGAGCTCACGGCGGCGACCGAGGACACCCTCCGTCGCGTGGAGATCCAGCGTTTTGCCGACCGGGTCACGAGCCGGTACCGCAACCGGTTTTCGAACCCGCTGGTGCTCGTTCCCTGTTCGGCGAAAAAGCCCTACAGCGAGTCGAAAAGCCACGCACGATTCCACGAGGCGATCGAGTGGCGGGCCCACCTCGTCTCGATGACGAGCCCGATCGGCGTCGTCCCACAGGAACTCGAGACCACGTATCCGGCCCAGCAGTACGACGCCGTCGTCACGGGTCGCTGGTCCGAAGACGAGAAGTCGTTCGTGAGCGACGTCTTGACGCGCTACCTCGAGCGAAACGAGTACTCCCGGATCGTCGCACACGTCCCCGGAGAGGGGTACCGCGAGATCGTCTCCCGGGCCGCCGACGAGCTCGACCTCGAGGTCACGTACACCGTCGACCCCGGCGCCCACCCGACCGACGGGGCCTCGCTGTCGGCTCTCGACGAGGCGCTCTCGGGCGAGCTGAAGTACTCCAAACGCGAACGCGAGCACAACACCGTCCGGGCGGTCGCCGATTACCTGTTCGGCGACGGGGCCGGCGACGAGCTCTTCGAGGAGTTCCGGACGACGGGTCGTCACCCCCGTCTCCAGGTCAGAGACCGCGAGGGGACCCAGCTGGCGACGATGGTCCCCCAGTACGGCACCCTCTCTTTCACCCTCGAGGGGGCAAAGCGGTGGGTCGAGAGCCCCGTGCCGGTCAACCGCGTCGAGATCGACGGCTTCGTCCCCCACGGCAGCGTCCTCGCGCCGGGCGTCGTCGACGCGGACGAGGGGATCCGGGTCGGCGAGGAGGTGATCGTCGACGGACCGAAGGCGTTCGGAGTCGGCCGCGCGGAGATGTTCGGTCGGGAGATGGTCGAGAGCAGCCGCGGGATCGCCTGCGAGGTCCGTCACGTCGAGGAGAGGTGAACCGTCACGGACAGACAGGGATTCCGATCGGTCCGTCCTCCCGATTTACTATCAAATTGTAAATAATTGTTATACCGTCCCAGACCCTCCGTACGGGTGGAGATCGATCATGTCCGAATCCACGGTCGAAGACGTATCGAACGGCACGTACACGCTCCGGAAGGGGTGGCGGACGCTCGCGCTCGCCGGCGGCGCCGTCGCGTTGCTGGGCGTCGTCGCGATCGCGTTCCCGTTCGCGACGGGACTGTCGGTGAGCGTCGCACTCGGCGTGGTGCTCGTCGTCGGCGGCGTAGTCCACGGCGTCCACGCCTTCTCCGCCCGGGGCTGGAGCGGCGCGCTCTGGCAGCTCGCCCTCGGCGTCGTCTCGGTGCTCGCCGGGCTGGCACTGGTCGTGAACCCGATACTCGGGCTCGCGACGCTGACGCTGCTGGCGATCGCGTACCTCGCAGTCGAGGGTATCGCGGAGCTCGCCGCGAGCGTCCGGATGTCCGGCGAGGAAGGACGGCTCTGGATCGCCGCCAGCGGCGCGATCTCGCTCGTGCTCGCGGCGTTGCTCTGGCTTGGCTTTCCGGCCACCGCGGCGTGGGCTATCGGCCTGCTGGTCGGTCTGAGCCTGCTCTCGACCGGGCTCTCGATGGCCCTCGTCGCCGTCGCCGGCCGGGGGCTCGAGGACGTCACGCCGGCGGCCCCCGATCCCCGACAGTCGTAGGTTGGGGACTCGAGGACGCCCGACTCACTCCGAGCGCGGGGAGTAGTTCGGCGCCTCGTCGGTGATGACGACGTCGTGGGCGTGGCCCTCGGCCTGGCCGGCCGGGGAGACGCGTACGAACTCCGCACGTTCTTTGAACTCGGGGATCGACTCCGCGCCGACGTACCCCATCCCCGACTGCATGCCGCCGGCGAGCTGGTGGAGCTCCGACCGGAGCGTCCCCTTGTACGGCGTCGCGGCCTCGACGCCCTCCGGGACGTACTCCTCGTCGTCCTCGGGGTCGTCCTTGAGATAGCGGTCGCCGTCGCCGGATTTCATCGCACCGACGCTGCCCATTCCGCGGTACTGTTTGTACTTCTTGCCGTTCATCGTGACGACCCGCCCCGGGGCCTCGTCTGTGCCGGCGAAGTACGAGCCGAGCATCACCGCGTCAGCGCCGGCCGCGACCGCCTTGATCGCGTCCCCGGAGTAACGGATGCCGCCGTCGGCGATCACCGGCACGTCGTGTCCGGCGGCGACGTCCGCGACCTCGGCGACGGCGGTGACCTGTGGCATCCCCGCCCCGGAGACCACGCGGGTCGTACAGATCGAGCCGGGTCCGATTCCGACCTTGATTCCGTCGGCGAAGCCAACGAGGTCCGCGGCGGCCTCGCGGGTGCCGACGTTGCCGACGACGACGTCGGCGTCGACCGCCGTGGCGATCTCCCGGGCGCTGTCGATGACGTTGAGGTTGTGTGCGTGTGCACAGTCGATAAAGAGCACGTCCGCGCCGGCCTCGTCGGCCGCGGCCGCTCGGTCGGTCTCGAACGGGCCCACGGCGACCCCACAGCGGAGCCGTCCCGTCCCGTCGCGGGCGGCCTGTTTGTACTCCCGGCGCTGGAGGATCCCCTGCATCGTCACCAGCCCCACCAGCAGGTTCTCGTCGTCGACGACGGGGACGCGCTCGATCTTGTGCTCGTACATCAGGTCGAACGCGTCTCGCGGATCGACGTCCTCCGGAGCGGTGATCACCTCGTCGGTCATCGCCTCGGTGACGGGGTCCTCCTCGTTGACCTCGAGGTGGGGACGGATGTCCGTACTCGAGATGATCCCCAGCACCTCACCGCGGGTGTTGATGACGGGTGCGCCGCCGACCCCCTCCCGGACCATCATCTCGTCGACTTCCCTGACGGTCATCTCCGGGCTCGCGGTGACGACCGACTCGTAGGGGATGATGAGCTCGTCGGCGCTTTTGACCCGCTCTATCTCCTCGACCATCCGGTCGACGGTCATGTTCCGGTGGAGGACGCCGAGACCGCCGTGGCGGGCCATCGCGATCGCCATCCCGCTTTCTGTGACGGTGTCCATCGCCGCCGAGAGGATCGGCACCGAAACCTCGACGTTCTTCGAGACCCGCGAGCCGAGGTCGGCGTCGTCGGGTTCGACGCGGCTCTCTTTCGGCCGCAACAACACGTCGTCGAAGGTGAGCGCTTCCGGCACCTCGAGTTTCGAGGAAAACGGAGACGGATCGGGAACGTCGTTCGCCATGTAAACCGTCGGACGTCCCGCGGCAAAAACGTTCCGAGAGCGCGCCGTCGGGAGCCCTCGTGGAGTCGGATTCCCCTCCCACGGACGTGGGGCCGGCTTCCCCTCCCACGGACGTGGGGCCGGCTTCCCCTCCTACGGAGTACGCCTACACAGGCGACTCCAGAGCCGGGTGCCCCTTTGCTCGGACCGTCGGGGAACGGACGACCTGGATCGGAGGCATCGGTGGATCGTCGGGGAACGGACGACCCGGATCGGAGGCATCGGTGGACCGTCGGGGAACGGACGACCCGAACCGGGGGCATCGGCGAACGGAAGATGCGGGGGTCGTGTACCCGAGTCTCACACAATTTTTATTACCGAACGGAGAGTTCAACGGTGTATGAGCACTGTGAGTGCAGACACGTCCCGAACCGCCGGTCGGTCGAGCGTCGCCGCGTCCACGTTCGGGAAATTTACATTCACAGTGTGGAGCTTTCTCCGGTCGATGGAGAGCGCCGCGCCGATCGGGCCCGATCGGCGCCACCACCCATCGGCCCCGGGTTACGGCCATCGTCCGTAACGAATGAGTACGTCACAACACCCGATCGCACTCCGCCTAGAGCGGCTCATCGGCGGCGACGCGCGGCTGCTCGCGCTCGTCATGTGGCTGCCGCTCATCGACGGCATCTTCCCCGCGCTCATCCTCGCGGGGGCACTCGACGGACCGCTCGGGGCGCTCCAGGTCGGCTTGCTCATCTTCGGGGGGAGCGCGACGGTCGCGGTCATCCTCGCCGACATGGACGGCACGCCCCGCGAGCAGGCGAAGGTCGTCCTGGTGGTCGGGCTACCGTTGATCGTCGTCGCGGCCATCCAGGCCTCGATCGCGCCCGCCATCGGCAGCGTCCTCGACATCGTTATCTTCGAGCGGTTCGCCGCGATCGTGATCGCCGCCGTGGCGGCCAAGACCGCGAGCGCCACGATCGGCGACTACCTCCCGAGCCCCGCAGTCATCATCGGGCTCGGGCTCGTCGCCAGTCTCGATCCGGCCGGCGCCGAATTCGCCACGATGGCCGACCCCGGACTGGTCGCAAACGCCACCCTCGCCGCGGTCGTCGGCGTCGCGTTCGCGCTCTCGGTCGCACTCGGCGGTCCGTACCTCCGGGAGTACCTCGACATCGACCGGTTTCGCTTCGGCAGCGCCGTCGCCCTCGGCCTCCTCCCCCTGTCGCTTCTGGGGATGCCGTTCGGCAACGCCCCACTGGCGGTCCTCGTCGTGGCGGCGATCTTCGCGTTCGATCCCGACCTCGACGAGTCGCCGATCGAGGCGGCCCTCGGCGGCGACGATCCGTCCGAAGGGGACGACCCCGACTCCACCGACGCCCCCGAAGCACCGGCCGATCCAGCCCCGACCGAACTCGAGGGCGAGCCCTCCGAGACCTACCCCGGCGACGACACCACCGACACCGCCGGCCGGGCCCCGTGGCTGTAGCCCCGAACCGTAACGCCTTTAGTCGACATTCGCCAACCTCCCCCCGAGGGGTCGTGGCCAAGCCAGGCATGGCGACTGACTCCAGAGGCACCGCGCCCGGGACGAAACTCCAGACTGATATACTGATCGGCCGCCTGATCAGCGACCGTGTGATGACCCTCTGGAGTTCCGAGGCGCAAACCGGAGATATCAGTCGATCGGGGGTTCAAATCCCTCCGACCCCACTCAGTTTACGACCGATTTGTATTCCGCCGAGGGCACCGACTTTTTCGCATTTCGTTATATCACCGGACCCCGACCAAATTCCTATTTCGTTCGGTTAGGTTACGCGGGTCGGTCCCGTCTTGCCTTCTTAGAATACTGAGCGGGCCGGAAGTATTCACTCACTACCTCACACCAAGCATAAACGGCTACGGCGCTGTTATAAATTCGTATGACCCACAGCACACGCTCGGAGTCAATTGAAACACAATACGATTGGTCAAATGTATTACCAAGCATGGCCGTCGTTGATGCTCTCGCCTCTTTAGAAGACGTTAGACCGGTTAACCTATCGACAGTTCTGGATAATCCACTGTATCATTATATTGAACCAGAGGCACTCGATTCGCTTATTACTAACCGGGGAGCGGTTTCTATTTCGTTCACTATTGCCGAGTACGATGTTCAAATTGCCGGAGACAGATTGCGAATCGACTACGAGTGAAGTTCAGCGAAGGTGTCGACGACGCGCTGGCACTCTACCTACGAGAATTAGTACCCCCGACCGTCCTCGAAACAGCGCCCGCACTTGTCCGCGTGTATGTGTTTACCCCGAGGATCCAACAACCGGTGCAGCCTGATCTCGTGAGATCATCTCGTTGTTCCGAACAACTCTCTTGAGCTCCTCGTAGGGATTGCGTCCGTGCTGGCGCCACGTCGCCAGCAGGGACAAGATCGTCTCGTGAACGAACATACCACGATTGTTGCGGAGTGTCCCGATGATTTTCCGGAGAACAACTGGTTCACGAAGGGCGTTCTCAGCCGCATTGTTCGTCGGGGAGACCGCTGGCTCACCGACAAAGGTGAGCCAGTGGTCGATCCCGCCTTCGATCTTCCCGAGTAGTGTTGCCACTGGTTCGTCGGTTACTGACCGCTCTAGAAGCGATCTAAGCCCGTTCTGGCACGACCGGTGCATCTGTGCTCTCTCACGAGGACTCGGGTCGGTCTCCAGCCACGACTGGAGACCGACGAACATCTGCTTGAGATACCGGTGAACCGGCTCTGCCTTCTCGTGATCACTAGCAACGTCTTCGGCTTCTCGGAGAAGGTGTGCCCAACACCGCTGGAGATTACTGCTGAACGCTGGGTATGCCGTCCATCCATCGCAGATGATCGTTCCCGCGAAGTCCTCGCCGAGGACTTCCGCGGGAACATCACTTCCACGACTCTCTCGAACAGCGTATAGCGTGTACTCGCTCGTCCGAAACGTCCAGATCCACGCCTGCTCACCATCGCGTTTGATACCGGTTTCGTCAACGTGAACGATGGCTGCTTGCTGAATCTGTCTGCGGATCTGGTCGTATTCGCAGCGACCGGCGCGCGCAGCGCGCTCGGTCGCGTGCCACGCGGACGCGCCCGAGAGTTCTAACCCGTGCAGTTGCTCGAAGCGATCAGCGATTTTCCGGTAGGGAAGGCGGTGATCATACCGAGACAGTGCTGCTTGTGAAAGAACGTTCACCCCGAACTGCCCCTCATCGGGGCAGTCGGGGTGTGTCGCAACGGTTTCTGTTCCACACGAGCCGCACTGGTAGTGGTGGCGGTTGTACTGGGTGACTTCGGGTGGCTGTGGATCAGGGATCTCCTCGACGAGTCGGGGGCTGGCGCCCGCCGACTCGTCGAAGTGTTCGCCACACTCGGGACAGCACTCACAGGTAACCTCGATTTCTTCGTCAGGATCGGCTGTAGACCGCCATTCTGGGTCGTGACCGTCCTTCCGACCGGGAGTACCGCCGTCAGTACGAGGTTCTTTGTCGTCGTCCTCGTCCGGCGAGGACGACGACTCATCATCGGCAGATTGCTCTTTACTTGGTGGCGTATGCGGTCCTTCGTGCCACCGGAGCTTCGCCCTGAGACGTTTGTTCTCCTCACGGAGCTGTTTGTTTTCTTCTCGCAGCCGTTGATTCTCTTCCTCAAGCGCAGTGAGTCGTTCGAGAATCTCTTCTTTCATAGGTTCTGAAGAAGTCATGAACAGACGAAACGGGATGGTCTCCCGATCTCGGAGACCATCCTTCAGGAATCCACTTGCTCGCCTGTTGCATCAATCTACGACGCTTCTCAAACGGCTCCTACGAGAGAGTACCGAAATCGATCTGGGGCTAAACACATACCATAAACTAATCTCATACGAAGCCGGACAATTTGAGCTATTCGTCGGTGATTTTACTTCAGCAGTGCTAAAACACATTAAGAACATATGTTAGGTTATACTTCTAAAAATGTCGTACATTATCATTCTGATTTCCACAATTTTCGTATTTAAGATCGATACCGTGGCGTTGACAGAAAATCTGTAAAAAGTAAGACCCATCGAGATAAGGTTGATCCTGAGTTCGTGAGCGTGTTTCCGCGTGTGCGCAGAAATTTCGGAAGAAACTGGAGAACGCTCCCACCGTTTAGCGCATAGAACCCGGCC
>LFFM01002567.1_pt1 | contig 11915 bp, 16 predicted proteins | sample 643131 | NCBI WGS metagenome assembly LFFM01 (sample SAMN03777445, study PRJNA286221) | soda lake metagenome | biome: soda lake; feature: Kulunda steppe; material: water; isolation source: sample Tc-Br brine of Tanatar trona crystallizer | place: Russia: Kulunda steppe | collected 2011-07
CGCGCTGTGTCGGTAATGGCCCACTACTGGGGTAACAGGCCAAGTAGAACACCAGTTCATGACCCACAAAGCTTAAGTTCTATTTGCATCCATACGGTACTCTTCCGACCACTCTCTCCTGGCCGAACACAGATCTCCATCCGTCATGATCGTATTCTCCTCAGTATGCCCAAATCCGAGGGCGTGGCCGATCTCGTGGGCAATCGCTACCTCTGTGCAGGGCCGATTCTGGTAGTCAACCACAACCGGAGCTTCCCCGACTCGTGCCTGACCTTCGATACGTGGCCAGTTGCCCTCGACCAATAGTACGTCCGCATCGACCCCGCCCTGTGCTTCCTGTTCCCACCATTCGAGTGTCTCGACAGGGTCATCAAACTCCTCGGAGACAATCAGTGGTGAGACGATCTCGGTATCGAATCCGACCGGAAACATATCCTCCACAGCTTGAAGGCGGGGTGGGGTATCACCATGTCTACGAAAGATTTCCGGCCCTACCGTGTACCGAACAGCCAACTCGTTTTCCTCGTCTGTCTGTGCCTCGGCAGCACAGCCAGCCAGTACAACACAGCCGATGCTAAGTAGTTCTCTTCTAAACATGGTGTCGGGGGTACGTCCAACTTAAGTCTTGTGTCGATGCTACCGGTATGCTACGTGCGTTCTTTGATCCGTTCCAACATCTCTGCATGTCGATCAAATTCTTCCCCAGCTCTTATCGCCTCATCATCTCTATCGATCACCTCATGATCTTCCAACTTGGGTAGCGTTGCGTGAATCAGCTCGATCCGCTCTTCAGTACTGTCTGCTATCTGTTCTATTGTAACTTCCTTCTGCTCGCTCACCAACGAAATGACATCGCGACGTTGATCGTTCGCGAGCATCTTGAGGGTTTCCGAAATCATTATGTGTCCCGTTAGTAATGTAGGTTCGTTTAAGTAATAAAGTTTCGGGTATCCATCATAATGTGAAACCCTGTTCAACCTGCGCGAAGGGTGGGGTTTGTACATCTAAGACAGTCTCCCCGACGTTTGACGCGATGTCAGGCTATAGACACGTTATCCTCCCCGACCGCCAGCTCGGCGTCGCACTCATGGCAGTGAACATCTTTGTACTCGTCGTTTTCCCACGATTCACAGATGCGTAGCTCTGCCTCGCAGGAGGGACATTCGACATCGTACCATTCGGTGTGAAGCTCGTCATATGTCTTCCGTCGCTCCTCGTTGGGATGGTTGAGCGCAGTCACTTGCCATTCGTCTTCGAGGATCAGCCCAGTGTGCGTCTCCTCGTGAATGATGTCCGTGATGACACCGTCCTGCACCCACTTTCCGTGTTCGTTCTGAATGTAGACGGGCTCACCGATGTAGTCATACTCGTTCCCATGACTATCCATCCCGCCGAACGCCCCTGGAATATCGATGCCGACCTCTTTCGTCATGCCGTCGAGATAGAACCTGGCATCCGAAAACTCGGTGACCATTTCGTGGTGGCCACCAACCCTGACCTTGGCCGGTTCTGTTGGCACTTGCGCGTTCATATGCTGTTGCATCTCATCTGCACACTCGGTCGAGCAGAAGTAGTTCGCCCCATAGAAACGTTCGCCGTCATTGTACGTGGTGTTGAAGAACTGGATCACACCACACAGCTCGTCGAGCCGATCGAAGCTTCTGGGCTCGTGGCCGCACTGGACACATCCATCCTTGATCTTGTCGACAGTAGGCAGGATGTTCATCAGGGTTTCGAGGTACTGATCCCACGTCCCAACACGGTATTCGCTGTCCAGTTGCTCTTTCAGGTCTCTGTTGCAGGTGATCGTTGTTCGGTTCTGTTGGCTGGGATAGTCGCCCATACTAACCAGTCACGAACCAACAACACTTGAATTTTCTTGAATTTTACTTCTCTACATGAGGATGATGTCAACTATCATCCAGGTCCACGCATCCCGCTCCACTCGGAGTCGCCGATCTTGGCGTCTGCATCGAGCTCGGTGATCTCGTCTCTGTCCCACGGATCATGGAGCTGGTACTTTGGGATCACACGGGCAGGGTACGGCAGGTTACGTTTCACCTGCGCCGCTTCCAGCTCTTCGGCAGTACAGTAGCCGCGGATCTTGACGTATCCCTCAGTTGCGAAGCACAGGTAGTAGATGTCGGCCTGGATGGCCTGGTCGTGTGGCTTCATCATCCCGTTGTGCTTGTTCGCCGTAGTCTTCACATCAACACGATACTCTTCGCCGCGGTAGCCGAGCAGAAAGTCGAAGCCGGCATCGCCTGCTCGAAGGTATTCGTCTGAAACCTGTGGCCGTTCAAGACCGTACCATTTGGCAAATGCGTACTCGCCCGCCCAGCCAACCTGATGGATTTTCAGTTGACTATTGAAGCTCTTGAACGTTGTCGGGTTGTCATCCGGGTGGTCGCCGTCGGCCTGTGCATCTACCTGTCGTTGGGCCAGATCGTCGATTATACTTCTGTCATGGTCGTCGACCGGGACTCTGATATTACCAAAAAACATCGAGATTAGTAGAACAGCTCTACGATCAGGATTAGTACGAAGACAACCCACACAGACAGTACGATAACTACCGCGGACAGTATCAGTGGCCAATAACCGAAGGTGGCACCGATCAATATTCCGAAGACAATGCCATACAGGATGCCCTTCTCGCTGACCAGTTCGTCGGCGACAAGTGAGGCGTATGGATATATCTTCTCCGCAGCTCGATTGGTCGTTTCTGTTGGCATTGTCATCTCATGTTGACACTAACCCGGATTCATTCGAGGATTGATACTACTCGATCTCTTCAACGGTGACGTTGAGAGACTGGAGCTGACTCTCGACGAAGGCTGGTCGAATCTGGCTTTCGATGGCGTCTTCGACCGCTTTCTTGTACTCCTCGATGTCCATGTTCTCATCGAGTAGCGTCTCGACTTCTTCGTCAGTTGATTCCGTTACTGTTACTGCCTCGACAGTTGCTTCAAATTGTCGTGTCATTATGTATCCCTGTTGTTTCCCGTTAGTAAAAAGGTTGATCCTTTTCACTGTTGAGATTTCTACGCGTTCATCTAAACCTGACTGACATGTATCCTATACGCAAACTGGCATGTCAGTTCCAGGGCCGATCTTTTTCGTCCTGTTCGAAGGCTTCAGGATATTCATCCTTCGCCTCGTCCACAGTCATCGTGTAGCTTCGACGTCGGTGCGCTGGCCACCCATGAAGTGTTCTCTGACCACTCTGTAGATACGGTACAGGGCCATGATCAGAGATCTTCGCCGACGATCTCGACGCCGGGGTCACCAAACTGTTTCATGATGCTTCGCATTTCTCTGCCCGACTTGTCTCCTGTGTCGATCAGGTTGATCTCACTGATCTTCCACCCGTAGAGATGGAACAGACGCTTTGCTGCGTCCTCGACAAGCTTTCCGACAACGACACCCTCTACGTCATCGAACAGTCGCCAGCCACTGTTAGTCCACCGCCAGATCAAGCCGGCGTCGTCGACCAGGAATCGATGCTCGTTGCAGATTATTACCGCAACTGTCTCGTTCTCTTCTTGTATTTCTGAGCTCATTCTGGGTTCACCAATGCTTTGATTCGTAGCGCACACTGGTCACTGACAGCTCCCTCAGCCATGACCAGCTTTCTCTTTGCTCGCGACATACCGACATACAGGACGCGTCTCTCCGCGTCATCGACCTCACCTACCGGTGCATCCATGTTCTCGACAATCGTTCTCGTTGAGTCGGTTCCGAGGATGACGGTGTCAGCCTCTTTACCTTTCGCGGAGTGGATCGTCCCGACACGCACCTGATCAGGTGTTCGGTCGCGGTAGGTGGATTTCAGGTTGCCCTTGATCGCCTCTCCCTGGTACCAGTTCAGCTCGTCGGTGTGCTCGACGATGTTGCGAACGTACCAGTTGACGAAGGCGATCGGTCGGTCACCGTTCCAATCGAACAGCTCGAAGAACTCCGAGCGTTCCATATCGTCCTGAATCGTGTACTTCGACAGGCCAGGTGATCCTTTGGCGACCATCATCGGGTCACAGGCTTCGTAGATCCGTTTGGCCGATGCTTTCGAGATCTCGACGCCCTCGATCACCTCTTTCAGCGCGTCACGCATTCGGGTCACGTACTGCTTCCACGTCTGGAAGGTGGACATGTTGTCGTACGGAATGCCGAAGTCGTGAAGCTGATCTCGGAACTCGTCGATATGGTAGCGTGCGCGGAACAGTACCAACACGTCATCGCTCTCAGCGATGTGGTTGATAAGCTGTGACGGCACTGGACGGCTCAGCGTGATGAACTCACCCTCTTCATCGCGGGGCGTGATGTCTTTCTCCTGTCGGTGCTCGACCTGTTCGATACAGGACTCACACGCTGCCCACACAGCTCGTGGGAGACGATAGGTGGTATCCAACACAGTCGTCTCGCCGTCCTCGTTGAGGAGCTGCTCAGGGTCAGCACCGCTCCACTGGAAGATAGCCTGGTCGTCGTCGCCACCCAGGTACACCTCATCGGCAGCCAGTTTCTGTGTGAGGTACCAGTCCCACTGCAACCGAGTCAGGTCCTGGCACTCGTCCACGTAGAGAACTTTCGTGTCGGCAAAGCCTTCAGAGCCTCGAACAGACTTGCCGTTGAAGTCGTCGTCAGCGTGGCACGAGAGTAGATACTCACGCGGATCATCCAGATCGGGGTTGCCAACGTTACCCTTCTTCAGGTGTCGGATGTTCATCTGAACGACCTTGTCGATCATATCTCCCCAGCCGACGAGATCATTGCCGTGTTTGAAGATCTCCCACTGACGAAGCAGATCTGGAAGGCTACGGTGGCCGACCCAATCTCCAGGGAACTTGTCGTGGTCGTCAATCGAATACCGATTCGACTGGAGCCAACGATAGATCTGGAACAACTGGTTACCTTCAGCCAGGTCACCAGTCATCACGTCGCCGTCGTCGTCATCGTTTCCGTACTCAAGGTTGTGCTCGTTGCAGAACCGTTGCTCATCCCGCCACGACACGGTATCACTACCGTAGTCGAGATCGAGCGTTCTGAAACAGAAGCCGTGGATTGTCATCACACGGTCATTGAGTCGTTTCTTCGTCGCATCAGTCATCGCGGCCAGACGATCAACAGCCTCGTCAACCGCAGCGTTCGTGTACGTCACGAACATCTGCTCGTCGAAGTCGTACTCGTCCTGATGCTGAATGAACAACCCGTCCATCTCCAGCTCAGGGTTCCCAACCATGGAAGTTGTCTTTCCGGTGCCTGGACCTCCAATCACCTTATGTGTACTTGTTTTACTCATCTATACCACGCTCTTCTTGTCTGTGACAGCTACGACACAGAGTTTTGAGATTTGACATTTGGTTAGCCTTTTCTATCGTGTCGAAATGCTTGAGTGGCACAATATGGTGAACATCAAGGTCAAACCCAGCATGTGCAACATATTCGTCTCTACCTACGCCACAGATTTGACACTGCCCTTCGTCTCTCTGGATAACATCTTCTCGCACTGAAGACCAGTTCGGTCCGTAGTACCTGTACTCGCAGGTTTCTTCCTTCCAGCCAGGATGACGTTCACCCGTTTGCGAGATCGGAGAACACTCTATCGAACAGTATGAAGACTCGAACAACTGTTCAGACGACGGTGTTCTTTTGAACGTTTCCGAACATCTGTCACACTCGACACTGATTTTCGTGTACTGTGGGTGGTCTTCACCAGACAGCTGGTATCCACCCTTACAGTCGTCAGAGCAGAACAACATCCGGTACTTTTCGTAGCGGTGTCGTTCAACACTCATCTGAGAGCCACAGGTAGCGCACTCCGTCTCGACACGACCGTGCTCATCCTGACACTCGCTGGTGCAGAATCGGCCACGGCCTATATCAATACGAGAGGAATACTCCTCGAACGTCTCACCACAGTTCTCACACTCACATTCAATAAGCGCAAGCGACTCACCGTGAGTCAGCTTGTGGTGAACTTTCATGCCGTGATCAGTGTCAAAGGACTGATCACAGCTGGGACATGCGTTATCTGTCGCACTCATTGTTCGCTCCACACCCTGTAGGATAAGGGTATTTGATAGATAGGTGCGGATATAATATAAAAGTTCTGAAGACAATCTGCCCCGATCACGTATGCCGGTTTTACCGTCTATCCATCAACATCTTGGGACTTTTCGATGTCAGCGATTCCTCGCCAGATCACGCCCTCAGTGTCATCGAACTGTTCGAGCTTTGCCGCCGTTCCATCGCCAACCTCTATCTGTGCCATTATCATGGAATATCATGTGTATCGTAAAAAGTTTACTGAGACTCGGAACCGAGTCAATCGTTCCTGTTGGCATTCGCGTGATGTATCATGCCAAGAAATGAATCCGATTCAGTTTCTTCCTCTTGCTCTTTGCCACAGCGTGTACACGATCCGCCGATATACTTACAGCCGAAGGTGATACACAGTTCGTTCCGTTGAGTGAATGATGACATTGTTACTGGTGCTTGAAACTACGTGAAGTCGGCGTTTGTGGTGTGTCTACTGCCATTTGTTCCGTTGGAGCCCGGTGTTACCCGTCTCAGGGGTAGGGGTTGTGTCTCCAGAACCATCTTGTCGGCTGTTGGATTCGTCAACATAACGGGATACGCGATTCCACATCTTTAGCTTTGAGCTTAGTGACATCCCAAACCACTTTTCCTCGGTCAACGTTGGCCGCCGTATTACCAAGCTGCATAATGCGTAGGCACGGTTATCGAACCCATCGTTATTGTCAAGCACTCGCTGTGTACTTTCTGGGCTTGGAGATCTGAACAGGAACTTCATATCTTCAATCTCAACCATCTCTGGCTCCTGTTCTTTCTCAACGGTCAGCTCGGTCGCCTCTATTTCTATAACCGGATACTGGTCTTCGTACTTGAGGCTCGTGATCACGGCATCATGGTACGTTCGTCGACCAAACGAAATATCGACACACTCAGACGTGGTCTCCACACAGTAGATCTCTTCAAGCACTTCCATACCAGCAGTGATCTTGACCGTTGCCGAGAACGTGTGGTTGTACGGTGTCTCCGATACACCAACTGGGATCTCTGCGATATGACCGCTATCAAGTAGCTCTACCTCATCCAGACGTATCAGTCGCCGGTCGGTAGCTTCTTTGACCTTCTTCTCGATCTCTTGCCGCCAGATTCTATCGAAGGTGGCGAGGATACCTCCCTGGCTCTCTTCGACCGCCTCGTTGTACTCTCTAACGTGCGCATCCTGTGTGAGTATTCTATCCAGATCGTCCTCCAGATCGTAGACGCTATACTCGAACTCGTCAGTCTGAACGTACCGCTCCTGAGCAGCTTGAACGGTTCGCGGTTTGCCGGCGATCTGGTCTTTCACCATACACTCCTCACACTGTTGCTAACCTCTCGTAATGAGGTTCGAACAGCCAGTGCATTGTATCATTCATCGAGGGGAAGGTCATGGCCACACGCTCCGGTTGCATGGTAGGTAACGGTACTACCGCGATCCAGTTCGATACCGTACTCCAGTTCGACGATCTGCATGATCTCATCAGGACGCATATTCTCGACAGCATACAGGTAGGTCATGTGCCAACAAACATCCTCTCCGATCTTTCCAGGCCCACGCCGCTTCTCGACCGGTGGCACGTCATGCTCACACGAACACTTCCCACGACAGTGCGTGATTACCGTCTGGTACGTGTAGGGTTCTTCCTCGGCGATGTCCGTGTACTTCCTACCATCGTGTGCGTCGCGCCGCCACTGTTGGCATTCTTCCTCTGATGCGTTCCCTGATCGCTTCTCTGCTGGACTGACAGCCGTGTCGCATTTGCATTCTCCGTAGGCGTGGTGTGAGACACAGTCGTGCGAGACGTCGAATCTATCGCCTATATCGCACAGTGACTTTCCACGTTTTCGCCATTCTCGAATCTGTTCACACTGCCGAACGCTGATCTTCTTGTTTCGGTGTTCTCCCATTATTTCACGTCCATTGATCCAGCCCAGACTGCGTGTCGAGGTTCTCACATTCTGACCATGAGATTCCAAGCGGAACGAGGATACGTTCGATCGGCCCTCGGAACGCTTTCTCGACCATCGTCTCCCAATCTACCACGAAGTCATCAGGCACTTCCTGAGACACATCGAAGCAGATCGCACACTTGTTGCTTGACTTGTCGTTACCCTGCGCTGCCGCCCGTCGCTTGAAGTCCCGATACAGATCGTCCTTCTCCAGCTCTCGCTTTCGACGACGTTCGATCTTATGGAAAAACCGCGGGTTCACGCGTTCCAGGTAGACACACTTCGGCTTGTCTCCACGCTTGAAGTTACGACCGAGCATGAGGTTCGCCCACAGTGCAGACTTGACGCGAATGTCAGGATTCTCATAGTTCGAGAGCTTCTTCCCGATGCCCTGTGGGATGCCAATCTCGTCGAGCGAGACGTCGCCAGTCTTCAGTAGCTCAAGCCGCTCGTGAACGTACTCTTTGACATCCTCTTCGTCACCGCGAGTGATCCGATCCAGCACTTCCTTCTGCGTCTCTCGCGTGAACGGCGCGACATCCGAGCGTTCGTACTCGAAGCCGGTGATGTCCACATCGTCTACGAACTTGCCTTCCTTCCAGATAATGTGGCCCGCATATCGCTTTTTCTTGCCAGCCTGGAAGAATCGCCGGTAGAGCTTCTCGAACTCCATCTCGAACCGGTGCTCTTGGGCGTTCAGGTCGGCCGCGTACTCGTCGTAGCTCGTGTTGATCGTTTCCTCGAACTCGAACGATTTGTCGATAGCAGCCTGCAACATCCGTAGCTGTTGATCGTCCATATCGGGGTGGCCCTCCTTCACCTCGTCACGGATTTCGATCTCGGCCAGCTCGCCGGATTCAGACAGGCTTTCTAACCAGTCAGCGATACTTATCATAACGCTGTCAGTATCACCATATGTGACACTAAAGCCCATCTCTTCGACGATTTGCTCCGTAAACTCGATCACACCGCGTCCTGCGGCAGTCACCGCAGCCCCCATATCCTTGTCATATAGCCGGAAACGTTCCCAACCCAACACGCCGTAGGTCGAGTTCATGATAACCTTTATTGCCGCTTGCTGACGGTTGTATCGCGCATACTCATCGCTTTTCGGATCGTACTGATTACGCTCTGCTTTCTTCGCATCACGCTCGCTCAGTAGCTCGTCGATGATCTCACGAATGATGCCGTCAGGCTCTTTTCGGAAGTGAAGCCGCTCACCACCACGTGCCGGGATCGGTGGACTACGGTAGGTGTCGCCATCGTACTCATCAGGGTTCGGAACGTGAGTTTCTGGCGAGAGATTGAGCGTACTCATGCACATCGGGTAGAGCGACTTCAGGTCTGTGACAGTAACCCATTCCTTGACACCTTTGATCGGATCGAACACCGCGCCGCCTTCATAGTTCTCGTAGTCGTCAACGCCCTTCGACGGCAGAATCATATTGCCGTACACTTTCTGAAGAACGTACATATCCACGATCTCGTTGGCGGTGGGTGCTTCTTCGATGAAACATCCTGCAATGTTCGACGCCGTGTGCCAGAAGTCGATGATCGTCTCTTTACTGTCCAGCTCAACAGTCAGCTCGACATCCCGTACCGAGTACTGGTACAGCGTTAGTGGATCATCTTCCCACAGGTCGCCGATCTTGCCGGTGTACGTCTCTTTGCCCGCGCCGAGCTCTTGCTGACCGACGTACTCAAGCCGATAGCTCTCCATCTCGGAGAACTGCATGGACTTGTAGCCGTCGAGCAGGTCGAACACAATGCGGCCTTTGAGTGTGACATCCGAGAAGTTGCCACTCTTGTAGTACGCTGTCCCCGTCCGCGACAGGCGTTTCTTGTCGAGGATCTCACTACTGGTTCGGTTGAGTACGTCCAGGCGATCCATGACATACGGCATATCGAAATCTGCGAAGTTCCAGCCAGTATAGAGGTCTGGATCGGTCTCGTCGATGTAGTCGAGATACTCCGCGAGCATTGTATCCTCTTCCTCGAACACTCGCACGTCGAGATCGATCTCGCCTTTGAGTGGTTCGTAGTCGAACGAGTCTGGGTACTCTTCGTCGGAGTCGGGTGCCTCACACATCCACAGGATGTACTCTTCACGGTAGCTGTCCCAGGACGTGAGACAGATGATCGGCTCTTCCCCATCCTTCGGGAAGCCGTTACGGTCATTCACCTCAATGTCCATCTGATGGATGCGCATCTCACCATCACTGAAATCAATCGCTTCGATCTCACCGATGTCACACTCGATTGGCATACCCTTCTCCAGTTCGAGCGGTCCACGATCATCAGGAACTCTGATGCCGGAGTGAAGGCCGTGATCGATCATCATTCGGTTCGGGAACAGGATGTCTGCCTCGAACGTGTTGTCGAACTCGTCTCGAATCTTCGCAACATCTCGTGGTAGCTCCGTGTAGATTCGAGTCAGCTCAACGCCACGGATCGACGTGTACCGATCGCCAGTTTCTGGGTCGTGGAGCTCAGTCTCCATCACACAGTCGAACCACTGTTCTGGCGTTGTCTCGTAACTGTCAACCTCTGACGTTGGGACGTAGAAGTACGGGCGGTGGTTAAGCACTCGAACGTGCCGCAGCTCATTGGATGCCGTTCGACCGAATACGTGCATCACTGGTTGCTTCTTGCGTCCCTCCTGGTCGCTCTTTTCTTCCTCGTAGTCTATCTGGACGATGCTCAGATCGATGTAATCATTCATACAGTATCACCTTAATCAACCCTACACGTTCAGTGTCGGATCATCTTCTTGAGCCTCGACATAGTTCGAACACTGGTCTGCAATACGTCCCATCTTGATGTCGAGCTCAGCAATCTCACCTTGGATGGCTCGTCTGGCCGCAGTCGGTATTCTCGGCGGTGGTGCTAACATGGAGTCGTTCGTCATGTCATCGTACAGTTCAAGCCACTCGACAAGCTCGTTGTGCTCTGCCGCGTGCTTGCGGAAACGGGTGAACAGATCATACGGAACCATGTGACCGCAGGAAAACTCGATCACAGTCTCCGTCTCGTATCGAACAGCAGGGATTTTAGCCTCATCAGGAAAATAATCCATTTCCATATCATCCATGACCTTTTCATAGATTTCGTGATCTTCGATCTCCTCACGACAGTGTGGACACTCATCGCCGACGTATTGATTCATGCTTGCACCTGGTCAGTCAGTCTCGTTTGGACGCCGTCGCGACAGTCAGGACAGTACTGTCGCAGTGGCCAGTTCTCGTCTTCGTCCTCGACTTCCAGGCACTCACAGCACAGTGCCTGATCGTCATTCAGTTCGAGAATGGTTCGCAGTAGTTGCCGCTCTGCCCGTTGCCTGATCTTTACCGCGCCAGACTGGCCGTTGCTACGTGTAATATTACCGCCACGCTTGGCCATCATGGCACGAATCTCTTTCTCATCTTTCATACATTAACTCCGTTCCACAGGAGCAAAACCCGCCGTTGGGTGTGATTATCATTAGATGTGGAATTGTAATAAGTGTTACTAATCAACCGGAATGACCAAAAAGGAAGAACTAACCAAGTCGTCACGTTACGACCGGTCTCGCATCGGCGCTGGGCCTGCTACGCTCCAAACCCGTCCAATCGTTCGGAGCGAACTGTTGCATCGTTCATCACATCGCCCCCGTTGAATCCGTGAGTCCTGCCGTGCTTGTCCTCCAGCTCGACACGAACATCGTCTTCGAGATCAACTATCTCTACGTCGAGGTGTAGCCTGTACTCTGCATCGTTGTCAGTTTGTACGAGAACGGCACCCCGCTCGCTAAGAGTCCTGAGAAACTCATAGCCGTAGGATTCAGCCGCGTCGCGAACTTCTTCGTAGCCCATACCTACCAGAATCGTGGGTACTCCACTAACTTATCACTTTGCACG
>LFFM01002568.1_pt1 | contig 11914 bp, 5 predicted proteins | sample 643131 | NCBI WGS metagenome assembly LFFM01 (sample SAMN03777445, study PRJNA286221) | soda lake metagenome | biome: soda lake; feature: Kulunda steppe; material: water; isolation source: sample Tc-Br brine of Tanatar trona crystallizer | place: Russia: Kulunda steppe | collected 2011-07
ACAAGCCACAAGCCCATACTTGTTCTATACTTATTTTTCGTAGTGGCAAAGTTGTTATCACCGGGGCACCAGATGTTGAGACAGCTGAGAACGCATTTCGAGCAATAGACGAAAAAATCACTGAATTGATTAGATCTAATATGTAATGTGTATTTAACTTATTCTGACTAGATACCACAATTAACACTATGACGCTCCTCTGTAGAAGTCAGTCCGCAAGATCTTCTCGAACCAGTTGTCAGTGGGAGGAAATTCCGGTAAAGACGAGAGGCATCACTGAGCAGCAGATCTGGCTTCTGCTATCCAACTACCAAAGAAGTATTCACTGCTACAGATGACCGTTGTCTGAAAAACCTCTACGTGATATACATAGTTGATTGTCACAGATCCCAATTTGATTGATGCCGACGAATAAAATTACTACCATGCTTGGGACCTTGTCCAGTAATTGAATGCCGACTCATCCAGACATCTCATCGACTACTGATCTAGCAACCGGTGATGGTCAAAAACCGCTATATTCAGATCTATTGTTAGGAATACTCAGAGAGCCATCTTCGGACATTGGATTCGGCTTCCTCTTCATTTACCAACTTCATACCGGGGATGAGATCGCGCTCCTGTTGCGAATAGAAATCTCTGATAGAAACAATTGGTTCATTTTCAAGCTCAGCATTTTCAAGATAGATTTTGCTGTCAGAGTCTAACCACCCTACTATTTGCCGTAGATACTCCTCAATGTTCTTCATTTGTACGGAGTTTTTGATGATACTGAAGAGATGCTGGAATAGCTGATTCCGAGGAAGAAGCAGTATTACTGATGGATACTCATTCAAAGCATCTGGATCAAATGTTACTATGACTGAATCTTTATTTTTGAAAACAGCCTGTAATGTGTCTTCACTAAGAACCTGTGGAATTGGAGCGTTAATGTCTTCAGGATAATTTAGACGATAAATATCTTTGTAAGGGATATCATTGTATTCTCCACTGAGTTCACGTCGCTTCAACATCTCAAACTTCCAACCTTTCTCACGCAGCGTGTGACTTTGAGTGAATAGATGCTTGACGATTGAAGGAGAGATTATCGGATCAAAAGGTCGTTCAGGCATTCCAATATCTCCAACATCTGGATGTGTCTGTGACCATCCAGCTAACTTGGAACTCTCAATTATTTTTTCGATTGTGACTGATTCTGGATTTTTGACTAGGCCCACTTGTTGCGAAGTCTTTTTTGCCTCTTCAGCACTTTTCTCAATACCCTCTACGATATTGTTACTAGAAGCCTTTGAATCACCCATTGCAGCCTGTTCCATCTGCGCTTCCATACCCTCTAGAATCGGTCGAAGAGGACCCACTGCTTGCTCAAAGAGGCCGATACGTTCCATCGCCCTATCATAAATCTCCTCCTCAATACTATCAGTGTAGGCATAATTCCATACTAGCACTGTCTCATTTTTTTGACCGATCCGATCTATCCTTCCAATCCGTTGCTCAACGGTCATCGGATTCCAGGAGAGATCATAGTTTATTAGAGCATCACATGTCTGTAGATTTAGACCTTCGCTGGCCGAATCTGTGCATACTAAGTAAGAGATATCTCCTGACCGGAATTTCTGCTTCACCCGTTCTTTACTTGCAGATTCCCACTTACTTTCTTGCTCATTGTAGAGCCCACCACCAGAGCCGGTGTAGGTACCCATCTCAGGGTACGTTTGACACATCTTATTCTTGATGACATCGAGGGTGTCCTCATATTGTGTGAATATGATGACTCGATCACGGGTTTTTGCACTCAATCTTCGGAGATCCTTCATCAGACGATTGAGCTTTGGATCTTCCGGGAGATCGTCTAATGCGTCAATAAATGATTCTAGTTCCTTGAGTTCATATTCGAGCACCTCTTGTCCTTCCGAACTGGAAACACCGAGTTCGTCCACTTCTGTCTCTTGTTCTAAGAGCGTTTGGTTGCGTTCTGAGCGAGTTCCGGATAACGTCGTTTCATCCAGTTCTTCGATATCAGTTAACTGGCGAGAGCGTAGATTCTCACGGCGTCGTTCTAGGCTCCGTTTAGCAGCATAAAGACTACTGGTAAGACGTTCTCGGTAAGTAGTCATCACGAATCCGATTGCGGTCTGTTCTTGTCCGTCCAGCAGTTTCTTTGACTGGTTGTAGACGTCAGTGATGTACGACTCAATTCGATCATAAGCAGGTCGTGCATCAGCTAAATCAACTTGAATCAGCTCACTGTTCCGTTCGGGGACTGTGTCATCCAACAGGCCGACTTCTTCACACATTCGGAGTGTACTCCGAGTATTACGGAAGATACGAGACTGTACTGGTGTGGTAGTTTCAGCGATATCTCGAATCGTAAAGAGCTGTTCCGTATCTAGGTCCCAGAAACGTCGTTCCCAATTCGGCCTATCGATAGAATGAACGCCTAGCACCTGCTTTGTCTCCCGGGTTTCACGCAGACCGTCCACTTTTTCGTCAATCATTGCCGCAACATCTTCCGAGACCGGCTCGTATTGCTGAAGATACGAACGAATCATACCCACCCATGTTTCGAATCGGTCGCGTAGCTCGTATGGTTCTGATTCCCACCTACTCTCGAAAATTGGTAATGCTTCCTCTATTGTAATCCGGCTCTCAACATCCTCGCGGACTTCGTCGAGATCTTGTTGGACTTCGAAATACTCTACAAACGATTCTCGATCAGCCCACCCTCCTGGAAGATCGCACATCCGAAGCAAATCATATAGCTCCTCAATTCGGAGTTGCATTGGAGTAGCTGTGAGGAGATACAGACACTGTGTGTCTGATTGCATGAACGTCAATAATTCGTAAAGGTTCGTCCCATTTCGGGCGTGATGTGCCTCATCAACCAAAGTGAGATCCCACTCGAACGACGATGTATAGTCACCTATTCTCCGTTCAGCGTGAGCAGCAGGAGAGAAGATAGGCTTGTTCTGCTCCATTCGGGCTAAGTGCCACGATGCCAGTACAATAGTCGGTTCCTCACGCTTTTTGAGAAAGCCACCGATGTGTGATTCGGTCCAATCAGCGTCAGCATCGTATTGCGATAACCAATATTGATTCCCGTACGGATCCTGGAGATTGTGATCTCCGTCCAGGTTGTACGCAAAGACATCGAGATTAAGTCGCTCACGAAGTTCTTCTTGCCACTGTCGCTGTACAGCCGCTGGGACAATCAATAATCCATTCTTTACTTTCCCGAGAGTCACGAGTCGAGAGATAGACAACCCTGCTTCTATGGTCTTCCCAAGACCGACCTCATCACAAAACAGCAGGCTTTCAGGATACGTGCTTACTGCTGTATCCGCGGCTACACGCTGATGAGGCCACGGCGTGATTGAGCTAACGTCCTCTGCGGTATGAAGTGCACCAACCGTGTCTTCGTAGTTAGAGAGTAGATGAAGAGCTGCTGCCTCCGGGACAGGTGGCCTTTCATCAGACTCACGAACCCGCTCTACGTGGTCTTCGAGTTCTTTCTCGTTTTTCGGCTGCCAGTCAAGGAGATCTGCCTCCAGAGCCTCTGGGAGAGTGTAAACCTTCACGTCGGAGTGGGTATCCTTCCAAAGTTGTTCGAAAGTATCTATGTCGGCATCTACGTACCTCGCTTCGGCATCTTTCCAAGATCGATGTACCTTGAAGCGCTCATAGTTCTGGTACCACGCACCGAATGTTTCGTTGATACTCCCCTCGAAGGAGATTCGATCACCGTCTGGATCAGTAAGAATACCTAGCTTGGGATGGAAAATTCCAGAAGAATCATTGGAGGGCTCCGCAATTCGAACTTCAAGACGGTTTTCGGCCATAAGATGGGCAATGAGAGATAACCGTGATTCCTCAACTGTGGACAGTGGTGGGTTCTCATCGTTCGATAGTACTGGCTTGTTTTCTTCGTCAAGCTGAACCGATGCGATGACCCGAATCTGTCCCTTAGTTTCAAGAAGCGAGTCTATTCCTTGGAGAGCACTGGCTAGGGATTTGAGGTCGAGATATCCCGCTAACCGGTCGTATTGGATTGCTTCTGACAATGCAGGACGATAGAAATCACTGACAAGAGTTCTTTTGCCTCCTGCTGAATGTTGGAAGCGGCTCTCATAGACTGGCTCCCATCCGTGTTTTTTGAATCCCATAATCGTCCTTACCGACGCTAACTTTCGTAATCACCGAGTCTGCTGTTTTCAGTATGGTCTCCACCTTCGAAGATGTCCGTATCAATATTTAGCAGATCGCCAGTCTTTCCAACAATTAAATCACCAAGGAGTTGGCGGTCTTCATGCTCATCCGGAAGAACTTGGATTAAGCTCTTGACAACTCGCTTAAACACAGGGTCCTCAGCGAAACTCCGATCTTGGAGCCAATTCCAAGTAGTATTACCTCCCTCTGTGTTGAGCACATTCAGGGTCGCATGAACTGCGTCGATATCATACTCAAAGTTCACATCCTGAGGATTAACTGGGAATTTTCGTTGTCGGCGCTTTTCCCCAGCCTTGAGCTTATCGAAAGCCTGCACACGGCTGGAATGCCCTTTCAGAATGAGGTCTTTACGGCTCTTACTCCAAATCTTGGTATCCCGTTTTATATCATCGATATACACTCCGACTCCGATTCCAAGTTGGCGTGCTTCGTCATGGGGGATGGTTTCCCGCTCGTACACTAACCAAGACAGTATGTACCACTTTGTGAGGTCATCGACGCCCTCCAATGTCTGCTCTAACTCACGATCAACTATAACATCAATCACAGCAGTCCGAGCTTCTTGGAGAGCCTGCTTTGGACGGACTTCGTTTCCATGTTTATCCACGACAGGGAAATTCTCTGTAAAGACTCGTAGAGTTGGCCCGAAGGCGCTAATAATAGTGTCCGTTTTTGTGAGATTCATATCCGAATCAAGAAGCTCAGTAGCCTTTGCGGTAGCGACTTTTCGAGTCTCCTCTTCAATATTAGACCATAGTGTTCGCTCCCGCTCACCCGGTGGAGTCGGATTCACTGGCTTACGACATGTTAATAGTAATGTCGTGTCAGCAGATGCGGCATCCCGCATTCCAACCCTTTGAGGCATTTCACTAGAGATGGGATGGGTAGCGGTCATTGTGAATCCTGAATTAATCAAGGACATTGTAAGTGAATCCCAAGCATCCACCTCTTTCTCCGTAAAGTAGATAGTAAGTACTCCTCCTGGTTTCAACACCTCATAAACCTTGGAAAAGATCTTTTGCATTTTCAGCTCGTAGTCTTGTGTAGCTAACTCACCTCGGGACCCAGCACTCGGGGTTTCATTCACATCGTCGTCGTCAAACCGAGCGATATTTTCAACTGCCTCATCTGTTTTATTAGTTGTAGGAGACGAGAATTCTTCTGGCATTTCGGATTGTAGATATTCCCGGAGCCAGACATAGAGTGAATCTGAGAGCTCTGCATACATCACATTGTCTCCGTAGGGAGGATCTACGACTACTGCCTCGATACTATTCGGCTCGTGAGGAAGATCTGCTGCATTACCCTGATGGATATTAGCCATCGGTAGATCGTCCACATCAAAATAGTCAACAAGTTCCTCGTATTTGTCTAGGATCTTCTCAAGAGTACTTTTGTAACTAAATTGTGCAACTGTCGGATTAGATTCAGGGAATTGCCATTGGAAAGCAAAATTATTACTTCCGAGCATACTATTGGGTATGCCCAACCGGATGTCAATAGGCTCTAACCGTGTGTTTCTGTTAAGGAGCTTTGTGGGACCTAATGATAGCAAGACAAGAATTGCTTCAGCAGTTTTGCAATCATAGGTTGCCTTTATTTCTTCTTTAATTTCTTCAAAAGCATCCAAGTATGTGGCTTGTGCGAGGAATTGACGTGGGTTGAGGATTTCGCGCCACTCGGTGATTCCATAATTCCTTGGTTCACTAGTCTTGTTACCGTCCGGTATTTTCGTAGTTAAGAGAGTGGCGAGGTCAATATCCGTCTCAATTTTATTCTCTGCTTTACGGAACGCCTCTCGATCTGCTTCAGTAGGGGCACGGAATCCATCATCTACATTCCGAGCAGTACCGATGTATTTCACACCGCAAATTTCATATTCAAATTCATCATTCTTGAGACGTTCCTTGATGTGATCACTTTCGGTTACAACCCCACAACTCACACAGGTCGCATCACCACCGCTGATCGTTCCATTCGACGGGTCAAATTCATCTTTCGTGATATCATCTGGAAGATGAACATACTCATACTCGATATGATCATCTTTGGGATGTGGTCGAAACGCGTGACCCTTATTGCCAGATTCTTGATGGAACCACCATCTGTTGCTTAATGGTAGCCGCATACCACACGATGGACAGTCGATACTATACGAGAGGAAGTAATATGTTGGCTCCTGATTTTCAGAAGCCGAAGGGAAATATTCTTGGAGCTCTTCTGTTGCAGCTTTGTCAATTTTATCAGCCCAATCCATCACTTCCTCTTCAATAGATCCGACATGAGGCGCATATTCCAGAATCACCTTATTAATCAACCAAGCAACTGGATTAAGCTCGTTCGCTTCTGTTGGGAGACCATATCGAAGGGACTCCATCGGAATGGTACCACCACCTGACGTTGGATCAAGAACAGTAGGTAGCTCCCCATCCCAATGTTCACGGACATCCTCATGAAATTTTTTTAACACATTTTCATCCGGAATCTCGGAGTGAGGAAGTGGGTAGCCGTAGTGGCCCTCTAACGAATCATCTGAATCGTCCCACGTAGCTCTCTTTTGCAACACATAGTCACTGATACTGCCCTCAATGAGGTCTGGCCGATTAGGACTAATCTGCATAAGTTGAAGGAAATCATCATTTGACACATCATGAGGGAGAACTGATGCGAGAACAGCAAGTCGCGTTGCAGCTGTAGGTCTACGGGCAAACCACTTGTACAAATATCGGTGGGGCGACATAGTCGTCGGAATCGATTCCTTCATGCACTCTACACCGACAGCCTTCACAGGCAGCGTTTCTTCCACCTTGAGTCGTCGTAGTTCTGAATTTGAGTTTTCTGTCATATTTATTGTTTCCTCTAGTTAATGTGGCTCGTCAGTAACGTTCTGAGTGCCTTCACTCCATTCGAGTTATTAGGAGAGCGGCACTTGGCATGCCAATAGTAGCACTCCTCCAACCCCATTCGCTCCACACCGTTCACGAGTTCTATGAGTTTATCGTACTTTTGCAGACGCTTCATGCCCGAGAAGGCGATAGCGAGCCGAACTCCAGCTGACTCCGAGACGAACGCAGTACCTTCGCCGGTCAGTGCACAAGCTGAATCAATCCCTGAATCTTCTAAAACCGACTGAATCAGTTTCGAAATAGCGCGCTGACGTTGACCTCGAAGAGTAGCCACCGGAACTGCGTCCCAGTTATCCCATTTCCACTCCGTAATGGGTCTCTCCGAATCCATTGTAACGAGATCGTCTTCGGCAACGATCACATCTGTCTTTTCATCATATCGAATTCCAACTAACACATCGTCCATCTCTTTTCTTCCCAAAGACTGGCGTCTACCAGACCGTTCAAGGCGATTTTCCCGTCCATCAGCTAGATCCCTTGGAAGGAGTTCGTAGAGCGATAGACCGGGATCATCTCCCAATTCACGGACGAGTGCGAAGGTCGGACGTCCTCCGAACAAACTGCTACTGAAACCAAAGGACTCCGCTTCAATGCTCATTCTGCACTAACCTCCGTAACGGTACCTGCCTCTTCGGACCGTTTGATATTCCCGCTGACGCGGAGGGTGAGATCAGTGATACCAGAGAGTTCAGACAGCTGGTGCTTTAATTCTTCGACCGTGGCGTCCCATGAATTGTCTGAGAGCTGGTCTGTAGCCATTGTAATTTGTGCTGTTCCATCGACCTCGCCACCATCGTTCACGAAGGCTTCGGGTTCCATATCGACTCCAAAGTGTGTTGCAAACTGGGTAACCGACCCATTGTATGTAAACCCTGCCTCGGATGCTTCCGAATCCTCTGTCCGACGCGCATCGTAGGCAAAAGTGATCGATGTTACCTCCGCCATCTCGTCCTGTTTACCAAGTGAACGGGAAAGGAACCACGCTTGACTCCAAACCTCCTCGCCCTCAATTGTGAACGAGATCTCATCTACTGTAACTCCAATATCGGAGGAGGCCAAGCTGTTCAGGTCACGAATCGACTGGATTTTGCCATCCAGCTCGTTCCCGACCGTATTGAAGGCTCCTTTGGCCGAGGTTGGGCCATCTACCAACTCGAACTCCTCCCCACTGAACGAGTTCTTATCGCCTCCATCGTCATCATCGTCGTCATCATCATCGCCACCAGGTGGAGTGATAACAGGTTCTTCCTCTTCGAAGGTTAGTTCGTGTTCATTGACGAGTGCAGCAGCATCACGATAGACGACCTGTGTATCAGTAATACTAACCTCGTTCTCCGTAATCCCTGTCAAAATCTCGTCAGCGTCAGGAAGGACTTGGTCGCTCTCTAGCGACGGAGCGGTTGCATCTGATGCCGAATATCCCCGACCCGTTCCTTTGTCCCAGAACGTGTAAGGTCCCTCTTGAACCACTTTGGCAATGGTCTTTCGGAGCGGCTTTGGGTGAAGAAGGATGGGTAGATCTGTTCGCTTGGCGAACGCCTCCCGAATCTCGTCCGTTGTCATCGATTCCGGATTTGCCCTCCAGATGTTCTGGGTAAACCACGGTTCCCCATACGCATCCTCACCGCGAGGAATGAGAAGATCGAGATCCTCCAACGCGTCATATACGATATCGTGGAGGCTTTTACCGTCTCCAGATTGAGTTGCCGACAGTGTCGTTATCTTGAGCTCGTTGTCCTCCGGGAAAATGATGTGTCGGTATGTGTTCCGAACCGCCTGTCCGAGATTGTTCGCGTTTTCATCGCGCTGCTCCCGTAGTTCATCACGCTGAGCCTCGGTAAGTTCGTGCCCGGTTTCGTCGTTGATGAGGCGTTCGTATGCTTTCTGTCGCCGTGCGCTCTCTTTAGCCTTCTCAACATACTGCTCGTCGGCCACAAGGAAGAGGATGTTATTTTTGGATATCCGCTTGCTCTGTGAGCCTGCACTCTGTCCTGTAAAGTCCGACAGGGTTAGGACCGTACCGTCTTCTTTCACATCTTCCAGTGGATCCTCAGAAGACGCCGTCAGAGTTTCGAAGGACATCACGCACAACCGGACAGTCTCGGCGTCATCTGGCACTTCGTGCGGAGATTCTTTCCCGTAGAGCGTCTCGAAGGTCCCTCCGCCAAGTGCACCTTCAACCGCACGCTGTAATCGCGTACTGACGACACCGTCTTCGAGTTGCTTCTCCTCGTTATATCGGACTCGGGAGAGTTTTGCCTCGCCCTTAAATCGAAGCACACCGGTCTCCGTTTCGTGTAGAAAGAACGCTTCTGTTTCAGGATTCGAACCGGGCTCTTGGAGGTGCTGAAGTGCGTCCCGATAGTGATCAAATTTGACCGTCGGCGAACCAACCAGTTCAAACAGTTTTTGACGGCGAACGCCGCGCATATTGTTTCCGCCAGAGACGATACTCTTCCAGAGGATCGTCATTCCCAGGTGGGTAGCAACTGGTGGTTTCCCCCCTCGCGTCCAGTTGGCGTCCTCTCGTTCGCAGGCAGCTAATGAACCCTGTTTGTAGATGTCTGATTTCACCGCAGTTCTGAGATCCACGTCTCCGTCCTCGAAAAGATCCAAGAGAGTAGACCAGACTGAGTCGTCAGAGGGATGCATATCGTAAATCCGTAAGAAGTGACGGTCCGTATTCTGTGTGTCTCGGTTTTTCCAAGCATAGTGGACGGCCCGAGCCACTAATTTGAGGGCACCCCGGGTTCGTTGGAAGTTCGGAAGAGAGTCAATCTCGTCTGAAAGTAGTCTGAGCATCGACGGATGCATAGGATAAGACTGCTCCAGGTCATCTCTGTATTCTGCAGTTGAGACGGAATCAGGTAGAATTTCTTTGTTGTCTCGGTAGAACGACATATATGCATCTAAGACTTCAGGTATCCGGCTATCGTCAATACGCTCAAACAGACGCTTCCGAATGATAGCGGCTACCTCGTCGTCTTCCGCGGGAGTAATCTCCTGTTCCGTTCGTTCGGAGATGTTATCGAGTTCCTCCACGCGGGCAAGAACCTCCCTTTCGATCTCCTCTGCTCGATCTTCGAAAGCGGTCTTAGCAACACTCAGAATCACCGTGATATCGTCGGTGTTCTGGGTTGCTCGAACTAGAGACCAAAGGAACGAATTGTTCTGCTTTACCAGCGTCGAACCTTCGACTGAGACTGAAGCTGCCTGTTCGTAATATTGTGCGACTTCGTCGATCAGTACTAATGCAGGGTCATCAATTAGGTTGAGAAGGTTGTTGATTTCATTTTTTCCAGGTGCCATCCGGGTTTCGTCGTTTTCTCGAAAGAGTTCATATCCTTCCTGCCCAGCGAGTTGATAGGCAAGTTCGCCCCACATAGTTTGAGTATCGGGGGCATCTGGATTCTGAGTACATTTTGTGCTCGTAGAACTCACATATCCTCCTTCAAAAACACCAAGTCGTACGTTCAGGTTCCCCGCAATTTCCTTGAACTGGCGAACCAAATCGTCGTCCTCAAGGAATTCCTCTAGATTCTCAATAGAGTCGGGAGATTGGGAGAAATGATACGACGCAATCTGCGAGTGTGTTTTTCCTCCTCCGAACACGGTATCGAGGGAAAGAAATCCGGGGGTTTGGCTAAACTCTCCAGTAGAAGCACCTACGTAGCGTTTTGCGAGTAATTGGATTAATTGTTGAAGACCATCTGTCGGATGCGTCTTCTGAAAAAAATCTGAGGGATCGTCATATATTTCCGGTGCTTTTTCATGGTCGAATGTCACCTCTGAAAGTGCGGCTGCAAATTGATCTTCTTGGAGTTTTCCTTCGATGACCTCTTGATGAGGGGTGCAGAGGTCAAAAACCGTGGGTATTGAGTTATTGGTTGACATCCCTGAATTAATCACTATGTCCTAATAAGATGTCGGGGTGAGATATACCTTGTCCATCCTTAGAGAATCACTGGACCAAAACCAGTTTTCACCACTAATATCAATACGGGGTAGTACGTTGAATACAAGATGAAATCCGTCATTTTCACAGAGGATTCCTCAACTACGGCAGAATCAACAGAAGAGAAGCTGGTTAGAGATTATTTTCGAGGAGGGTTTCTTTCCGTTGCTTCGTTGGAAGAGGACTTAGCCGAGTATGGTGAGACAGAACTCCATATCCTTTCAGAGGAATATGGACATTTGACAGGAAACCAGGTCAGTAGTAAGATATCAGATAGTCCGTCTTCGGGCATCAAGTCGTTTAGAGAAGCTCTTGGTTCAGCGGTAGGTGAGGCCGATGTCATAGTCCTTCTATTCACTAAGTCAACGTTTGAATCCGTAGTCAAGGACTCGTGGCAAACTCTGACTTCACAGGCTCGGAGTGGGACTATTTGGTGTATCGGTGCATCTAAGAGTGCTCTCTCGTCAGTTGATCAGAGTAAGTTAGTGCAAAATGGCTGTGAAGTACTCACTTACGAGCGGGTCGGGGTAGCTCGCATTGGATCAGAAACGCGGCAGAAGCTTCTAAGAAAAATAGAATCAAAAACGTCTCAGCAGAGGTAATAAAGAATAAATTTCAGTACTCTTACGTCGAAAACAGGTTTATTTACACTAAACGCCTATTTGGATGAGTTTGACATCAGTGTGTTTCAAAGAATACAATCGGGTTATGCTCCAACTCGATTGAACTACCCTACATCAACCACAATATGATCCTCTCAACAGACCGGCAAACCACATTATGATCGAAAAACCCTATCAATCCGTTCTGTGTCGTCTCTCTCATA
>LFFM01002569.1_pt1 | contig 11911 bp, 9 predicted proteins | sample 643131 | NCBI WGS metagenome assembly LFFM01 (sample SAMN03777445, study PRJNA286221) | soda lake metagenome | biome: soda lake; feature: Kulunda steppe; material: water; isolation source: sample Tc-Br brine of Tanatar trona crystallizer | place: Russia: Kulunda steppe | collected 2011-07
ACGGCGTTGGCGGCGAGTCGGTCCGGGTCCGGCCGGTGACGTCGACGACGGTCGCGGCCGAGGCAGCCGAGAGCGTCTCGTGGACGGCCTCGGCGTCGCCTTCCTGCCAGACGCGTTCGGCCTCGTTATCGTCCTCGTCGCGGTAGAAGTACTGGGCCTCGAAGGGGTCGGCGTCCTCGCCGTCTTTCGCCAGATCGGCGAACAGCTCCCAGTAGGTCTCGGGGTCGAAGGCCTCGATCTCGCGTTCGCGGTCGACGATCAGTTTGAGCGTCGGTGACTGAACCCGACCGACGGAGATGAAGTCCTCGCCGAGTTGGCCAGCGGACAGTGAGAGAAACCGGGTCAGCGAGGCCCCCCAGATCAGGTCGATGATCTGGCGTGCTTCGCCGGCAGCGGCGAGGTCGAAGTCGAGCTCGTCGGGTCTCTCGAAGGCACTCGTGACCTCGTTTTCCGTGATCGACGAAAAGCGTACCCGCCGGATGGGGACCTCCTCGTTTACGTCGCGGACGATCTCGTAGGCCTCCTTGCCGATGAGTTCACCCTCCCGATCGTAGTCGGTCGCGATCGTCACGCGGTTTGCCTTCCGGGCTAGGAGCCGAAGGGTGGCGACGATGTTCTCTTTGGTCGGTTTCTTCTCGATACCCGCGTCGACGAGTTCGACCGGTTCGACGTCCCGCCAGTCCGAATACTCCTCTGGGAAGTCCACGCCGACGACGTGCCCCGAGAGCCCGACACAGCGTTTCCCACCCCACTCGTAGACGTTCACGCCGTTCTCGCGGGTCGCGTCCATCGACCCCCCGCTCAGGATGTCGGCGATCCGCCGTGCAGCGTTGTCTTTCTCCGTGATGATCAGCTCCACGGCGGTTCACCTCCCGGTACGCGAGTGTCGGTCATCGTCGCCCGATACGACCGAGGGTCGGATAATCCTTTCGGGGGGAATCGACCGACTGCGCGGGTGTACGTGCGACAGGCGGGCGCTCGAGGCCGAAACGACGCCCCCTGCCCCACACCGGCGAAACGACGGAAACTCGGGGTGTGCTAGTGTGGAAATAGCGCCGGCCTCCCGGCGCGATCTCGGCCTCGAGGCACCGTTCAGTTTTGAAAAGCGTTTACTCGCCTGACCCCACAGGTCGAGACATGGTCGAGAACGTCATCTGGCCCGCCTATCTCGACGTGGGCCGCTCGAGGAACGACGGTCGGCGGGTCCCCGAGGATCTGGCGGTCGAGGAGCCGACGGTCGACGAGATCGCGAAAGCCGTCCAGCAGATCGGCTACGACGCGACGATCGAGCGGGATAAAGCCTATTCGCGGGAACCCTGGCGCGAACGCGGCCGGGTCGTCGTCCGTGGGGCGGGGGACTCGAGTAAGAACGACTTAGTCCAGGCCGTCGCGGCGTACGTCGTCGCGATGCGAGAGTGATGCAGCGAGTCGGCGAGGTCGTCAGGACGGCCCAGGGACTTGCGGTCCTCCGGGCACCGGGGGACGACCACGCGGAGATCGGGACGGTGGTCCTCAACGATTCCCTGGAGCGTGTCGGTCGGGTCGTCGACGTCTTCGGCCCGGTCGAGGAGCCGTATCTGGCTGTCACACCCGAGGACGACGTCCACCTGCCACGGCTCGTGGGAGCGGTACTGTACGCCCGATGAGTCGGTTCCCGTCCCGGGAAACACAAAGTCAATACGGCCGGCCGGACAACGGCGCTTCATGAACGACCGGATCCGGGTCGGTGGTGCCGTCTTCGTCGCCGTCTGTCTGTTTCTCGGCGTCCAACTCGGTGCGCTCACGCTGGTCGAGCCGTTCCAGGAGGCCGGCCACCAGGCCGTCGAGGATCCGGAAGATCCCACCAACAGCGTGCTCTATTTCGGGGTCATCCTCGTCGCGACGGGTTTCATGCTCGCAGCCTTCAGGTACGACCTCCAGTGGCTGATCCGCGGGCTGATCATCGCCGTCAGCGTGATGCTCGCGTGGTTCGTCTTCGCCGAGGTACTCCCGCCGGCGGTGGCCTACGGCGGTGTGAACGTCGTCGCCGCCGTCGCGTCGGCCGCCGTCGGCGTCGCCCTCTACGTCTACCCCGAGTGGTACGTCATCGACCTCGCGGGCGTCCTCGTCGGGGCCGGGGCGGCCGGCCTGTTCGGGATCAGTTTCGGCCTCCTCCCGGCACTGGTCCTCCTCGCGGCACTCGCCGTCTACGACGCCATCAGCGTCTACAAGACAGAACACATGCTCAGCCTCGCCGAGGGCGTGATGGACCTTCACATCCCGGTCATCCTCGTCATCCCCACGACCCTGTCTTACTCCCACCTCGCCCCCGGAGCCACCGAAGACGTGATCAACGGGGACGACGAACCCCGCCGGGCCGAAAGAAACGGGGAACCCGGCCCCGAACCAACCGACGACGGAGGGCGTGACGCCCTCTTTATCGGCCTCGGTGACGCGGTGATCCCGACGATCCTCGTCGCGAGTGCGGCGTACTTCCTCGAGGCGGGAACGATCGACGTCCCCCTCATCGCGCTCAACCTCCCCGCACTCGGCGCGATGGTCGGCACGATCGCCGGGTTACTCGTGCTCATGTACATGGTCCTCCAGGGCCGGGCCCACGCCGGCTTGCCCGTGCTCAACGGCGGCGCGATCGGTGGCTACCTCGTCGGGGCGGTCGCCAGCGGCGTCCCGATCGTGACGGCACTCGGCCTCTGACACTGCCGGGGACAGCGCTCTCGAATCGAGTTACGCTTTCAGCAACCGGAGGTCGAAACTCGCCCCGCCGAGGTCGCTCTCGGAGACGTCGATCGCTCCACCGTACATGTCGACCACCGAGTCGACGAAATAGAGACTGAACCCCTCGCCGTGTTGGACCGAATCCACCTCCTCCCGTCCGAAGATCTGCTCTCTGTTCTCTTCGGGGACTCCGGGGCCATCGTCGGCGACCGAGACGGTCACACACTCCTCGTGTTCTTCGGCGGTGACCTCGACCGTCGGCACCCCGTCGGAGTGGGTGACGGTGTTCTCGAGAAGACTCTCGAAGACCGCCTCGAGGAGGTCGTCGGCGATCACCTCCCGGTCCGGAAGCGAGTCGACGACGACCTGTACCTCCGGGAACCGTCGGCTGAAGCGGTCGATCTCCGCCTCGAGGACGGACTCGAGGTCAACCGTCCTGTTCGGTCTCTCGAACCCGTCGTACAGCTGTTCTTCGAACCGCCGTGCGCGCTCGGCGCGACGGAGCAACCCATCGACGATCCCCGTTACCTCCTCGACCGGCTCGAGTGTATCACCACCGGAGTCGGCCTCGAGGGTCTCGAGATACCCCAGGACGAGGTTCATCTCGTTTTTCAGGTCGTGGCGGAGCACCCGGTGGATAACCTGGAGTGCCTGTTCGTACCGTCGCCGTTCGGTCAGATTGACGAAAATACCGCTGTAGCCTCTCACCTCACCGTCGATGTGCAGCGGGGTAGCCGACCCCTGGCCGTAGATTGGAAACCCGTCTTTGGTTTCGGCTTCGAAGTACCCCTGCCACGGTTCGTTTTTCTCGAGGTTCGAGAGCAGTTGCTCGAGCGTCTCGGGTTTGGAAAACAGCATCAACGGCAGGTTCCCGACGAGTTCCGCACGCTCGTAGCCGGTGAACTCGATACAGGCTTGGTTGACGTCCCGGATCACGTAGTCCTCGTCAGTAATAACGGTTGGATTCTCGGTGTTTCGAAACGCTTTTTTATATAATTCGAGAGGGAGATCCGACATTAGATACGGTACGTGTGCCCGGCCACGTTATTGATACTGTCGGTCATGGACCTGTGAACCCCTGTGTGTCAGAACTGGTGTTAGGGCACGTGTATCAGTCCTGTTCCCGGCTGTAGGGTTTGAGCAGTGAGGACGGGGCTCCGAGTTCGTTGAGGTTCCCCTGTCGCATCACGTACCAGAGGACGGCGATCGTCGCGATGTAGGGGTACGTTTGCATCACCTGTGGGTTGACGAGGAAGTTCACCACGGTGGCGAGAGCTTCCTGACCGAGGAAGACGTCGCCGACGGAGCCACCGGTACGAAACGAGAGCGCGTCGATGGCGGCGAAGAAGTACGCCCCGGCAAGCACCCGCCAGATTTGCCACTGGGCGAAGATCACGAGGGCGACGGCGATCCAGCCGCGCCCGGCGGTCATTTCGGTCGCCCAGAAGTTCGTAAAGCCAAGCGACAACTGCGCCCCGGCGGCACCGGCGAAGACGCCGCCGAGTAAGACACACGCATACTGGATCTTGAAAACCGGAACACCGGCCGTGTCTGCCGTCTCGGGGTCTTCGCCGACCGCCGTGATTTCGGCCCCGATGTTCGTCCGGAACAGGAAGTACCAGACGACTGGGACGGTAAGCAACGCGAGATAATCGAGCGCGGTGATGCTGAACAGCGCGAACCCGATGATCGGAATGTCCGAGAGGACCGGGATCGTGATCCGGCCGAACCCGCTGATATCACCGCCGACCCACCCCCGACCGAAGTACGTCGTCAACCCCGTGCCGAGCAGGGTTAACATGATCCCACTGACGACCTGATCCGTCTTCAACGAGATACACAGCACCGCGTGCAACAGTGCGAGGAGTGCTCCGGCACCCATTCCGATGAGAAAGCCGATCCAGGCGCTGCCCGTAACGATGGTGCCGGCAAAGCCAGCGAGTGCGCCCGCCAGCATCATCCCCTCGACGCCGAGGTTGAGGACGCCACTGCGTTCGGCGATGATCTCACCCATCGCAGCGAGTAAAAGCGGCGTCGCCAGTCGCACGGTCGATTCCGCCAGCCCGGCAGCGAGACTCATGATGCCCCCTCCACGCCACGTTCGTCGCTCCCGGCCGACCGATCGTAACTGACCGTGATCCTGTGATCTCTAATGAAATCGGCGGTGAGCAAAAACAGGATGGTGAGAGCGACGATGACGTTGATGATCGCGGTCGGAACGTTCTGTGTCACCGCGATGGTGGTTCCGCCGGCCGTTATGACGCCGAAAAACAGCGCCGCGAGGAGTACCTGAAAGACGCCGTTGCGACCGAGGAGAGCGACGGCGATCGCGGTGAACCCGTACTCGGGTGAGAACTCCTCGAAGAGTCGACCGTGAACGCCCGCGATCTCGATGATCCCTGCGATGCCGGCGAGTGCTCCACCGATGACGAACACCAGGACGTACGTCTTGTACTTGCTGATGCCCGCCTGTACCGCCGCCGCCGGGTTCGATCCCACGAGCGCCACTTCGTATCCGAGTCGGGTCCGATTCAAAAGCAGGTAGCCAAGCACAGCGAAGATCACGAGCGCGACTACACCCACGTGGAGGCGTGGGTGGGCAACCGTCGGCAGTCGGGCAGCGCCCGGAAGCTGGTCCGTCGCCGACTGTCCACCCCCTCCTTGCATCGGCCCACGGAGCAAGTACCCGGCAAAGGTGGTCGCTGTAAACGTCAACATCAACGAGGAGATGATCTCGTTGACGTTGTGTTTGGCCCGGAGATAGCCGGGTATCGCCCCGTAGAGTCCGCCGGCTATGCCCGCGAACAGAAACATCGCTGGCAACAACACGTACGAAGGCCACGACAGGTTGAGTGCAACCGCCGACCCGACGATCGCCCCGACGAACAGCTGTCCCTCGGCGCCGATGTTCCAGAGACCGGCCCGAAGCGGGAGGTACACCGCCAGCCCGGCCAGGAAAAGCGGGACGGTCGTCACCAGTATGTTCGCGAGCCCGCGGATGTTCGTGGGGTTGCTAACGAAGATCTCCCGGTAAGACCGGAGTGGATTGACACCCAGCCACAAAAGCGGGATCGCGCTCACCACGAGCGCGGCCACCACGGTCAACATCGGTAACGAGTATTCGACCCATCGTGGTAACGCCTCACGTTTTGAAACGTCTATCGAGAACGTCATTCACCCACCCCTGCAATCTCGCCCGGTGGCTCCTGTGTCGGAGCCTCGCCGGTCGACATGTACATCCCGAGTTCCCACTTCGACGTCTCCTCCGGCGTCGTTTCGAGAACGAACTCCCCCTCGTAGATCACGAGGATGCGATCGCTGACGTCGAGCAGTTCGTCGAGGTCCTCGGAGAGAAGCAGGATACCTGTCCCGTCCTCTTGCTGGTCGAGCATAAGCCGCCGGATGTTCTCGATCGCACCGACGTCAACCCCTCGAGTCGGCTGGTTGGCGATCAACAGGTCGGGGTCCCGCCTCATCTCCCGGGCGAGGATGAGCTTCTGGAGGTTGCCACCCGAGAGCTCCCCGGCCGGCGTCCGGGTGACGTCGACGACGCCCCGGACGTCGAACCCGTCGACGAGGCTGGACGCGTACGCCGCCATCCCGCCGTAATCGAGGAAGTATCGACCGCTCTCGAACTTCTCGGTACGGTAGGTCTTGTAACCGGCGTTGTGCATGACGCTCAGATCGGCAGCACAGCCGTGTTCGTACCGGTCTTCGGGGACGAACGAGACGCCAGCGTCGACGAACTCACGCGGCGTCGCGTCCGTGAGGGTCTCCCCTTTGATTTCGATCTCCCCGTCCTCGAGCGGCCGAAACCCGATCAGACACTCCGCTAACTCCCGTTGTCCGTTGCCACTGACACCCGCGATGCCGACGATTTCACCCTCGTGCACCGTCAGATCGACGCCCGAAAGCGACTCGATGTCTCGATCGTCCTCCGCCCGGAGCCCGCTCGCTTCGAGCACCGGGGCTCTCACGTCGACCGCATCCTTCTCGAGACGGAACAGTACGTCCCGTCCGACCATCAACTCGGCGAGTTCAGCCTGGGTGACGTCATCGGTTTCGACGGTCTCTACGAGTTCGCCGTCACGGAGGACGCTCACCCGATCGGTCATCTGTTCGATCTCCCAGAGTTTGTGTGTGATGAAAATGACAGTCAGCCCCTCGTCGACCAGCTGTCGGATCGTCTCGAACATCCGCTGTGACTCGTTGGGCGTCAACACCGCCGTCGGTTCGTCGAGGATCAGGAGGTCGATGTCCCGGTACAGCGCTTTGAGGATTTCGACGCGCTGTTGTTCGCCGATGTCGAGTTCCCACACCTTGGAATCGGGGTCTACGTCGAGGCCGTAGGTGTCGGCCAGTTCGGTGACCCGTTCGCGTGGTCGGTCGCGCTCTCGAGTGAACAGGCTGCGAAACCGGTCACCGAAGCCGGTTGCTGACTCCGGCGAGGACGTTTCCCGTTCGCCGAGGACGATGTTCTCGAGGACGGTCATCCTGGGAATCAGCTTGAAGTGCTGGTGGACCATTCCGATACCGGTGTCGATCGCGTCTTTCGGGGAGTCGAACTGCTGGGGGTCGCCTCTGAAACGGATCGTTCCGCTCGTCGGACTGTACAACCCGTACAGCATTTTCATCAACACGCTCTTGCCCGCACCGTTTTCGCCGAGAAGCCCGTGTATTTCCCCTTCCCGGACCGAGAACGTCACCTCGTCGTCCGCCACGACGTCGCCGAAGCGTTTCGTCAGGTTCTCGACTTCCAGCAGGGCATCGGTACTCATCGAGTGACACCCCGCACGATCGTCGTTGGGTCGTGGCCGTCGACCGACCGCCGTGTCCACAGTCCTCGGCTGGAGACACACTCGACCCCCGTCGATCGCGTCTCGAGACACTGTACAGCAGGTCCGGACGATCGGACCGAATCACCCCGCTTCGTCGGTAACTTCAGGGAGGTTCCCGTCGGGACAGCGTTCATACCGGTAGATGGTTTCAGGACACGGTTGTAAATGTGTTTTCCTCAGGGCACATATGGCGACACCGTCGCGGCTTTGTTTACGATCACGGTTCGATAGCCGTTCTCCGTTCCCGAACACACATTCGAGTCCGGTGAACCGTGGTCCGGACAGCGGTTCCGTGTGACGGACCGTCCTCACGGGATCGACTCGGCCGACTGGTCGGCGTCGTCCGGACCCCCGTGGCCAGTCCGATTCCTGACGGCGATCACAACCGCTCCCAGAGAGCAGCGCTCGCCTCGCCGACGGCGGTCATCGTCGAGTCGTCGACCCCCGAGACGCCCCTGCCGGGTTCGTAGACGACGTCACCGCCGACGATCGTCCTGGTGATATCACCCCGACTCGCCGCGCTGACCACGTAGTGGGAGGCGTTCTCCGGTGTGATCGGGTTCGGGCCCAACTCGAGGGTGACGAAGTCGGCACACTTCCCGGGTTCGATACTGCCGATCCGGTCGTCCATCCCCATCACGGCGGCGCTCCCGATCGTGGCCCACTCGAGTGCGGTCGGCCCGTCGAAGCCACTCGGGTTCCGTTGTTTCAGCTTGTGGATGCCGACCGCCGTCCGCATCGTTTCGAACATGTCCGGATCCCAGCCGTCGTCGCCGAGACCGATCGTCACTCCCTGTTCGGCCATCGTTTCGACGTCCGCGATCCCGACGGCGTTGTTCGTGTTCGAGTAGGGGTTGTGTGCGACGGCCACGTCGTTGGCCGCGAGGACCTCGATCTCGCCCTCGGTCGTGTGCACACAGTGGGCGGCGATGACGTCGGCCTCGAAAAAGCCCATCGACTCCAGGGCGTACACCGGCCGTTCACCGTAGGTTTCCAGCGACCGGTCGACGTCGACTTCGCCCTCCTCGAGGTGGATCTGGATCGGTCGATCCGCGGTGGTCGCACGCTCGACACACTCCTCGACGATCGGTTCCGTGTTCGTAAACAGGGTGTGAAGACAGTAGTGACCGGTCACCCGGTCGTACTCGGCTTCGTGTTCCTCGATGAACGCCCGGTTCTCCTCGAGGCCGGCGATCGCCTCCTCGGTCGAGTTTCTGGCCGTCGTCTCGAAGGCGATCAGTCCCCGGATCGGCGTCCGTGAGACACCGTCGGCGACGGCCTCGAGACCGCCCGGAAGCGTGTTCGGCCCGGAGTAGTTGTCACAGAAGGCGGTGACGCCGGCCTCGAGCATTTCCGCGCACGATCCGACCGCGGAGAGTCGGGCGGTCTCCTCGGTGAAGGCCTCGTCGACGTTCCACCAGATCTCCTGGAGGGCCTCGTGAAAGCTTTCGGGAGCGGCCGTGATCGGTGCCCCACGGATGGGGAGCGCGTACATGTGGGTGTGGCAGTTGACCAGTCCCGGAATAACGACCTCCGAGCGGGCATCGACGACGTCGTCCCCGGACGCGTAGCCGTCTTCGATTCCGACGATTTCGCCGTCGTCGACGATCACGTGGACTGCTTCTTTGACCTCACGCTCGTCGTTCATCGTGACGAGTATACCGGCGTTGAGTTTCACAGTACGTGTCTCGAATCCATCACTCAAAAAACTATCCCCGGTTTCGTGAACATCCAACGCGGGACGGGGGCGAGACGCCATCCTGAACGGTTATTAGCGGCGAGAGTAAACAGACGTCCGATGACTGACTGTCTCGTTACCGACGCCAGGCTCGTGACCGAACCCGGGCTCACTCGAGGCGCGATCGCGATCGAGGACGGTTCGATCACTGCGATCGGACCGTCGGTGTCCGCGTCGGGGGCCGACACCGTCATCGATGCCGAGGGGATGGTCGCGCTGCCGGGTGCGGTCGACGGGCATACGCATATGGACGATCCGGCGCTGTTTCCGGACGGCATCGACATGGCGTCTCAGACGGCAAGCGCGGTCGCCGGTGGGGTCACGACCGTCATCGAGTTACCGACCCAGACGCCGGTCACTACCCCGGAAGCCGTCCGGGAGAAACGACGGCGGTGTGAGTCCCGGGCACACGTCGACTTCGGCCTCGTCGCCGGCAATTTTCAGGAACCGGACGTCGACGTGACCGGCCTCCTCGAGGCCGGGGTACCGGAGTGTAAGACATTCACCTCGGAGCCCTACCGGGCCGACGACGGGACGATCCTGTCGCTCATGGACGCCGTCGGTGACGCCGGCGGACGCATGCGCGTCCACTGTGAGACACAGGCGCTCATCGAGCGGGCACGGGCCGACCTCGAGGGGACCGACCCCGAACTGTACCCCAGATCACGGCCACTCGAGGCGGAACTCGAGGCCATCAGTCGAATGGGGTGGTTCGCCGAGGCGGCCGGCTGTCCGCTGTACGTCGTTCACATCTCGAGTGGGACGGGTGCCGTCGTCGCGGACCGGTTCAAATCCCGGGCGACGGTGCCGGTAACGCTCGAGACCTGTCCGCAGTATCTCGCCTTTTCGACGGCCGACGTGCCCGAGAAGGGACCGTTCCTGAAAGTCGACCCCAGCCTGAAGTCGCCGGCCGAACGCGAGCGACTGTGGGAGGCGGTCGCCGACGGGACGATCGACTGTCTCGGCACGGACCACTTCCCGACGTATCGGGCGAACCGCGAAACCGGGTGGGAGGATATCTGGGAACCGTACGCCGGCTTGCCGGGTGTCGAGACGCTGGTCGAGTTCCTCGCGAGCGAGGGCGTCGAGGCCGGCCGGATCTCCTGGCCACGACTCGTCGAACTGCTCTGTACGACCCCGGCGAGGAAAGCCGGCGTCTACCCGGCGAAGGGATCACTCGCCGTCGGTACGGACGCCGATATCGTCTTGCTTCGCAACGACCCCTACGAGGTCGAGGCGTCGTCGCTCGCGTACAACGGCGGCTGGACGCCCTACGAGGGGCGAGAGTGGACCTGGCGTGTCGATACGGTCATCACCGACGGTACGGTCGCCGCACGGGACCACACCGTCTACACCGCCCCTGGCGACGGTTCGTTTCTGCCACGTGGCCGAACGTGATCGCCGGCCCGTTCGGAGAGGTCGCCGGCACCGACCTCCGACGGACCGTCCACCGACCGAGTCGTTTTGCCATCCGTTCATAATACGGGCGATCTTCCGACGGACGTGTTCTCGTCTGTCGGTTCGACGGTCGAGTGTTCTCACACACCGGACGGATGTGGACGCCCGAAGGCGAGCGTTTATGTGCGGCCGTCCGAATGCTGTTATCATGGCGATGGACCACGTACAAACCCTGGAGTGTACGATCTGTGGCGAAACCTATGACCCCGATCAGGTGATCTACACCTGTGAGAACGAACCCGGCGTCTCCGGCATTCTCGAGGTGAAATACGATTACGACGTTATTCAGGAAAAGTTCGACGCCGACCTCGACGGCAACATCGACAGTCAGTGGAAGTACGAGGCGTTCCTCCCCGTCGACGACGAGGCCGAAATCGTGACGTTGAACGAGGGCGGGACGGATCTGTTCGACGCCCCCAATCTGAGCGAGGAACTCGGCGTCACGACACTGGTCAAAGACGACGGCCGCAACCCGACGGGCTGTTTCAAAGACCGCGCGAGTTCGATCGCCGTAACCAAGGCCAAACACGCCGGCCGCGAGGTCATCACGTGTGCCTCGACCGGCAACGCCGCGGCCTCGCTGTCCGGGTATGCCGCTCGAGGCGGCCTCGACTGTCGCATCTTCGTCCCGGGTGATGCCCCCGCCGGCAAACTCGCCCAGCCGCTGGTGTACGGAGCCGACGTCCTCGCCGTAAAGGGCACCTACGACGAGGCCTACGACCTGAGCGTCGAAGTCACGGAGGAGTACGGCTGGTACAACCGCAACGCGGCGATCAACCCCTTCCAGGTCGAGGGGAAACGAACCGTCGGCCACGAACTCGCCGAACAGTCGAACGTCCGCGGGGAGATCCCGGACTGGGTCGTCTTCTCGATGGGCGACGGCTGTACGATCGCCGGGGCGTGGAAAGGCTTCAAGGAGTTCTACGAACTCGGCTACGTCGAGGACACCCCGAAGATGCTCGGCGTCCAGGCCGACGGCGCACCGGCGATCCACGAGACCTTCCACGGCCACGACGACGTCGACGACATCGCCGAGACGCTGGCAGACAGCATCGCCGTCGGTCGACCGCGGAACACGATCAAAGCCTGTCGGGCACTCGAGGAAAGCGGCGGGACGTCGCTACTGGTCGACGACGAATCGATTCTCGAGGCGGAGAAACTC
>LFFM01002570.1_pt1 | contig 11908 bp, 20 predicted proteins | sample 643131 | NCBI WGS metagenome assembly LFFM01 (sample SAMN03777445, study PRJNA286221) | soda lake metagenome | biome: soda lake; feature: Kulunda steppe; material: water; isolation source: sample Tc-Br brine of Tanatar trona crystallizer | place: Russia: Kulunda steppe | collected 2011-07
CGCTGTCGGGTATTTCATTTACTTCTATTGATATTTCTTCACCATTTACGTTTAAAGTATAGTTTCCTTCTTTTGGTGGCGTCCATGTAAATTTATGTATATTTTTAACATTATATTTATCCCAATTTTCTTTACCTATATTTTCTCCTTTTTTTTTAATAGTTAAAAAATCTAATTCACTGGTATCTTCTGATACATTATATATTATTTCTACAGTTTCATCTGTAGATATTGATATATCTGTCATTATAATTATATATATATCAAACAATAAATAATTATCGACAAAATGTATTTTATTCTTTATTTTCTTTTCTACGTCTTTTGTCTCTTGCTGATTCCATCCCAATCAGGCTAAATAACTACTTACCAAAATCAGAACCTTTTTGTATTCTTTCTGGTTCACTAGTACTTTTTGTCTTATGTTTTTTACTCATTACATTATAATATATTTTTAATCGTTATATTTTTTATTGTATTTTTAATATTCGTATTTAACTATAGTAACAAATGTTTATTTTAGCGCATTAACGAATTCTACGGTACCATCTTCATGAATATCATATTTAATTTTTATTTCGTCTACGTTAAATCGTTCAGGAACGTAAACGGATTCTAGTGGAACGTCAAGTTCATTTCGTAATTTATTTGCAAATTGTTCTGCAATTGAACTTTCATTGGTTCTATGATGTATAGTTAATTGTCTTGGGTAACCTACAGTTGTATTTGGATTTTCAAGTTGATGTTTAAGTTCTTTTTCAATTTCATCAGCATGATAATTTCCATTTGTTTCTTGAAGAACAATGCCTACGAGATAATTTAATGGTTGAGATGAATTATTTTCAATATACTCTTGAACTTTATCTTTGTTATTTTCAATAGTATATTCAACGACAGTTTCTAAGTTCATATATTATCATAGGAATGTATTCTAATAAATCTTTATATTTAATTATTGCTTAAACATTTTGAATAAAATATTTCGACAAATATATAAGATACGTATCGAAAGATAATATATGGCCAAATTTGAAATTGGACAGCGATTAGATATTGAATTTAAACCCCATCGCTATCCATATGAAAAAGTTCCATTATATTGTTCTGGAAATATAACAAATGTAGAAAATGGTATAATCGAATTAGATAATTGTAGTATTGGTCGCATAATTACTATGAAAGTATATTATAAAGATTCAAAAGTTCAGATTATAACGTTAAATGAAAATAATACGAATAAAGAAGTTAGGACATATGAATTAATTAATATTGAAAACATCGTATAATTTACATATTAAATAAACAATAAGACTTAAAGGTATTAGTTTGGTAGATATATCTATGCAACAAATACGAAAAGAAGATTTAAACATAGATACAATTAAAGGCTTAGTAGTAAATACGCAAAATAGCAATACAACTTACTTTGGAGATTATATTTGGATTGTTGATGTTCGAGAGGTTTCTGGATTAATTAGTAATGGAGCTACGATTAGAACGCAATGGAATAAAGACAAATCAAAAATTGATAATATTAATATTTTAAGAGGTAATGCAACGTATAATAATGTAGAAAAATTTATTTCTGAATTAGATGAAAAAGATATTGTTGGTAAAATCCACCCAAAGAATAAATCATACAAAGAGATGGAAGATTATGTATTATCTGAATTAAACAATCATATAAATTAGGTCTAACATTAAAACGAAACAATTAATATATTTAAGTTGTAAATTCAATATAATGTACGATATTGGAGATTTAGTATATATTAAATCTAGAGATATAATTAATACGGATAATGAATTGGTTATTATATTAGGTGAAGTTGTTACCGTTACAGATTCATATATATTGATTCATTCTGTAAATAAGGATACAGATTGTATTTCGGCTCGCTTTTATCCCTCTGAATTTAAAACAGACGTTTTATATGCGAATAGTAATATAAATACATTAAAAAATGTAGAAATTAAACCAATTCTTGATAAACAAATAAAAACATATAAAGATATATTAAGAGAGATGTCAAAATCAATTAATTTACATCATGATAAATATTATACAATTCAATTATCTGGTTCAAGAAGTAGTGGGTTTAAATATAAAATTTTGCGATAATCTTTTTAATAGCTAAGAATATATTATAATATGAGTTATCCCGCCGTTGAAATGAAAGCATGGTATGATACAAGAACAGATGCACTTGAGATAGGCCAAACGTATATAAATACAATATTAAAAAGTATATCTACAAATAATTTAGATTCTACAGGAAGATATTTAAAACCGGAAAAACGTATTATTTCAGAGATTAATTTTTATTTTAATAATATTGTTGATGAAGAAAAAGTTAAAAAAGAGGCTAATAAAATGAATTCAGATGATTATGGTGGTATTAGAGAATTTGAAGTTGTTATTGGAATCACATATCTTGATGATAATGGTGAAATAGACCATTTTGGTCATTTTGATTCATATAATGTGATAGGACCATCTCAAAGACGTATTCGACAAGTATTTAGTAAGCAAATGTAATTAGACTCTGTAATCAATTTGATATACTTCACCGACTCCAATTACTTTTGTTTTCGTATATTCTTCATTTAATGATTGTAACCAAATCATTGAAGACGTATTCTTTTTAATATGGAACTTAAATTTATTAATATCATCATTATCATATGCATATTCTTTAATATATTTATAATATTTCGTACCGATTCCTTGTTCTCTGTTATTAGTTGGAACAAAAAAAAATGAGAAACAAATAATTCTTTGCTATGGCGACGGTAATGAATGATAATTTTTATACCATTATTATAATCTATTGATTTTGGTCCAGAAAAATTCACAATATTGTTAAGCTCGAATTTTAATTTATTCATAGTTGATTATAAACTTAGGGAGGTTAAATTTGTTATTAATTATTATAATATACAATTATATTTGTTTAGATTCAATTTGAGATGAGATTCGGAAGAAATATATATGTTTAAAACGTACATATAATAATGAATACAGCGTCAAATACGCGGTTTAAGTATTCTCCAGAAACACATGATTCTAATGATTTAAATTTATTTATTTTAGAATCACACGATTTTTTGACGGAGATTTGTAATAAAATTAAACCTAATGATATAAGGAATGTTATCTTAAATATACGTTCAAAATTATATAATTTAAAGATATATTCAGATACCAAAGATATGACTTTAAGATTATTTGCAGAATTAAAATCTGATTTATTTCTTGTGATTAAAAAACTCGGTAATTTGATGTTAAAAATAAATGAATATGCAGATAAAAATATATTAAAATCGAAGTTAGGAATAACTATTCAAAATCGACATAAAATGCAAAATTTATTATATAATATGGAATTATTTGAAGAAAATATTTGTGATAATAAGTATAAGATATATAATATAATATCATAAAGTTTAATATATAAAACAGATATATTTAGTATATGTATGAAGTAGAAGATAAAGTATCCATTAAAACATCATGGACTATAATGAATGAAAAGGTATTAACAGGTGAAATTATTGCTGTTAAAGAAAACAATGTACTCATCATTCATTCTACGGAAAAAAACGAAGATAAACCTTATTTAGCTGCTAAATATTATACGGAATGGGATATAGCAGATATTTTAGATGAAAATGGAGATACATATCGCGTACATAAAGCCGAACTAACAGTCCCTAGTGAAATTAATCTTCGAGAATGTTTAAAAAACGATGTAATAGATGATTTTGAAGATGAATCAAATAGATTAAAATTAAAATCATCTAAAATACCAGATTCTGCCATTCACTATTCACCGTATGAAGAAAATAAGAATGAAATTAATAAATAACGTGGTTCAACGGGAGACCATCAGAATTAAAATATAAAAATATACTATCTCGTCATATTATATATTCCACGTCGTTTTTTGTTCAATGGAATTAGTTGATATACATTTTCTTCGGATATATTCTTTAAGTGAGGCTTCTGTTACAACACAAACATCATTATTAACTAATTTTTCAATGATAATTTTGTTTTCTTTAACTTTGATAGAATCATCTTCAAAGAAGTTATCTGAACATGCATTTGAGCGTCTAAAAACAAACGAATCCGATTTTGAATCATATAAGTGTGCATCATCAGAATACATAATTGAATCAATTTTGTATGGATATGTTAAATATGAGTCTACACGGTATAATTCAATAGAAATATTTTCATATAATTTATCTCCATGTTCTACAACTTCCTGTACTTCATCGAATCTATATTGCGGAACAGACATAATTGAATCTCTAGGCGAAACAGGTTTTCCTTCTTCTTCGTGTAGATATACGAGTGATAACCCATTACAATTTAATAATACGGCATTATGATTAAAGTCGATATTGGTCTTTGAAGGTATATCATATACATCACCAGTGAGGTTCATCCAAGACATATAAATATGGAGGCGTTAAATGATATTAAAATTATCGATTTAAATTAATTAAATATATAACTATGGAAAAATATTATATATTCAAATGACTTCATCAATAGATTCGGTTTTATATCTTTCATTATCTTTAATTACTTTAGTGAAAATATCTGTTATTTTAACAGTATCCAAACATGATATGCTTTTATCTACATTCATAGGTTCAGAACTTATAGAATTAGTTGGAGCTTTAGGAACCTCCGTACTAATTATATTTAGTTTGGTTATTATATCAATCATAGCTCAATTAACAAAAGATACGTATAAAAATACATTATTGGGATTAACAATTATACTACTATCGGTTATTACATTATATAATATTGGAATTTACGTATAATTAATATCTTGTGGGTTTTGTTTTTAATTCTTTATCTACGTTTTGAATTTTCTTGATATGTATATCATCGCTAAATTCAATATATGCTATAAATTTATTAGAAAATAAATCAAGATAATTAATTATGGGTTCAACTAAGTATTCTGGATATATTCCTACGAGGAGTGCAGATTCATCATACATATGTATTTCTTGTGCGACGGCAGTTTCAATCTGGTTTTCACAGACAAATGTTACTTCTTGAGGCATATGTTACTAATCTACGTCTGAAATCATAAATCCATTTGGTCTTAGAGTATATAGTCTTTTTTATAATATTAAAATATATTTAATTAAGTATGTTCAATTTTCCATAATATTTATAACCTTACCATGTTATTAATTAACATGGATAAAACTGAAATATCCAAATTTACTGTACTTATAAAGTGTTCAAAAACAGATAGAGAATTCACGGTAGAAATACTGCAAAATATAAATACCGATAAGAAATATATTTCTGAACATGCAAAAGCTATCGTTAGAAAGTCAATGGATATATCTAATTGTGAAGTTATTTCAGATTATTTTAAACCAAAACCTATTTCAAATATCGATGTTGAAAGAAAATCAGAAGTTAAAATTAATGGTAAACCTATATCTCCTGAAATAATCAAACGCGTGTATGTTTAAATATCAATCAATAGATTCTGATGCACCTAAGCCAATAGCATATATACCGTATTTAATTTCATTTTGTTTGTAATCAGGAAATTCATGATATAATTTTACGCCTTGATTTATAGTTTCAATATTTGGTAATACATTATTTAAACCTTCATATTCCAACATATCTTTAATAGTATCATAATGTGTAATAAACGTAATTGGATATTTTTCATCTACTAATTTATGTGTATCTGTTAATTTAAATCGTATATATTCATCTTCTGCCATAAGATTGTAATTCGTTGCGTCATTATCGGGGTCTGGTATTCTGCCCTCAATAGTTTTATCACCAGTTAAAATATGTTGATATTGTTGAGGGTGTATTTTTAAAATCCATTCCATATTTCTAATAGGTGCTCATATATGAAAAACATATTGTTTTTATTTTTATGTTTATATATTTACTAATTTAAAGTAGTAATATTATTATTTTAAAGTAGTAATATTACTATAATAATATAGTAAAAATATATGAATTAAATATGAAAAAGATTAAATACATTCACTTATAAAACATAATAAATGAGTTCCATAGAATTGTTAATTTATGATTTAATCATAAAATTTGGATTCCCTTTCGTGTTAATTTGTTTAATTTTTAAGGGACTATTAATTGGTAAATTTATTCCAGCCACAACATTGATTTCTACATATATGATTATCTCAGGGAATACGGAAATAATAGATATATTAATGATTTGTCTCGTAACGTCATCTGCAACAACAACTGGTGAAACTATTATATTTTCACAATGTAAAAATCCTAATGATAAAGTTGCTAAATTTTTACCGAATCGTGTAAATGATTTATTAGATAAAGATACAGAAGAAACAAAGATTAGTAAATTATTAGATAAATTTTCAAACAACATAGGTTTAACAATATTTATCGGAAATATAATAACAGGCGTAAGAGGATTTGCCGCCATACCTGCAGGAAGAAACCAATATAATACATATAAATTTATATCTATTTCATATGTATCCACATTTATATATCACGTCGTATTAACTTATATCATTATAACAGGCTTTAATTTCATATTATAAGTAAACGAAATCGTAATGTTTACATACATACGTATAGAATAATAATATATGATTCGAGCAACTTTAGCTGGTTTGGTATCAGTTATGTTCCCCGGAATGGGTCACATAATGATTAATTTTCAAATTTTCAAAGGATTCCTCATTATGTTCCTATATATGGTATACCTTACATTTATGTTCGGAAGTATTCTATTTGGGATTGGAATAGGATTGGGTTTGCTCCTACCATTTATTCATCTTGGTGCTGGATGGATGGCATATACAGATAGCAAATAAGATAAATAATTTTTACGGATTGTATTTGCGTTAATCGCCATTTAATGCTAATTATACACTTTTTAACTTTTCTATATACATTTCATTTTTGATTGAACGACGATGAATTAGTATATACAGGATAACGTGAATAGTAAAGTTTTAGTATAGTCCTTCCTTACTGTATATTACACACTGACTAACACAACAAAACGTTAGTTAAGGGAGATTTAAAAAATATGAGATTCGTTGAAACTTTGTCAGCAGGCGTAAATGACCGACTAACAGCATCAACAAAAAAAGAACTACATCAAAAAGTGGCTAGTAGTGATAAACCACAACATAAAGGATATCCTGATGAAACAGGATTTGTACCTTCGATTGTTGTGGACCCATCACATAGTTCCAAACTGAATGAATACGATAACATTTGTTATAATGAAGATATGGATAAAACAACCGTTTACACGGCTAGCCTTGCTTTCCCTCACATTCCCGTTGAAAAACATGTTCAAACCGGCTTTTCAATTCAAAAGCTAACTTCTTTTGCTTGCGTTGATGCAAATGAAGTATTTGGAGATATGACAGAAGATACACAATCCGTTCTTCGTGAACGTGAACGTTTGCGAATGAAAGCTGTTAAATCTGACCATTCATATAATCTGAATGAAGATAAGGTCCTAACAGCCAATTCAGAAGAAAAGATTCTAATTAATGCATATAGAACTGCTAAAACTCGTGTGGAAGGTGAACCCACCGTATCAGATGTGCAAGATGTTATTCATTTCAAACGAAACAAATTCGACCGATACCTTTCATTTGATATGAATTCCGTTTCAAATGAAATGCTTCAGCAGATGATTTCAACAAAAACTTGTTCACCAATTATCCCTGCAAACGAAAATCACAAAACCGTTCTCTTGTATTGGATGGATAACCCTGATGCTTCTATTTCTGAAGTCATTGAGCAGACAGGTATTTCACGCGGGAAATTTGAAACATTCCGTCTCAATCTCCCAGATGTTTCGTGTTATAACCGGTCATATATCGAATCTTTGTCGTTTGATGAGGATTCGCTGGTTAATGAACTTAAAGAATACATGGGTTCATCTCCTCACGATATTTACGACTGTTCAATTTGTGATAAGTGGAGTTATTCAAAAATGTCACTGTCGGCACATAAAAAGAATTCTGACGACCATACGGAAAATAAGGTTACAGAAAGTGAAATTCCACAAAAGAAAGAATCTGAATCAGAATCCGTTATTAATTGGGATAATATGTCGGTTTCCGATATGTTGGAAAGTTATAGTGAATCACAAGACGCAACGAAACCAGACCAGAAAAGCCTTGCAGAATTACTCTGTGAGTCTGAAATGTTGTCTCTAAATGTGATTTGTGAATCATTGAATGAGAACGAAGTAGATATTTTGCGTCGAATTACGGATAGTTTAACGGACTCTGAGAAAGAAAAAGTTAAATCGAAACTACTTCAGTGAATTAATAATTATTTGTACGGATTTAAATTAGATACGGATAGGAATTCGTGGTACTTCACGCGAAAAAATGATGGTTGGGATAACCCGAAATTAATGAAAATAATTGATTAAAAATTATATTAGTTAAGAAAATTATAAATAATTCTAATTAGTATATTTATTTAATCCTGATTCTTTTAAAAATGTTTCATAGTGAGTTTTCATTAGACCTGCAGTACCAATATCGTCAATTGTATGTGCATCACTTCCACCAGTAATATTCAAATCAAACCATTCAACAGCTATTTCATCTAAATTTATATTCGCTAATTCACGAATATATCCTTTTGTCTCAAAAGCCTCTCCATACGAATAAATACACTCCACACCATCAATATTCTTAGAAAGTTTAAGAACACCTACTGGATTATCATATCTAAACGGATGGGCTAAACTAACAAAATGACACGATTCTTGTAACATTTTTACGCCGTCTTCAAATGTTGGTATATCACGAGAAACATATGCCGGACAATTGTTTCCAATCAATTTTTCAAACGCTTGATTATAATTGTGTGGCAATTTGGATGAATCAGCAATAGCATGAGCAATATGTGGACGCCCTGTACCTGTAGACAATTCCATATCAATACGAACACCTGTTTCTTCTTCGATTAAATCTAATATATTTTCTGCTCGTTTGATGCGATTTTCTTGAATTTCTTTGAGTGTTTGTTTTAACTCCTCTGTAGGTTCGACACCATAACCTAGTAAATCTATTCTCTCATTCGCATATTTAGACTCTACGCGCAATTCAATACCGCTAATTACATCTATACCATTAATTACTTCTAATGGTTCAGATAAGCCATCATGGGTCCTATCATGGTCTGTAACAGCTACGGCTCGTAAGTTATTTTCTTTAGCAACGTCTGGCAATTCTTCAAGAGTAACTTCGCCATCTGAATTTGGTGTATGCATGTGTAAATCTGCATAGATTGGATTTTCACTCATATATACAATTAATACCTAGAAATATATAAATGTACTTTTTATTTATAAATTATAATATATATTTTATATAAAAATATATAACCACAAACATAATTGAATTAATTATGACGGTAATACCTAAGAATGTTTTAAACCGAATAAGTGAAATGATTCATGAAGTTAATATTCATTCATTAAGAAGAAGTTACGCGAATACAGAATATATTAAATTATATGGTAATGAATTATCTTTTGGCGTATTAAATAATGGAAATAATGAATGTTATACATTCAAATGTGATATATCTGCAGATATATGTATGGAAGTAATGAGAGATTCTTTAGGCAAAGAAAACAATTCTCATTTGTTATGTGGTGGTGCGAGAGGTATGGGATTAGACAAAGATAATATGAAAATTATAATTCAAGGATATGATACGAAAAATAAATTTCATACCTTAGAATATGAATATCGAAAATAATATATTAAAATAAACGTTTTGGTTTTAAGCTTCTAATTCTGCCTTTACGACATTTTCAAATGTTTCTACAACAAATTCTCTCATTTGTCTTCCTTTCGTGGTCCAATGAACCTCATACTGAATTTCATCTCCAACTTTATCTGGTTTCGCTCCAGCGGCACAAGGATGACCACCGCCACCCAATTCAACAGCAATATCACGGGCGATAGGCGTATCGTCAGGCGACCGGAATGATAATTGCCCACTTGGATACATAATACAAGCCAAATCTACCTCATATTCCGTATACAGGGTTTCACCCACATCCGAAGAATCACAACCACCATATGCAATTCCCAATTTATATCCATTTACATCATGGAATGTAGTTCGATTAATCGCAATTTCCGTTTTCTCTTTTCGCTCTTTTTGAGATTGTTCAATATATTTTACACCTTCGTCTGATGACACAACACTATCTCCATATTTTTGAGCAAGAGATACATATTCATCTCGCTCAATGAAATTAGCAAGGTCAGAAAGTGCATCACTACGTTCTCGGTCATCTTTAATCCACAAATCATGGTCTTCCGTCAAATCCGCAAATGCCGTAATTTCTGGGCGCGGATTATCAATCAAAACATCATGCGTTAGTTTCGTAGCACAACGTTCGGTATCATGATATACTTCAGCAAACCATTCAATCTGATTTTTATCTTCTTGTTCCCATTCATGATGGTCAATAACGACAAGTTCCGATTGATTTCTCAATGCATGAACAAATTTTTCACCTTGACCGGCGTTTGGTGACAAGTCTGTAATATACACTGGAATATCCGAGGAGATATGTTCAACAACAAACTCACTAACATTACTAACACGTAGTGGTCCCCGACCTGTTGAAGCAGTTACAACAACAATTTCTTTATTTGGAAATGCCTCTCTCAACATTACTTCGCACCCATATCCATCTGCATCTGTATGCGTAATACCAACAATATCTGGATTTACACCTTCAAATTGTTCTGCGATACGTTCCTTCTTTTGGCGTTTTGCTTCTGACCAACTACAAAAATATTCAGGGTCAGGAAATAGTGTTTTAACGGCGGTAGGTTCATTATCAAGGTCTGGTAGAATTGATTTACTACTCATTGTATACCTTATACTATACAGTCTATACTAATAAGAATAACGATTTGTATTGTACTCATACAGTACGTGTCCTAGACACGTATATCATATATGGTTCAAAAATGCACATTTTATTGAATTTTGAACAAATTATCAATTAAATATATTCTAAAAGTTTTTGTCTAGGTAGTTTTGTAGATAAATCTAACAAGAAAAATGTCATGAGTGCGGAAACTAAAAATAAAATTGTTACAGGTAAATATAAATTTTGAAATCCACTAGCTTGTACAATACTTATTAAATGTGTACCCATAACTATTGTCATTAATCCCATTAATATAGTATTTCCACAATAATCTAATGTTTCCATTAATGATGGATATGGAGTATAATCTATTAATTCTGCTTGTTGTTTTGTTAATAACGCCCATTCTTGACTTTCATCTAAACCAATACTTTGAATCCCTTCATCTAAATCTGTTTTATGTATAACAACGACTTCTCCATCATCTTCTAAGTTACAGGGGTCACCAAATCCTTCTCGTTCAATTAATTGGGCTAGTCGGTTAGAATTAATATCAGATTGGAATGGTATATCTAAATTCCATGTAATTTCATATCCATCTGTTGGTTCTACACTCAAACTAAATTCACCTTTATTTTCAAGTTTTGTTATATCTGACACCGTGTGAATCCATGGAGATTTATTTATTTTATATTGAATATACGAATTCCATGTAAATACGTTATCGAATATATTTTCAGATAAATTATCCATAGAATAATCTTCTGTTACAACATCTATATCATACATATATTCTTTATTCTTTATACCTAGTTTCTTCAAATCATCAGAGAAAAATGCTTTAAATTCTACATCTAAAATATCTTCTTCATCATATATAGAACCGGGGCTGAAAATATTATTTAAGAAATAACATATATTCATTTTATTTTTGGTATTTTCAGAAAATTTACCTAACTTAATTA
>LFFM01002571.1_pt1 | contig 11897 bp, 13 predicted proteins | sample 643131 | NCBI WGS metagenome assembly LFFM01 (sample SAMN03777445, study PRJNA286221) | soda lake metagenome | biome: soda lake; feature: Kulunda steppe; material: water; isolation source: sample Tc-Br brine of Tanatar trona crystallizer | place: Russia: Kulunda steppe | collected 2011-07
TCTGCAAGAGTCGGCGTCAACCGCTGATAGAAACCACCTGGTGAGAGCGTCCTGTCAGCCGTTGAGTTGTAACAGCGTCGAAAATCAGCAAGTGTTCGGCCTTCGCCAGCGGCAAGCCGAACACGAATGCCCAGACGAGGGCGGGAATCTGGAGTTTCCGATCACGTTCGATCACGCCGAGTTCCCCGGCGTGCTCTTCGAGGAACTCGGATGGAAAGAGGCTAGTGAGACGACGCATAAGACGAACTGAGGAGGTGTCTTGGTGCACACGAGTTACCTCCTCACTCCTCTCGAAAAGAAGCCACGATAAGCTACTGCTGTACTGCGGTTTTGTGACTAACTAAAGACGGATGATTAAAAAGGCTTGTTACACTATCACTGTTTATTTGTTCCAAGGAGCTTGCTCTGGATCAACAATACGATGTTTCTGTTCTATTGAATTGATTCGCTCTATGTCTTTTTCGCTTAGCGTCACATGCTGTGATCGGAAGTTTTCGGCTATATGTTCTCCACTAGATTTCGGTATCGTAGCTACACTATCTTTGCTTAGAAGCCATGCAAGCGTAACTTGAGCAGGTGTACAATCATTTTTATTAGCAATGTTCTGTATTGGCTCAAGTCGCATAGACTTACCTCTGGCAAGCGGTGCGTAAGCTATCAACCAGATGTCCTCGCCCTGTAAATATGAAAGCAGTTCGTCCTGTTGTAACAGTGGATGCATTTCGACCTGAACGGCAAATATGTTATTAGCATGTTGGTGTGCTTCTTTCACCATCTCTGCTGTAACATTACTCAACCCAATATGTCGAATTTTATTGTTTGCTTGTAACTCATTGAATGCTTCCATTGTTTCTTGTGGATCGTATGGGTCAAAAGGGAAATGGACGTACAGCAAATCTATGTATTTGAGGTCCAGTGCCTCAAGACGGTAGTTGGTGTGTTCTAGTATATCTTCATATCGCAAATGGTCTGAGTGTAACTTGGTAGCGACAAATAAGTCATCTCTTGGTACATCACACTCCGCAATTGCTTCACCCACTGCCTGCTCGTTTTTGTACACTTCTGCTGTATCAATGTGTCTGTACCCTACATTGAGAGCTTCTTTGACTGCTTGCTTCCAGTCATGGAAATTGCTACCGTCTCGGCGTCGATCATTCCCAAACCCTAACCGAAAATTGTCTACTGGCTTCATTATTGATCTATAGTTTGAATTCTTCTTTGTTTTCAACAACGTATTCTTGTTCTTCGCCCGTAATGTCGGTGAATTTGACAATATTACTGCAGCCAGATTTGGGACATTTCATTATTCGTTCCGATTCGAGTACATTTGCAGCAATTATTGTGCCACAATTTGGGCAAGTATATGTTATAATTTGCATATTTAAATTCGTATAGTTGTATTTTCTCCAATCGTAAAGCGTGAACCTTCTGGCAACATATTTTCAGCACTGACGATTTTCGCTGATTTACCGATTAGACTGTCCACGATACGACATTCTGTCGCTATTTGTGCGTCCCCAACGATTACGGAATTTTCGATGTGCGCTTTCGATACATTTGAGTTTGGGCCAACGGATGTATATGGTCCGATATATGTGCCCGATTTGATGGTCGCGTTTTCTCCAATAGATACTGGACCACGGACCGCTGCGCCCTCTTCTATCGTGGCCGACTCGGCAAGCTGGACCATTCCTTTGAGATCAGCTTTTGACGAGACAGTACCTTTTAATTCCTTATTAATGTCATCTAGTACAAGCCGGTTCGCCTCAATGATGTCTTTTGGTCGACCTGTATCTTTCCACCAGCCAGTTACGATTCGTGAATCAATTGTGACGTCTCTTTCTAAAAGATCTTGTATTGCATCTGTGATTTCCAACTCGCCACGCCACGATGGTGTGATTCGTTCGATCGCTTCGAATATTATTGGTGAGAAAACGTATATCCCAATGATGGCTAGGTTACTCGTAGGATTATCCGGTTTTTCGGTTATTTTTTGAATTCGTTTATCTTCATCCACATCCGCCACGCCACACTCTTCTGGATTCTCCACCTCTTGTAGCGCGATGCCTGCTCCGTAATCACCTGATGTGAAACTATCTACTAACTCTGTAATCCCATCTTTAATAATGTTGTCTCCTAGGTATAAAACAAAGTCTTCGTCCTCAACAAAATCTTTTGCACAGCCAGTCGCATGAGCCAACCCTAATGGATTCCCTTGTATAATGTAGGTGATGTCGACACCGAATTTACTACCGTCCCCTATATGATCCATAATCTCTTCTCTGCCGTGATTACCAAGGACCATTCCTATCTCTGTGATACCTGCTTCTTTCAGATCATCGATTGCATACTCAATGACTGGCCTGTTTGCGACAGGTACTAGTTGTTTTGGACCTGTGTGAGTGATTGGACGAAGCCGAGAACCAGTACCTCCTGTAAGTATTACTCCTTTCATTTATTTAGTGGGAACTCTTATCCCAATTCATAGGTATTTCGTCTGTGTCTGCTGGAAGCCTTTGTTCATCTGGATTCTCGTAGTTGTATAGCTTCGTCGGGAAGTTCAGGAGAATTGATGGCTTCTCTCCAATAGCTTTGAACCCATGCCAACAGTCGCCTGGTATTCGCACAACCATTTGGTTGTGTTCTCCGATTACAAATGTATTCAGTTCGTTTTTCGTCTTTGATTCTTCTCTATCGTCGTAAATTCCAATTTTTATTTTTCCAGAAGGGCAAATAAAGTGATCTACCTGCCCACGTGTGTGTCTGTGCCAGGCCCTCACTACGCCTGGATAACTAAACGAGTAATAGGACATCTTCGGAGATGGTTCATATATGTCCCAATCATCTCGAAAAACTTCAACTAAGTGTCCGCGCTCATCAGTGTTGACCTGTAACTCTCTAGTTTTCACACCGTCTATCATTTTCTTAGGTAGTCCGTTGTAATATACATTCGCGCACTGGTTTTAAGTATTGTCCCTCATCACTTCTGATTTGTTTCAACGTATTGGGAACTGCCATACTTTCGACTCTATAAGATGCTGCTCTTTCAATAACGTTCTGTACATCGTATAATATCGACACGATTTATTCTATGTCAGATTTAATATTTTGTATCTTCATGCACAGACGATCTACATCCACAAACAGATCGCTATCATTTACTGTTTGTTCAAGTAAAAAACTGTATTCTAACCCGCAAATTTCTGCAAGTCTATAGAATTGTGGTCGAATATCATTATCTGGAAATAGTTCAATAACAGATAAACTATCATTTCCAAATATGATGTTGGCGAGGCCTCCGCCATGGGGGCCTACAACGATTTCAGCATTAGCGAACAAGTTGACTTGTTCAGCAAAACTCAACTCAACGGGATTGTATCGTTCAAACCCGAGTGGGGCCAGTTCGGACATTACGGTCTCTTCGTTACTGACTGTTCTTTCTTTTTCTCCTTCTCTTGATATGTAAACATACTGGCTATACTTATCGGATGAATCAGCACGTTCTACAGCGCGCTCTTTTAACCAATTCCAATCTGATAGTCCTGGATTAAAATTATTTCTATTATTGAGTCTATGTGTTGATGTGACTAGACGTTTTGCATAAGCTCGTCTTCCAGTCCACTCGCTACAGTGAGTTCCGTAACCAAGGAAGTCTAGCTGTTGTTTCATCCAATTGGGTGTGTTTGGCACAGTAAGTATTATTGGTGTCCTCCCAGTTAAGTCAGTATAAGCCTCATACGCTCGTAGACGTGGGAGATATTCCAGCAACCAGTGCGCATAACTATTGACGCATACCAACGGAAAGACTTCATCAAACTGATTGTTTGTATCCTTCCATATAATCGTTAATAAGTAGTCGATTACTGTCCAAGGACATTGACCCAATTCCATTTGGTTGTGAAGATGAGTATAGAACCGCTCTGGCTCTCCCTGAAAGGTTTCTATAAGTGGATAACGTCCGTAGATTCCAATAGGCATATATCCTGCGAGAGTTACATTCGGTATTTCCACTAAATACAGTGGGTCTTCATGGTAAGATTTTGCATACTGTTCCAATTCGCTTGGCAAATTCGGTAAACTTCGAACCTGATGAGTTTTTGGCCCATCCAATGTCCAACAAAGAGTTTGAATTCCGACCTTACTGTGGAGGTCTTTTGCGTATATTCCTGGGTGTTTCAATAATGTATAAACTGGCAGCTTACAGATAAAGTTAACAACATCTTTGAGATTTTTTTTAATTTTTTGTGGTCTCATTGTTCAGTGCAGAGGGTGTTGAAATCACCTAGTGATTTGTTTCCAAATCTTGGCACACACTGTCTGTTGTACATCTTCGATTGTTCCATCAGCATTGATTATTATTTCGTCACCCTCAAACTCAATATTTCCGAGGGCAGCTAGAAGATTTTTGATTCCCCTCTGGGAATGGTCAGAGTCTCTTTTTTCTGCTACTTCGGGAGAAACATTCATTCTCAATACCACATCTGGGGAATTTCGATCTGCCCACTCATACGGTTGTGCTTCCCACTCTGCCAGCCATCGCAGAACCCTTGAGTTATAATCCTGCAGATGAGTGAGTTGGGGTCCATCAGAGATACCTGAAAGTTGTGCTTGGGGATACCGGTCAGTGAATACGATCATACCCCGATTGCGTGCCCGCCAGACGCGACGGAGTTTGCGACGCTTTTCGAACGAAATAATAAGTGCCCATGTCCCATACCAGATTGGTCTTACAAGCTTTTTCCACCCCGATTCTCCACTCGGTGATGAAATTCTGTTTGCTTTAGGATTATCTTGATCTGGAGAGTCATATGACCATCGACTCGCAACCCGTTCTGCTAACTGGTATCCTTTCCAGCAGACGACAAATGGAAATTTCACAAGCGAAGCGATTGGATACTCTAACCAATCAGTACGAAAGCGATCTCCAAGATGATCTGAGTATGTACTGTACTGATCGAACGTTGACCTAGCAGCCGCTAACTGTGTCGATTTCCCCGAGCCATCCGGACCAATAAATGCTATTAACAAACCTCCCTCGGGCCGGATGTATTTGAATGCCAATGGTCTATTTGTTCGTTTGGTATATTCCCATCCAAGTCGCCGGGCCCACTCTCGAACATATTTCACCACATTTCTTATAATCCGACCGTGTCGTCGGTACCGGGTGAGTTGTCCCGAAAGATGCCGTTTGAGTTTCCAAAGCTTGCGAACACTGAATCCATCGACAGCAATCGATTCGATGATCGGAACAGCTTCTTCACCGATTAGGTCGACTATCGTTTCCCTGAGTTCGGCTTCCGCAATCCGCTCTTTGAGATACTCATGCTCTGCCCACACATCATCATCGATTACTGGTTGTCGAACGATGGCACGGACGTAATCCCGCTTGTTCAGTTTTATCGCGTACCGAACGATCAGCAATACCATCTCGACGTTGGGGTCTGTGACATATATCTCATGCCGGTTATGGAGGATCCGAGTTTCCAGTATGTACTCTCCCCATGGAAGGTGGATATCCTTTAAATTCTTTTTTCCCAGAGTGAGCTGGTAGTGAAGATGAAGATGAACCAATTGTCCCGACTCTTTGTCAAACCCAACATAGTGTTCCATCGATGGGAATTCTGTAACGAACTTCGTCTCAAGACGGGTGAATTCAAGCTTGTTGAGAATTAGTTGGAGTGTTCTCGAATCACCATCGTCCACAAGAAGATCGAGATCGGTCTTCCCAATAAGGCTCTCTGCCAAATTTTCGTTACTTTTCCAATGACAATAGGTTATATCATTTTCGTGTAGTGTTTTAATAAATTTGTCAATAAGCCCAATTCGGTCAGGATACGCCAATTGCCTGTTTTCAGTTGCATCCGTATTGCTGTCGTTAGGTTCTGTGATCATCGTCTTTTTTCAGTATTGTTTATGACGCTGTAAAATGTGGGTCTATTCATTCAGTTAACCTTGTCTTCTTTAACCCAGCTTTCATGGATAATATTTTGAAGGTCTGGGTGAGTCAAAATCGATTCCTCGTAGGGAGTCTCATTGAGATACGCCTTAATTTTATTGTACGATGTCCCCATATTAGCAAACTCTTCGAGTTCGTTACGGAGGGTCTGCCATTGACTATGTCGCACAATAATCCGAACTGGTATGATGTCGAGATTAAGAATTTTTGCAATACTGAGCCGGTGGTGACCACGGCTATTAAATAAGAACTGACCGTTGCGACCGATGTTTACAGCAACTTCATTGATATACCGGTATTGTTTGAACCCCGGCAACTTCCAATAGATTTCGTTCCCCCATCCCCCCGGATCGGGTCCGTTAGACTCAAGGAGGTCACGTTGTGTCCGATACCCGTCGTGTTTAATCCGTTCGTATACGTTCTCAATTATTGCACAACGCTTCAAAAAATCTTCTTGAGATTGGTATTCACTCGCTTCATCGTATTCTGCGTCACTAGTAAAATATTCAAACAGTTCGGTTTCTTCCCAAGAGGTGTCTTTTTCAAATCGATTATATAGGCTTCGATAAAAAACCATATTCTCAAATGGGTAACACATGCGATCGCTACCTTTGATTACTTTTTCAACGTCCCACTTACCGCTAACCACCTTTCCAGTATTTGTTTGGACATCGAATCCTGGTAGCGTACTGTTTTTAATGCTTAATGGATCGATCCAAATGATTTTCCATGGATCAATATTTGTACCTCTACAGTTACGTTGGCAATGAACATGAAATGAGCTGATTGAATAAAATTCAATCAGTTTTGATTGAAAATCAGAGGATAACCCGTACACGTTAACGGATTTTAATCCTATGTAATATAAATAAGTTCCTTATTCGGCTACTGACTGTGTTTAACCTCTTTTGGAGTCATGCCACCACTCACTACGACCATTTGCTTCTTACCTCTGAGCTAGACCGTGCTATCCTAATAGAGATAGGTTATTAATCACGACGTTACATAACCCTTGGTTACATAACCCCTGTATGGATCTTCAGATTTGTTACGTCGTCAATTCTGTTTCTGAAACATCTGTTCCCGCTACGCTTGCTACAGCACTTACTGATAACCAAGATATCTCTGTCGACATTCTCGCCTGGTTTGAGGCCGAACCCTTCGAAGGCGACGACCGTGTCGGCGTTACCTGTCTTGACGCACCAGATACAGTCACCGGCATCGACTTGGAAACTTACCGACAGGCGCGAAACCATCTGGAGGACTACGACCTCATTCAGGCACACCATCCACACAGTGGCACGTTCGCCAAACTAATCGGAGCCAGACTCGGTATCCCACTTGTTTCCCGCGAAGGTAACACTCGCGATGGGTTCACTCGAAAAGGACGTATCGCAAACGGAGTGACAAACGGACTCGCGGGTCGTATCGTCCCAAATTCTCGCGCAGTGTATGAATCATTCACCCGCTGGGAACGGCTTCTCGTTGACGATGATCACGTGGAAATTATTCCAAACGGGGTTGATCTCGACTGGATCGACCGTGCTGGTCAGAGTGAGTACGACATCCATAGTGGATTCGACATCCCCATCGATACCATTGTCGTTGGAACCGCATCTGTCATAACCGAACAATAGGCACTTGACATACTCGTGGAGGCAATCGCCAGCGCAAACGACCGAACCGACCAGCGTCTCGATCTCGTCGTCGCTGGCGATGGACCGCAACGATCAGATCTTGAACAACTCGCACGTCGACTAGAGATCGAACAACATATCCACTTCACCGGGATGGTCGACCGTAACACAGTATATCAAATTCTCGGTGAGATCGATATCTATGCAATGCCCTCACGCTGGGAAGGATTTGCCAATTCAGCAGTTGAAGCACTCGGTGCCGGTAAACCATGTGTGTTCTCTGATATCGATCCATTCCTGATACCCTACCGAAACGTCGCAGTTTTCCACCGTCTCGATGATGCCTCTGATCTCGCGGAGCGAATAACTGAGTTGGCCGCGGACGCTGATCTTCGAGCTTTCTATGCAAACAAAGGTCGAGAACTGATCGAAGAACAGTACAGACTCGACCAGATCGCTAGGCGGTACGCCGAACTGTACGCCGAACTCATTTGAGATACACCGCTCACACTCACATGTAGCCGAGGTCTTCGAGCTGATCACGAACGTCGTTCGAGTCACCGATACTGGTTTCGTCGTCTCGCGGTGTTGGCGTGTGATCGTACCGATCCAGCTCATGTTCTACAGCTTCACGAACATCCAGGACACTCGAAACGTGTTCAATAATATCTGGATCAGTCGCGGCGATCATCGCTTCGTCGGTATGGAGTCCATCCTGTAGACCATGATCGCTGATTAACACGAGTTCATCGCCTTCCTGAAGATCGGTATGCAGTTCACCAACAAAATCGTCCAACTCTTTGTAGGCCCGTTCTTGTAGCGTAGGTCGATCATGACTCACGTGGCCGATGAGATCCAGCCCGCTGGTATACCCGAAAACGAGTTCGTGCTGTTTTCCGCGGAGTGCCCGCCGAATCCGAGCGGTACGAATCATCGTCATCTCCAGACACTGCTCGTAGAACGCAACGGGATCGGCTGAGGTATGTCCACCTTTCGAGTCGGGATCACGCGCAAACAATTCTCCCATATTTTGTCGTAGCTGGTGTTCCCGGTCCTCGTTCTCCGGTTCAACCACGTAGTTTGGAACACCGATTGCCTTCGCTGTACGGCCATCGAAAACAGTCGACAATCCGTTGTCGTCGTAGTACGACGCGGGCGTCCGAAAGGCGTCTTCAGATGTATGATTAAGCAACAACGCACCGAGTTTTGTCTGTACCGAATTGGGAAGGGTGTAATCAGCCGCTCTGCTCCCGAATCGAAGCACTGGGTTCTTCCACGCAACGCCGTCCTCGAGTTTTAGCCCATGCTTTTCTGGCTCAAGACCGGTAATGATTGTCGGCCAGAGTTCGTGTGTACTTGGTTCTCCTTTCGAACTAGATAATGTGTTTATACTTTTATATTCTGAAAGAGTCAGGCTTGGGTGTGCTTCGGGATTCACGAGTTCAGAATCGAGTGCATCAATCCCGAAGACGACAAGTGTCATGAGACGAAGTGCTCATGCGGAGAATAATAATATTTCGTCTCATTGGATTCATCGTGTATAGTTAACTGAATGTCACTGGACGGCTAAGGTTTGCAGTCACGATTATAATATGATTAAAAATACGCTATTCGAGATCGCCAAACGCTCTAGTGAGGTACCAGGGTTACGCCAACCGATCATTCGACTGTGGAATACATATGAACATCTTCTGTTCGTTCATTCTGTACGCCAAAACCTGTCCGCACAGTCAGTTACGGCACACCTTGATCCACTCCAGTTACATCAGATTGACTCCGATAATATCAAAAATATGTCTACAGCGCCGTTCGATTCTATCCGAGACACCGGTCAAATTACTGATGGGCCATGGGATTTGAATCCAACAGATATCAGAGAGACATCTAGATACAAACGGTTTGAGAACCGATTCATTGATGGTAATGATTGGACTGATATTCCATATTATGAGCGAAAAAAAACTAAAATCAAAACAAGGGAGCAGAGTCGATATGCGACGGTTGCAGAATTGGAAAAGAAACTTCTTATGTATGACGAGATGTATGAACAGTTCCGTTCGGGAAAGTATCAACTGCAGTCTGACTTAGTGAGAGAGGAAAAGGCTCAAACTCCAGGTGACGGCGGAAAAGCACTGTTTCCAGCACTGACCAATCACACACTCCCCCGACACGAGATTGCTGTCAACATCGGTCGCCGTGGTACAATCTTACGTAACGATGGCCGACATCGACTCGCACTTGCGCTTCTTGCAGGACTTGATGCGGTTCCGGTTCGGATAGTAGTTCGTCACACTGAGTGGCAATCACTCAGGGATACCGTTGCTCAAACTATCGACAATGCACTCGATTATGGCATAGAACCCGACAATATCAAACACTATGTCCGTGATGTCCTATCAGACAGTCTGGAAGATGTCAAGGGTGATGTTGATCACCCTGATCTCGACATTATTTTTGATCGTCGGCTGAATGACGAACGACCCACACCTGATAAACCGAAGCAGGTGATTCCGTATATTACGCTTAATCAATAGCTTCCAAGATGCGCTGATACCGCTGTACTGCTGCGTCGAAGTCATATTCGCTTTCGATATACTCTCGGCTAGTTTCACTAATTGTCTCAAGATCTTCAGATTCAATAATACGGTCAATCTTCTGCTGTAGCCATTCGACATTCATTTGATCTATCAGGTAGCCTGTTTCCTCACGATGAACCACATCAGGAACACCTGAAACGGGGTTAGCTAACACGGGCGTACCGCAAGCCATTGATTCTAAGATGACTGTCGGTAGCCCCTCAGTCGGGGCCGACGGCAACACCAACAGCCGTAGCTCACTCAATGCCTGTGGCACGGTCTGATGATCAATCCAACCAGTGAACGCAACTGCACCAGAATCAATCTCATTTGAAAGCTCTTTTTCCAACTCTGTTCGCAACTCCCCGTCACCTATAAATCGAAATGTTATATTTTCAACGAGGTGTTGTGATGCTGTTGCGAGCATCCGCACGTTTTTTTCTTCATCCAACCGGCCCAAGAAGCCGACTACATGGTCTCGGTCCGCAAAATCGACTCGTGGATAGAACTGCTCTGTATCAACGTACCGAGCACCATTTGGATACAACTTGTCTACGTAGCGGTCCAGCCCAAGCTCGTCTGCCATCGAAGGGGTATACGTAATGATTGCATTCGAAAATCGGTAACCCAGTCTTTCAAGTAACCAGACACAACCTGCCAACCCACGAGCCAGAGGCCGAGGAACCTGTTGCTCCCACTGGAGACGGAGTGTCAGCGGGACATTCCCCCGCGGCTCAAGCATTACTGTTCGATCAAGTAGTCGTGCAAATGCAATGGGGAGGACATAAGAAATTGCTCCAAAAAACAAAACGATCTCTTCGTCACGATTCCAGATTGTCCAGCACAGCCGAAATTGATTGATAACAAACCGGAGCGCTGCAACTGGAATTGAACCTCCAACTCCGTGTTCTGAAATTTCGACCACGTCAAATTTATCTCGAATCGGTGAATCAGCTCGGAGGTTCGCAGTCACCAACCCAACAGATGTAATAGCAGCAAGAATCTCCAAAAGAGCCTCCACATGGTTCTCGCTGGCAGGTGCCAGCGGGTGTGTTACAACAAGAACGTCGCGCTCGACCATTATCGGCCATTTCATAAGGATGAATAAATATCACGCGGTGTACAATAGCTGCAATACGTCATTCTAAGAGCTGAACAAGTAATTCCTATCGTTTCTCTCCAATAATTGCATACAGATATCCACAGCCAACACAACCGGTGAACACAAACAACATTAGAAGTTGAACAGCATCGGTCAGTGATGGTGACGAGACCAGTTTCCGTACACGTCTTGGGACGCGTTCAGTAGCAAGCTGCTGCAGGTAGCTGTACTCCTCGTCGGTTGACGCACTCACGGTTCGTTCCATCTGCCGTTTTGAGACGCCCTGCTCGAACGCTCGTTGGAGAAGCCATATCAGTTGGATTCGGTGTTCGAAGATCGTATGACGGACAACTGCCTGAGGAGCATACACGACACCACACCCATATTCCTCCTGAAGCCGTGTTCCGATTTCGGCACCCTCTGAGTGACTGTAGGAGTCCGCAGTTGGGCCGAGACTGGTATCAAACCCACCGAGTTCAAGAAATATGTCTCGGCGGAACGAGATATTTGACTCGAAAGTGTTTCGAACCTCTTCACCAGCCGAGGCAGATCCTGGATGCGTCACACCGACCAGCCAGTTGAATTCAACCGGTAAAAACGAGGGTCGACCGGCAACCCAATTACCA
>LFFM01002573.1_pt1 | contig 11894 bp, 10 predicted proteins | sample 643131 | NCBI WGS metagenome assembly LFFM01 (sample SAMN03777445, study PRJNA286221) | soda lake metagenome | biome: soda lake; feature: Kulunda steppe; material: water; isolation source: sample Tc-Br brine of Tanatar trona crystallizer | place: Russia: Kulunda steppe | collected 2011-07
CGGGCGGACGTGATCGGCGGCCCGAACGGCGGGATCGGGCGGACGTGATCGGCGGCCCGAACGGCGGGATCGGGCGGACGTGATCGGAGAGATCGAATGACGTGTCCAATCAGAAGCCACCACCGACCCGTTCGAGCAGCTTCGGGACCTCTTCGGCAATTGCGTGCCGTTTCACCAACGCGAATCCGGCGACGATGACGAGGAACCCGGCGACGGTGAACGCGGTCACTGGCTCGTTGAGGAGCAACACACCGGTGACGGTCGCGACCACGGGCACCACGTAGGAGACGAGATTGATTTCGAAGGGACCCACCCGGTCGAGCAGCGTGAAGTAGATGGTGTACGCCACTGCCGAAGCGAGCACGCCGAGGAACACGAGCGCAACGAGCGCGGGAAGCTCGGTGACGGGTAACTGCTGTGTCTCGCCGGCTCCGAGACTGATCCCGTGCATCAGGACCCCGCCGAACAGCATCGCCCAGCCGGTGAGCGCGATGCTAGAGAAGGAGGTCTCGACGACACGGAGCCCCACGCTTCCGATGGCGACGGCAATCACGCCGACGAGGATGAGTCCGACTCCGATGGTGACCCCGCCCGCGAGGTTTTCTGGATCGGGCTGTGCGACGAGGGCGACGCCGACGAACGCGAGGACGACGCCGAGCGCTCCACGCGCGTCGAGACTTGACTCGCCGATCCAAACGGCCGCGACCGCGGCGGTTGCGATCGGGACGAGACTGTAGGTGATGGCGGCGATACCGCTTGTGGTGTACTGCTGGCCGACGAACAGCAAGGAGTTGTTGGCGGCCACGGAGAGCCCTCCGCTGAACCCGATCGCTGCGAGGTCGCCGCGGGTCCGCGGGAGCGGACCGCTCTCGGTCAGGAGGACGTACGTGACCAACAACAGGGCCGCCAGATCGAACCGGTAGGCCGCGTACAACACCGGTGGGTAGTACTCTAGGCCGATCTCGATGGCGACGAACGAGCCGCCCCACAGCCCCGCCAACAGAAAGAACAGCACGACGTCTCGATACCGTGACACGCGTGAACTGACGCGGTCCAGTGGTATATTGGTGTTCGTTTCGCTCGACTCCGGGAGAACACCGTGCTTCCAGTGGAATGGTTAGTGCTGGCGAATCCCGGCTGACGGGTAAAAAAAAAACGAGGGTTGGCCGATCCGGCCGGACCGCGGTTAGCTCTCAATCTCGATTTCGGTTCCCGTCGCCGCGGCCTCGACGACAATCGGGAGGGATACGGTGAGGATGCCGTTTTGATACTCGGCACTAATCTCGCTGTCGTCGACTGTTTTCGGGAACCGGAACCGACGGTGGTAGGTCCGGCGTGTGCCGCGGTGTTCGTCCTCGTGCTCCCCGGCGACGTTCAGGATTCCGTCGTCCCACGTGACGGTGATTTCTGCGGGATCGAACCCGGGAAGCTCGACCGAGAGGACGAACTCGTTGTCCTGTTCGTACAGTTCGTAGTCGTTGCTACCACGTTCGAACAGTCGGCTCGGGAAGTCGAGACCTCCGGTCCACGCGTTGGCTGTTTGTGGGAGAGCCATCGTGTACCACCTCGGATGCGTGTGCTAATATGGTTGCGGTTCTATATAAATGTAACGAAGCTTGGGTCATGGTATCTTGAACCTAGTCATATTGCCACATAGTTGGGTTTGCGCAGTCACTGCTTGAGCGGACCGGGAAGCCGAACAGTTCCGGGACCCCTTTTAACCCTCGGTCGGCCGGATATCTTGGTATGGAGCCAGACCTCGATAGATTCGCCTCGCGACGTTCGACCGTGTACGGCCAGCGTGGCGTGGTGGCGACGAGCCAACCGCTGGCGAGCCAGGCAGGAATCGAGACGCTACGAGACGGCGGGAATGCGTTCGATGCCGCAGTCGCGACCGCGGCCGCGCTCAACGTCGTGGAGCCCACGTCGACGGGACTCGGCGGCGACGCCTTCGCCCTTTATAAGACCGCCGACGGCGATGTGGGTGCGATGCGGGCCTGTGGCGGCGCGCCCGCGGACGCGACCATCGAGAACGTCAGATCGGCGCTGGCCAGCGACGACGACGCGGCCTCGTACTATCCCGACGACGGCGGCTACGCCGTCGACGACGTGGAAGAGGCGGGAATGCCCTTTTATGGGCCACACGCGGTGACGGTTCCCGGGACGGCCCGCGGGTGGGAGGCGACGATCCAGAAGCACGGTCGGCTCACGCTCGCTGACGCGCTTGAACCCGCGATCCGCTACGCAACCGATGGGTATCCGGTCTCCGAAGTGATCGCCTCCCACTGGGCGGGCGCGGAGAACCTGTTTACCGACGACCACGCCCGAGAGGCCTACCTGTTCGACGACGAGGCACCGACTGTCGGTCAGGAAGTGACGCTGCCAAAGCTCGGCCGATCGATGGAGCGAATCGCCGAGGAGGGCGCAGATGTCGTGTACGAGGGTGAGATCGCCGAGGCGATCGCGGCGGAGGTCCAACGCGCCGGCGGGTTCATGACCGTTGACGATCTGGCTGACTTCGAGGTCGAGTGGCCCGACCCCGTCTCCACGACGTACAACGGCGCGGAGGTGTACGAACTTCCCCCGAACAATCAGGGGCTCATCGCGCTGGAGGCGCTCAACATCGCCGAAGAGCTGGGCGCGGGCGAGTACGACTACGACTCCGCCGAACGCGTCCATTACTTCGCGGAGGCGATGAAACTCGCCTTCCACGACGGTCACCGGTACATCACCGACCCAGACTACGAGGAGATTCCACCGCTCGCGTCCGAGGAGTGGGCGGCGAACCGGGCGGCCGAGGTCGGGGAGCGCGCAAACCACGACGTGACGTTCGGCGTGCCCGACGCCGACGCCGAGGACGCCGACACCGTCCTCCTCACGGTCGCCGACGAGGCGGGCAACGTCGTCTCGTTCATCAACTCCCGGTTCGCCGGGTTCGGTTCCGGGCTCGTCGCCGGTGATACGGGGATCGCGCTCCAGAATCGTGGAGCATCGTTCTCGCTCGATCCCGAACACCCAAACAGTCTCGAACCCGGAAAACGGCCCTTCCACACGCTGATTCCCGGTCTCATCGAGTTCGACGAGGACGACTGGGCGGCCTTCGGCGTGATGGGCGGATACATGCAGCCACAAGGCCACGTCCAGACGATATCGAACATTGTCGATTACGGGATGCCGCTCCAGCGTGCCCTCGACGAACCGCGCTGGCGATACCGAGAGAGCGGTGAGTTGGCGCTCGAACCACACTTCGATGACGATGTCGCAGCGAAGTTGGTCCGAAAGGGTCACGATGTTCAGCTGCTGTCGCCGGTCCTGTTTGGTGGCGCACAGATCGCTCGCGACGAGGCTAGCACCCTCTCCGGTGCGACGGAGCCACGCAAGGACGGGAACGCGCAGGGATACTGAAACGACTGCGAGCGGGAACGAAACGCCTGCTTAGCGCACCCATCCCTGAGCTATGGAGGGTTTGAGCAGTAGTCAATCGGAGATATGCTTATAAACTCTCGTGTGGTATAGACTCACAACATGGTGCGAAAGTTACAACGACGTGACGTACTCAGAGGGGCCGGTGCTGCGGGCCTCGTGGCGCTGGCCGGCTGTGCGACCGAGGGTGACAACGGCGGAGACGACAGCGTTCCGGACGCCGTGATGATCGTTGGGTTCCCGCAGTCGGGGATCCAGCTGTTCCGTGACTACTACTCGGAGTTCGCGGACGACTCCCCTGACCTCGATATCATCGTTCCCGACGGCCTCATCGACTCAGACCTTCCGGGAGAGGTCGACAACGATATGAACAACGTCATCGGAACCGAGCCGTCGGCGGCCGGCCCCGGTGCCGACTTCTACGCGGACGAGTACGAGGCCGCGTACGGCGAATCCCCCGGCGTGTTCACCGCACAGGCGTACGACGCGATGGCCGTCAACGTCCTCGCGACTGTCGCTGCGGGCGAAAACGATGGGACCGCGATCCGGGACCGCGTTCGAAGCGTCACGAACCCCGGTGGCGAGGAGTTCGGCCCCGAAACGCTCGTCGAGGCCGTCGAGGCAGTCGCTGCCGGCGACCGGATCCGCTACGTCGGCGCGTCGTCCAGCGTTGATTTCGACGTCAACGGTGACATCGTGACTGCCGCGTACGACATTGTCGACTTCCAAGACGGGGAGTTAAACACGGTCGACACCGTTGAGTTCGGGTCGGAACTGACGGACGAGGACAACGCCGCGACCGCGGAGGATCCGGTCGGCGTCGACGATGGGTTCGAGGCAAGAGTCGGCGTACTGCTCCCCGAAACCGGTGATCTCGGGCCACTCGGCGGTCCGATCCGGGACGGTGCGCTTCTCGCAGCCGACCAGATCAACGACGCGGACATTGGCGTGACCGTCGACTACCGTGTCGAGGACACGCAGACGGACCCACAGGCCGGTATTTCCGGAGCGAACGCGCTCGTCGAGGCCGGCTACTCCTCCGTCGTCGGACCGGCCTCTTCGAACGTCAACTTCCAGGTGACCGACTCGGTGTTCATCCCTAACGGTGTCGTCGGCATCTCACCGTCCTCGACAGCACCTGGTATCACCGGTCTCGATGACGATGGGTACATCTTCCGGACGGCCGCGTCCGACGTGCTCCAAGGGCCGGCGCTCGCGGAACTCGCCGTCAGCGACCGCGTCGGCGCGTCGACCAGCGGGACGCTGTTCCTCAACGACGACTACGGACAGGCACTGGAAGAAGAGTACGTCAATGCCTTCGAGAACAACGACGGGCAGGTCGGTGAGCGCGTCTCGTTCGAGCCCGAACAGGCGTCCTACTCGAGCCAGTGGGGCGATGTCCTAGAGTTGTAACTCGGGGTCAACGCTCGCTACCGACTTTTATTAGTGTGGCCACAGCCGCCAGCGACAGCACTCGGCTCGAGGGCGGACACCTCCGCGAAACTCGCCGGTTTGGGCGTGGGTCCGTAACCCTCACACCCGAGCGCGCCCACGAACACGTATGGAGCTGTATTGGCACCGTCGTAACCTCCGGCCACAGCCGAATCCGGGGCTTTCGACGGCGTTGTCTACAGCGAAGGAGAACGACAGCGGCGTGGTGCCACTGTTCGTGTTGGACGACGCGATTTTGTCACGTGCCGACGGACTGGGAGTCGCGTTTATGCTCGGTTCGCTCCGTGCGCTCCGAGGCTGGTACCGAGACCACGGGAGTGACCTTGTGATACAGCACGGCAATCCGACTGAGGTCGTGAGCCGCGTCGCGAGACGTCTCGATGCCGACCGGGTCGTGTGGAACAGCGATCACTCACGGCTCGCCCGCGGGCGCGACCGTGCCGTGCGACGCTCGCTTGCTCGTGCCGGAGTCACGTACACCTCCGTACCGACTGAGACGCGTCCCGCCTCGCGGGTGCTCCCGGACCCGGAAGCGTACCTGGCGAATCCGGACGCGCTGGGGATCGAGACCGGCGCAGTGCCACGACTCTCCCAGCTCAGCGTACATGGATACGATTCTGCCCCTCTCACCGTCAACACCGAATCCGCAAGCAAGCGGCTCCGCGCCCTGTCGAACGGAACGACGTATCGTCGGTGTGACGAGGACGGTTTTTCGAGGGGAAACAACCAATTACTGAGGGAGAGCTATAATCCGCTCCGGTAGCATGGTGCCTGACGAGACAGTTCTTCCCGCCCGTGTCATCCGCCGAGGAAGTCCTGGCGTACGTCTTCGTCGGCGAGTAACACCTCTCCACGGTCCGTGTACCGATTCTCGCCGTTGACGAGGACGTAGCCGCGGTCACAGCGGCGAAGGGCCTCTTTGGCGTTCTGTTCGACCATCAGGATCGCGGTTCCGGCGTCGTTGATCCGGTCGATCCGGTCAAACATATCCGTGACGAGATCCGGGGCGAGCCCCGCGGACGGCTCATCGAGCAGGAGGAGGTCGGGGTCGAGCATGAGCGCCCGCCCCATCGCGACCATCTGGCGTTGGCCCCCCGAGAGCGTCCCGGCCTTCTGGTCGCTTCGCTCGCGGAGTATCGGGAACCGATCGTACACCATCTCCATTCGGTCCGTCGGAACGCTATCGAGGATGTAGGCCCCCATTTCGAGGTTCTCCTGGACGCTCAACCCCGGGAACACGTTGTCGGTCTGGGGAACGAACCCGATTCCCTCACGAATGATCTGCTCGGGCGCGAGTCCCTGAATTTCTTCGCCTTCGAACTCGATCGTCCCGTCCATGTGTGTCGTGAGTCCAAACACCGTCTTCATCACCGTCGATTTGCCCGCGCCGTTCGGACCGACGATGGTGACGTACTCGCCGTCCGCGACATCGAGGTCGACATCAGTCAGGATCTGGAGATCGCCGTAGCCCGCGTCGAGGTCTCGGATCCGAAGGATCGCATCCCCGGCTATCGTGTGGTCTCGACCCGCAATCACGTCGGAAGCCTCGGATTCATCGGGGTCGTCGGTGCTCATACCTCTTCCCCCAGATACGCCTCGATGACGCGCTCGTCGTTTCTGATCTCCTCGCCGGTCCCCTCAGCGAGGACGCTGCCTTGGTGCATGACGATCACGTGTTCACAGTTGTTCATAATGACGTTCATGTCGTGTTCGACGAGGAGGAACGTGTAGCCGTCCTCGCGCAGTCGGTGGATCCGGTCGAGAAGCTTCTCTTCCAGCGTCGGATTGACCCCGGCCAGTGGCTCGTCGAGGAGCACCATCTCTGGATCTGTCATCAGCGTCCGAGCCATCTCCAGCAGTTTTCGTTGCCCGCCCGAGAGGTTCTCCGCGTTCTCCGTTGCGAGGTGTTCGATCTCGAAGAACTCCAGCGTCTCCCACGCGCGCTCGCGTATCTCAGTTTCCTCCTCGATGACCTCGCTGCGGAGCCCGGGGGTCACCGAACGGATCGCCGACTCCCCGATCTGGTTTTTCGGCGCGAGCATCAGATTTTCCAGTACGCTCATCTCTCCGAGTTCACGGGCGATCTGGAACGTCCGGACCAACCCCTTTTGGGCGATCTGATACGGCTCTTTCCCGGTAATGTCCTCGTTTTTGAACTGGATGCTCCCGGCCGTGGGCTCGTGGACCCCGGTGATACAGTTGAACGTCGTGGATTTTCCGGCACCGTTCGGTCCGATCAGCCCGGTCAGCGATCCCTGCTCGACCTCGAAGGACGCCCCGTCGACAGCGGTGACTCCCCCAAACCGCTTGACGAGCCCCTCCACACGGAGCGGGACGCCGGACGGCACGCGCTTTGCCCGCTCCTCGACCTCGCTGTCGTTGGCCTCCGGTTGGTCGACCGATGCCGCTGACCCCTCCGTTGGTTCCGGAGTCTCACTACTCATTGGTATCACCCCCCTGTGACCGCTCAGAGAGGTCGACGGCGGCCGCAGTCTCGACGCGGTTACCGAGCAGGCCGTCGGGCCGGCGATGCATGAGGAAGATTAGAACTACTCCGAGGAAAACGAACTGAAGCGGCGCGACATTATCGGTTGCGAACGCGAGGAACGCAACCGGGTCAAGCGAGACGACAGCGTCCGCGAACGACGGCGGCGTCGGCGCATCGATGATACCCCGGACCGTCGACCCGGCACGCCGCGGTCCCTCAAACAGCACTGTTGCGAAGACGATACCCCCGATGACGGAGCCGGTGTTTGACCCCGACCCGCCAATTATTACGGCGACGAAAATGTAGAACGTTAAGAGTGGCATGAACTGCGGAGTCGGTGAGACGTTCCCCTGACTGCCAAACCAGAGGATTCCCGCCAGCCCCATCAGCGCACAACCGATCATGAACACCTTGATTTTGATCAGATCGACGTTCTTCCCCAGCGAGTCGGCGACGAGTTCGTCCTCACGGATCGCCTTGAGGTTCCGCCCGAACGGGGAGTTGCCAAGTCGCTCTAAAAGTACGTAGAAGCCGACGAGGAAGACAGCAAGGACGATCACGTATCCCCAGCCGATGAGGATGTTGTTCGAGATACCGAGCCCTCCCTCTCCGAGCGTTCCGAAGACGAGTTGGCCAAGCGCGGTTGGATCGCCCGCACGACCGTCGACCAAGAACAGTTCGCGGACGGGGTTGCTCGGCATCCCCATGCCGCGGCCGCCTCCCGTACCGACGCCAATCGTGTCTCTAAGGAACGTGTCGAACGCGCTCGACTGGAGCGTCAGACGGATGATTTCGGACAGTCCGAGCGTGACGATAGCGAGATAGTCGGCTTTGAGACGGAGCGCTGGTAGCGCCGCAAGCAGCCCGATGACCGCCGCCGCCAGCATCCCTGCGACGATTCCGACTGGGAGAGGAAGGCCGAAGCCCGGCGGTCCAAACGCTGGATCCGGCGAGCGGACGACAATCCCCATTGTGTAGACGCCAACGGCCATGAAGCCGGCGACGCCAATGTTGAACAGACCGGTGTAGCCCCAGTGAAGGTTGAGCGCGAGCGCCGAGAGCGCGTACACCAGTCCGAGGAACGTTAGGGTCCGCATCAGCCCGACGACGCTGTTGAGCCCGTCTGTGAACGTCAACAGCGTCGCTCCGGCATAGACGAGAAGCAGCGTCAGCAAGACGAGCCCAAGGTCGTTTTCACGGAGCGCGTCGAGCAGGACGCCCGTTGCGCTGTCCGGCTCCTCACGCTCCTCGCTGTCGTCCGACTTCGGGTCAGTCCCGCCGTCTGTCTTCAGGTCGGTTCTGCCGTCGGACTTTGGCTTGGATTCGCCGTCGGACTTCGGGTCGGGTTCGCCGTCACGCACCGATTCGTCGGTCATGCGGTCGAAACACCTCCGAAGATCCCCTCTGGTCGAATGAGTAGTACGGTGATCATCACGGCGAAGACGGCCGCCTCGTTGAAGTCTGAGGGGAGCCAGATCGTCGATGTCGTGAACACGACGCCGATAACGAGTCCCCCGGCGATAGCTCCGTAGACGGAGCCGATTCCGCCGAGGATAACCGCAGCGAACATCAACAGGAGGAGCAGCCAGCCGAAGTCGAACTGGATGGTTCCACGGAGGAGGACGTAGAGATAGCCGGACGCACCGGCGAGTCCGCCGCCGAGTATCCACGTCGCCGTGACGACCCGCTCGGCGGGGATTCCGGTCACGAGCGCGAGGTCCTTGTTGTCGGCCATCGCGCGCATGGCGGTGCCGAGTTTCGTGTGCTGTAACATGAAATGCATTGCGAGCATCAGCCCGACCGCGGCGACGAGGATCGTCAGCTGATGTGCGTTTATCGACACTCCGAGGGCTGGGACCGCAAGGTTCGACGCGTCGACGGTTGCGGTCACGCCTCGGCGACTCGACCCGTAGACAAACTGGATGAGATACCGAACGACGAGCGCAACGCCGATAGAAGCGATGAGCAGCGAAATCCCGCTCCGGTCGCGCATCGGCTTATAAAAGGCGCGGTCGAGCGCCAGTGCGATGATGGCGGTAATGGCGAACGCCGCGACGAGCCCGGCGAGGATAGCGACCGGCGTCGAGAGCACGTGCGCACCGATGTCTCCGGGACTCACGTTACCGGCTCCTCGGACGGAGAGGAGCGCACGGACCGGGTACTCGCCGAACGCGGCCACCAAGAACGCGATCCCCCATCCGGTGAACGCCCCGGTACTGACGAGGTCTCCGTGTGAGAAGTTGGCAAATGAGAGGATGCTGTACGTCATCGAGAGCCCGATACCGGCGAGTCCGATCACGAGCCCGATGACGACGCCGTTCCAGAGGTTGGAGCCGAGCCGTCCCGTCGAGAGGGAGCCGCCGAGCGGACCGACGCTGACACCAGCGAGTTTAGCCGCGAGATCGACGACGAGGAGGACACCAACCGCAGTAACGAGGAGTAAGCCGGGTCGCGCGCGTATTGAGTCCGTTAAATCCGGTTCAGTCATTTCCATGTGTACGAGTCACTCACTCATGGTGCGGCGCCGACGGATAAATAATTCGCCCTTGTGACAGCCCTCGCTTCCGTTGATTCGGCCGATCCTGTCCGTCAGTGAACCGGTTCGCCGACGGCGTCACCGGTCCGGGCGGAACCGCGAACTCAGTCTCCGCCGGCCCGTGCGTGTCGTCTGGCGTCCTCGGGAGATCGGCCCTCTCGGAGAAGCGCCTCGACGAACAGCTCTCCGGCCTTATACGAAGACCTGACCATCGGTCCGGACGCACAGTAGAGGAAGTCGAACTCCGTCTCGGCCACCGTCCGCCACGTCTCGAAGACGTCCGGGTTGACGTACTCGAACACGTCGAGGTGTGACCGTGACGGTTGTAGATACTGACCGAAGGTGACGACATCGACGCCGACCTCTCGGAGGTCACCGAGGGTTCGGTACACCTCGTGGTCGTACTCGCCGACACCGAGCATGAGACTCGTCTTCGTATGAATGTCGCTCTCGCGGTCGACCTGATCGAGCACCGCAAGCGACTGCTCGTAGTTGGCGCGTCGGTCCCGGACCGGCCACTGGAGTCGCTCGACCGTCTCGACGTTGTGAGCGATCACGTCGGGTCCGGCGTCGATTATCCGACGAACCGCCTCGGGGTCGCCCTCGAAGTCGGGGATGAGCGTCTCCACGAGGATCCCCGGGTCGCGGCGTTTGATCTCACGGATCGTCTCGGCGAAGTGTGCGGAGCCGCCGTCGGCCAGGTCGTCGCGGTCGACAGAGGTCAACACGACGTAGTCGAGTCCGATCTCGGCGACTGCGTCGGCGACGTTTTCGGGTTCCTCCGGGTCCAGCGGCTCCATTCCGCCGGTCTCGACATCACAGAAGTTACACCCGCGCGAGCAGCGGTCGCCCATCAGCATGAACGTCGCCGTTCCAGGACCGTCACGACCCGACCAACACTCCCCCATGTTCGGACAGTTGGCCTCCTCACAGACTGTGTGGAGGTCGCGGTCCCGAAGGCTCTCTTTGATCTCCGTGAACCGGTTTCCGGACGGGGGTCGCGATTTCAACCAATCCGGCTTCCGACGACCGCGTTGCATATGCGATCGTTGGTTGCCGGGCGCAAAAACGTGCGGGTCGACTATCACGGTTCAGCTGCTCCTGCCGTCGCGTTTTAGCTGTCCGCTCGGTACAACCACCGGGAATGAATCCCGCGCCCAATTCCTGCGTGTCCAGATGATATCCGGCACCGATAGTGTTTTATTATCTCTCAACAATCCCGGAACGATACCGGATGTTGGATGTCTCACAGGAGGAGATCACCGATGGACCGATCGGACGCGTCCTCCTGTTGCTCGCGGCCCCGCTCGTCGCCCAGAACCTCGTGTATGTGGCCAACGCGCTCATCGACACGTTCTGGCTCGGACGAGTGAGCGAGGACGCGGTCGCCGCCGTGGGACTGAGCCTCCCGATACAGTCGCTTCTGGGAGCCACCGTCGTCGTCGCGGCCGTCGGAACGCAGATCCTCGTCGCCCAACGAGTCGGTGCCGACGACGAAGCGGGGGCGCGACGCGTCGCCGTCAACGGGAGTCTCGTCGCGCTCGCGATCACGGTTGCCGTCGCGCTTCCCGTCGTCCTGTTCGCCGAGGAGTTGGTCGCCGCCCTCGGAGCCAACCCGACGCTGGCGGCGACGACCGCGACGTATCTCGCCATCGTAATCGCGGTGCTCCCGGTCGGCGCAGTCGGTGACACTGTCGAGAACTGTTTCACCGCCTACGGCGACACGCGAGCCGTGCTCCACGTGAGCGTCGCGAGCGTGCTCGTCAACCTCGTCGCGGCCCCTGTGCTCATTTTCGGCGTCGGGCCGATCCCGGCGCTGGGCGTCGCCGGCGCGGCGCTCGGGACGGTGCTTGCGGGGATAGTGGGACTGATCCACGTGCTTGCGTACGCGGGCGGGATCTACCGCGACTCCTTTCGGCTCACCCGCGAGGCGTTCGTCCTCGACGCGTCGGCCCTCCGTGAGGTAGTCTCCGTCGTGCTTCCCCTCGGCGGCCA